>Ga0213878_10000161_pt1 | contig 29677 bp, 26 predicted proteins | sample VelepicoBEBS_R02_FD_161053 | JGI IMG/M metagenome (GOLD analysis project Ga0213878, IMG submission 161053) | Vellozia epidendroides bulk soil microbial communities from rupestrian grasslands, the National Park of Serra do Cipo, Brazil - BS_R02 | ecosystem: Environmental > Terrestrial > Soil >... | reverse complement strand
CGCTACACGCGCGGGGCATCGATTCCGTTCGTGCCGCTCTACCTCGCGCGCGACGGGCTGCGCTACCGCTCGCTGGGCGAGAAGAACATCACCGTTCCGATCGCCAGCACCGCAAGCTCGCTCGACGAGATCATCGACGAGCTCGCGACGACGCGCGAGCCCGAGCGCGCCGGCCGCACGATGGACCACGAGAGCGAAGCCTCGTTCGAGCACCTGCGCGCCGGGGGGTACATGTGAGCGACGCGCGCGTCGTCGTCCTCGGTCACGTCGACCACGGCAAGTCCACGCTCATCGCGCGCCTGCTGCTCGACACCGGCTCGCTCCCCGAAGCGCGCGTCGCGGAAGTCGTCGCGAGCAGCCGCCGCCGCGGTTTGGAACCGGAGTGGTCGTTCGCGCTCGACGCGCTGCAGGACGAGCGCGACCAAGCGGTCACGATCGACACCACGCGCGTGTGGCTGCGCATCGGCGAGCGCCGCTTCGCGATCATCGACGCGCCCGGCCACGAAGAGTTTCTCGCCGGCGCGATGACCGGCGCGAGCGACGCCGACGCCGCGATCCTGGTCGTCGACGCGCAGCGCGGGATCGAAGACCAAACCCGGCGGCACGTGTACCTGCTCGGGCTGCTGAACGTCGCGCACGTCGTCGTCGCGGTGAACAAGATCGACGCCGGCGCCGGAGCCGAGCGGGTTGCGGCGGTCGGCGATGCGGCGCGCGCCGCGCTCGCCGCGGTCGGGGTCGCCGCGAGCGCGGTCGTTCCCGTCTCCGCGCGCGAGGGCGACAACGTCGTCAACCGTTCGCAGCGCACGCCGTGGTACGCGGGCCCGACGCTCGCCGAGCTGCTCGCCGCCTTGGCGCCGCACGCGCAGACGGCGCGGTTCGGCCCGCTGCGCATGTGGGTGCAGGACGTCTACCGGCGCGGCGAGGAGCGCGTCGTCGTCGGCACGCTGCGCAGCGGCCGCGTCGCCGTGGGCGATCTCGTTCGCGTCTCGCCGAGCGGCAAGACGGCGCGCGTCGCGGCGCTGCGCGGCTGGCCGCACGACCTCGCGTCGGCCGGCCCGGGGACCGCGGTCGGCATCGTCTTGGACCGGCCGCTCTACGTCGATCGCGGCGATCTGCTCTCGCACGACGGCGAGCCGCCGGTGACGGTGCGTTCGCTGCAGGTGCGCGCATGCTGGTTCGACCGCGAGCCGCCGCACGTGGACGAGACGGTGCGCCTGCGCGCGGGCAGCGCCGACGTCGCCGCGCGCATCGTCGCGGTGCTCGACGCCACCGACCCGCGCACGCTGCAGCCCGCCGAGCACGGCGTCGCCTCGCGCGGGATGGTCTACGGGCTCGCGCTGCGCACCGCCGTCCCGGTCGCGCTCGACGAGGGCGAACGCTGCGCGGTCGCGCGCCGCGGCGTCCCGATCGCCGCCGCCCACGCCGTGCAGCTCCAGCCGCAAGGCGAGAACGTCTTCGCTTCCTCGCACCTGGTCACGACGGCCGAGCGCGCCGAGCGCAAGGGCCACCGCGGCCTGGTGCTGTGGCTGACCGGGCTGCCCGGCGCGGGAAAAACGACGCTCGCGATGCGGCTCGAGCGCGAGCTGTTCCAGCGGGAGCTCGACGTGTTCGTCCTCGACGGCGACACGCTGCGCACCGGGCTCACCAGCGACTTGGACTTCTCCGCCGAAGGACGGCGCGAGAACATCCGCCGCGTCGCGGAGGTCGCCAAGCTGCTCGCCGACGGCGGTGCGATCGCGATCGTCTCGCTGATCTCGCCGGCGGCCGAGGACCGCGCGCGGGCGCGCGAGATCGTCGGCGCGCCGTTTCGCGAGGCATTCGTCTCGGCGTCGCTCGCGACGTGCGAGGCGCGCGATCCGAAGAACCTCTACAAGCGCGCGCGGGCCGGCGAGATCGACGGCTTCACCGGCGTCGGCGCGCCGTACGACGTCCCCGAGTCGCCCGATCTGTTGATCGACACGGAGCACGCCGACGTCGACCGCTGCGTCGCCGCCGCGGTCGAGTTCGTCGTCGACTCGGTCCGTCTCGGACCGCTGCGGGTGCTGCGCCGCCGCTCCGGCTGAGACACTGCCGGCGCGCGCGATCGTCGATGTCTCGACGAGCGTTCGAGAAAGCGTGAACACGGGTACTCGGTAGACAAGGAGGTGCCGATGGCAACCCGTTCTACGACCACGCGCCGGAAGAAGAGCTCCGGCCGCAAGAAAACCACACGGAAGCGGACCGCCGGCCGCAAGAAGAGCACCGGCCGCAAGAAGAGCACCACGAGCCGCAAGAAGTACGGCAGACGGAAGAAGACCGGCGGCCGCAAGAAGAGCACCGGCCGCAAAAAGACCGGCGGCCGCAAGAAGACCGGCGGCCGCAAGAAGAGCAGCAGCCGCAAGAAGACCGGCGGTCGGAAGAAGAAGGGCGGTCGCAAAAAGACAGGCGGTCGCAAGTACGGCCGCGGCGCGTCGCGCAGCGTCGAGAAGGAGATGCACGAGTACAAGCGCGGGGAGGCGCGCAGCGGGCGCAAGGGCGGCAAGGTGAAGAGCCGCAAACAGGCGATCGCGATCGGTCTTTCCAAGGCGCGCCGGTCCGGCAAGAAGGTTCCGAAGAACCCGAACCGCTAGCCCGATCTCGATGCGGCGGGCGTCCCCGCGACGCTCGCCGCCCTCACAGCTCGTAGTCGATGGTGACCGGCGCGTGATCGGAGAACCGCGCGCCCTTGAAGATCGAGGCGGCGCGCACGCGCGGCGCGAGTTCCGGGGTGACCAGCTGGTAGTCGATCCGCCAGCCGAGGTTGTTCTCCCACGCGCCTTTCCAGCCCGACCACCAGGTGAACTGTTTTTTCTCGTCGGGCCGCGCGACGCGGAACGCGTCGACCCAGCCGACGCGCTCGATCACGTCGTCCATCCAGGCCCGCTCCTGCGGCAGGAAGCCGGTGACGGTCGCGCACCGCGCGGGGTTGAAGACGTCGATGTCGCGGTGGGCGATGTTGTAGTCGCCGCAGATGATGAACGGGTGGCCTTCGTTCTTCATCTGCGCGAGGTTGGCGATGAAGCGGTCGAGGAACGCTTCCTTCACCGCTTGGCGCGCCGGCCCGGTCGTCCCCGACGGCACGTACAGCGACGCGACCGACAAACCGTCTTCGAAGTCCATCCGCACGAAACGGCCTTCCGCGTCCATGTCTTCCATCCCGAGGCCGCGCACGACGCGCAGCGGCGGGCGCTTCGAGTAGACGGCGACCCCGCTGTAGCCTTTCTTCTGCGCGTCGACGAACGCCGAGTTGTAGCGCGTGAGGTCGAGCGCTTCGGGCGGCAGCTGGTGCTCCTGCGCCTTCGTCTCCTGCAGGCACACGACGTCGGGGTCCTGCGTGTCCATCCACGCGAAGAAACCTTTGCGCGCGGCGGCCCGGATCCCGTTCAAGTTGCAGGTGATGACTCTGAAGGGCATGGCTCCTACGAGGCTTCCCGCGGGAGCGGAGGAGAACATCCCCGGTACACCGGCTCGGAGCGCTCGCATGCCACGCAACACGAACCCCAAGGTTGAGCTAGGAACGTTCCCGATCCCTCGCGACCGCGAGGCGGCGATCGTGCGCGCGGCCGGCAAAGACGTTGCGCTCACCAACCTCAAGAAGCCGTTCTTTCCCGAGACGGGGGCGACCAAGGGCGATCTGCTGCAGTACTACGCCGACGTCGCGCCGTTCTTGGTCCCGTACATGCAGGACCGCGCGCAGGTGATGAAGCGCTACCCGAACGGCGCCGCCGGCGAGTTCTTCTACATGAAGCGCACGCCCTCGAACGCGCCGCCGTGGCTGCGCACCTGCTCGATCGAGCACGGGTCGGGGAGCATCATCGCCTTTCCGATGATCGACGATCTGGCGAGCCTGCTGTGGCTCATCAACCTCGGCTGCATCGACCTGAACGAGTGGTACTCGCGCTGCGACGACATCGACCGGCCCGACTACCTGCACTTCGACCTCGATCCGGTCAAAGACGGCTCGACGACGTTCGCGACGGTGCGCCAGGTCGCGCTCTACGTGCACGAAGCGCTGGAGGACCTCGGCATCCCCGCGTTCGCGAAGACCTCGGGCTCTTCGGGGATCCACGTCTACGTCCCGATCGAGCGCGGGCCGCTGCAAAAAGAGGTGTGGACGTTCGCCAAGGCGTTCGCGCAGACGATGGAGCGGATGCATCCCGACGTGATCACCGCGGAGTACCGCGTCGCGAAGCGGCCCTCGGGCCGCGTGCTGGTCGACTACAATCAGAACGCCTGGGGCAAGACGCTGGCCTCCGTTTATTCCGTGCGCGCCAAACCGAAGGCGACCGTCTCCACGCCCGTGACGTGGGACGAGATCGCCGCGGGATGCGCGATCGAAGACTTCCGCCTCGACAACGTGCGCGAGCGCCTCGCGAAGCTCGGCGATCTGTGGGCGCCGATGAAGAGCAAGACCGGCCGGCTCAAGCTCGAGCGCTTCATCCCCGAAACGCCGGCCCGCGGCGCGCGCAAAGCGCGTGGCTCGTCGGTCTCTACGTAGAGACGACGATCGGACCGACGTCGGCCGCGTGCCCGGCGCCGTTCGACGCGCCGTTCGACGCATTGCGCGCGAGGCGGAAGCGGCTCACCAGCTCGCGCATGCGCGCGGCGGTCGCTTCGAGCGTGGCCGCTTCGGCGCGCACGCGGGTGGCGTCGTCTTCCATCTTCGCCGCCGAGGTGGAGACGGCGGCGGTGTTGCGCGCGTTCTCCTCCGCGGTCGTCGCGATCGCGCCGATCGCGCGCGCCAGCTCGCCGGTCTGCGAGGCCATCTCTTCGGTCGCCGAGGAGTTCTGCTCGACCACCGCGTTGATCGAGTCCATCGACTGGCCGACGCTGCGCGCGCCCTCGGCCATCTCGCGCATCGCCTCGGCGATCTCGCCGACGCGCGCGACGGTCTTGTCGACCGCGGCGATGATGTCGCCGAGCGCCGCGCTCGCCGCGCCGACCTTCGCCGTACCGCGGTCGGCGATCGCGGCGCCGGCTTCCACCGCGCCGACCGCTTCGCGCGTGCGGCGCTGCACCTCGACGATCAGCCCGCCGATCTCCTTCGTTTGGTGCGAGGCCGACTCGGCGAGCTTGCGCACTTCGTCGGCGACGACCGCGAAGCCGCGGCCGTGCTCGCCGGCACGCGCCGCCTCGATCGCCGCGTTCAGCGCGAGCAGGTTCGTCTGATCGGTCAACGCGTCGATCGTCTCGACGACGACGCCGATCTGCGCCGAGATGTCGCCGAGCTCGCGGATCTTCGCCGCCGCTTCCGCGACGCCGCGCTGGATCGCGCGCATGTCGCCGATCGTCTCGCTTACGGCGGCGGCGCCGCTCTGCGCGGTCGCGCGGCTGCCGTGGCCGGCCGCGGCGAGGTCGGCGGTGATCTCCGCCACGCGGTGCACGTCGCCGGCCATTCGATGCGCGTCGGTTGAAGCGGTGCGCACCTGCAGCGCCTGGTCGACCGCGCCGCGCGCGATCCCGTCGATCGCGCTCTCGAACTGGCGCACGATCACGTTCGAGGTTTCCGCCGCGCCCGAGAGCTCGGAGGAGCCGGACGCGAGCTCGCGGACCGCGACGCCGACGCCGCCGACGATCTCGGCCGAGCCGGAGGCTGCGAGATCGAGCGCATGCGCGTGCTCGGCCAGCTCGGCCGACGAGTCCTGCAGTGCGAGCACGACTTCACGCAACGTCTCGGTCATCCGCGCGACCGCGTGCCCGAGCCGGTCGCCCTCGCTCGCGGCCGCGACTCGCTGCGAAAGATCGCCGCCGGCGATCGCTTCGGCGTGCTCGGCGAGCGCGCGCTGGTACATCGCGATGCGCGCGAACGCGCCCGCGACGCGGCCCAGCTCATCGGGACCGGCGCGCGAAACCACCATATCGCCCCGGCCTTCGGCAAGCGCTTCGGCGTCGCCGGCCAGGGCTTTCGCGTTCACCGAGAGCGGTCGCACGATGAACCACAGCGAGAGCAGAACGGCGGCGATCGCGCCGACCGCGGTGAAGAAGATCGAGACGAACGCGCGCGAGATCGCATCGTTCATCGCGTCGAGCGCGATCCCGTCGTAGAGGACCGCGACGGCTTCGCCGAGATCGTTCCGAACGATCGCGTAATGGTTCACGTAGGGACGGCCTTCGATCGTCGCGATCCCGTCGAAGTCGTGCTCTTGCTTGAACGCCTCGAGTGCCGCGCCTGCGAATCCTTCGCCGAGGACGCGGTTGTCGCCGCGCATGAACGTGGTCGCGACCGCGACCGGCTTCCCGCCGGCGACTTGGTAGACGACCGCATCCGCTCCGGTGACCTCCTTGACGCGATCGACCAGCGCATTGTCGCTGTTGGCGACGTGTTTACCGAAGGCGAGCCTTCCGGCGCGGGTGACGTTCGGGGGGCCGGCGGCGTCCGTCTCGTTGCGCAGAACCTTCGCGGCGGTGGTGACCCGGTCGGTGATCTCGCCTTGGACGGTCTGCACGACGTCGCGCCTGACGACGTACAGCAGCACCGCGGCGAACAGTAAAAAGACCGTCGCGGTCACCACCAGGATCCGCGCGGCGCGCGAACGCCGCCACCAGCCGAAGCCGCCCAAGCTGCCCTCCTTCCTTAGACCATCGGCCGGAACCAACGGCGGTTTGAAGGGGTAGGAGCGGACCATGATCCCGTTCGGCTACCCGCCCATGGAGATGCGCGCGGTCTCCGACGTCCCGGTCGGCCCCCAGTGGCAGTACGAGCCGAAGTGGGACGGCTTCCGGTGTCTGGCGTTCCGCGACGGACGCGACGTCGCGCTGCAGTCCAAGGCGGGCCAGCCGCTGGGGCGCTACTTCCCCGAGATCGCCGGCGCGCTGGCCGGCCTGAGCACGAAGCGGTTCGTGCTGGACGGCGAGCTGGTCGTTCCGCTCGCCGGCGCGTTCTCGTTCGACGCGCTGCAGCAGCGCATTCACCCGGCGGCCTCGCGGGTCGCGATGCTGGCGAAGAAGACGCCGGCCTGGTACTTGGTCTTCGACCTGCTCGACGAGGACGGACGGGACCTCGTCGAGCTTCCGCTTAGCGAGCGCCGCGCGCGGCTCGAAACGTTCGCGCGGCAGTTCGACGGCGAGACGCTGCGGCTCTCGCCCGCCACGCGCGACCGGGCGGTCGTCGACGACTGGTTCGCGCGAGTCGGCGGCGCGCTCGACGGCGTGATCGCGAAGCGCGCCGACGCGCCGTACGCGAGCGGCATGCGCGACGCCGCGGTGAAAGTAAAGCGCACCCGCACGGCGGACTGCGTGATCGGCGGCTTTCGCTACGCGAAGGGCTCGACGAGCCAGATCGGCTCGCTGCTGCTCGGGCTCTACGACGACGACGGGCTGCTGGACTACATCGGTTTCTGCAGCGCGTTCCCCGCCGAGGAGAAGCGCGCGCTGATGCAGCGGCTCAAGCCGCACGTCGGCGAGCCCGGCTTCACGGGCGGAGCGCCCGACACCGCGCCGAGCCGCTGGGACCGCGGTCAAGACCGCGACAAGAGCTACGTGAAGCTGAAGCATGACTTGGTGCTCGAGGTCGCGTTCGACCAAGTCACCAGCGGGCGGATCCGCCACGGCACGCGCCCGGTGCGCTGGCGCACCGACAAGGCGCCGCGCCAGTGCACGGTTGAGCAGCTGGAGACACCGGGCCGCGCGCTGGCACTGCTCGAGTAACCTCGCGCGCCGCGCCCGCAACTGACCGCTCTCGCCCGCGGGCACCGCCCGCGGTGTGATCCGTTGGCTGCGCGACGACGTGCCGGCGCCCGAACCGCGCTGGGACGCCTCGATCGACCTGGAGCTGGAAGTCCAAAACGGCCAATATTTGTGCTGGGCCGCCGTTGCCAAGGGGATCGTCGAGCACTACGGTGGACCGAAGCGAAAGCAATGCCAATACGCAACGCAGTTCCTGCGGCAGAAGCGAACCTGCTGCCGCGCCGGCAAGCCCGCCCCGCGCTGCGACCGGCCGATGGACGTCGACTCGGTGCTCGTGCACTACGGGATGTACGCGGCGCCGCCGTTTCACCGCCCGACCGGCCTGCAAACGCTGCACCGGGAATTGGAACGGGATCGGCCGGTCGTCGCGCTGCTGCAATTTCCCACATCGGTGCACGCCGTCGTCATCACGGCCGTCAACGTGAAGAGTGGACTCCTCCGCTGCTCCGATCCGCGACCCGTCGGGGACCGCATTCGCGTGTTCGATATCGATTCGTTGAAACGGGGAGACGACCGGATCGGCCGGTGGTTTTACACGATTTTGACGCGCCCGTCTGCCGCGCTTCGTTCGAAGGTGTCTCTCTTGCGTGACCGCATGGCTCAGCCCGAGGAAGAGCTCGTTCCCGCCCGCAGGCCGCTCGGCGAGCCGCTGGAGATGAGCGTCTACCAGCTGGATCCCTACCGGCTGGCCGACGGAACCGGATTGCAAACGCCGGAATTCAGCCAGCGCTATTCCTTCCAGCCGAACTCCGGGCGGACCGACGGGTGGGGCGTGCTCGACGACGAGCTCATGCCGATGCGCGACGAGATCGAGGCCCGTCTAGCGCGCGGCTTCGAGGTGCGGATCGTGCTCTGCTTCGCCTTCAATCTTCAGGCGCTCTGGTTCACCGATCCCGCCGATCCCTCACACCGCACCGACCATTATCTTCCGTTCGGCCGCTTGTTCTATCTCGAAGAAGGCAAAGAGTACAGCCCCGCCGAGTTGCGCGATGCGTTGCTGAAGAACGCCCCGATCGCGCTCGCAGCGATGGAGCACAACCGCGCGTGGATCGAGCGGCTCGACCGCGAGACCGCCTACCAAACCGACGACGAAGAAATCTGACCGGCGCTCGCCGGCTGAAACGTTAAGTCCTTGCCAGGCAGAGGCCGAGGAGCAGGAAGAGCGCGGCTCGGCCGCTCACTGTGCACGCGAAAAATCCGCACCGTTTGTTGGAGTATGTTTTGTACATCCGCCGTTTCGCCATGGCATGTGCCGCGCTCGCGACCATCGTGATGCCCGCGCTTGCTTCGGCCCAAGACGTCAAGGTCGTCATCCCCGAGGGGACGCTCGTCCTGACTCATCTCGCCGAGCCGATGAGCTCTGCCAAAGTCCACACCGGCGACGTCTTCGAGTTCGTCGTCACCAAAGACGTCGTCGTCAACAACCTGGTCGCGATACGCGCGAACTCGAAAGGCGTAGGCCACGTCACCGACGCGCATGCCGCCGGTTCGCACGGAAAGTCGGGCGGGATTCGGCTCGCATTCGACTACATCTTCGCGCCGGACGGCTCGCAGATCCCCGTTGCGCACAACAAGGAAGCGGAAGAGCGCGATCGTTCCACGCTAGGCGCGACGGCGCTCGGCGTAATCCTCACCGGCGGTCTGGGGCTGTTCTTCCACAACTTCGTTCACGGCAGCGACGTGACGATCCCCGACGATGCGCCGACCTACGTGACGACGATCTCGAACCGCAGCGTCGTCCTCGACAGCGTGAAGGACGCCGCTCCCGAACCCGCCGCCAGCGCAGTACCGGCCGCGCCGGTGGTGCCGGCCGCCTCACCGGCCGCGACCACCAGCCGGCACTGAACGGGTCAGGCGGCGATCGGGGCCCGGACCATTAGCCTGATCTCGAACGCCAGGTCGACCTCGATCTGGCAGTCGAGGCAGCGGACGCCGAGGCCGAGGCCGGCGTCGGCCGGCTCGGCGTGCGGGGCGCCGCAGTCGGGGCACAGGTAGCTCGTCTCCATGGCGCTGACGGTATGGGGTCCGAGTGCCCACTGGGTGGCACTGTGGGACGACCGGTCAGCTGCTAGGGACCGGGTCGTGCCGCGCCGATATCCTTAAAGAATGTCGGTCGAGCGTCGTTTCGAGCGCGTCCTCGAGATCACGCGGGATATCCTGCGCCTCCGCGAGCTCGATCTCGCGTTGGAGTCGATTGCGCGCGGGGTCGTGGACCTGTTCGGGTTCCGGTACGTCACCATCGTCCTCGCCGACGGCAACCAGACCGGCGAGATGACCCGCCGCATCGTGCTCGGCTATCCCGAGTCCGTCGTGCGCGAGCGGCGCAACGAGCGGGTCGCCAAGGCGGACATCCTCGCCGTCCTGGCGCCGAACTACGAAGTCTTCGAGAACGCGTACTACATCCCGGCGGAGCGCGAGTTCCACTGGGAGCGTGCGATCTACGCCAGCGAGACCGAGCGCGACTCGGCCCGCAGCACGCCCGAGGCCTGGCACGAGCGCGACTCGATCTGCCTGGTGCTGCGCGACTCGGACGGCGAGATGATCGGGTACCTGAGCCCCGACGGCCCGGCCGACGGCCGCATTCCGACCCGCGAGACGCTGCGCGGCCTGCAGCTTTTCGTCAACCTGATGGGGCTCGCGCTCGCGAACGCGCAAGCGCACCGCGCCGAGGTCGAGCGCCGCCGTTTGCTCGAGGCGAACCAGGCGCGGCTGCGGCACGAGGCGACGCACGACGCGCTGACCGGGTTGCCGAACCGCACCTTCTTCCAGGAGCGTTTGGCTGCGACGCTGGAGCACGCGCGCGCGCGGCCGGACGAGGTCTACGCGGTCCTGTTCGTCGACCTCGACGAGTTCAAGTCGATCAACGACTCGCTCGGCCACATGGCGGGCGACGCGCTGCTGATCGCGGTCGCCGACCGGATGCGCGCCACCGCCTCCAGCGACGATTTCATCGCGCGGATCGGCGGCGACGAGTTCGCGGTGCTGCTCGCGCAGCGCCACGATCTGGGCCAGGTCGAAGACGCGGTCGAAGCGATTCAGGACGCGCTGGTCGCGCCGATGCTGCTCGAAGGCCGCGCGGTCTACAACACCGCTTCGATCGGGATCGCGGTGATCGAGCCGACCGAAGAGCGGATCGAAGAAGTGCTGCGCAACGCCGACACCGCGATGTACCATGCGAAGTCGCTCGGCCGCGGCCGGCACGCCTTCTTCGACCACCACATGCACTACGAAGCGGCCCGCCGGCTCTCGCTCACCAGCGATCTGCGCGCGGCGATCGAAGGCGAGCAGTTCAACGTGGAGTACCAGCCGATCGTGCGGCTCGGCGACGCGCGGCTGGTCGGCTTCGAAGCGCTGGTGCGCTGGCGCAACCCGAACACCGGCGAAGTGCTACCGGGCGAGTTCATCCCGCTCGCCAAAGAGGTCGGCTTGGTCGTGCCGATCGGCCGCTTCGTCTTCGTCGACGCGTGCCGGCGGCTGGCGGAATGGCGCCGGCGCGCCCCGCTGCTCGACCTGCGGATGCACGTGAACCTCTCGGTGCAAGAAGTGCTGGAGCCGGATCTCGACGCGTTCGTCGCGCGCAATCTCCGCCGCTTCGGTCTTTCGTCCGACGACATCGTGCTGGAGATCACGGAGAGCGCGGTGATCCGCTCGAACACGCTCTCGCTCGGTTCGCTGGCGCGGCTGCGCGCGACCGGCGTGCACCTGTGCATCGACGACTTCGGGACCGGCTACTCCTCGCTGCGTTACCTGCACCAGCTGCCGTTCGACGCGATGAAGATCGACCGCTCGTTCGTCGAGAGCGCCGACGGGAGCCTGGGCAGCGCGCCGATCGTGCGGATGCTGATCCAGCTCGCGCGCTCGTACGGGATCGACGTCGTCGCCGAAGGCGTCGAGACGCCGCGCCAAGCCGAAGAGCTGGTCGCGCTCGACTGCGAGTACGCGCAAGGTTTCCACTTCCACCGCCCGATGAGCGCCGCCGCAATCGGCGCCCTCCTCGACACGATGGTGGCCGTCGCGGGCTGAGTCACGCGCGGCCGAGGCTACACGAGCCCGACGGCGTCCTTCACGCTGCGCAGCGTTTCGGCGGCGATCGCGTGCGCGCGCTGCGCGCCGTCGCGCAGGACGCCGTCGAGGTATTCCGGGTCGCGCATGATCTCTTCGTAGCGCGCGCGGACCGGCGCGAGCGCTTCGGCGACGGCATCGGCGGCCCAGCCTTTGAGCTGGCTGTAACCCTTGCCGTCGAGCTCACGCTCGATCTCCGCTTCGCTCTTCCCGGAGAAGATGCGAAGTAGTTCAAGCAAATTGCGGACGCCCGGCTGCGCGCCGGCAAACGTCGTATCGCGCCCTAGATCGGTGACCGCGACGCGGAGCTTCTTCCGAATCGTCGCCTCGTCGTCTTGCATGAGGATCGCGTGGTTCGGCCGTTCCGCCGCGGTGCTCTTGCTCATCTTCTCGGTCGGATCGTCGAGCCCCATGATGCGCGCGCCGCTCGCCGGAATGAGCGGCTCCGGCGTCTTGAGCTCGATCCCGAACAGCGACTTCATCCGCCCCGCGATGTCGCGTGTGAGCTCCACGTGCTGCTTCTGATCGGCACCGACCGGCACGTAATCCGCATGGTACAACAAGATGTCCGCGGCTTGCAGCGCGGGATACACCAGCAGCCCGCTGCCGACGCTCTCCGCGCCCGCGCTCTTCGACTTGTACTGCGTCATCCGCTCGAGCCACCCGATCGGCGTCGCGCACGTCAGGATCCAGCCCAACTCCGCGTGCGCCGGCACGGCGGACTGCCGAAAGATGACGCACCGTTTCGGATCGAGCCCGCTCGCCAGGTACAGCGCCACCGTCACGCGCACCGACTCGCGCAGCGCCGCGGCCTCCACCTGCTCCGGAATCGTCAGCGAGTGCAAGTCGGCGACGAAGAAGAAACACTCGTACTCGTCCTGCAGCTCGACCCAGCGCTTCACCGCCCCGACGTAGTTCCCGAGGTGAAGGAATCCCGTCGGCTGGACGCCGGAGACGACGCGCTTCTTGGCCATTGCGCCGGAAGTTGTCGTTCGCGTCCGTCACGTCCTGTGCAGGCTTCGTCCGATCGCCGCACCCAGCGCGACCACGTCGCCCGCCGCTACCGTCACGAGATTGCCGCACGCGTCGATACCGCACGCTTCCGACGCAACGACCGGCATGCCGAGGCGCGATGCAAGAAGCAACCGCCGTGGCTGGTGTTCGACAAAAGCCGGCAGGACGACCGCTCGCGCACGACCGAGGCCATCGGAGAACGAGGTCCGCTCGACGGAGACGCCGTTCCAAAATCCAGGCGCTTCAAGGTCGGGTCCCGTGAGGATCACGTGCAGGTCCAAAGCGCGCGCAACGTCGCGAAGCTCGTATGCTCCCGCGCGCCCCAGCGTCGAGGCCGGAAACAACACCGTTCGCTCGCCTCGCACCGTTCCGTTTTGGGTAACCGGCGCCGAGCTGAGCCACGGCAGCCGCACCGTTCGCGCGCCGAACATCGTCGCGATGGCGGCATGAGGCGTCACGATGCGGCTCGCCGCACCGAGCGCGGTTTCCTCAGCCTCGATCAGCGCATCGTCGCAGCGAAAATCGCCCAGCGTCCGGCTCTCGGGATGAAGCGCATACGCCGTATCGAGCCGTCGCTGCAGTTCGCGCAAGGGTAACCCCGTCATCAGCACGTCGAACGTGCGGCCACCCAAGAACCCGCCCGTCCACAACGCGGGAAGCATGTGCTGCATAACGACGACGTGCGTTACGTCGTACGGAAGGCGAGCCGCGAACCTCTCGCCCATTCTCTGCGCCCAGCGAAGCAGCAGCCGCTGCCGCTCCGCGCCGTGTTCGGCCAGCCGCTTCGACTGATACGACCGCAGCGCCGTCAAGAGCACGTTCTCGTGGACCGTGCCGGTGCGCGATGTATCCCACCGATACTTGGCGAAACCGCGCCGCATTCCGTCGAGCGGCAGCGCCATGATGTCTTCCGGTCCGACCATGCGCGCAACGTACGCGTCGTACTCAGGCCAGTACGCGTCGAGCAAGAACGCGCTGCGCTCCGGCGCAGCGGTTCTCCGCCGGAGCGCGGCGTGCCGAAAACACTGCTCGACGCCGCACGTGGCGCAGTCGCCCGACGGATGCGAACCCACCGCCGCGGCGTCCTGCGCGGGCGCCGCTACTGCCGGCGTGCCGGAGCGGCGCCGTCCCCAGAACCGAACGGTGAGCGAGTCGGTGCCGACCGTCGCTTCGATCCGGACGGCCGAGTGCGGCCGAAACCGCAGGTCGACGTAGTTCCAGAAAACGGTCGCATCGCGCCCTACCGCAGCCAGCGACCCGGGTACGACCTTGGTGTGCGGATGCCGTTCGACGATCTCGAATCCGGCGCGCAGCGCCGCATCGTACAGTGCATTCGAAAGCTGGCACAACCCGCCGCCGACGCTCGGCACCATGCAGCCTTCGCGCAGCTCGCGCCCTTCGACAAAGCCGCGGCGCGCCGTAGCGCGCCCCACCTGCTTCCAAAAGCTGAACGTCTCGCCGCCGGGGACTACAACGCCATCGAGTCGTCGCACGGCGACCCGCAAATTCTGAATCTTGCCGAGCGTCAAACGACGTTCCGCGCTGCTCGTATCGCGCCCGCGCGGCCACAGCACCCCGACCGACTCGCCGAGAAGCACCTCGCCGCTTTGAGCGCCGGTTCTGGGGTACCGCTTCAGCCTCGCACGAAGGTCGCGCGAAGCCCGAGCACACTGCAGCACTCCAGCCTTCCCGCGAAAGCGGAGCGCCGTCCAAACCGTAGGAACCGACTCCCGCTCCGCCACGTCCTTTCCGAGCCTCCACCAAATGTTTCGCCGGGCAAGCCTACAAAACTTCCGAACGACCGTGCACTAGCGGCGGCGCAGCAGCCGGCGGTCGAAGGCGAAGGGTTGAACTTCGCCGATCCGGACGGCGGGTTCATAGTCGGGATGCTCCGGGTTGAGCACGAAATTGCGTTCGGACCGGATGACGACGGACGGAACGCTCAAGACGACACTGCGCCGCTGGTGAGCCCACTCGGTGCCGAAACGTACTGAAGCGTAGGGAGGCGTCGCATCCCAACCCGGCACCGTGTCGGCGTCCACGGTTTCGACGACTTCCTCGTCGAACTCGGCCCACACCGAGACCAAGTCCGCCGGCGCATCGTCGAGGTCGACGAGCGTTCCGAGAAACTCGAGTGCCGCCAGCGACAACGTTGCCGACGCGTACGCGGCGCGAACGCGCCGCGCATTCCAGCGCTGCCCGTTCCGCGCCGCACCGTCGCCGTCAAATGCGCGCTCCGGCGGCTCGGCATACGGATGCCGAGCCAGGCGCCAAACGCGGATCAGGTGATGCCGCCGTATTCGATCCGGTCTAGCGCCGCAAGGATTTGCCGCGTGCCGATCTCCGTCCGAACGAGGTCGATCGGCCGCCGTCCCCCAAGCGAAGGAACGGTGCGCTTCATCCAGCGCAGTGCTTTTTCCACGTCGCCGAAGGCGCGCACCGCCGACGCGACAACCTCGAAGAGCCGATACGCCCGATCGGACTCCGCCGGGGCGAGCCGCTCGTCATGTGCGAGCTTCCGCGAGATCGTGCGCTCTGAGGTGCCGACGACCGACCCGAGATCGCGGGCGCTCATCCCGGAAAGCGCGCCGAAATCGGCCAGTACGGAAGCGGGAATCCCGGCTTCCACGACGTCGTTCGCCGACGCCTCGGGCGGCAAATTCAATCCTGCGCCGCTTAAAACGTTTTCCGGCTTAAGATCGCGGTGCACGAACATTGCAAGGTCCGGTGCAGCGACCAAAACCCGTATCGGCCCGCCCAAATAGGAAACAGATGGCCGCTTCCGGTTCAGTCGCCGCACGAATTCAATCCGAGCCGGATTGTCGCCAGTTGGCGGAGTGCGCTCCGTCATTTGTCAAGCATACCACAACGTAACCGTCGTGCCAAGTCGTGGGAGCGGCCTAGCACCGTGGCGGGCCGTGTGAGCGAGCGTGCGCAGGATGCGCGGAAGCGATGCGAAGACAGAGCGGCCCCGGACAGGAGGTCCGGGGCCGCGTGCCCGTCACGGTGCTAGGCCGCTCCCGCGACCCGCCACCATCTCAGTGAACCAAGAACCCCACCAGCAGCAGAGCCACGATGTTGAGCACCTTGATCATCGGGTTGATCGCCGGCCCAGCCGTGTCTTTGTACGGATCACCAACCGTATCTCCGGTCACCGCCGCGGCGTGCGCCGGAGACCCCTTGCCGCCGTAATTTCCGTCTTCGATGAACTTCTTCGCGTTGTCCCACGCGCCGCCGCCCGCCGTCATCGCGATCGCCAGGAACAACCCCGTGACGATCGAGCCGACGAGCAAGCCGCCCATCATCTTCGCCCCGCCGTTGTTCGGCAGGAAGAACGAGGCGATCACGACCAGGATCGGCACGCCGACCGGGATCAGCGCCGGGACGATCATCTCCTTGAGCGCCGCGCGCGTCACGATGTCGACGGTCGTCGCGTAGTTCGGTTTCTGCGTACCGTCCATGATCCCGGGCAGCTCGCGGAACTGCCGCCGCACTTCTTCCACGACCGCGCCGCCCGCGCGCCCGACCGACTCCATCGAGAGCGACGCGAACAGATACGGCAGCAATCCCCCGATGAGCAATCCGGAGAGCACGTACGGATCGCCGATGAAGAACAGCCGCGAGACGTCGTTGACGTTGCACGCCGCTCCGGGCGTCGCCTTGCACTTGTCCGAGAGCTCTTGCAGGAACGAGGAGAACAGGACGACCGCAGCAAGGCCCGCCGAGCCGATCGCGTAGCCCTTGGTGACCGCCTTCGTCGTGTTGCCGACCGCGTCGAGCGGATCGGTCACCGCGCGAACTTCGGCCGGCATGTCGGCCATCTCGGCGATTCCGCCGGCGTTGTCGGTGATCGGGCCGAACGAGTCGATCGCGACGACGATGCCCGCCATCGAGAGCATCGACATGACGGCGATGCCGATACCGTACAGCCCGCCGAATGCATACGAGAACAAGATGCCGAGCACGATGACGATCGCGGGGAGCGCGGTCGCCTGCATCGAGACGGCGAGTCCGGCGATGATGTTCGTCGCGTGCCCGGTGATCGAGGCCCGCGCGATGTTGCGCACCGGCGGGAACGAGGTGCCGGTGTAGATCTCGGTGATGTAGGTGATGAGCCCGGTGACCAGCAGGCCGACGACTCCGCAACCGAAGATCCCGACCCACGAGATCGTCTGGTTGCCGACGACGATGCCTTGGCCGAACTGCGCGTTCGCCGCCCAGGCGAACGTCGCCGCCGAGAGGACGCCGGCCACGACCATTCCGCTGTAGAGCGAGTTCATGATCCCGCTCTTTGTCACGTTGCCGCGGCCGACGATGAGCGTGCCGACGATCGAGGTGAAGATCGAGAGCGCGCCCAGCACGAGCGGGAAGGTCGTCGCGCCGGTGACGTTGCCGAGGATCAAGTGGCCGAGCAGCATCGCGGCCGTCGTGGTGACGACGTACGTCTCGAACAGGTCGGCCGCCATCCCGGCGCAGTCGCCGACGTTGTCGCCGACGTTGTCGGCGATGACGGCCGGGTTGCGCGGGTCGTCTTCCGGAATCCCGGCTTCGACCTTGCCGACCAAGTCGGCGCCGACGTCGGCGGCTTTGGTGAAGATCCCGCCGCCCAGGCGCGCGAAGACCGAGATCAGCGAGCAGCCGAAGGCGAGCCCGACGAGCGCCGCGAGCGAGCGCGTCTCGTCGCCGCCGTTGATGCTCAGCATGATCGCGTAGTAGCCGCTCACGGCGAAGAGCCCTAGGCCGACGACCAGCATTCCGGTGACCGCCCCGCCGCGGAACGCGAGGTTCAGCGCCGGGCGCAGTCCGCCGCGGGCCGCCTCCGCGGTGCGCACGTTCGCGCGCACCGAGACGATCATCCCGATGAAGCCGGCCGCTCCGGAGAGACACGCGCCGATCAGAAAGCCGAGCGCCGCCTCCCAGCCCAGCGGCTGCGGCAAGAAGAAGATCACGACGAAGAGCACGACCGCAACGGCCGCGACCGTCGTGTACTGACGGCGCAGGAACGCCATCGCGCCTTCCTGGATCGCGGCCGCGATCTCTTGCATCTTCGCGTTGCCGGCGGGTTGCCTGAGAACCCACGAGATCAAATAGATGCCGTACAAGATCGCGATGAGCCCGGCGATGAGTCCGAGCTCGATCCCGATCTGGGGCGACAACCCAAGCTGTCCTGTCAAACCGATAGTCCTTTACGACACAAAGAGAGACCCCGGCCGCGGCCGAGCGCCTCGAACGGTCCCGGGTTTAGCACGTCTGCTTTGGGGTCCTTTGCCCAGGACGGGCATCAGCGCACCGGCCGCGAAGGGCCGCCGCGCATGGAGTCGACGGAGTTTCTCGTCGTGGGATGCGGGCCGTGCGGGGGAACGGCCGCTCGCGAAGCGGCGCGCCGCGGCGTCGCGACGGTCGTGCTGGAACGCGACCCGGTCGTCGGCGCGAAGCGCGTGTGCGCGGCGGGGCTGCGGCCCGGGTTCTGCGAGGACTTCGACCTGCCGCGCTCGATCGTGCACCTCGATCCGCCGACGATCACGCTGACCACGGCGCGCCGCACCTACGCGTTCCAGGCCGGCCCCGCGCACACGACGACGCGCGAAGAGCTCGACGGTACGATCGCAGCGCTCGCACGCCGCGAGGGCGCGGAGATCCGCACGGCGGCGCTGTTCCGCGGGCTCGCGCGCGAGCGCGACGGGATCGTCGTCGAGTACGCCGACACGCGCGCCGGCGTGCGCAAGCGAATCAAAGCGCGCGGCGTCTTGCTCGCGCAGGGCTCGAGCGCGCGCCTCGACGCCGTCGAGCCGCGCTTTCACCACCCCGGCTGGAACGCCGGCCTGATCACGTGCTTGCAGTACCGCGTCTACCCCGAACGGCCGGCGAGCCCCGAAACCTACGCGACGCTGGAGATGCACTACTACCTGAGCGCGCGCTCGGGCCGCACCGTGATCGCGTGGATGTTTCCGAAGCGCGACCACCTCGCGATCGGACTCGGAATCCAGGCCAAGCTTCCCGGCGCCGAGCTGCGCGCCGAGCTCGACGGCTTTCGGGCGACGGTCGAGCGGCGGCTCTTTCCCGGCGTCGGCTACACGCTGCGCGAAGAAGGCAACTTGCTCTACGGCGGGCTCCCGCGCGCGACGATCGGCGCCGATGGAGTGATGGTGGGTGGGACGGCGGCCGGGCTCGTCGACGCGACGACCGGCGAAGGAATTCACGAGGCGGCGATGACGGGGCGGTTCGCCGCCGAAGCGATGGCGGCGGTGCGAGCCGGACGCGCGGACGACGCGGCGCCGGGCTACCAGCGCGCGACGCGCCGCATGTTTTACGGAAGGCTCGCGCGGCGCCACCGGCTGATGACCTTTCTCGAGCGGCGGCCGGCGCGCTTCGACGTGCTCTTTCGGCAGCTCGAGGAGACGCCGCGCTTCTCGCAGCTGCTGCAGAGCGACCGCGACGCGTTCTCGGCCTGGGACCGTCTCTACGTCTACGCGCAGGCGATGAAGTTCTCGCTCGCCGCGCTGCGCGCCTGAGGCTCGATGGCGCGTTTTCTGGTCGACCGTCTGGTGCGGCTGGTGCTCGTGCTGTTCGCGATCACGGTGGCGAGCTTTCTGTTCATGCACGCGATCCCGGGCGATCCGGTCGCGATCCGGCTCGGCGAGCACACGACGGCCGAAGAAGCCGCGCGCCTGCGCGCCTCGCTCGGGCTCGACAAACCGCTGCCGGTGCAGCTCGCGCTCTACCTGGGCGCGGTCGCGCACGGCGATCTCGGCCAATCGGTCTTCGACTCGCAGCCGGTCGCGCAGAAGCTCGCCCAATACTTTCCGGCGACGGTCGAGCTCGCGCTGAGCGCGATGGTCTTTGCGGTCGCGGTCGGCATCCCGGCCGGCGTGATCGCGGCGGTGCGCCACCGCACCGCGCTCGACGCGCTCACGATGAGCGCCGCGCTGCTCGGCGTCTCGATCCCGGTCTTCTGGCTGGGTTGGATTCTCGTCTACTTGCTGGCGGTGGTGCCGGCGCAGCACGGGCTCAACCTCTTCCCGATCTCCGGGCGCATCGCGGTGACGTACTTCGTCCCGGCGCGCACGCACTTGGTGATCCTCGACGCGCTGCTGGCGGGGAACGGCCGCGCCGCGCTCGACGCGCTCTGGCATCTCGTGCTGCCGGCGGTGACGCTAGGGACGATCCCGCTCGCGATCGTGGCGAAGATCACCCGCAGCGGGATGCTCGACGTCCTCTCGTCCGACTACATCCGCACGGCGCGCGCGAAAGGGCTCGGCCGGCGCGCGGTCGTGGTGAAGCACGCGCTGCGCAACGCGCTGATCCCGATCATCACCGTGCTCGGCTTGCAAACCGGCCTGCTGCTCGGCGGAGCCGTCCTGACCGAGTCCGTGTTCGCCTGGCCCGGCGTCGGCCGCCTCGCCTTCGAAGCGATCTCCAACCGCGACATGCCGTTGATCAACGGCTGCATCTTGCTTTTTGCGACGGTGTTCGTCGTGGTCAACGCGGTCGTGGATCTGCTGTATGCGGTGGCGAATCCGCGCATCCGGTACAGCTGATGCGAACGCTCCATGCTTGACATCTCGGATCACGAGTTCGTCTCGCTGCGCGATCTGATTCGGGAGCGGTTCGGGATCTGGTACGACGACCAGAAGCGGTACTTGCTGCTGAGCCGGCTCTCGACGCGGCTGGCGCGGCGCGGGATCGAAAGCTTCGGCGCATACGCGCAGTTTCTGCGCTACGACCCCCGGCGCGAGGACGAGTGGAGCGACCTCGCCTCGGCGCTCTCGAACAACGAGACGTACTTCTTTCGCGAGCGGGCGCAGCTCAAGGCGCTGGCCGGGAAGATCCTCGACGAGTTTCTCGCACGCTCGCCGCGCGTGCGCCTGTGGTCGGCGGCGTGCTCGTCGGGGGAGGAACCGTACTCGCTCGCGATGACGCTGATCGAAACCGGCAAGGTCTCCGACGCGCGGCTCTCGATCCGCGCCACCGACCTCTCGCCGCGCGTCCTCGAGCTCGCCGAGAAAGGGTTCTACCGCGCGCTCTCGTTTCGCGCGACCGAGCCCGCGATGATCCAGAAGTGGTTTCAGCCGCAAGGCGAGGGCTTCGTCGTCGACGAGCGCGTGAAACGGCTCGTCTCGTTCGGCCGCCTGAACCTGCTCGACGGGACGCGCGTCGCGGCCGAGGGGCCGTTCGACGCGATCTTCTGCCGCAACGTGCTGATCTATTTCGACAAGCCGACCCAGAAGCGGGTCGTCGAGTCGTTCGCGAAAGCACTCCGCCCGGGAGGCTACCTGTTCTTGGGCCACGCCGAGTCGCTCTTCCACCTGACCGACCTCTACGAGCCGATCGTCGGCGCCGACGCGATCGTCTACCGCCTGAAGGCGCCGGTGCCCGCGTGAATCCTCGCATGATCACCGTCGTGGTGACCGACGACTCGGCGTTCATGCGGCGCGCGATCCAGAAGATGCTGGAGAAGGAGCCGGAGATTCGCGTCGTCGGCACGGCGGCGTCGGGCGAAGAGGGGATCGCGATGACCGAGCGGCTGCGGCCGGACGTCGTCACGATGGACGTCGAGATGCCGGGGATCGGCGGGCTCGAAGCGGCGCGCACGATCGCCGAGCGCCGCGGGCCGCCGATCATCATGGTCAGCGCGCTCACGCGCGAAGGCGCGGAGACGACGCTGCGCGCGCTCGAGCTCGGCGCCGTCGATTTCATCCCCAAGCCGGACTCGGCGCTGATCGACATCGTCAACGTCCAGCGCGAGCTGGTCGAGAAGGTCAAGCACTTCGGCTCGCGCGGCGCGTACCTGCGCGCGATGCGCGAGACGCAGCGCGTCGCGCGCGAGCACATCGACGAGGCGCGCCGCAAGCAATCACCGCCCGCGCCGCCGCCGGCGCCGCCGCCGCGGCGCGCGCGCTCGCGCGGCCCGGGCGCCGGCGGTTTCGGCTGCGTCGCGATCGGAACCTCGACCGGCGGCCCGGTCGCGCTCTCGCAGATCTTGCCGAAGCTGCCGGCCGACTTTCCGATCCCGATCGTCGTCGTGCAGCACATGCCGCCCGGCTTCACCCGCCCGCTCGCGGAGCGGCTCGCCTCCGCTTCGCGGATCGGCGTCGTCGAAGGAAGCGACGGGATGCCGCTGGTGCCAGGGACCGCGATCATCGCGCCGGCCGGGCAACAGCTGCGCCTGCAGCAGACGCCGGGCGGTGTGCGCGTCGCGCTCGGCGCGGGCGAGCAGCGCTCGCTGCACGTCCCGAGCGTCGACGTGATGGCGGCGTCGGTCGGCGAGACCTACGGCGCGGGCGCGCTCGGCGTGATCCTCACCGGGATGGGGCACGATGGAGTACAGGGGTTGCGAGTGATCAAGGAGCGCGGCGGTTACGTGGTCGGACAGGACGAGGCGAGCAGCGTCGTCTACGGGATGCCGCGAGCCGCGGCGGCCGCCGGCCTGGTCGACCGGGTGGTTCCGCTGGAGGCGGTTCCGCGGGCCTTGTGCGAGCTGACCGGGACCCTGTACGCCCCGGTGTAGCGGCAGGCGCGGAAAAATGACCGGCTTGGCGAGGGGAGGTCTACCCGTCCGTCGTGAACTGACCGGAAAACCGGGGCGGGTGTCCCGTCATGGGAGCATGCCGTGAAAGCACTCCGCTCTACTCCGCGTTACGTGATCGGCGGCGTAGAACTCAGTCGCGAAGAGATCGTCCACAAGTATCTGCATCTGGTCAAGTACGTGGCCGGGCGGATCTCGATCAACTTGCCCCCGAACGTCGAGATCAACGATCTGATCAACGACGGGATCCTCGGCTTGATCGACGCGATCGAAAAGTACGACGACGCCCGCGGCGTGAAGTTCGAGACGTACGCGATCACCCGCATCAACGGCGCGATCCTCGATGCGCTGCGCGCGCTCGACTGGGTTCCGCGCGCTGTCCGTCAACGCGCGCGCGAGCTCGAGCGCGTCTACCAGTCGCTCGAGATCGAGCTGGGCCGCGCGGCGACCGAGGAAGAGGTCGCCGACAAGATGGGGCTGACGCTCAAAGAGCTCGACGTCCTGATGCAAAAGATCCGCGGCACCTCGGTCCTCTCGCTCGAGGAGTTCTTGCCGAACGAGCGTGGTTACGAGATCCCGCTGCTCGACACGCTGCGCGACGACGGGACCGAAGTGACCAGCGCCGTCGAGGCGCGCGAGATCAAAGCCGCGCTCGTCCGCGCGGTCGACGACCTGCCGCCGCAAGAGCGCACCGTCATCTCGCTCTACTACTTCGAGGGCCTCACGCTCAAGGAGATCAAGGGAGCGCTCAACGTCTCCGAGTCGCGCGTCTCGCAGATCCATGCGCAAGCGGTCATCCACCTGCGGACTAAGCTTCGGTCGCTCAAAGCCGATCTTGGTTATCGTGAGGGCGACCCGAACGTGAAGCAAAAGTACACGCGACGGAACGCGGCCCAAGCGCCGGCAGCGGGGGACGTCGGAGCGACAGGCTAGCACGCCCGCACACGGAGGCCGCGGTGGCGATTCGACCGACCGACATTCAAGGATCGATCTGGCAGGCTTCGCAGACCGCGCCGTTGACTCAGCGCGCCGAAGAGGCGCCCCGCGCGGCCCAGCAGGCCGCGCAAGCATCGTTCGCCGCCCAGGTCCAGCAGCGCGAGGAGCGCGTCGCCGGCTCAGGTGAGGCGCTGGGGACCCGGATCGACCCGAACGCCGAGCGCGACCGCGGCGGCGGGCACGAGCCGCCGGAGCGCCGCGCGCGCAACCCGTTCGAAGAGTCCGTCGACGAAGCGGCCGGCCTGGACGAGCCGCCGCACCTGATCGACGTCACCGCGTGAGATGAGCGCGCTCGATCCGCTCGCGGCGATCGTCGCCGGCAACGCGGATCTCGCCGCGCTGGTCGATGCCGAGCTGGCCGCGCTGGCCGCCGACGCGCAAGCGCTGCGCGCGCTGCTGGTCGAGAACGCGCTCGTCACCGCGCGCGTGCTGCCCTCGAACGGGCTGACCGATTTGGTTGAGATCGCCGGCCGGCGTGTCGCCGCGTCGCTGCCGCCGACAGTGCGCCCGGGCGACGTGCTGCAGGTGCGCGTGAGCGGCTTCGAAGGCGAGCGCATTCTGCTGCAGATCGTCGGCACCGGCGACGGCGCCGCGGTCGAGCCGGCTCCGCCGAATGCAGCCGTCGCGACGGCGCCGAGCGCGGTCGTGCCGGATGGGCCGCTGATCGTTCCGTCTAGCTCCGGCACGTCGAATCCGACGGTCGCCGCGATCTCCGCTGCGGTGCTGCCCGCGGAAACCGCGCGCGCTGCGGCGACGGCTGCGTCCGCGAGCAGCGCGGCGAACGCGCCGAACGCCGCGCCGGAAACTGCTCGCACGCCGGGTGCGTCGACTGCGTCGAGCGCGGTGCCGCCGGCTGCACCGCCGCTGCGCGGCGGCGTCGGCACGAGCTTCACCTCGGTAGTGTCGCGCGCGAACGTCGCGCCCGCGCAAACGGCGCTCGAGGCGAGCGCGCAAACGTCCGCTGCCGTGACGTTGCGCCAGCCGATCGCCGTGTCGGAGCCGACGTCGATCGAAGCGCGCGTCGCGGCGGCGCGGGCCGCGGTCGTGCAAGGCGGCGCGCTCGGCGCGGATGCGGCGCCGTCCGCCACTTCGGCCAGCGCCGCGCGCGCGGTGGTCGGCGCGCTCCACGGCGGCGTGCCGGCGGCGCGTTTCGTCGCGCCGCCGCCGATCGCGCCGCGGACCAGCGTCGCGAACGGTGCGAACGCGGCGAGCGCCACGAACGCCTCGCACGCGGCGCCGCGCTCCGCCGGCTTGGCCGCGTATGCCGAACCGGTCGCGCTGCTGCGCGCGCTGCGCTTGCCGGTGACGCCGAGCAACGTCGCGTCGGCGGCGCTCGCGCTCGAGCAGCCGGACCGTTTGCCGAATGCGCTCGCGGCGCTCGAGCGCGCGCTGCCGCAGGCCTCCGCCGATCCGCACGTCGCGACGCTGCGCACGCTGCTCGCGTTCGTCGGCCGCATCGACCCCAGCTCGCCGGCGCTCGCAACGCAGATCGCCGCGTACGTCGACCACGTCGTCGACGGCGCCGAGCCGAAGCTCGCGACGCTCCTCGCCGCAACGCATGCCGCCGCGCCGCCGTCCGACGCGCAGCCCGGTGATGCCCCGCACGTGCTCCCGGTCGCGGCCGCGCTCGCCGCCGAGCGCGCCGGCGCGCTGAACGCCGACCTCAAGCAGACGCTGCTCTCGATCGCGTCGAACCCCGCGACGCCGGAAGCGCTCGCGCCCTCGCTCGCCGGCGCGTTGACCGCGCTCACCGCGGTGCAGGTGAGCGCGGCGCAAACGCTGGCCGCGAACCCGAACGGGATCGCGTTCACGATCCCGCTCGTCACGCCGCAGGGGACCTCGAACGCGCAGATCAGCGTGCAGCGCGACGCGCCCGACGGCCGCGGCGCACGGCTCGACGGCGAGAACTTCCGCATCGCGTTCGTCCTCGAGACCGCGCACTTCGGCACCGTCGCGATCGATCTCGTCACTGTCGGGCGCGAGGTGACGGTCGACGTGCGGACCGAGGCGGCGCCGGCGATGCGCGCGTTCCGCGACGCGCTCGGCGCGCTCACCGCGCGGCTGGAGTCGCTGCGCTACCGCGTCGTCTCCGCCGGCGCAAAGGTCGGGACGACCTCGACGGTCGCGCTCGAAGCGCCGCCGGCGCGACCGGCCGACCCGGACGCCGCGGTGGACCGCTCGGCATGAACGCGCGCTATTTCGACGCGCGGCGGAACGCGCCGCAGCGCCCGGCCGCCGCGGCGCTGGCGTACGACCCGACTGGACCCGAGCCGCCCGAGATCGTCGCGGTCGGGCGGGGGCTCACCGCTGAAGAGATCGTGCGGCTCGCGCGCGAGCACGACGTTCCGGTGCACCAGGACGCCGGCTTGGTCGAAGCGCTGGCCAAGCTCGAGGTCGGCCGCCGGCTCCCGCGCGAGCTCTACGCCGTGGTCGCCGAAGTCCTCGCCTTCGTCTACGCGGTCGACGCCCAAGCCGCTCCCGTGTCCCCCTGAGCCTGTCGAAGGGCGCGGGATAGCGCGTTCGGACCGCGAACGCGGGGGTCCGTGAGAATGCGGAGATTCGCGGCCGTTGCGACCGCGGCGCTGACGGCATGCCTGGCTCTGGCGAGCGCGCGAGCGAGCGCGGCCGATCCGCCCGTCGCGGTGACGCACCACTCCGTGACCGTCGGCGGGAAGCCGATCGCCTACACGGCGCGCGCCGGAACGTTCCCCTTGCGCAACGCTGACGGCGAGGAGATCGCGCGCGTCTTCGCCGTCTCGTACACGGCCGACGGCACCAACCCCGCCACGCGGCCGGTGACGTTTTTCCGGAACGGCGGGCCGGGAACCGCGACGATGTGGCTGCACATCGGCTCGTACGGTCCCGTGCGCGTCGCGGTTCCTTCGAACGCGGCGCTGCCGGCGCCCGGCACGCCCCTGATGCCGAACCCCGACACGCTGCTCGACCTCACCGACATCGTCTTCATCGACGCGGTCGGAACGGGCTACAGCCAGATCACCGGCAAGGGCACGCCCAAGACGTTCTACGGGATCGACGAGGACGCGCGCGCGTTCGACGACATCATCCGCACCTGGACGACCGACAACAACCGCTGGTCCTCGCCGAAGTTCTTGTTCGGCGAGTCGTACGGGACGATGCGCGCCGCCACGACCGTCGCGCGGCTGCAGGCCGACGGGATGGCGGTCAACGGCGTGATCCTGCTCTCCTCGGCGCTCGACTACAACGCGCTCGACATCGGCCAAGGCCTGGGCGAGGACTATTCGAACGTCGCCTTTCTGCCCTCGCTCGCCGCGGTCGCGTGGTACCACCATGCGCTGCCCGCGCAGCCGGCGAATCTCGAGCCGTTCCTGAACGAGGTGCAGGCGTTTGCGACCGGGCCGTACGCCGACGCGCTCATGCGCGGCGACACGCTCGACGCGGCGACGCGGCGCGCGGTCGTCGCGAAGCTGCACGCGTACACCGGGCTCGACGAAGCGTACATCGACCGCGCCAACCTGCGCATCGATCCGAGCCGTTTCGAGCACCAGCTCGAAGCCGCGCGCGGGATCGTCGTGGGCCGCGTCGACGCGCGCTACCAAGGGCCCGAGCTCGACCGCACCGGCGACTCCGCCACCTACGACCCCTCGTTCTCCGACGCGATGACCGATGCGTACGTCGGCGCGTTCACCCGCTACGTCCGCGACGACCTCGGCTTCAAGGTCGACCGGCCGTACATCGGCGGGAGCGGCGCGGTGAACCGCCAGTGGAACTACCGCCGCACCAACTCGATCGTCGCGCCGAACGGGGCCGGCGACCTGCGCGCCGCGATGACGAAGAACCCGTACCTGCGCGTCTTCTCCGCCAACGGCTACTTCGATCTGGCGACGCCGTTCTTCGGCACCGAGTACACGCTGAGCCATCTCGGGCTCGATCCCTCGCTGCGCTCGCACGTCGAGTACGGCTTCTACAAGTCGGGGCACATGGTCTATCACAACGACGACGCGCGGCGCGCGCTCAAGGCCGACTTGACGCGCTTCTACCGCGCGGCGGGCCGCTGACGGTGCGCCGCCTTCTGATCGCGCCGGCGCTCGCGGCGCTCGTCGCGAGCGGCGCCTTCGCCGCGCCGCACCGCGCAAGCGCTCAGGCCGCGCCGGCGCCGGCCGCCTCGTTCCGCCCCGTCCCCGGCGTCAAAGACGCCGTCACGCACCACACGATCGTCCTCGGCGGACGCCGCATCGGCTACACCGCGCGGGCGGGCTCGATCTTGCTGCGCGACGCCGAGCACGAGCCGACCGCGAGCGTCTTCTACGTCGCGTACACGGCCGACCGCACCGACGCGCGGACGCGGCCGGTGACGTTCTTCTGGAACGGCGGCCCCGGCTCGTCGACGATCTGGCTGCACATGGGCTCGTTCGGGCCGGTGCGCGTCGACGTGCCGAAGAACGCGACCCAGCCCGGCCCGAACCCGCGGCTGCTCGACAACCCGCAGTCGCTGCTCGACACCAGCGATCTCGTCTTCGTCGACGCGGTGGGAACCGGCTGGAGCACGATCGTCGCGCGCGGCAAGACGACGGACTACTACGGCGTCGACGAAGACGCGCGGGCGTTCTCGCAGTTCATCCAGCGCTGGATCACGCGCAACGGGCGCTGGCAGTCGCCGAAGTATCTGTTCGGCGAGTCCTACGGCACGACGCGCGCGGCGAACGTGGTGAACTTGCTGCAGCAGGACGGTGTCGCGGTCTCGGGGGTGGTGCTGCTCTCGGCGGGGCTGGACTACAACTTCCTGCCGATCGGGAACGGACCCGGCGAAGACTACGCCTACATCGGCTATCTGCCGACGGAAGCCGCGGTCGCGTGGTACCACCACAAGGTCGCGGGAAACCCGCCCGACCTGCCGCGCTTCCTGGCCGAAGTGCGCGCCTTCGCGGGCGGGCCGTACGCGCAGGCGCTGCTGCGCGGTGACAATCTGGACGCTACGACGCGCGCGCAGATCGTCGCCAAGCTGCACGCCTACACCGGCTTGAGCGAGGCGTACGTCGAGGCGGCCAACCTGCGCATCAATCCGAACCGCTTCCAGCAAGAGCTGCTGCGCGGCGAAGGGCGCAACGTCGGGCGCTACGACGGGCGCTACAGCGGCCCGGACATCGACCCCAACGCGACCTACGTCGACTACGATCCCTCGGACACGATGACGTCGGCCGCGTTCGTCGCCGCGTTCAACCACTACGCGCACGACGTGCTGCATTACCGGGACGAGCGCCCGTACGACGTGCTCGACTTCGGCGTGAACGGCAACTGGAAGTACCAGCGCGGAACCGATCCGAGCGCTCCCAGCGTCGTCGCGGACCTGCAGTCGGCGCTCGTGCAGAATCCTTCGCTGCACGTGCTCTCGGCGAACGGCTATTTCGATCTGGCGACCGGCTTCTACGCGACCGAGTACCTGCTGAACCACATGAACCTGAACGCCGACCAGCGCAGACGCCTGCACTTCGCCTACTTCTACTCCGGCCACGAAGTGTACCTCAACCACGACGCGCTCGTGCAGTTCAAGTCGGAGCTCGTCCGGTTCTACCAAACGGCGGGACCGGCGGCGCACCGGTAGCCCTCAAGGGGTATCTGTTGCCCGTCGTGGCGAAAGCCGCCCTGACAGCGTCGTTTGAGGAGGCCAGCCGATGAATTGTCCGGCGTGCGGTACGGTCGCGGAGCCCGGTTCAAGGTTCTGTCCGAAGTGCGGTGCAGCGCTCTCATATGACGTGGGCGCGGGCGCCGCTCCACCGCCGCCGCAACCGCAACCGCAACCGCAGCCGGCGCCGTACAGCGCCGCCCCGCGTCCGGTAACCGTCGCGGAACCACAAGACGCGCGGAATTGGGCGATGGGCGCCCACCTCTCGGCGCTGATCGGTTTCTTCATCCCGTTCGGCAACGTGATCGGACCGCTCGTCGTCTGGCTGGTGAAGAAGGATCAATCGGCACTGGTCGATCGCGAGGGGAAAGAGTCGCTGAACTTTCAGATCTCGATGACGATCTATCTGCTCGTCTGTGCCGTTCTCGTCTTCGTCCTCATCGGGATTCCGCTGCTGTTCATCCTCGCGGTACTCGACCTGATCTTCACCATCGTCGCGGCGGTCAAGGTCAGCAACGGCGAAACGTTCCGCTACCCGCTCACCATCCGCTTTCTGACCTGAGCTCGGCTGCGATCACATCGCTAGCTGGCTCATCGGCGGGAAGCCGTGCTGGGCACGGCCTTCGTCGGCGTCGTTCTTCGCGGTCGACTTGTAGAGCTCGAGGTGGCCGTCGGTCGCGCGGTCCCGGTACTTGTCGCGCAGCGCTTGGAGCGCCACCTCGTCTAGCGGCTTGAAATCGTCCGCGATGCGCAGGTGGTGGTCGAGCACCTGC
>Ga0213878_10000160_pt1 | contig 29701 bp, 22 predicted proteins | sample VelepicoBEBS_R02_FD_161053 | JGI IMG/M metagenome (GOLD analysis project Ga0213878, IMG submission 161053) | Vellozia epidendroides bulk soil microbial communities from rupestrian grasslands, the National Park of Serra do Cipo, Brazil - BS_R02 | ecosystem: Environmental > Terrestrial > Soil >... | reverse complement strand
GGTGGGCACGGCCACGTTGCCCCATTCCATGCCGGTGTTGGCGCCACACTCGATGAAGTGGAAGCGGCTGACGCTGGGCAGGCGCATCAGCTCGTCCATCGTGAAGACCAGCGGCTTCTTCAGCAGTGTGGCGTCGCTGCCGTTGACCATCAGCCGGTGCTTGGAGGGGTCGATGTCCCACCAGCCCTGGTGGTGGCGTTCGAAGTGCAGGCCGCTGGGCGTGACGATGCCGAACAGCGACTGCAGCGGTGCGAAGGACACCGAGGCCTGCGTCGTCTGCGTCAGGCCCGGGCTGGGGCGGCGCTGTACGTTGGCCTCGTACTTGGACGGCTTGCCGTAGCCCTCGGAAGCGACCGGCTGGCCCAGGCCCCGGCTGTGCTCGGGCAGGGTCAGGATGTTGGGGTCGCCGTCGGCGGCGGACTGCGCCGCCGCGGCCGCCGCGCCGCCGCCCGCCAGGGCCGCCGCGAAGGCGTTGCGCACGAAGTCGCGCCGGTCCTGCTTGGCCTCGTCGAACACGGCCCGGACGCCGTCCGGCGACAGGAAGTTCTCGGGCGCCTTGCGCAGGCGTCCGGCGTGGGAGGGGTCTTGGCTCAAGACTGCATCTCCCGGGCTGTTGGGCAGGGCCCGGCCGTGCCGGGGCGGGCGGAACGGGCGCGGGGGTGCGCCGCGGAATCGGAGCACGGCATAGGAAGCCTTGTCTTCTGCGGCCTGGCAGCGGAGCCGGGCCTGGGTCCATCCATCCGGCCGCCGGGCCGTGAGGCGGCGGCCGTCACCGATGCTGCGCAACACAACATCAGTAAGTATTTATATTAACGATTATGGATGTTTGATGGATGGGTGGCAACCCTAGCCTTGCCGGGTCAGCTGAGCCCCAGGGCCTTGAGGCGGCGATAGAAGGTTCGCTCGCTGATGCCAAGCCGGGCCGCCATGTCCCGGCGGCTGAGGCGGCCTTGCGCCACCAGGCGGCGGATCTCCTGGTCGAGGTCGGGCGCGTCAAAGGCTGGCGGCTGCGCCGGCCAGTCGGGCAGGTGCTCCGGCCGCACGATGCCGTCGTCGGCGAACAGCCGGGCGCGCTCCAGCACGTTGCGCAGCTCGCGGATGTTGCCGGGCCAGTCATGGGCCTGCAGCCGCGCCATGGCCGAGGGCTGGACGGTGATGCGCTGCACGCTGCCGCGCTGGATGAAGGAGTCGACCAGCAGCGGGATGTCGTCGGCGCGGTCGCGTAGCGGCGGCAGCAGAATGGGGAAGGCGGCGATGCGGTAGTAGAGGTCCTGGCGGAACCAACCGTCCGCGACCATCTGCTGCAGCGGCTTGTGCGTGGCGGCGACGAGCCGGAAGTCGGCCTGCTGCGTCTCGGTGGCGCCGACGCGCCGGAAGGTGCCGGATTCGATCAGCCGCAGCAGCTTCACTTGAATGCCCAGCGGCACGTCGCCGATCTCGTCGAGGAAGAGCGTGCCGCCCGCCGCCGTCTCCACCAGCCCCGGCTTGCGGCCATGGGCGCCGGTGAACGCCCCTTTCTCGTGGCCGAACAGCTCGCTTTCGAACAGCGTCTCGGGCAGGCCGGAGCAGTCGACGACGACGAAGGGGCCTTCGCGGCGGTCGCTGGCCTCGTGCACGGCGCGGGCGAACAACTCCTTGCCGGTGCCGGACTCGCCGAGCAGCAGCACGGGCAACTGCGCGCGCGACACGCGCTGCACGGCCTCCAGCGCGGTGTTGAAGGCCGCGGAGCGGCCGACCAGGCCGTCCCGGCTGGCACGGGCGGAGGCATGCTTCACGGTGGTGAGACGCTCGACGTAGGCGACCACCCGGTCGTCGCCGTCGAGGATGGGTCGCAGCTCCACGTCGACGTGCTCGGGACCGCGCGGCGTGTGGTGGATGTGCAGCACGCGGTCGGGCCCCTTGAGCTCGAAGGCGCGTTTCATGGGGCAGTGCTCGCCGGCCTGGTCGCAGGGCAGGTCGTAGTGATGGGACACGCGATAGCACTTGTGGCCAAGGTAGGGGCGGTCAGCCCTGCCGAACTGGCGCTGGTAGGCGGTGTTGGCGGCCAGGATGTTGTAGTCCGGGTCCAGCACGATCATCGGCTGGGCCTCGTGCTCCAGGTAGGACACCAGCGCCCGGAGCTGCGGTGGCTGGGGGGTGGTCTCGTTGGGCGTGGAAGGCATGGGTGGGTCCGGCGACGCCCTTGGTGCGAATGGGGGCGATTGTGCGCGATGACTGCCATTTGCTCTGCCAATTCGCTGCCATATGGCAGTTAATGGCGTGCTTCATCAGGAGCTTACGGGCAACGGCATGCCGTGTCGCCTGCGGTGATTCTTGTTACGAATCAATGGCTTGTGATCCGGCATCGGGCGGAGGCATGGGCCTGGCACGCCTCTTGAAATGCACAGGGTGCAAGCCGCCGCGGGCTGCCATCGTCTTGGCGCCCAGGTCGGATCAACGAGGAGACTCCCATGAGAGCAAATGAAGGAACGCTGGATCGCGGCCTGCGAGTCGTCGCCGGCCTGGCCCTGGTCGCGCTGGCCGCCAGCGGCAAGATCGGGGCCTGGGGCTGGATGGGCGTCGTGCCGCTGCTGACCGGCGTCCTGGGTTGGTGCCCGCTGTACACGCTGCTTGGCCTCAACACCTGCCGGCGCTGAGCGCCGGGTTCCGGAGATCACCATGAACCCTGCTTCCCGGATGCGGGTCGAAGGCTTCTTCGACGCCGCCACCTGGACCGTCAGCTACCTCGTGCTGGACCGCGGGACGCTCCAGTGCGCGCTCGTCGACAGCGTGCTGGACTACGACCCGAGATCAGGCCGCACCGGCACGGCCAGCGCGGACCGGCTGATCGCTCGCGTGCGCGAGCTGGGCGCCCAGGTGCAATGGGTGCTGGAGACCCATGTCCACGCCGATCATCTGTCCGCCGCGCCCTATCTGCGCCAGGCGCTGGGCGGCAAGCTGGCCATAGGCCGCCACATCACGGCCGTGCAGCAGGTGTTCGGCCAGCTGTTCAACGCCGGCCCGGGCTTCGCTCGTGACGGCCGCCAGTTCGATCATCTGTTCCAAGACGACGAGGCCTTCGCCATCGGCGGCCTGCGGGCGCGGGCGCTGCACACGCCGGGCCACACGCCGGCCTGCATGACCTATGTCGTCACGGACGGCGAGGGTGCAGATGCGGACATCGCGGCCTTCGTCGGCGACACCCTCTTCATGCCGGACTACGGCACGGCGCGCTGCGACTTTCCTGGCGGCGACGCGCGCACGCTCTACCGCTCCATCGGCAAGGTGCTGAACCTGCCGCCGCGAACGCGGCTCTACATGTGCCACGACTACCAGCCGGGCGGCCGCGAGCTGCAGTTCGTCAGCACCGTAGCGGACGAGCGAGCCCACAACATCCATGTGCGTGACGGGATCGGCGAGGACGACTTCGTCGCGATGCGCCAGGCGCGCGACGCGACGCTGGGCATGCCCGCGCTGATCCTGCCGTCCGTGCAGGTGAACATGCGCGCCGGCGAGCTGCCGCCCGCGGAAGACAACGGCATGCACTACCTCAAGATCCCGCTGAACGCGGTCTGACGCCCGGCCCGGAGCATCGAAGGAGACAAAGCCATGGAGTTCAAGACACTGACCCCCGAACTGGCGGTGGCAGCCCAGGTCCATGCCCAGGACCTGCACGAGATCGCCCGCGCCGGCTTCCGCACCCTGATCTGCAATCGCCCCGACGGCGAGGGCAACGACCAGCCGGTGTTCGCCGAACTCGTGGCCGCGGCCCGCGGCCTGGGCCTGACTTTGCATTACCTGCCTGCGGAGTCGGGCAAGGTGAGCGACGAGCAGGGCCGCCAGTTCGGCGCGCTGATGGCCGGGAGCCCCAAGCCCGTGCTGGCCTTCTGCCGCACCGGCACGCGCTCGACGACGATGTGGGCCCTGTCCCAGTCCGGCACGCTGCCGCTGCCGCAGATCCTCGAGCGCGCGGCCCGGGCGGGTTTCGATCTCAAGGGCGTCTTACGCCGCCTGGCCAACGGCGGCAAGACCCCGGTGGAGGTGGCCGACGCGACGCACGAGGTCGTCATCATTGGCGGCGGCGCGGCCGGCATCGCGGTAGCCTCCAGCCTGCTGGCGCGCCAGCCGGGGCTGGACATCGCCATCATCGATCCGGCCGACGTGCACTACTACCAGCCGGGCTGGACGCTGGTGGGCGGCGGCGTCTTCGACGCCGCGGCCACCGCGCGCACCCTGGCCGCCGTGCTGCCGCGCGGCGTGCATTGGCTGAAGGCTGCCGTCGCCGCCTTCGAGCCGGAGCGCGACGCAGTCATCCTGGACGGCTGCCGCGTCGTCAGGTACAGGCAGCTCGTCGTCTGCCCGGGCCTGAAACTGGACTGGCATGGCATAGACGGGCTGGTCGACACGCTGGGCCGCCATGGCGTCACGTCCAACTACCGCTACGACCTGGCGCCCTACACCTGGCAACTGGTGAGGGGGCTGCGCGGCGGCCGCGCGGTTTTCACACAGCCGCCCATGCCCATCAAATGCGCGGGTGCGCCGCAGAAGGCCATGTACCTGTCCGCCGACCAGTGGCGCCGGTCCGGCGTGCTGCGCGAGGTGGACATCCAGTTCTGCAACGCAGGCGCGGTACTGTTCGGCGTGCCCGACTACGTGCCCGCGTTGATGGAATACGTGCAGGCCTACGGCATCCACCTCAACTTCGGCCAGACGCTGACCGCCATCGACGGCCCGGCCCGCAAGGCCATGTTCAGCCAGGCGAATGCCGACGGCAGCAAGACCCAGGTGGTGCGCGAGTTCGACATGATCCACGTCGTGCCGCCGCAGAAGGCGCCGGACTTCATCCGCGTGAGCCCGCTCGCAGACGCGGCCGGCTGGGTTGACGTGGACCCGGTCACGCTGCGTCACAAGGCCCATGCCAACATCTTTGCTCTGGGCGACGTGGCCAACACCAGCAACGCCAAGACGGCCGCGGCGGCGCGCAAGCAGGCGCCCGTGGTGGCCCACAACCTGCTCGCCGCGCGCGGCGCGGCCAAGGGCGAGGCGCGCTACGACGGCTATGGCTCCTGCCCGCTGACGGTGGCGCGCGGCAAGATCGTGTTGGCCGAGTTCGGCTATGGCGGCAAGCTCGCGCCCAGCTTCCCGGGCTGGCTCATCGATGGCACCAGGCCCTCGCGCCTGGCCTGGTATCTCAAGGAGCGCATCCTGCCGCCGCTGTACTGGGACGGCATGCTCAAGGGGCGCGAATGGCTGGCCCAGCCCGAGATGGCGGGCTGAGCGCATGCTCCCGGACGTCACCGGCCTGAGCTTGCTGCTGGGAGCTGCCGTGGGTCTGGTGCTGGCGCTGACCGGCGCCGGCGGTGGCATCCTGGCGGTGCCGCTGCTGGTCTTCGGCCTGCACCTGCAAATGGCCCGGGCCGCGCCCGTAGGGCTGCTGGCCGTGGGGCTGGCCGCGGCCATCGGCGCGCTGCTGGGGCTGCGCGGCGGGGTGGTGCGCTACCGCGCCGCGTTGCTGATCGGGCTGACGGGCATGGCCGTCGCGCCGCTGGGGCTGGGGTTGGCGCGCCAACTGCCCAACGCGCCGGTGATGGCGGCGTTCGCGGCGGTGCTGGGCTGGGTCGCCTGGCGCAGCCTGCGGCAGGGCCGCAAGGCTGCCACGGGGCTGCCGCGCCGGACGCCGCTCTGCGCCTTGGACCCCGCCACCGGCCGCCTGTCCTGGAGGGCCCCCTGCGCGGCCATGCTGGCGCTGACGGGCGCCCTGTCGGGCCTGCTGAGCGGCCTGCTGGGCGTGGGCGGCGGTTTCGTCATCGTTCCCATGCTCACTGCGATCAGCGACATCCCGTCCCGCGGCGTCGTCGCCACGTCCATGGCCGTCATCGCCCTGGTCTCGTTGGGGGGCGTGCTGGGCGCGGTAACCCAGGGCGCGCTGGACTGGCCCGTGGCGCTGCCCTTCACCGCGGGCGCGGCGGCCGCGCTGCTGGTCGGGCTGCGCTTCAGCGCGCGCTGGAGTGGCGTCCGCCTGCAGCAGGCATTCGGCGCGCTGGCGGCGATAGTCGCGCTGCTGATGCTGTGGCGCGCCGCGGGCCTCGCGGGCGGCTAGCAAGGGCCTGCCTCGTCAGGTCGGCGCGGGATGCAGGCTGTCGCGCCGCGCCAGCGCCGGGAAGATCCGCCACCACACCAGCACCACCGCCAGCGTGCCGACGCCGCCCAGCAGCACCGATCCCACGGGGCCGAGCAGGGCGGCCGTGGCGCCGGACTCGAACTCGCCCAGCTGGTTGCTGGCGCCGATGAAGACCGAGTTCACGGCGCCGACGCGGCCGCGCATCTCGTCTGGCGTCTCCAGCTGCACGATGGACTGGCGGATGACGACGCTGACCATGTCGGCCGCGCCGCTGATGGCCAGTACGGCGAACGCCAGCAGGAACGACGTCGTCAGCGCGAAGGCGATCATCGTCAGGCCGAACGTGGCGACGGCGCCCAGCAGGCAATGGCCGGCGCGGCGCGTGATCGGGAAGCGGGCCAGCCAGAAGCCAACGACGACGGCGCCCAGGGCCGGCGCGGCGCGCAGCAGCCCAAGGCCCTCGGGGCCGGTGTGCAGGATGTCGCGCGCGAAAACGGGCAGCAGGGCCGTGGCGCCGCCCAGTAGCACGGCGAAGAGGTCCAGCGAGATCGCACCCAGTACCGCGGGGCGCTGCCAGACGAAGTGCAGGCCCGCCGTCAGCTGCGCCCAGTCCGGTGAGGCACGCCCCGCCGGCGTGGGCCGGCGGCGGATGGCCAGCACGGCGAACGCGGCGGCGATCAGCATCAGCAGCGCGACGCTGTAGACGAGGGCCGCGCCCCAGTGGGCGGCGGCGTCGGGCGAGGCCCCTGACTCCAGTTGCGCGGCCATCCACGGACCCAGCGCGTAGAGCGCGCCGCCGAGCGCCGGGCCGGCGATGATGGCCGCCTGCATGGTCGAGCTGGCGGCCGCTACAGCGCGCGGCAGCAGTGCGGCTGGCACCAGGGTGGGCATCAGCGCCTGCTGCGCCGGCATCTGCAGCGCGCGGGCGCAGCCCAGCAGCACGGAAAGCAGCAGGATCAGGTTGGGCCCCACCCAGCCCCGGCCGCTGGCCAGCGCCAGGCAGGCGGCCGCCAGCAGTTGCAGGCCCAGGCTGGCCGCCAGCAACCCACGGCGGTCGTGCCGGTCCACCAGGTGGCCGGCGGGCAGGGTCAGCAGCAGTGCCGGCAGGAACTGCGCCAGGCCCACCAGGCCCAGGTTCCAGGCGCTGGTGGTCAGGTCGTACATCTGCCAGCCCAGGGCCACCATCAGCATCTGGTTGGCCGCCCCGCCGGTCACGCGCGCGCCGAGCAGGCGCTGGTAGTCATGCAGGTCGCGCAGGCGCGGCGGCGTTGCCGAAATATCCATCCTGGGCGCGACGCCTATTCGATGTTCCGCACCTGAGCGTCGATGTCGACGCGCTGTGCCGGTTCCGTCAGGACAGCCTCGTCCCGACACCATGAATCCAGCGCCCCGCAGCTGCGGGCTGCAGGGCGCAGTGCCGCGACTTTAGCGTCTGGAGCGCTCTGGATGCCTTTGCACCTGCCACCCTGGGTCCGATTCAGCGTAGCTGCGCCGACTCCGGCGGCAGATTCCACCAGCCGCCCCCCAGCGCCTGGAACAGGGCCACCACGTTGGACAGCCGTGTCGCCTGGGCGCCGGCCAGCTGCTGCTCGGCCTGGCGGCTGGCCAGCTCAGCCGCCAGCGTGCCCGTGCGGTCCGCGTAGCCGGCGTCCTGGCGACGCTTGGCGGTCGCCCAGCTGCGCCGGGCGACGTCGCGGCCACGCTCGGCCAGCTCGAAGGCCTTCTCGTCCGCCTCGATGGCGTGCAGCGCGTCCGCGACGTTCTGCAGCGCGGCCAGCACCGTGGCCCGGTACTGCGCCTGGGCCTGGTCGGCTGCGGCCGCAGCCGCGCGCTCGCGGTGGCGTGCCGCGCCGGCGTCGAACAAGGGCACGACCAGGTTGGCGGTGAGGTCGAAGAAGCGCCCGCTGGCCCAGAAGGCCTGCGACAGATGCGCAGCCGCACCGCCGGCATTGCCGGTGATGGAGAACTGCGGCAGCCGGGCCGCACGCGCGCCGCCGACCTGGGCCACCGCCGCGTGCAGCTGCTCCTCGGCCGCCCGCACGTCCGGGCGCTGTTCCAGCAGCCGTGACGGCAGACTCAGCGGCAGCTCGGGTGGCAGCCGGAAGTCGTGCAGCGCGAATTCCGGCATGGGCCGGTCCTGCGGCGCGCCGATCAGTGTGCGCATCAGGTGGCGGTTCTGCTCCAGCTGCTGCCGCAGGCCGGGCAGGATCTGCTGCTGCGCAAGCAGTGCCGAGCGTGCGGCATCCTCGTCCTGGGCCGCGGCATAGCCGGCGCGGCGCTGGCGTTGGGCGAGCTGCAGCGCTGCCTCGGCCGCCTGCGCACCGGCCTCGGCCGCGCGGATCTGCTCGCGCCACTGGCCGTCCTGTATGGCCGCCGACACGAGGTTGGCCACCAGCGTGACCCGCGCCGCCTGCCACTCGTGGCGCTGCGCCTCGGCCAGGGCCGCCGCGGCCTCGGACTGGCGGCGGTTGGCGCCGAAGACGTCGGGCGCGTAGCTGACCGACACCTGGGCGGTGTGGAAGTTGTAGATCACCGGTGTGTTGAACGGTGCTGTGCCGCCTTCGGCCGCGGGCGTGTTGGCCCCCGTCTCGATGACGCTGCCGTCGCCCTGCACGCCGGGAGAGTTGCCGCCCAGGTTTCCGGCGATCTTGGTGCGCGTCGGGCTGTAGCTGGCCTGCAGCTGCGGCCACAGCGCGGCGTCCTGCACGCGTCGGTTCTCCTGTGCGACGCGCAGCGCATGCCGGGCGGCCTCCAGCGTCGGGTTGGCCCGCAGCGCCTCGGCGACAAGGCGGTCCAGCTCGGGATGACCGAACGCGGTCCACCAGTCGGCCGGGATGTCGCGCTCGGCGCGCTCATCCATGGCCGGGCCCTGCGCGTAGGCGCGGCCGGTGTCGAGCTGGGGGCGGGCGTAGTCGGGCCCGACGGCGCAGCCGGCCAACGCGAGCAGGCACAGCGCCAGCGCCGACTCAAGCCGGGTTGTTTTCATGATCGACCTCGGAGAAATTCGCGAACAGCCGCATCGCCGCGGGCAGCGCGATCAGCGTGAAGAGCGTGCCGGTGACGATGCCGCCGACGATGACGCAGGCGAAGGGTCGCTGCGTCTCGCTGCCTATGCCCTGCGACAGCGCGGCCGGCAGCAGGCCCAGGCCGGCCATCAGCGCGGTCATCAGGATGGGGCGCAGCCGCGCGACGGCGCCCTCGGTGATGGCGGTGGCGACGGCTGCGCCAGCGCGCACGCGCTGCATGACCTCCTCGGTCAGGATGACGCCGTTCTGCACGGAGATGCCCGCCACCGCGATGAAGCCCACCGCCGCCGACACCGACAGGTGCAGCCCCGCCAGTCCGAGCGCCGCGAGCCCGCCGACCAGGGTGAACGGCACCATGCCCAGCACCAGCAGCGCCAGGCGCACCGAGCGGAAGGTCCAGAACAGCAGCGAGAAGATCAGCAGCGCCGTCAGCGGGATGATGACGGCGAGTCGCGCGACGGCGCGCTGCGAGTTCTCGAACTGGCCACCCCAGCGCAGCTCGTAACCCTCGGGCAGCGTCACGGCCGCGGCGACGCTGCGCTGTGCCTCCTCGACGAAGCTGCCCTGGTCCCGTCCCAGCAGGTTGACCTTGACGATGACGGCGCGCGAGCCGGCCTCGCGCACGATGCGCGAGGCGCCCTCGCGCACTTCGATGCGGGCGACTTCGGACAGCGCGATGCTGGCCTTGCTGTCTGGCAGGGCCAGCGGCAGGCTGGCAATCGCATCGACGCTGTTGCGCTGCGCTGCCGCCACGCGCAGCACGATGTCGAAGCGGCGGTCCTCGTCGAAGTAGCTGGACACGGCCGCGCCGGACATCGCCTGCGTGACCAGCTTGTTCACATCGTCCACCGCCAGCCCATGGCGCGCCAGGCGCAGCCGGTCGGGCGTGACGACGATCTCCGACTGGCCGCCGACGCGCGTGTAGTCCACGTCGGTCGCGCCGCGGATGCGACGTATCGTGTCGGCCACCGCGTTGGCCTTCTGCTCCAGCACGTCGAGGCTGGGGCCGGTGATCTTCGCGACGATCTCGCCGCGGAAGCCCGACAGCGACTCCTCAACGTTGTCCTGGATGACCTGCGAGAAGTTGGTCGTGATGCCGGGGATGCCCGCCAACTGCTCCGACATATCGGCCACCAGTGCCTCCTTGTTCGCGAAGCGCCACCCTGAACGCGGCTGAAGGTCAACCAGGATCTCCAGGTTGTTCGGGCCCTTGGGGTCGGAGCCGTCGTCGGGCCGGCCGGCCTGCGAGATCACATGAGACACCTCGGGATACTCGCGCAGCTTCGCGCGCACGCGCTTCTCGATGGACTGTGTGGTTTCCAGCGCGGCCGAGGTCGGCAGCGTGATGGTCAGCCAGATGTTGCCCTCGTCCAGCTTGGGCAGGAACTCGCTGCCCAGCCGCGGCGCTAGCGCCAGTGCGACGACCACCGGTACGGCCGACAGCAGCAGCGTGCCGGCGCCGCGCGCCAGCGTCCACGCCACGACACGGCGATAGCGTGCCTGCAGTCGCTCGAGCCAGGGCTTGTGCTTCTCGACGAGGCTGCCGCGCTGCAGCAACAGCGCCAGCAACGCCGGCACCACGGTGAAGGTCAGCAGCACTGCGCCGAGCAGCGCGAAGCTCAGCGTCAGCGCGACCGGCGTGAAGATCTTCCCCTCCACGCGCTGGAACGTGAAGATGGGCACGAAGGCCAGGATGATGATGGCCTTGGAGAACAGCACCGGGTGGGCCATGGCGCCCATCGTCTGGTGCAGTGCATGCAGCCGCTGGCCGCGCTCTAGCTGCCGGCCCGGCACGGCCAGCCTCACCATCAGCGCCTCGACGATGACCACGGCGCTGTCGATGATGATGCCGAAGTCCACGGCGCCGAGCGAGATCAGGTTGGCCGACACGCCGCGCGCGTTCATCAGGATGAAGGCGAACATCAGCGCCAGCGGGATCACCGTCGCAACGACCAGCGCCGCGCGCCAGCTCGACAGGAAGACGACCAGTACCGCGATGACCAGCACGGCACCGACGAGCAGGTTCTCGGCCACGGTCGAGACGGTGTGGTGCACCAGCTGCGTGCGGTCGTAGATGGGCACGACGCGCACGCCCTTGGGCAGGCGCGGCTGCAGCTGCTCGATGCGTTCGCGCAGCTCGGCGTTGATGGTCGCCGGGTTGCCGCCCTTGGTCATCGACACGATGCCCTCGACGACGCTGTCCTGCGCGTCCACGCCGACGCTGCCGTACAGCGGTCGCTCGCCGGCATGCACCTCGGCCAGGTCGCCCACGGTGATGGAGCGGCCCTGGCGCGCCGCGACGACGATGCGCCGGATGTCTTCCAGACCGCCGACGAGGCCCTCGGTGCGCACCACCAGGGCGGCGTCGCCCTGGCGCAGCACGTTGCCGCCGGTGCTGGCGTTGCCGTTCGACAGTGCCTGGCTCAGCTGCTCCAGCGTGACCTGGTACTTGCGCAGCGCGAGCAGGTCGGCATCGACCTGGTACTCGCGGATTGCGCCGCCGAAGGTGACGACGTCGGCCACGCCCGGCGTCATCCGCAGCGCCGGCCGGATGACCCAGTCCTGCAGCGTGCGCACCTCGGCAGCCGGCAGGCCTGGCGCCTCAATGGCGTAGCGGTAGATCTCGCCGACCGCCGTGGACAGCGGCGCCAGCTCGGGCTGCACGCCCGGCGGCAGGCTCACGGTAGAAAGCTTCTCGGTGACTTGCTGGCGCGCGAAGTAGTCGTCGGTGCCGTCCGCGAAGGTCAGCGTGACGATGGACAGGCCCGTCATCGTCACCGAACGCACGTTGATGAGGTGAGGGATGCCCGACACCTCGCGCTCGACGGGCAGCGTGACCGCACGCTCCATGTCCTGCGGGGCCTGACCCGGCATCTGCGAGATCACGCGCGCCTGCACGTCCTGCACGTCCGGGAAGGCCTCGATGGGCAGGCTGCGCAGCGCGTAGGCGCCGAAGCCGATCAGCGCCGCGGCGAGCAGGAAGACGAAGACGCGCTGCGTCAGCGCGAAGACGATGAGACGGTCGATCATGGTTGCGGCGCCGCCAGTTCGGCGTCCAGCAGCAACGCGCCGCTGACGACGACGCGCTCGCCGGCAGCCAGCCCCTGCTTGACGAAGCTGTCGTCGCCGCCGCGCGCCGCCAGCTCGACGCGGCGGCGCTTGAAGCGGCCGGGCTCGATCTCGACGAAGACGAAGGCGTAGACGCCGCGGTTGACCACCGCCGCATTCGGCACGCGCACTGCCTGCACGCCGTCTGTGGGTTGCAGCCAGGCGCGGACGAACATCTCGGGCAGCAGGCGGCCATCGCGGTTGTCCAGCGCAGCGCGCAGCGTCGCGCGACGGGTGCTGGGGTCGATCACGCGGCCGACCTGCACGACGCGGGCCTCGCGCCTCTCGCCCGGCGCGGCATCGGTCTCGACCAGCAGCCGGTCGCCTGCGCGAACCCGGCCGACCAGCTTCTCCGGAAGGTCGGCCAGCACCCACAGGCGGCGCAAGTCGCTGACGACGAACAGCGGTGCTGGCGGCGCCGGTGCCACCTCGGCGGCGGGCCCGACGTTGCGCTCCGTGACGACGCCGGCCAGCGGGCTGGCGAGCGTCAGGCGCTGCCCTCGCAGCGGCAACCCGCGCGGGTTCAGGTTGTGCAGCCGGCGCTCGGCGCGCTCACGCTCGGTACGGGCCTGGGCCAGCTCGGCCTCGGCCTGCTCCAGCTCGCGGTGTGCGACCGCGTCACCCGGCGCCAGCTCGCGCAGCCGCGCGGCGGCGCGCTGCTTGAGGGCGACGTCGGCGTCGGCGCGCGCCAGGTCGGCCTGCGCGCTGCCCAGGTCCGGCGTGTCCAGCACCAGCAGCGGCTGTCCGGCGCGGACGACGTCGCCCGGGGCGGCCGGCAGTTCGACGACGCGGCCGGAGACCGAGGTGGACAGCCGCGCCGTCACGTCTTCATCGTAGGCCAGCCGAGCCTCCAGCGGCTGGGCCAGCGGCACCGCGAACGCCTCGGCGGGCTGACTGCGCAGCATGGCGAGCTGCGGCGCGCCGGCTGCGTAGCGCACCTCGTCGGCCGCGGCGGCGGGCGCCGCTGCGTGAGCGGCCGGGGCGGGCTCGCGGTCCTGGCATGCGGCCAGCAGGGCCGCCGCGAGAAGCAGCAGCAGCAGGGGTTTGGGGGTCGAGGGATTCACGGCGACGGCGGCAGGCAGAATTGCCGCGGGAGAATTCGCAAGCCGGCGACGGTAGGCGCGCTGGCTTGCAAACACCTATCAGTCGGGCCTGCGGCCCGGAAAGACCATGCAAATCCTCCTCATCGAGGACGACCCAGAAATCCGCCGCGAGCTGATGCTGCGCTGGCAGTCCAAGGGCTGGGGCGTCACCACCTGCGATAGCCTGGCGAGCGCTGACCGGCATGCGCGCAACCACGTGCACGAGCTGGTCGTGCTCGACCTGCAGCTGCCCGACGGCGACGGCCTGGACTGGCTGCGGCGCTGGCGGCCGCGCGACCCAGGCACGCCGGTGCTGGTCCTGACCGCACGCGACCGAGTGGCCGACCGCGTCAGCGGGCTGCAGGGCGGCGCCGACGACTACCTGACCAAGCCCTTCGCCGCGACCGAGCTGGACGCTCGCATCGAGGCGCTGATGCGCCGCACCTCGCGGGACCGCGACGCCCGGCTGCAGTTCGGCCCTCTTCTTTGGCTGCGCGACGAGGCCAGGCTGCTGATGGACGGCACCGAACTCGAGCTGCATCCGCGCGAGTTTGAGGTGCTGGGGCTGCTGATCCGCAGGGCGCCGCGGCTGGTGCCCAAGCGCGTCATCGTCGACGCGCTGGCCGAGAAGAACATCGAGGTCGGCGACAGCGCAGCGGAGGTCTACGTCTCGCGGCTGCGGCGCAAGCTCGGCGCGGGCGCGGTGCAGATCGACACGGTGCGCGGTTTCGGCTACCGGCTGCTGCTGGCCGAGGCCGCGTGAAGCCCGTGGCGCGGCGCTGGCTGCAACGCGAGCTGCAATGGCGGCTGGCGCTGCCGGTGCTGGGCATGGTGCTCGTCGGCGGCCTCTTCAGCGCGCTGGGCACGGAGTACCTGGTGGACAAAGTGTTCGACCGCTGGCTGTTCGACGCCGCGAGGTCGCTGGCCGCGGAGGTCAGGCACGAGGGCGGGCGGGCCCAGATCGCATTGAGCCACCAGGCCGAGACCATGCTGCTCTACGACGTGGTCGACCATGTCGATTTCGCGGTGCTGGACGGCGACCGGCTGCTGGCCGGCAGCCCCGGCATCCCGCTTTCGGGCAGCAACGAGCGACGCTATGGCGCGACCAGCCGCGCCTTCGATGCGGTCTACGGCGGCCACGAGGTCCGCGTCGCCTGGGTAGATACCGGCACCCCGGCGGCGCGGGTGGGCGTGGCCGAAACGCTGAAGAAGCGCGCCCAGACCCGGCGCGACCTGTTGCTGGTGTTCTTGCCGCTGGGTCTGGTGGTGGTGCTGGCAGCCTTCGTCGTCGCACGCGGCGTGCGCCGCACCGTGAGCCCGCTGGAGACGCTGGCCGCGCGCTGGAACCAGCGCGCCCACCTTTCGCTGGACGCCATGCCCACCGACGAGGTGCCGCGCGAGCTGTTGCCTTTCGCCACCGCGCTGAACGACATGCTGCAGCGCCTGCGTGGTGTGCTGGAGCGTGAGCAACGCTTCGCCTCGACGGCAGCGCACCAGCTGCGCACGCCGCTGACGGCGCTGCAGCTGGGGTTGGCGCGCGCCGCCGAGGCCTCCGACCTGGCCTCCGCCCGGGGGGTGCTGGAGGAGCTCGGCGAGACCACGCAGCGCACGGCACGGCTCGTGCAGCAGTTGCTTGCGCTGAGCCGCCTCGACCCGGAGCTGGCCAAGACCACCGCGTTCTCGCGGCTGGACGTGCAGGCGCTGGCGCATGCCGTGGGGCTGGCCTACCAGGACGTTGCCGCCGACCGCGGCATCCGGCTGGAGTTCGAGGAGACCACGGATGGCTTGCCGGTGCTGATCCGCGGGCAAGCCGAGCTCATCAGCGAGGCCCTGGGCAACCTGGTGGACAACGCGCTGCGCTACACGCCGGCGGGCGGGCTTGTGCGTATCGCCGTCTCGGCCGCACCACCGACGCTGGCCGTGCACGACGGCGGCCCCGGTGTACCGGAGCATGAGAAGGAGCGCATCTTCGAGCGCTTCGCGCGTGGCTCGACGGCGCAGGGCGCGGGGACGGGCCTTGGTCTGGCGATCGTCAAGGAGATCGCCGAGCTGCATGGCGCCACGGTCCGGCTGGCGCGCTCGCCCTGCGGCGGGGCGCTGTTCTCGCTGGTATTCGAGGCCTAGCGAGCCGGGGCAGGGCGCCAGGTCAGGGTCCAGTCAGGTGCGCGCCCTCAAAGTGCCCGGCAAACCCCGACCCCAGCCTGCCATGCGCCTGCTCACGAAACGAATCGGCGCCCGTGCCGCACCCCCCGCCCGGCGCGGGCACGCCCTGTGGAAGGGAGCCGCCATGGCCGCCGCCGTCGGCATCGCCGTGCTGTTGCTGCGTCAGCCGGAAGCGCCCAAGGCGGTGCCAGCGGCACCTTCCGTCCTGCTGCTGAACGGGGACACCGTGCGCCTCGAACCCGCGCAGGCGGCGGAACTGAAGGTCGGCCCTGTCCAGACGCGGTATTTCCAGGCACGGCGGGAGGCGATCGGGAGCATCGATTTCGACCAGGATCACGCGGTCCAGGTCTTCTCGCCCTACCAGGGCCGCATCGGCCGGGTGCTGGTGCGTGCCGGCGACGAGGTCCGCAAGGGCCAAGTGCTGTACACGGTGCAGGTGCCCGACCTGGCGCAGGCCGCGTCCACGCTGATCTCGACCGCTGGCGCGCTGCAGGTCGCCACGGCGACGCTGAAGCGTGCCCAGGCCCTCGCGGCCAGCGAGAGCATCCCGCAGAAGGAACTGCAGCAGGCCGCCGCCGAGCAGCAGGCCGCCGACGGCGCCTATCGTGCGGCGCGCAAGGCGCTGGGTCTGTTCGGGCTGGACAGCGCCGACATCAACGAGATCGAGAAGTCGCGGCACGTGGATACCGAGATGCCCGTGCGCAGCCCGCTGGCCGGCCGCGTGGTGACGCGCTCGGCCGCCGAGGGGCTGCTCGTGCAGCCGGGCGCGGGCAACCCGCCCGTCATGGTGGCCGACCTGCGCAGGCTGTGGATGGTGGCGAGCGTGCCGGAGTCCGAACTCGGCAGCTACCGCCTCGGGCAAAAGGTGGTCGTGACCGTGCCTGCCTACCCCGACAGGCGCTTCACGGGCATCCTGAGCCACATTGGCGACGTCGCCGATCCGGCCTCGCACCGCATCAGCCTGCGCGCGGAGGTGGCGGACGCCGAGCATCTGCTGCGGCCGCAGATGCTGGCCCAGTTCGCCATCGAACTGCAGCCGGCGCGCGAGGACCTGGCGATCCACGAGAAGGCGCTGGCCCGCGAGGGCGATGGCAGCTTCAGTGCCTGGGTCACGCAGGATGCCCAGAGCTTCACGCGGCGCAAGGTGACCACGGGCATGACCCAGGACGGCTGGGTGCAGGTCACCGGTGGCCTCAAGGCCGGGGAGCGCATCGCGCAAGACCGGGCGCTGTTCCTGAGCAACCTCGCGCAGATGGCGCAGAACTGAGCGGGGGCAGGGATGTTCCGCCCCCTGCTGGCCTTCGTGCTGACGCGCCGTCCCATGGTGCTGCTGGGCCTGCTGGCCTTCCTCGCGGCCGGGCTGCTGGCCTTCTACCGTCTGAACGTCGAGGCCTACCCGAACCCGGCGCCGGTGATCCTGGAGATCACGGCCCAGTCGGCCGGCCAGTCGGCCGAGGAAATGGAGCGCTACTACACGCGCCCGATGGAGATTGGCCTGGCCACGACGATGGGCGTGGAGAACATCCGCTCGACGTCGTTCTACGGCCTGTCTTTCGTCCGCGTGACATTCAAGTACGGCGTGGACTATGTCTCCGCACTGACGCAGACGGCCATCAACCTGCAGCAGAACGTCAGCCTGCCCAATGGCGTGCAGCCGCAGATCCAGGGTTCCAGCCTGGTGGGCGAGATCCTGCGCTACCAGGTCAAGGGGCCGTCCACCTACAGCCTGACGGACCTGCGCGGCTTGCAGGACTGGGTCGTGCAGCGTCGCCTGTTGACCGTGCCCGGCGTGAGCCAGGTCGTGACCTGGGGTGGGACGACCAAGGAGTACCACGTCGAGGTGCAGCCGGCCCGGCTGGAGAGCTACGGCCTGACGCTGCAGCAGGTCATCCAGGCGCTGGGCAACGCGAACAACAACGTGGGCGGCCGCACGGTCAGCGTCGGCGAGCAGTCGGTGAACGTGCGCGGCCTGGGCCTGGTGCGTGACATCGAGGACGTCAGGACCACAGTGCTGAGCCAGCAGAACGGCCAGCCTGTGCTGGTGCGCGACGTCGCCGAGGTCGGCGTCGGCAACGTGCCTCGGCTGGGCGAGGCCGGCCGCGACGCCAGCGACGACGTGGTCACCGGGGTGGTCATCATGAACCGCACCCAGCAGACCAAGGACGTGATCGCGCGGGTCAAGACCGCCGTCGAGACGCTGAACCACGACGGCAGCCTACCCCAGGGCGTCTACCTGGAGCCCTACTACGACCGCTCCACGCTGGTCAACGTCACCACCCACACCGTCATCCACAACCTGGTGTTCGGCTGCGTGCTGGTTTTCTTCATCCAGTGGATATTCCTGGGCGACCTGCGCAGCGCCGTGATCGTCAGCGTGAACATCCCGTTCGCGCTGTTCTTCAGCATCATCATGCTGGTGCTTTCGGGCGAGTCGGCCAACCTGCTGTCGCTGGGCGCGGTGGACTTCGGCATCATCGTCGACTCGGCCGTCATCCTCGTCGAGAACGTCTACCGCAACTTCCAGCGCACGCCGCGCCAGCGCATCGAAGCGCTGCGCGCGATGACGCGCGGGCCCTACGGCATGGTGACCGACCCGGCGCTGGGCTGGACGCAGCGCCTGCGCATGATCTTCATGAGTGCGCTGCAGGTCGACAACTCGGTGCTGTTCTCCACCGTCATCACCATCGCCGCGTTCTCGCCGCTGTTCCTGATGACGGGTGTCGAGGGCCAGATCTTCGGCCCGATGGCCCGCACCTACGGCTACGCCCTCGCCGGCGCGCTGCTCGCCACCTTCACCGTGACGCCGGTGCTGGCCGCCTATCTGCTGCCGCGGCGCGTCAAGGAGCAGGAGACCTGGCTGGTGCGCTGGATCCACCGGGGCTACGAGCCGCTGCTGCGCTGGTCCCTGGCCCATGTGCGCTGGATGTGCGGCTTCGCCGTGGCCTTCCTGGCGGGCATGCTGGTGCTGGGCGCCCACCTGGGCAGCGAGTTCCTGCCCGCGCTGGAGGAGGGCAACCTGTGGATACGGGCCTCGATGCCACCGACCATCTCGCTGGAGGCCGGCTCCGACAAGGCCAACCGGATGCGCCAGATCATCAAGGGCTTCCCCGAGGTCGTCACGGTCGTGTCCCAGCATGGCCGCCCGGATGACGGCAGCGATGCCTCCGGCTTCAACAACGTGGAACTGTTCGCACCGCTCAAGCCCTTTGACCAATGGTCGCCCGGCATGGACAAGGAGAGGCTGGTGAACGATCTGCGCCAGCGCCTGGAGCGCGAGTTCCCGGGCGTAGGCTTCAACTTCTCGCAGTACATCCAGGACAACGTCGAGGAAGGCCTGTCCGGCGTCAAGGGTGCGAACTCCGTGAAGATCGTCGGGCCGGACCTCGTCACTCTCGAGAAGCTTGCCCGCAAGGCCGTCACGCTGATGGGCCAGGTCCAGGGCGTGGACGACCTCGGCATCTTCAACGTGCTGGGCCAGCCCAACCTCAACATCCGGATCGACCGCGCCAAGGCGGCGCGCTACGGCCTCAACACCGGCGACGTCAACGCCGTGGTGCAGGCCGCGCTCGGCGGCACGGTGGCCACCACCGTGCTGGAGGGCGACCGCCAGTACGGCCTGACGGTCCGCTACGCTGGCGCGGCGCGGGCCGACCTGGAGAGCGTGCGCGACCTGCGCGTGGGCTATGGCGCGGGCAACGCCACGGCCTATGTGCCGCTGCGCGACATCGCGACGGTCAGCCTGGACACCGGCGCCACCTATGTCTATCACGAGCGCAACGAGCGGTATATCCCGATCAAGTTCAGCGTCGGCGGCCGGGATCTCGGCAGCACGGTGGCGGAGATCGAGTCCAAGCTGGGCCGGGAGTTGGCCCTGCCAGAGGGCTACCGCATCGAATACGCCGGCGAGTTCGAGGAGTTGCAGAAGGCCAAGGCCCGCATGGGCATCCTCATCCCGGCCGCCTTCGTGCTGATCCTCGTGCTGCTCTACGCGTTGTTCAACAGCATCGGCTACAGCCTGCTGGCGCTGGTGGCCGTGCCCTTCACGGTGGCCAGCGGCTTGTTCGCGTTGTTCGTCTCGGGCCAGGTGGTCAGCATCTCGGCGGTGATCGGCTTCGTGTCCCTGCTCGGCGTGTCGGTCATGGACGGCATCCTGATCCTGACCTACTTCAAGGAGTTGCGCCTGGCGGGTAGCACGCCCGAACAGGCCATCTACGACGCCTATATGCACCGCCTGCGGCCGCTGTTGATGACGGCACTGTCGGCCTGCATCGGCCTCCTTCCCGCGGCCATCAGCCACGGCATCGGCAGCCAGGTGCAGCGCCCGCTCGCCACCGTGGTGGTGGGTGGCATGTTCCTTGGTCCCTTCTTCCTGCTGCTCGTGGTGCCGGCGTTGCGCCTGGCCGTGCTCCGGCGCGTGAAGCTCAAGAAGCGCCGCAAGGGCCTGGGCGGCGACCTGCTGGCCTGAGCGAGGTGATCATGACTTTCCGCGACAGCCCCCTCCCGATCACCCGGATCCGCGTCGTCCAGTTGCTCGCGGCCGCGGCGCTGTCGGGCTGTGCGGCCGGCCCGGACTTCCAGGCCCCGACACCGCCGCTAGCGACGCAGTACCTGCGCGGGGAGGTCCAGGCGGCCGCATCGTCGGCGGGCGATGCGGTCGCGCCGCAGTCACGCTGGTGGACGGCCTATGGCTCAGAGCGGCTGGACCGGCTGGTCGAGCGTGCGCTGCAGCGCAACCCCGGCATCACCGCGGGCGAGGCCAGCCTGCGCCAGGCCCAGGAGAACGTCATTGCCCAGAGGGGGCTGTTCTACCCCTCGGTGCAGCTCGGCTACAGCGCGAGCCGGCAGAACTCCGGGACCGTGCTGTCCTCGGCACTGAGCTCTGGCCAGTCGCTCTACAACCTGCACACCGCCCAGCTCAGCGTGGGCTATGTACCTGACGTGTTCGGCGGCAACCGCCGCCAGGTGGAAGCGCTGCAGGCCAGCGCCGACGGCCAGCGCTACCAGACCGATGCGCTGCGCACCACCATCGCCAGCAACGTGGCAGCCGCTGTGATGCAAGAGCAGGCGCTGCTCGACCAGGTGCAGATCGTGAACGAGACGCTGGCCCTGGCCAGAGAGCAACTGCAGCACACGCGAACGCTGCAGGCCGCCGGCTACAGCAGCGGCCTGGACCTGGCCCAGCAGGAGGCCGCCTACACGCAGACGCAGGCGCTGCTGCCGCCGTTGAACAAGCAGCTGGAACAGACCCGCAACCTGCTGTCTACCCTGTGCGGCGACCTGCCCAGCGAGCTGGCGATGCCGGATGGTGATGCGGCGGAGCGCCTGGCCCGGCTGCGCACGCCGGCGCAGTTGCCGCAGGTCGTGCCCTCCCAGCTGGTCCAGTACCGCCCCGACGTGCAGGCCGCGCAGGCTGAGCTGCACGCGGCCTATGCCCAGATCGGAGTCGCCGTGAGCAACCTGCTGCCGCAGTTCTCCATCGGTGCCAACCTGGCCTATGGCGCGACGTCGCTGTCCGGCCTCTTCTCGCCGGTCAACCAGTCCTGGGGCCTGCTGGCAGGGCTGACGCAGCCACTGTTTGCCGGTGATGCCCTCATGGCCCGCAAGCGCGCGGCCGAGGCCGCTGCCGAGGCTGCGCAGGCGCAGTACCGGAGCACCGTCCTGACGGCATTCCAGAACGTCGCCGACGTGCTCTATGCGTTGGAGCACGATGGCCAGGCACTGGCAATCGCCGAACGCAACGTCGTGGCCAGCGAGCGTTTGATGGTGCTGACCGAACAGCAGTTCAGGCAGGGCTATGCGGCCCGCCCGGCCTGGTTGTCGGCGCGCCAGACGTTTCTGCAGGCGCGGCTGGCGCAGGTGGCGGGGCGAGGCGTCTACCTGGGTGACACGGTGGCGCTGTTCCAGGCCTTGGGGGGCGGGTGGCGGCCGCCCGCGCCCGCCGCGGACAGGCCCGGCGCGTCGTCGCGATGACATCGGGGCGGTCGGAGCCGAAATGTCATCGCCTCGTCTGCCCGAGACCGCCGCCTCAGCTCCTGGACGCGACCAACCGTCCGACCAGCGGGATCAGTTCGCGAAAGGTGTCTTCCTTCTCCAGCAGTGCGCGCACGCCCGCCCGTCGTGCCTGTTCCCGCAGTTCATCCGTGATCAGGCCGGAACTGATGATGATGGGGAGATCGGCTCGAATGGCGGCAACCTCGAGCGCCACGTCCACGCCGGAGCGCAGGGGCATGTTGTAGTCCGTCACGAATACATCGACGCTGCCTGGTGAAATCCGAACGGCCTCCAGCGCGGAGGCAATGTCCAGGAAGCCGGTGCATCTGTAGCCGGCCCGTTCGAGGAGCCGTTCGACGACCAGCATCACGGTTTCATCGTCGTCGAGATAGATCACATGCTCGCCATGCCCGACCCTCTGCGAGGCTTGGGCTGCCGGCTGCGGTGGCGTCACGGAAGGCTCCGGCCTGGCCGTGGGCAGGTAGAGATGGAAGGTGCTGCCCAGTCCGGGGGCGCTGTCGACGCGCACGCTGCCCTGGTGGGCCACAACAATGCCATGGACGACGGCCAGGCCGAGGCCGGTGCCCTGGCCCGTCGGTTTCGTCGTGAAGAAGGGCTCGAAGATGCGCTCGCGCGTCGCCGAATCCATGCCCACGCCGGTATCGCTGACCCATAGGTGGGCGTAGTTCCCGGCGGGCAAGCCCGACAGCGCGCGCGCCGCGGCGGCGGTCAGAACGGTTGATTCCAGTCCGACGACGATCCGGCCGACGTCGCCATGCATGGCATGCCAGGCGTTCGTGCACAGGTTCATCAGCACCTGCTGGAGTTGGGTCGCGTCGCCGTTGACATGCAAGGGCTCCGCGTTCATGCGCAGGTCCAGCTCCATCCCCGCAGGCAGCGTCACCCGCAACAGGCGATAGGACTCCTGGACGATGGACTGCAGTTCGACGTTGCGCAGCTGCTGCGGTTGACGGCGACTGAAGGTCAGGATCTGTCGCACGAGATCACGGGCGCGCAGGCTGGCCTTCTGGATCTCGCCCAGCGTTGCCTGGACGGGGTGCTCGGCGACAAGATCGGCCCGTGCCAGTTCGAGGTTCCCGAGAATGGCGCCAAGGATGTTGTTGAAGTCATGCGCGATCCCGCCGGCCAGCGTGCCGAGCGATTCCATCTTCTGGGCCTCGCGAAGCTGGGTCTCATAGCGACGGAGTTCGGCCTCCGTCTCACGGTGGGCGGTACGGCGGGCCGCCTGAACGAGCTCGCGCTCAAGGACGGGCGCAAGACGACTGAGGTGTTCCTTCGTCACGTAGTCGCTGGCGCCGGCCTTCATCGCCGCGACCGCCATCTCTTCCCCGATGGTGCCGGACACGAAGATGAAAGGCACGTCCATGCCCGTCCTCTTGTACGCGGCAAGCGCCTCCAGGCCACTGAACCCGGGCATGCTGAAATCCGAGATCAAGGCGTCCCAGGGGGCCTCCACCAGCGCGGCCTCGAGGCTGGCGAGGTCCTGGACGCGGCGCCATTCGGGCGCGAAGCCGGCCCGGCGCAGCAGGCGCGTGACCAGGCGGACATCGTTCTCCGAGTCCTCGATCATCAAGATCCTGATGGGGCGCTCGCTCATGACGGCGTGGATAACGGCGGCTGCTGATTGAGTGCCAGCCAGTAGATGCCCAGCACCTTGACGGCCTCGACGAACTCGGTGAAGTCGACCGGCTTGCGAACATAGCTGTTCGCGCCCAGCTTGTAACCCGCGACGACGTCTTGTTCCTCCTTGGAGGAGGTCAGGATTACCGCCGGCAGCAAGGCGGTGCGCGGATCGGCCCGCAGCGCCTTGAGCACGCCAAGCCCGTCCAGTCGAGGCAGCTTGAGATCGAGAATGACCAGCGTGGGCAGCGATGCTCCGGCGCGGTCGGCGTAAGCGCCCCGTGCGAAAAGAAAGTCAAGCGCCTCGACGCCATCGCGGACGACGGCAAGCGGGTTCATGAGATGGCTGCGCTTGAAGGCCCGGACCGTCAGCGCGACGTCGTCCGGATTGTCCTCAACCAGCAAGATGACCTTGCTCTCGTCGCTCATCTGTGGGCTCCAAAGTACGGAAGAAGAATGAGGCGCCGCCGCCCAGGCTGGCCTTCGCCCACACGGGCCAGCCGTGGCGACGGAAGACCCGTTGGACGATCGCGAGGCCGATGCCGGTGCCCGGATAGTCGTCCTCGTGGTGCAGGCGCTGGAAGGCGCCGAACAAGCGATCGGCATAGGCCATGTCGAAACCGGCGCCGTTGTCGGCCACGAAGCAGACCTGGTCCGCGCCTTCCCGCTTTGCACCCACGCGAATGACGGCCTCCGCCGTCTTGCTGGTGAACTTCCAGGCGTTGTCGAGCAGGTTCTGCAGTGCGATCTGGATCAGGTCGCGATCGGCCCGAACGACGACACCGTCGTCGATCTCCCATCGGACGCTGCGCTCGGGCTGCGTCTTCTGGATCGAGGTCGCCATCTCGCGGGCCATGGATGTGAGATCGACGTCATGGACGCGCAGCTCCGCCCGCGTGACCCGTGCCAGCCCGAGCAACTCGTCAATCAGCCGCCCCATCCTCTGGCTCGCGGACCGGATGCGGTGCAGGTAGTCGAGAGCCTCCTCGTCCAGCTTGTCGCCGTAGTCTTCGATCAGTGCCAGCGAGAAGCCGTCCATGCTGCGCAGCGGGCTGCGCAGGTCGTGCGAGACCGAGTAGCTGAATGACTCCAGCTCCTTGTTCAGCGAGGAGAGCTCGCGGTTGCTGAGCTCCAGTTGCTGAAAGGAGTCCCGCAAGGCACGGGTCATCGCATCGAAATGACGGGCCATCTCGCCGAACTCATCCTGGGTGCCGACGTCGAGCTCGAAATCCCAGTTGCCGGACGCCACCTCGCGGGTGGCCCCCTCCAGCCTGGCCACGGGATCCATCACGTCGCGCCGGAAGAACCAGGCGGCGGTGGCAGTGACGAGCGCCATCATGGCCAGGCCGGCCACCGTCCAGAAGACGACGCGACGCTGCGTGGCGTCGATGAGTCGGTCCGAGTCATCGATCAGGCGCGCGGCGTCGACGAGACTCTGCTGCTGCAGGATCAGCAGACGGCTCGACAACTGGGTCTCGAAGCGCCGCTGGATCTCGTCACCGCCACCACGGTCCAGGGTCGGATCGACTTCGGCGAACAGCCGATGGCTGGCTTCCGTCTGTGTCCGCAGGTCGGCGAGCGTTCGTGCGGAGCTTCCGCGAATGTCGACCGACGCTGAGAACAGCCGTTCCAGGCGCTGCCAGACGGCCTGTTCCTGCAGTCTCGCGCGTTCGCGCCGGTTGAGCAGGTATTCGAACGTGACCATGCGCATGTCATTGAGCGCATCGGCGATGGTGGTGCTTTGCCGGCGTTGCTCGACCGCGGCGCGCACCTGCGCGTCCGCCCAGCCTATGCTCGTGGCGATCAGCACCATGGTGCCGAGCATCAGCGCGGCGGCGAGCCGGGCCTTGCTTCGGATCTTCATCGGACCACCGTGACCCTTTCCGGCGTCGCGGCCATCAAGGCATCCAGGTAGATGTGGGACAGGAAATTGGGAACGGGCTGGACGGGCGCATATCCACGTGTCATGGCCCAGCTCGAGACATCCTCAAGGGTGACGAGCTGTGCCTGCCGCTGCCCGAGTTCAAGGGAAATGCTCTGCCATGCCGGATCGAGGGCGTACGGCTCGATGCCGAGGCGGGCCGCGAGGAGCCTTTTGGCCTGAAGCGGCTCGGCCCGCACATAGCGCTCGGCATCCAGCAAGGCCAGGACGACACGGTGCACGACGTCGCCGTGGGAACGCAGGAAATCGCTGCTACCGACCAAGTTGAAAGTTTGGGCGTAGGCGTCGGGGGCGGCGAAGGAAGCTGCTGCGTCCCCGAGGGCGGACTCGGCGCCGTGCCGTACGGGTTGCCATGCCGCGATTGCATCGACGCTGCCATCACCTAGCGCCTCGATCAGCTGGTTCGGCGGCAGGTCGACGAGCGTCAGGGACTGCGCCGCGAGGCGATGACGCACCATGTAGGCCCAGAGGAAGTAGTCACCGCTGGTGCCGAAGGTGACGCCGACGCGGCGACCCTGGAGGTCCGTCGACGAGTGGATGCCACGGTCACGGCGGGCCACCACGGCCATCTCATCGGGGGCGTTGGCCAGGGTGGTGGCTATGCCCAGCGGAGCTCCCTTCAGTACCTCGACGACGATGGGCACATCGGCCGCTGCGGCCACGTCCGCGCGCCCCGCCAGCAGCTCGGCCAATGCGGCCTTGCCGTGGATCTGCGGCAGCAGCGTGACCCCCAGCCCATGCGCCTTGAAGTACTCACGCCCCGCGGCTATGTGCAGCAGCCCCGCATGAGGCACTTGCGGCAATGCGATTCTCAGAGGCACGAGCCGCGCCGGCTCTGCGGGCCTGCGCCAGGTCAGGCTCGACAGTGCCGCAAGCGCCGCAGCGCCGATCACCCAGACTGAACGGCGCTTCAATTTGCTGCTGGTGGAATTAGGAATGCTCACCTAGTCCCCCTGAGCCATCAATAGATGGCGACGATGCCGGCCAGTCGGGGCGCCAAGTGTCTTCTTGTGGGTCCGCCCGAAAGGAGCGTAAGGGCCCACCGGTCATCTGACAAGCGTTTTCCGCGTTCGGCCCCGGCGCGACCAGGTCAACGCGCCGATGGCGGCCTCGCTGACATATGCCGCCACGGAGCGTCCGGGAGGCACGCTTGGCCTTGCCTGGGCGCAGGCCGTCGTGCGCCGACGCCGAGGCTTGCGGCGGTCACCCGCCTTCGGGTTGGGAGGCCTGGGTCGAGAGGGCTGGCAGGTGGCTGTGCTCCAGCATGAACTCCACGAAGACGCGCACACGCGACGGTAGCAGCCGACCATGGGGGTAGATCAGGCTGACGGGCCGTGAACGCCCGGCGAAGGGCTGCAGCACCTCCACCAGCCTGCCAGCGGCCAGGTCTTGCTCGGCCACGAAGCGATAGGTTTGGAACAGACCCGCCCCCGCTCGGGCCAGGGTGACGCCCGCCAGCACGTCCTCGGAGCAGATGTAGTGGCCGCTCAGCAACATCTCCTTCTCGTGGCCGTCCTGCCGGAACAGCCAAGGGATCTGCCGGCCGCTGCTCGGCAGCGTGTACTGGATGCACTCGTGCTGCTCGAGGTCTGCCAGGGTCCGGGGCTGGCCCGCGCGACGCAGGTACTCCGGGCCGGCCACGACGACGAGCTCCGCATCGCCCAGGGGACGGGCCACCATGGTCGAGTCCCGCTGCGCACGAAAGCGAATCGCGACGTCGAAGTTCTCCTCGTGCATGTCGATGTTGCGGTTGCTGATGTGGGCCTCGACCCTGATCAGCGGGTAGCGCTCGCGGAACGCGGGCAGCAGCGGCAGCAGCCGGTGGTGCCCGTAGGTGGTGGGCGCACTGACGCGGATCGTGCCGCTGGGCTGCACCTGCTCGCCGCTGACCCGGCGCTCGGCCTCGGCCAGCTGATGCAGGGCCGTGCGGCAGTGCTCGAAGTACTCCCGGCCGCCCTCGGTGAGCCGGATGCTGCGGGTGGAGCGCACGAACAGGCGTACGCCGAGGCGCTTCTCCAGCCGGGCGATCGAGCGGCTCACCGCCGCCGGGGTGACGCCGGCCGTGCTGGCCGCGGCAGTGAAGCTCCCCGCCTCGGCGGCCAGGCAGAACAACTCGATGCTGCCCAACAGGATGTCGTCGAACTGGCGCTGCATATTGATTACATGATGTATCAAGAATAGTTTATCAGCTCATATTTATCGCTCTTCTAGTCATCAATAGAGTTCATCCCAACCGGTGGCGTCCTGCGAATCACACCGGCTCACCGTGAACCCCAACCCCTACGAGGACCGTCATGAGCAAGTCTGAAAACACCATCGTCATCACCGGCGCCAGCAGCGGCATCGGCCTGGGCTTGGCCGAGGCCTTTCTGCGCGAGGGCTATAACGTCGTCGGCACCGGCCGCTCGTCGGAGCGCCTGCAGGCCGTGGCCGTCCGCCTGAACGCGGGCGAGCGCTTCCTGGGCGTCGCCGGCGACGTCGGTTCGCCCGACACCGCGCGTGATGTGTTCGCGCAGGCCGTCGAGCGCTACGGCCATGTCGACGTGCTGGTGAACAACGCCGGCATCTTTGCGGTCAAGCCCTTCGTGGACTTCACGCCGCAGGAGGTGGAGGAGCAGATCGCGACCAACCTCAAGGGCGTGCTCTACATGTCGCAGCAGGCGGCGCGCCACATGGGCGAGCGCGGGCAGGGCCGCATCATCAACATCACTGCTTCGTTGGCAATGCAGCCGCATGGCAGCGTGCCGGCGCTGCTGGCGGTGGCGCTCAAGGGCGGCCTGAACCAGGCCACGCGGGCCCTGGCGCTGGAGTTGGCTCCCAAGGGCGTGACGGTGAATGCCGTCGCGCCGGGCGTGACGGCCACGCCGATGCACCCGGCCGACACGCATGCCGCGCTCGGCAGCATGCACCCGCTGGGCCGCATTGCACGCATTGACGAGATCACGGCGGCGGTGCGCTACCTGGTCGGCGCCGACTTCGTGACCGGCACCGTACTGCCGGTGGACGGCGGCTTCAGCGCCGGGCGCTGAACGCACTGAACGACCCGAGGAGTCAGCATGGAATATCTCGTGACGATGACCACTCGCGTCCCGGCGGGAACGCCGGACGCCGCGGTCGACGACATCCGCGCCGACGAGGCCCGGCGTGCGGCCGAGCTGGCCCGCTCAGGCCAGCTGCTGCGCCTTTGGCGCCCACCGTTGCAGCCGGGCGAATGGCGAACGCTGGGCCTGTTTTCGGCGCCGGACGACGAGCGTCTGGAGCGGGCGCTGGCCTCGATGCCGCTGCGGGTCTGGCGCCGCGACGAGCCCCTGCGGCTCGTGCCCCATCCGAACGACCCGGCCACCGCCGGCGTCGGACCGGCCGGGTTCGCGGGCAGCGAGTTCCTGATCACGATGACGGTCACGGTGCCGCCGGGAACGGCGCCCGCGCAGTTGGACGACCTCTTGTCGCGAGAAGCCCGACGCGCGCGTGAGCTGGCGTCGCAGGGGCATCTGCTGCGGCTGTGGTCGCTGCCGGCGGCGCCCGGCGTACACCGCGCCCTCGGACTCTGGTGTGCGGGCGGCGACGCCGAGATCGCCGCCATCGTGGATGCGCTGCCCTTGCGCCCCTGGATGGCGGTCGAATCCATGCCATTGACGCCGCACCCGAACGATCCGGCCGGCCATTGAGGAGATGTAATGGATGCCTCCCTCCCCACGGGGACTGAGACCGGAGCGCGGAGATGAACAGCGTGGCTGTTCGTGGGGAGGCCGTTGTCGCAGGGACAAGGTGGACCCTCGAATGGATACGGCATCAAAGTGCCCAGGGCGTGATAGACCAAGGTCGTCACAAACACCATCGAGGGTCCGAGATGAATCGTACTGCGGGGATGAGCGCCGGGCAGATCATCGGCATGGTCGACGGCCGGCAGGTCGTGGGGCTGGACACCACGATGCCCAGCAGCCTGCCGCAAAGCGTGCCGGCAAGACAGTGGAGCGCCGCGGAACGTTTGTTGACCTTCAGCGCGCAGACCTCGGCGGCGCGCAGCCCGGCGCCATAGGCCACCGACAGCGCCGCCTGGTACTTTGGGTTTGGCGCCGCCGCGATCAGCCGGGCGACCTCGTCGCAGCTCAGCACCACCGGCAGCGGCCGCGGCTGGTGCACGGGTTGGACCTTGACGAGCAGCTCGGCGTGGCCCAGCGTCACGTCGAAGAAGAACTTCAAGCCGCTGAGCGTGGCGTTGATGGTCGGCGGGGCCGTGCCGGTGTCGACCATGTGCAGCTGGAAGGCCCGCAGGTCCTCGGCGCTGGCGGTGTCTGGCGATCGCTTGAGGAAGGCGGCGAGCCTGCGCACGGCGCGGATGTAGTCGGCCCTGCAAATCGGCTGCAACCCGCATGAATGCTGGCGTTCGAGGGTAAGTTCGGTCCTCTGAATCCCCCAGGAAGCGTTGTTAGCGGAGTTGATTCCTGGGGGATTTGCACCTTGAGCGCGCCCGACTTCTTCCGCGCCCGACTCGACGCGATGGTGGACCCCAAGCACCCGCTGGTGGTGGCGTCGCGGCTGCCGTGGGATCGGATCGAGGCGGCGCTGGCACCGAAGTTCGCCCGCCGCGATCGGCCGGCGCAGGTGGCCATGAGCGAAGACCTGTTCGGCGCGGCACCGGTGGTGA
>Ga0213878_10000159_pt1 | contig 29809 bp, 35 predicted proteins | sample VelepicoBEBS_R02_FD_161053 | JGI IMG/M metagenome (GOLD analysis project Ga0213878, IMG submission 161053) | Vellozia epidendroides bulk soil microbial communities from rupestrian grasslands, the National Park of Serra do Cipo, Brazil - BS_R02 | ecosystem: Environmental > Terrestrial > Soil >... | reverse complement strand
ACCGGTCGACAATGTGGCGGCGCAATCCAGTGCGTTGGTGTCGGCCATCGACGCCGTGTTGTCGGGCGTCTAGCTTCAACGGTCTCGGCCGGCAGCTATGTGTGGCAGCGTGATCGGGATTGCCGTAATTCATCTAGGGCGTGTTAACGCTACTGGCGCGATGGCGTCGTGGCCGGCAAACTACCGGCCATGGAAATCACGCCCGAGCAGTTCGCCAAGATCGAGCACTGCCTGCCGACACAGCGCGGCAACGTCAGCCTGAGCAACCTGCAGGTGGTCAACGCCATCCTGTATGTGGCCGAGCATGGCTGCAAGTGGAGAGGCCTGCCCAAGCGTTTCGGCAACTGGCACACGATCTACACCCGCATGAATCGCTGGACCAAGGCGGGCGTGCTCGACCGGATGTTCGAGGAGCTGCAGAAGGCCCAGGTCGTGCGCATCAAGATCGAGGCGGTCTCGCTGGACTCCACGAGCATCAAGGTGCATCCGGACGGCACGGGTGCGCTCAAAAAAACGGACCTCAGGCCATCGGCAAATCCCGCGGCGGATGGAACACCAAGATTCATATGGTTGCCGCGGATGCTCGAACGGCCATAACGTTCGCACTGTCGCCAGGCCAAACGGGCGATGGCCCGATGGGCCGCGAACTATTGGCCAGCCTGGGTGCATCGGACCGACCGCTTCACCTGCTGATGGATAGCGCCTACGCAGGCAACGAGACGATCCAGCTCGCGCTCGACTTTGGCTACATCCCAGTCGTGCCACCGCCCAGAACGCGGGTGGAGCCCTGGGAATACGACCGCGAGATGTACAAGCGTCGCAACGAAGTCGAGCGCTTGTTCCGCAGGCTCAAGGGCTACCGTCGCATCTTCTCCCGCTTCGAGAAGCTCGACATCATGTTCCTCGGGTTCATCTGCTTCGCCCTGGTGGCCGATGGGGCTTTGGTTGTGTTAACAATCCCTGGCTCGGCGGCGGTCGTCCGCCAGCCCCGCTGCTGCGCCCCACAGGCTTTCGGTGGGTGACGCGAGCTTGGCATCAACCTGACGCCGTTCATCGTGGTCTACCACCAGCCTGACGCCACCAGCATTGAGATCCTGCAGTTGCTGCGCGGCTCGCAGCAGTGGGCACCGGCCGCCTGAGAGCCTGAGAGTTTTTCTCCACCGCCCTCTGCCGGCACGAAACTGGCACGTGCTGAGGAATGAGCGATGCCAAGCACCAAGGTGATCCGTGCGCGGGCTGGGCAAGGTGCGTGCGGCGGCCTATCTATGGGCACTGGCGCGCAGCCTGCTGCGCCTGGTCACGATCGCGCCGCTGATGCTGCGGGGCACAGGTACGTCCTGAATGGCGGCGGCGGCCGCATAAGAGGCGTCCGCGGTGCGTTTTGCGCCCCGAAGGCCCCCGGGGCGGCCCTTGTAGACCCTGCGCCGGACCCCGATCACCCGAACCCGCCAGCACATCGCGGGCAACTGCATCTCAAGGCACCTCAGCCACGCGGCTTGCGGCGATCAAATGCTTCTCAGGCTCTGAGTCCGCCTGGGGTTGGGGTCATGCCGTCCACGAACCGATTTGTGCAACGGAGCCAAGGCCATGCCAATACCGGCGGGTCCCTGTATGGGCGGTTCCCGCGGCGCGTGGCGCGGTGACTCCCCGCGGGACGTCAAACGCCAGCGCCTCGACCAAATTGACCTTCAAATATATGGTTGCATCAATCTGGTCAAACGGAGTTCGTGCCATGGCGAAGATCGCATCGCACATGCTGCAGGGCGACGTGATCACCGTGCAGCCCTGCCGCGCCGACCGGGGGGCATGGCCCGCGTGCTGGCCGGGCCTTTGTGCTCGAAGTGGCGGACGAAGCGGCTTCGAGCACCTTGCTGGCTTCACTGTGGTTGCTGGATCGCCTGCTGGGCGAGAAGATCGCTGCGGTCCGCGAGTGCCGCATGGAGGAAATGGTCGACTTCATGGCGGTGCGCATGCTCGTCCCCAGCGTTATCGAGCTGGAGATGGCGCAGCGGCCCGCCCAGCGCCACGCCCGCATCCTCAACGAGTTCGGCTGTTTCAGTGCAGAGCAACTGGCCGATGCCAACGGCTCCCAGGCCAGCAACCGTGCGGCCCTGGCCGACAACTGGCGCAAGCGCCGCCAAGTGTTTGCAGTGCCCCACCCGGACAAGGCGGCGCGCGACCGTGATGTCTATCCCGCCTTCCAGTTCGAGAACGGCAAGCCGATCAAGGCGGTGCAAGAGGTATTGGAGGCCTTTGGTGGGCGCAAGACACCCTGGAAGCTGGCGCTGTGGTTCACCTCGAACAACGGCGGTTTGCCAGGCAGCGCGCGCCCGGTCGACCTGCTGGCCGGCGATCCGGATGCCGTCGTGCGGGCCGCGCGGCGCGATGCCGAGGGGAGCGCGGCTTGAGCTGCCGCGCGCCGCTCCCGCCACTCGATCCCCTGTTCGACCGCTGGCCGGCGGGCCAAGTGATCCACGTTATCCACGATACGGCGTTCGCCCCCGAGAGCTTCAACCCCGGCGTCGATGCGGCAGGCATGCCGCGCAGGTCCACGCGCTTCGCGCCGATACGCAGCCTCAAGGGCGAAGTCGTCCCCTACCTGTATGGCGGCTCCACGCTGGACTGCGCGGTCTTCGAGACCGTGTTCCATGACGTGCCCATCGATGCGCCCGACAAGTTCGTCGACCTCGACGACTTCGCGCAGCGCGGCCATGGTGAACTGGTGTTCAGCCGCGACCTGAAGCTTGTGGACCTGACCAGCGAGGGCCAGCACCGTTTGAAGGTGCCCAAGGAAGAACTGATCGCCAGCCCGTCGCGCGACTACCCGGGCACGGCGACATGGGCCGAGGTGCTGCACCATCAGGTCTCCGACGTGGATGGGCTGCTGTGGATGTCGCGTCAACGCGATCGCCACCATGCGCTGGTGCTGTTCGGCGATCGCCTGGATGGCGTGTTGAGCGGTCGACGCATCGGTGGGCCGCTGGCGCGCAATACCGCGCTGCGAGACGCCGTGCTGGCGGCGGCGCTGCGGGCAGGTATTGAAACGGACTGAAGAGTGACAAGCAGCCAGGGGCACACAGGCTGTGCAAGCGTGGCCCTTATCCACCAAGGCGCCATCATTCGATGGACCTCAAGGGGGCCGGCCACGCCGGCCGGGGCACCGCAATCCCTATCGATTTCTTGCAAGCTGAATGGCAGTGTGGATGGGCCTGGAGCCGTCCGAAGAGTTTCCTCTTGTCTGACTTCGCTGCAACCAGGTCGTCCTGCCAATCGTTCGACGCGACGTTGCTGGCCAGATACGGGGCCAGCTCACGAGCACTGAATCTGCGCGACGAGGGGGCGTCCTGACCATGCTTGACGAGGTCTCGATACCGGCCATGCCGCAGCGTCTGCTGCCGCACGGCTTGCCGCTCATCAAGAACGGCGAATTCTTCCAAGTCCACCGAGTTTTGGCGGTTCCGGGATTGAGTCAACCGGTCGCCACCCCGTGCGTGATCCAGGCACACGAAAGTTGGCAGGTTTCGCGCCGTCGTGCGCTATCGGCTCCATAGCACCAGCAGTCTGAGCACCGTTGATGATGGATATGATCCGCTTGGAGTCTTCGAGCCACCCGAAGCAGTAGACCCGGCCGGTCTCGGGGTCAGCAGGCGGCCCCATCTCCTTGACCCTACGGGAGTGATGCCACCATGCGCGCCGTCTTCAGCCTTCTCGCCCTTGTCATCGTGGCGGCCATCGTGCTGTCTCTCGCCAGGAAGCAGGCGACGGCGCTGAAGCCGGCGGCTTCCGGCGCATCGTCGGCTGGCGCGACGCTGCCCAGGCCGCAGGATGTCGGACGGCAGGTGCAGGGCTCGATCGACGACGCTGCCAGGCGCACGGCCGAGGCCGCCTCGGCCGCGACGAACTGAGGCCGTGCCCGGCCACAAGCTTTTCTTCGCATTGCGGCCGGACGAAGAGGCGGCCGAGCGCATCGCGCGGATCGTTACCGCCGAGCATGCGGCGCGCGGTCTGCAGGCGCGGTTGCGCCCCAGCCGCATCTTCCACATCACACTGCACTATTTCGGCTATTTCGACGGCGAGCCCGATGCACGGGTCGTCGCACGGGCCAGCCGGGCGGCCTCCGAGCTGCGGCGGCCGGCCTTCGACCTGGGTTTCGACGGCTTTACGAGCTGGGGCGGCGAACGCTCGTCCAAGCATCCCTTCGTGCTCACCGGCGGCCAGGGCCTGGAGGCCGTGCGCGAGCTGCGCGACGCCCTCGTCGAGCGCCTCGCGGCGCATGGCCTGCTCGACGTGCCCGAGCGCGACTACAGGCCGCATCTGACGCTGCGCTACGACAAGCGTCCGGCGCCGACCTGGGCGCTGGACCTGCCGGGCTGGATCGCCAGCGACTTCGTGCTCGTGAAGAGTCCCCAGGGCCAGACGCGCCACGACGTCATCGCCCGCTGGCCGTTGCAGGGCTGAGTCCTACAGGCAGTGTCGTCCCCGGCCGACCGGTGCCGGCCGGCGCCGCGCTCACCATGGGCCTCCCTGCAAGGAGATCGGCCATGATCCTCAAGCCTCTCATCGCCCTTGTCGCCACCTCGGCGCTGGCCATGACGCTGCTCCAGCACCTCGGCCAGCAACGGCGGCAGCGCCGCGCGCGCCACGAGGGCAGGCGGCATCGCGACGACGTCAGCCGCTGGGAGGCGGAGGGCGGCAACCTGCCTCCTGCCGGGCGGGACGCCGGGGCCGCCGCGCCCAGGCGGCGAGTCAGCCGTCGATGATGGCCTGGGCCAGGGCACGCACGCTCAGCGGCGCCGAGCCCTCGGCCGTGTTCGAGATGGTCACGAACACGTCCTGTCCGGCGCCGGCCGTTCCACGGATGACGCGCGCCAGCTCGGTGCGGGTCTCGGGGTCGGGATCCAGCATCTCGCCGAATTCGCCGTACTTCTTCTCGGCTTCCTCGTAGCCGTAGGCGCCGTGCAGGCGGTTCAGGTTCCAGCGCGCCACCAGCGGCCCGGGCCACAGCGCACGCAGCAGCGGCAACTGCTCGGCCAGCGGCGGCAGCTTGGGGTGCAGGCCCAGGCAGTAGCGGGCACCGGTGTCGCGCAGCAGCGCAACGAGGTCGGGAGTCAGCCAGGCGGGGTCGCGCACCTCAACGGCCAGCACGCCGGCCGGCGGCTTCGGGCACGCGAGCAGCAAGGCGTGCAGCAGGTCGAACTGCTCGCTCATGCGTGCCAGCCGCGCGCCGGGCAGGGGGCTGATCTGGAACACCAAGGCGCCAAGCGTGGGGCCCAGGCCTTCGTAGGCCGGGGCGATGAAGTCCTGCAGCGTGGTGGCCGGGTCCAGGAACAGCGGGTTGGGCTGCTGGCCACGGCCGTCCGCGCTGCGCAGCAGCGCGTCCGTGACGAGGCTGGGGGCCTTCACGGTGAAGCGAAAGCCCGCGGGCACTTGCTCGGCATGGCGCTGGAACTCCGCCGCCGCCAGCGGTCGGTAGAAGCCGCGGTCGATGCCGACGGCCCGCAGCAGCGGATGGGCCGCATAGGCGGGCAGGCCGGTCCTGGACAGCGTGGCCTCGCCATGCCGGCCGGACCAGACCAAGCCCTGCCAGCCCGGGTAGCTCCAGGTCGACGTGCCTAGGTGGACCCGTGGCGACAGCGCCGCGGCGAGGGCCCGGTCTTCGGGCGTGGGTGGCGCGGGCTGCACGCCGCGCGGGCGCTTGGACGGCGCGGCGCCGCCGAATAGTTGGTCCTGCATCAGAACATGAGGAATCTCAGCAGCACGATGTTGACGCCCAGCAGAACGAGGGCCGTAGGCCATTGCGCGCGGATGACGGCGTTCTTGTCCTTCAGCTCCAGCAGCGCGGCCGGGATGATGTTGAAGTTGGCGGCCATGGGCGTCATCAGCGTGCCGCAGTAGCCGCAGAACATGCCGATGGCGGCCATTGTCGCGGCATTGCCGTGGTGCATGCCGAGCAGGATGGGAATGCCGATGCCGGCCGTCATGACCGGGAAGGCCGCAAAGGCGTTGCCCATGACCATCGTGAACAGCGCCATGCCGAGCGCGTAGGCCGTGACGGCGAACCAGGCGTTGTCGACCGGGATGTTGCTCGTCGTCAGATGGGCCACGGCCCGGCCGACACCGGCGTCGGTGAACAGCAGGCCCAGCGTGGCGAGCATCTGCGGCAGGATGACGGCAGGCCCCATGGTCTCCAGCAGGCGGCGGGCCTCGCGTACGGCCTGCATGGGGCGTTCGCGCGTCATCCACAGCGCGCCCGCCAGGCCGGCCAGGGCGCCGAGGCCGACGCTGATGAGGGTGACGTTCTTGGTCTCCACGAGCAGCAGGTCGCCGAGGTGAACGTCCTTCAGCGTCAGGCTGCCGGCCAGGGTCAGCAGCGTGATGGTGAGTATGGGAAGGAAGAGCTTGTTGCCCAGCGCTGCTGCATCGGCCTGGCGCTCGGCGGGCTCGCGCGTCGGGTGCTGGCCGCGGGACACGCCGCCCAGGCCGCCGAGGAGGGCGAGCATGACGACCAGCACCCCGACGACGGCGGGCGGCAGCAGGTCGCCGATCAGGTAGATGGCAGCCCACAGCGCCCAGAAGAGGCCGCTGCTGTAGCGTCGCGGGTTGCTGCGGTCGCGGTAGGTCAGCCCGGCGACGATCAGCAGCGCCAGGCCGGTCAGCAGGAAGATCTGGTCGAGCTTGAGCAGCGTGGTCATGCCTGGTTCTCCTCGGCGCGGGCGCGGGCGATGTCCTGCGGCAGGCGGCGGTCAAGGCGTATCAGCCGCGCCGCGTGGATGACGAAGGCGGCGACGGCCGTCGGGATGCCCCACAGCGCGATGTGCAGCGGATCGGTGACGACGCCGTTCTCGGCCAGGAAGGTCTGCATCAGCACGATGGAGCCGAAGGCGACGAAGATGTCCTCGCCGAAGAACAGGCCGACGTTGTCCGTCGCCGCGGCCATGGCTTTCCATTTGTCGCGCACGGCCTGCGGCACCGGGCCGTGCGTCTTCTCGGCGGCGGCCTCGGTCATGGGGGCGACCAGCGGGCGCACCATGGGTGCATGGCCGCCCAGCGACGTCAGCCCCATGGCCGCGGCGGTCTCGCGGATGAAGAGGTAGATGACGAGCAGGCGGCCCGCCGTGGCTGAACGTATGCCCGCGATCCAGGCCTGGGCGCGCTCGCGCAGGCCGTGGCGCTCCAGCAGGCCGATGATGGGCAGCGGCAGCAGCAGCGTCAGCGGCAGGTTGCGCGTCTTGACGAAGCCGCTGCCCAGCTTGGCGAGGATGAGGTCCAGCGGCAGCTTCGCGGCCAGGCCCGTCGCGATGCCGGCCGCCGCGACGACGAGGACGGGGTTGAAGCGCAGCACGAAGCCGACGATGACGACGGCGACGCCGATCAGCGGCCAGAGGGAGACATCTGCAGACATGACAAAGACTCCAGGGGTTAGGCGCGCAGTTGCACGCCGGATTGGTTGAGGGCGGCGTGCAGCGCACGTGCGAAGGCCAGGGCGTGCGGGCCGTCGCCGTGCAAGCAGATGGTCTGGGCCCGCAGCGGCACGGTTTCTCCGGAGACCGCCTGCACGACGCCGTCGCGCACCATGCGCAGCGTGCGGGCGACGGCCTCTGCGGTGTCCTCGACGAGGGCGCCCGGCTGGCCGCGTGGCACCAGGCTGCCGTCGGCGCGGTAGCCGCGGTCGGCGAAGACCTCGGCCACCGCGCGCAGGCCGGCGCGCTCGGCGGCGCGCAGCAGTTCGCTGCCGGCCAGGCCGTACAGCGCCAGGCCGGGGTCGATGGCGCGCACGGCGCCGGCCACCGCATCGGCGAGGGCCGGGTCGCGCGCCGCCTGGTTGTAGAGGGCGCCGTGCGGCTTCACGTGATGCAGCCGGCCACCGGCGGCGCGCACCAGCGCGTCAAGGGCGCCGATCTGGTAGATCAGGTCGGCCCTGACGTCGGCGGGCGGGAGCTGCATCTCGCTGCGGCCGAAGTTCTCGCGGTCGGGGTAGCTTGGGTGGGCGCCCACGGCCACGCCGCGCGTCAGCGCGGCGGCGACGGTGGCCTGCATCAGCCGCGCGTCGCCGGCATGCCAGCCGCAGGCGATGTTGGCCGAGCTGACAAGGGCCAGCAGCGCGGCGTCGTCGGGCGCGCCTTCGCCGAGGTCGGCGTTCAGGTCGACGTGGAGGGTATCAGCGGTCATGGAGTGCGCTCCTCAGTTGATCGAGCTCGGCCTGGCGCCCGCGCAGCGCGGCGACTGCCTCGTCGGCGCTGCAGGGCCGGAAGCGCAGCGTGGCCCCCAGGCGCAGCTGGGCGAGTTTCCACAGGTCGGCGCGGATGACGACGGCGATCTTGGGGTAGCCGCCCGTCGTCTGCGCATCGGCCAGAAGCACGATGGGCTGGCCCGAGGGCGGCACCTGGACGACGCCCGGCAGCACGCCATGCGAGGCCAGTTCGCCGCCCCGCTCGCGACGCAGCTCGGGGCCGGCGAAGCGGTAGCCCATGCGGTTGCTCTGCGGCGTGAGCCGCCAGTCGGCGTCCCAGAAGGCCTCGCGCGCCGCGACCGAGAAGTCCTCGTGCTCGGGGCCCGGCAGCGCGCGCACCGTGGCGTCCCAGTCGGGCGGCGCCAAGCCGATGCGGCGAGCGGGCAGGGCGGTGGTGGTGGCGGCAAGGGGCAGGCGGTCGCCATCGCGCAGCGCGCGGCCCTGCAGGCCGCCGAAGCCGGCCTTGAGGTCGGTGCTGCGCGAGCCCAGCGCCGGCGCCGAGGCGATACCGCCCGAGACGGCCAGGTAGCTGCGCATGCGCTCGCGCGGCGCGGCCAGCTTGAGCGTCTGGCCCGCCTTCACGCGCTGGCGCCACCAGGGCCGCAGCGGCTGGCCGTCCAGCAGCGCGTCGGCGTCGGTGCCGGTGACGGCGATGGAGCAGTCGGCATCGAAGCGCAGCGTGGCCGGGCCCAGCGTGAACTCCAGCCCGGCCGCGCCGGGCGGGTTGCCGACCAGCAGGTTGGCGCGCATGAGCGCGAGATCGTCGAGGGCGCCGCAGCGGCTGATGCCGCGGTCGCGCCAGGCCTCGCGGCCGAGGTCTTGCACCGTGGTCAGCGGGCCGGCCCGCAACACTTCGATCATGGCAGCTCGATCATGTCGGTTCGGCGACGAAGCGCACGCGGTCTCCGGGGGCCAGCAGCGTGGGCGGCTCGGCCTCGGGGTCGAAGAGGGACAGGGCCGTGCGGCCGATAAGTTGCCAGCCGCCGGGTGTGGCCAGCGGGTAGATGCCAGTCTGCGCGCCGCCTATGCCGATGCTGCCGGCCGGCACGGCCAAGCGTGGTTCGGCGCGGCGCGGCGTGTGCAGGCGCTCGTCCAGCCCGCCGAGGTAGGCGAAGCCGGGCTGGAAGCCGATGAAGTAGACGACGTACTCGGCCTGCGTGTGGCGGCGCACCACCTCATCGATGTCCAGGCCGCAGTGGGCGGCGACGTCGGCCAGATCGGGGCCGTCCGCGCCGCCATAACGGACGGGGATGTCGACCTGGCGGCCGAGCGGCCGGCCGCGCGCCGGCTTGCCCCACAGCGCCTGCGCGGCCTGCGCCAGCGTGGCAGCCTCGGTGTGCAGCGGGTCGAAGCTCAACGTCAGGTTGTTCATGCCCGGGATCAGCCCCAGCACGCCGGCCACCTTGGCCAGGCCCGCGCCGAGCTGCCAGATGCGCTGCTGGTGCTCCAGCGTGATGGCCCCGTCGACCGCGCAGCACAGGGCGGCTTCGCCCAGCGGGCGAATCAGGAGCTCGGGTGGCGGCGTGTTCATTTGCATGTTTATAAAACGTATATGATTTGTATTCGACACGTGTTTATCATGTCAATCATGGTTAGCAGCATCGTGTCGTCTTCGCATCTGGTGTCGGACAAGGGTGCCGAGCTGTCGGAGTTCGAGTTCGGCCTCATCGTCGTCAGCAATGCCTTCAACCGCTGGATGGTGCGCTGCATGGCCGCCGCCGGCATGAAGGACCTGGCCGCGCTGGATATCTCGTTGCTGCACCACGTCAACCACCGTGACCGCAAGAAGAAGCTGGCCGACATCTGCTTCGTGCTGAACGTCGAGGACACCCACGTCGTCGCCTACTCGCTGCGCAAGCTGGCGGGCCTGGGCCTGGTCAGCAGCGAGAAGATCGGCAAGGAGGCCTTCTTCTCGACCACCGAGCAGGGGCAGGCCTTGTGCGAGGCCTATCGCAAGGTGCGCGAGCAATGCCTGATGACGGCACTGGCCGACAGCGGCCAGCAGAACAAGGACATCGGCGACTGCGCGCAGCTGATGCGGCTGCTGTCCGGGCTCTACGACCAGGCCTCGCGCTCCGCCGCATCGCTCTAAACTGCGGCCCGATGACCGAGCCGATCTACACGCCTGCCGACGAATACGCGATGCGGCTCGCGCTGGACCAGGCGCACAACGCCTGGCTCGTGGGCGAGGTGCCGGTTGGGGCCGTCATCACGCGCGGCGGCCAGGTCATCGCCACCGGCTACAACCGCCCCATCACGACGCACGACCCCACGGCGCACGCCGAGATCGTCGCACTGCGCCATGCGGCGACGCTGCTGGAGAACTACCGGCTGCCCGAGTGCGAGCTGTTCGTGACGCTTGAGCCCTGCGCGATGTGCGCGATGGCGCTGATGCACGCGCGCTTCAGGCGCGTCGTGTTCGCGGCGCGGGACCCCAAGACGGGCGTGGCCGGCTCGGTCATCGACCTGTTCGGCCAGCCTCAGCTCAACCACCACACGCGCATCGAGGGCGGGCTGATGGCGGACGCCTCGGCCCAGTTGCTGCGCGACTTCTTCAACGAGCGCCGCGAGGCCGCGCGGGCGCGGCGCGCCGAGCGCCAAGGGCTGATCCCGACGGGCGAAGCCACGCACCTGGACGAATCCTGATGTCATCCCTCACGTTGTTCACGCCGGCCGGCGCCGTCGCCAAGGCCGCCAACCTGAAGCGCGCGGCCAAGCGACTGGCGCAGCTGGGCTTCGAGGTCAGCGTCGACGCCGATGCGTTGTCCCGCCACCAGCGCTTTGCCGGCGACGACGCGACGCGGCTTGCGGCCCTGCACCGCATCGCCGACGCGGCGCCGTCGGTCGCGCTGGCCACGCGCGGCGGCTATGGCCTCACGCGTCTTCTCGACCAGATAGCCTGGGACCGCATTGCCCGCAGCATCGAGCAGGGTACGCGCTGGGTGGGCTACAGCGACCTGACCGCGCTGCAGAACGGCCTCATCGCCCGCCACAAGGGTTTGTCCATGTGGTCCGGCCCGCTGGCCTGCGACGATTTCGGCCGCGCCCAGGCGGACGGCGGTGTCGACGAGGTCACGCAAGACTGCTTCCTGGAGGCGATGAGCGGCGCGCTGGAGGCCGTGGGCTTCCGGGCGCCGACCGCCGACTTCGACGGCCTGGAGGCGCGTGGCCGCCTGTGGGGGGGCAACCTGACCGTGCTGTGCTCGCTGCTGGGTACGCCGCACTGGCCCAGGGTCAAGGGCGGCATCCTGTTCCTGGAGGATGTCAACGAGCATCCCTACCGCGTCGAGCGCATGCTGCTGCAGCTGCAGCAGGCCGGCGTCATGGACGCGCAGGCGGCCGTGCTGCTGGGCGACTTCAGCGGTGCGGCCAAGTCGCCGCTGGACCGCGGCTACGGGCTGAAGGATGCCGTCGCCGCGCTGCGCAGCCGCACGAAGACGCCGGTGCTGACCGGACTGCCCTTCGGCCACGTGCGCACCAAAGTCTGCCTGCCGGTGGGGGCGACGGTGGAGCTTTATGTGCAGGGCCGCGAGGCCATCCTGGGCTGGCAGTCGGATGCGCGGCTGGCCCACGATCACCATCATCACTGAAGACACCCCGGGTTTCCACAGCGCCCCTGCGGCGTTGCCTGGGCGGGTTGTCCGTCTATGATTCCCGCCGTCGCCCCGGCCTGTGCCGGGGCGCTTGCGTTTTGAGGGTGTCGCGGTGCTGGGAACCTGCAGAGGCTGGATCAAGTGGAGTGTGGGCGCGTTGGCGCTCGGCCTGCTCACCGCATGCAACAACAGCCCCCATCCCCGCGGTGCAGAGCGCGAGAACACGCTCTTCATGGCCTTCGCGGAGCGCTCGCCGCGCTACCTGGACCCCACGTCGTCCTACGCGGCGCCCGAAAGCACCTACACCTACGAGATCACCGAGCCGCCCTACGGCTACCATCCGCTCAGGCGGCCCTACACGCTGATCCCGCGTGCCGCCGCCGAGCTGGCAAAGCCCTATTTCCTGGATGCGCAGGGACGCAGCCTGCCTGACGATGCTCCGGACGAGCAGATCGCGCAGGCGGTCTACGACATCCCCATCCGCCAGGGCCTGAAATGGTCGCCGCACCCGGCCTTCGCCAGGGACGCCGCCGGCCACTACCTCTACCACCACCTCAGGCCCGGCGAGCTGGGCGACAAGCGCAGCCCCTTCGAGTTCGAGCACCTGGGCACGCGCGAGGTGGTGGCCGAGGACTTCGTCTACGCGCTCAAGCGCCATGCCAGCCCGCGCATCGAGGCGCCGGTGGCGGCGGTGTTCTCGGAACATGTCGTGGGCTTGCGCGACTACATGGCGCTGCTCAAGCGGGAGAGCGACAAGCAGCTTGCCGGCCTGCCCGATGACCTGGCCGACAAGCCCTTCCTGGACCTGCGTCGCTGGACGCTGGCCGGCGCCGAGGCCGTCAACGACCACCTGCTGCGCATCCGCCTCAAGGGCCGCTACCCGCAGTGGCAGTACTGGCTGGCCACGGCCTTCACGTCGGCCATCCCCTGGGAGGTGGATGCCTTCTACGCCCAGCCCGGCATGGCCGCCAACTCGCTGACCTGGAACCAATGGCCGGTGGGCAGCGGTCCCTTCATGATGACCGAGTACGTGCAGGACCGCCGGCATGTGATGAGCCGCAACCCCAACTACCGGGTCGACACCTATCCCTGCGACGGCAGCCCCGGCGACGCCGAGGCCGGTCTGCTGGCCGACTGCGGCAAGCGCGTGCCCTTCGTCGACAAGATCGTCGCGATCAACGTCAAGGAGAAGGTGCCCATCAAGGAGCTGTTCAAGCAGGGCTACCTCGACCTGCCCGAGATGGACCGCGCCGACTGGGGCATCAACCTGGCCGTGGACCGGGACGACTCGGACGAGGTGCGCGCCTTTTTCGCGGAGCGCGGCTTCCAGCTGCCGACGGCCACCGACATCAGCAACTGGTACCTGGGCTTCAACTGGCTGGACCCGGTCGTCGGCCGGGGCGACACGCCCGAGCAGCAGCGGCGCAACCGCGCGCTGCGCCAGGCCATCTCCATTGCCATCGACTGGGAGGAGGGCTATGGCCGCATCTTCCGGGACAAGGGCGGCGACGCGGCCCAGGGGCCCATCCCGCCCGGCGTGTTCGGTTCCAAGGAGAGCCAGCCGGGTGAGTACAACCCCGTCACGCACCGCCTCGTCGACGGTAAGCCGGTGCGCCGGCCGATCGCGGACGCCCTCAAGCTGATGGAGGAGGCGGGCTACCCGGGTGGGCGCGACGCCAGGACAGGCAAGCCGCTGGTGCTGAACTACGACTTCCAGCGCGTCATCACGCCCGAACTCAAGGCCGAGAACGACTGGATGGTGCGCCAGTTCGCCAAGCTGGGCATACAGCTGGACATCCGCGCGACCGACTTCAACCAGTTCCAGGAAAAGATCCTCCAGGGCAAGCACCAGATCTTCTGGTGGGGCTGGTTCGCGGACTACCCGGACGCCGAGAACTTCCTGTTCCTGCTCTACGGCCCCAACAGCAAAAGCCTGCACGAGGGCGAGAACGCGGCCAACTATGCCAATCCCGAGTTCGACCGCCTCTACCGCAAGCTGCAGTCGCTGGCGGACGGGCCGGAGAAGGCGGGCGTCATGGCCAGGATGAATGACATCGCACGCCAGGACGCGCCCTGGGCCTGGGGCTACTGGAGCTATTCCGGCCTGGCCCTCCAGCGCTGGGTGCACAACGGCAAGCCCGGCGTCGTCATCCGCGACCGTGCACGCTGGCTGCGGGTGGACGTGGCCGACCGCACGCGCAGCATCGCCGCATGGAATCGCCCCATCTGGTGGCCGCTGCTGGCGCTGGCCGCCGGGGCTCTGGCCGTCCTCGTCGCGACGCGGCGCGCATGGCGCGCCCGTGAGACGGCCACTGCCCTGGGGAGCGCGCGCTGATGCTGGGCTTCGTGCTGCGCCGCCTGGGCTACGGCCTGGCCATCCTCGTCGGCGTCAACCTCTTCACCTTCATCCTGTTCTTCTCTGTCAACACGCCGGACGACATGGCGCGCCTGAACATCGGTGGCAAGCGGGTCACGCAGGAGCAGATCGAGAAGTGGAAGACCGAGCGCGGCTATGACAAACCGCTCTACTACGACGCCGGCAAGGCCGGGGCGCAGCGCGTGACGCACACCATCCTGTGGGAGCGCTCGGTCAGCCTGTTCGCGCTGGACTTCGGCAGGAGTGACGCGCGCCAGGCCATCAATATCGGCCACGAGATCAAGGTGCGCATGGGCGTCAGCCTGCAGCTGGCGCTGCCGCTCTTCATCCTGCAGGTCATCGTCAGCGTCGCGTTCGCGCTGTTGCTGGTGTTCTTCCGGCACAGCCGCATCGACTTCTGGGGCGTCGTGCTGTGCGTGCTGATGCTGTCCATCTCCAGCCTGTTCTACATCATCGTCGGCCAGTTCCTGTTCGCCCGCCTGCTCAAGCTGGTGCCCATGAACGGCTTCGCGCCGGGGCTGGACGCGGCCAAGTTCCTGGCGCTGCCCATCCTGCTGTCGCTGCTGAGCCGCCTGGGCGGCGAGGCGCGCCTGTACCGCGCGATGTTCCTGGAGGAGATGGGCAAGGACTATGTGCGCACCGCGCGCGCCAAGGGCCTGTCCGAGGGCAGGGTGCTGGGTCGCCATGTGCTGCGCAACGCGCTCATTCCCATCATCACCAGCGCCGGCAGCTATCTGCCCTATGTCTTCCTGGGCAGCCTGGTGTTCGAGAGCTTCTTCGGCATACCCGGGCTGGGCGCCTTCGTCATCGAGGCCATCACGGGCCAGGACTTCGCCATCGTGCGCACCATGGTCTTCCTCGGCGCGCTGCTCTACATCGCGAGCAATGCGCTGATCGACATCGCCTACACGTGGGTGGACCCCAGGGTGAGGCTGCAATGAAGTTCGTGCTGCTCTGGACCGACCTCGCGCTGTGGCTGTTGACCGCCGCGGTGCTGGCCTATGCCTGGCGCGTGAAGGCCCATGCCAACCTGCGCGCGACCTGGCAGCGCGTGCTGCGCGATCCCGTCGCGGCCTGCGCGGGCGTCGTCATGGCGCTGTTCCTGCTCGTCACGCTGGCGGACAGCCTGCACCTGCGCCGCGCGCTGCCGACCGCCGACGGCAGCGTGGTCTACGACACGCGCACGCTGTCGGCGCTGGATCTGCTGCTGGCGCGCCAGATCGCGATGCGCGAGGTCAGCTACTCGCTGCCGCTGGGCACGCATGGCTTCAACAAGGAGGGCCTGGAGGACGCCGCCGGCGCGGTGCGCCGCGACTACCCGCGCCTGCAGTTCGGCGGCGCCCATCTCGCGGACCCGGCGACGCAATGGGCCGACGACGTCGCCCGGCGTGCCGGCACGGGCCTGCTGGGCGGCCTCGCCGCCGCCCTCGCGCTGGCCACGCTCATCGTGGCGGGCCTGGCGCGGCGGCATGGCGGCTGGCGGCCGGCGCTGGCCGACCTGGCGGCCGACCGTACCGTCTACCCGCTGCGCGCCATCCTGCTGACGCTGGCCGCCGTCCTGCTGCTGGCTGGGCCGGTCATCGCGCTGATGCCGCACTACCATGTGTTCGGCACGGACCGCACCGGCAACGACGTGCTCGTGCAGGCGCTCAAGAGCGTGCGCACGGCCTTCGTCATCGGCGCGCTGTCCACGCTGGCGACGCTGCCGTTTGCCGTGCTGCTGGGCGTGCTGGCCGGCTACTACAAGGGCTGGGTGGACGAGGCCATCCAGTACGTCTACACGACGCTGAGCTCGGTGCCCAATGTGCTGTTGATCGCGGCCTGCGTGCTGATGGTGCAGGTCTTCTTCGACAAGAACCCCGACCTGTTCGAGACTGCGGCCGAGCGCTCGGACCTGAAGATGCTGATGCTGTGCCTCATCCTGGGCCTGACCGGCTGGGCCGGCTTGTGCCGGCTGGTCCGTGCCGAGACGTTGAAGCTGCGCGAGCTGGACTATGTGCAGGCGGCCACGGCCTTCGGCGTCGGTGACCTGCGCATCATGGCCCGCCACATTGCGCCCAACGTGATGCACCTGGTGCTGATCACGGTGGTGCTGAGCTTCTCGGAACTCATCCTCTACGAGGCGGTGCTGACCTACATCGGCGTCGGCGTGGACCCGCTGATGAACAGCTTCGGCAGCATGATCAACCTCGCGCGCGCCGAGATGTCGCGAGATCCGGTCGTCTGGTGGAGCTTCGCGGCGGCCTTCGGCTTCATGGTGGGCCTGGTGCTGGCGGCCAACCTGTTCGCCGACGGCGTGCGCGACGCCTTTGATCCGAAGTCCAGGTTGGCGCGCTCGCGCCTCTTGCGCAGGCGAGGTGCCGATGCTTGAGATCGACGACCTCCAGGTGGAGCTGGACGCCGACGCCGGCCTCGTGCGGGCGATAGCCGGCATGCGGCTCGCCCTGTCGCGCGGCGAGACCTTCGCGCTGGTGGGGGAGAGTGGCTGCGGCAAGAGCATGACGGCGCTGGCACTGATGCGCCTGCTGCCCGAGAACGGCCGTGTCGCCGGCGGTGCCGTGCGGCTGGACGGGCAGGACCTGCTGGTGCTGCCCGAGGGGCGCATGCGCGACGTGCGCGGCGGCCGCATCGCGATGATCTTTCAGGAGCCGTCGACCAGCCTGAACCCGGTCATGCGCGTGGGTGACCAGATCGTCGAGGCCATCGAGGCGCACACCGTGCTGCGCGGCAAGGCGGCGCGCGCCAAGGCCATCGACTGGCTGGCGCGGGTGGGCATCCCCGAGCCGCAGCGGCGCATCGACGACTACCCGTTCCGCCTCTCCGGCGGCCAGAAGCAGCGCGTGATGATCGCCATCGCGCTGGCCGCCGAGCCGGACTACCTGATCGCCGACGAGCCGACCACGGCGCTGGACGTGACCATACAGGCGCAAATCCTGGACCTGATCCGCGACCTGCAGCGCGAGCGCCAGCTCGGCGTGCTGCTGATCACGCATGACCTCGCCGTCGTCGGCGGCATGGCCCACCGCGTGGCGCTGATGTATGCGGGCCAGATCATCGAGGTCGCGCCGGCGGCCGAGTTCTTCGCCGCGCCCAGGCATCCCTATGCCCGGCTGCTGCTGCAGGCGCTGCCGGATGCGGCGCGGCGAGGGCAGCCGCTGGCGGCCATAGCCGGCACCGTGCCGCCGCTGTGGCAGGCGTTCGACGGCTGCCGTTTCGCGCCGCGCTGCGACAAGGCCATGGCCCATTGCGCCGGTACGCCACCGGCCCTGACCGACGAGGGCCCGCAGCGCCAGGTGCGCTGCCTGCTCTACAGCCAGCCCGGCGACGCGCTGCCGCGTGCGCCGGCCGTGGCCCGGGCGTTGCCGCCCCTGCCGCCCGTGCAGAGCGAGCCGTTGCTGGACGTACGCGACCTGCGCGTGCGCTTCATGCTGAGGACGCCGCTGCTGCACCGCGGGCCGCGCCATTTCGATGCCGTCGACGGTATTGCCTTCCAGCTGCGGGCTGGCCGCACGCTGGCCCTGGTGGGTGAGTCCGGCTGCGGCAAGACGACCTCGGGCAAGGCCATCGCGCAGTTGCTGCGCCGCCAGGCCCGCATCAGCGGCCAGGCGCTGTTCGAGGGCTGCGACCTGTTCAAGCTGCAGGGCCAGGCCTTGCTGCAGGCGCGGCGCCACCTCCAGATCATCTTCCAGGACCCCTTCGCGTCGCTGAATCCGCGCATGCGTGTCGCCGACGTGCTGGAGGAGGGCCTGATCGCGCTGCGTCCCGAGCTGGACGCCGGCCAGCGCCTGGCCCGTCTGCGCGCGCTGGTCGACCAGGTGGGGCTGCGCCGTGATGCACTGCAGCGCTGGCCGCACGAGTTCTCCGGTGGCCAGCGCCAGCGCATCGCCATCGCCCGCGCGCTGGCCGTCGAGCCCCGGCTCATCGTTTGCGACGAGCCCACGTCGGCGCTGGACGTGTCCGTGCAAGCCCAGATCCTGAACTTGCTGCGCGAACTGCAGCGCGAGCAGGGCCTGGCCTACCTCTTCATCACGCACAACATCGGCGTCGTGGAGTACATCGCCGATGACATCGCCGTCATGCAGGCGGGGCGCATCGTCGAACGGGGCGCGTGCGCCGAGGTTCTCGGACAGCCTCGCGAAGGTTTCACGAAGGATTTGCTCGCGGCGGTGCCGCGATTGCTTGTAGCCAGGTCGTAACCAAGTCGTGTCCGTGTCAAGTGCCGGCAGGGGGCGTTGGGACGTCTTGATGAGCGCCTGGAGGCCGATGAGGAGCTGGCTGACGCGCCTCTGCGGGCGGGCGCGGCGCGCTCCGGCGCTCAACTTTGTGACCGAATGCTTGTAATCGCATCGTTCCGCCTGCCCGGGTTAGCACCAAGAAGTCGCCTGAAACCGGGGGGCTAAGATGGCGTTTGGCCTGGTTTGGCCGGAGGTGCGGTTTTGCCGTACCTGGTTCGTGGCGATGAAATGTATGCCCGACGGCTTTATGCCACCGGGCGTTTTTTTTGGCGCGAGCCGATGTAAAGCTGCTTTACACACCCGGCCGGACTGCGTGTTTTCGACGAGGCGGAGTAGTTCTCTCCGCGATTTAGAATGCACGCCCTTCGGGGACCAGTTGACGGCAGGAGCGCAACTTCCGCCGTGGCGGTGGCCGCTTCCAGAGAAGAAGTCATTGACTGTGATTTGTAGTTGCAAGAAGGAGCGCGCATGAATTTTGCGCAGGAGAAGCAGGGCGCGTCCCGGTACACGGGCTTCGGTGTCGTGGTCCTGATCCACGTCGTCGCCATCTATGCACTGGCCAGCGGCCTAGCGCGCGATATCGTCAAGAAGGTCACGGGCCCCATCGACGTCAAGGTCATTGAAGAGAAGGTCAAGCCGCCGCCGCCGCCCGAGAAGGTGGTGCCACCTCCGCCGGATCTCAAGGCTCCGCCGCCGCCCTTCGTGCCGCCGCCCGAGTTCCAGGTGACCGCACCGGCGCCGCCGGCGCCGGCCATCCAGTCCACCCAGGTCGCACCGCCGGCCGTGGCCGAGATTCGTCCCGCCCCGGCACCGGTGGCTGCCGCGCCCGCCCCGGCACCGCGTCCGGCCAAGATCACCGCCGGCATGGTCTGCACCAAGATGGGCAAGCCCGAGGTGCCGTCCGTCAACTGGAGTGGCGAGGCTCTGTACAAGGCCGTCGCCACCGTGAAGGCGGGTCGTGTCACCGCTGTTGAGATCACCCCGCTGCGCGGCGGTGTCGACCGCAAGGCCCAGCGTGCGATGCAGCAAGCCATCACGCAAACGCTGCAGGACACCTACGAATGCCCGGGTGACCACGTGTTCGAGCAGGAGTTCCAGTTCAAGATCGAATAAGACCCGCTTCGAACCCGGCGCCAGACCGGCGCATTCCGAACCGCATCAAACCAGAATCTTTCCCTAGGAGTTGACTCCATGATTTCTCGCATCACCGGCTTCCTTGCCGCCATCGCCATGGCCGCGACCCTGGCTGTTTCGCCCGCCCACGCGCAAGATCAGAAGCCGGCCGACGCCGCCTCGGCCGCCGTGGTTGACGACGCCGCCGCTCAGGCGCCCGTCGCCGCTGCCGCTCCCGCCAAGCAGGACAACCCCTACAGCCTGGCCAACATCGTTGCCCATGGCAACGTCGTCGACCAGGTCGTGCTGTTCATCCTGGCCATCATGTCCATGGGTTCGTGGTACATCCTGGTGGTCCGCCTGTGGGACACCAGCAAGCTGCAGTCCGAAGCCAAGGAAGTCCGCGCCTCCTTCTTCAAGAAGGCCAGCCTGGCCGACGGCCTGAAGGGCCTGAAGGAAGAAAGTGCCTTCCGCTACATCGCCACCACGGCCATCGAGGCTTCGGAGCACCATGAAGGCGCCCTGACCGAGAACATCGACCACAGCAGCTGGGTCACGATGAACGTCGATCGCGCCGTCGCCGACGTCAACAACAAGATCTCGGCCGGCCTGGGCTTCCTGGCTACCGTCGGCTCCACCGCTCCCTTCGTCGGCCTGTTCGGCACGGTGTGGGGCATCCTGAACGCGCTGACCGCCATCGGCGTCGCCGGCCAGGCCTCCATCGACAAGGTTGCCGGCCCCGTGGGCGCCGCGCTGATCATGACCGCCATCGGTCTGGTCGTCGCCGTTCCGGCCGTGCTGGGCTACAACTGGCTGGTCAACCGCAACAAGAGCGTGATGGGCCAGGTCCGTTCCTTCGCCGGCGACCTGCACGGCGTGCTGATGGGCAACCGCGCCGTCGCCAAGCGCTAATCCCTGAGCTGAAGCTCGCACAGGAGCCAATGCCATGGGCATGAACGTCGGATCCTCTTCCGGCGATGACGATGTGGTCTCGACCATCAACACCACGCCCCTCGTGGACGTGATGTTGGTGCTCTTGATCATCTTCCTCATCACCGTGCCGGTGGTGACGCAGTCGATCGCGGTGAATCTCCCCAAGGAGACCAACGTCGTCCGCGTCACGAAACCGGAGAACATCGAAATCTCGGTCAGCAAGGACGGCGACGTCTACTGGGGTACCAAGCTGATTCCTGACATGGAGGAGCTGGTGAAGCGCCTCGGCAAGGAGTCGGTCAAGAACCCGCAGCCCGAGGTGCACATCCGCGGCGACGACAAGTCGCGCTACGAGTCGGTCGGTCGCGTGATCTTCGCCTGCCAGCGCGCCGGCATCATGAAGATCAACTTCGTCACCGAGCCGCCGGCTCGCGGCGGTTGATCCCAGGAGTCGAATATGGGAATGAATGTCGGAAGCTCGTCGGGCAGCGGTGAACCCGAAGTCCTGATGGACGTCAACACGACGCCGCTGATCGACGTGATGCTGGTGCTGCTGGTGATGCTGATCATCACCATCCCGATCCAGCTGCACACGATCAACCTGGACATGCCGCCGCCAAGCTCGACGCCGCCGCAGCAGGAGCCGGTCGTGCATACCGTCATGATCGACTTCGACGGCACCGTCTACTGGGACGAGACCGCGCTGCCCAACCAGGCTGCGGTCGACGCCAAGATGCATGAAGTCGGCGAGATGGCGATCAGCGATCAGCCCGAGATCCACATCAAGCCGAACAAGCTCGTCGACTACGGCGTCGTCGCTGCGGTGATGGCCTCGGCCCAGCGCAACAGCGTCAAGAAGATGGGCATGGTCGGTAACGAGCAATACGTCAAGTGACGTGACCTCGGGACCGCTGACACCGATACCGTGATGCGCGCTGCCCGAAAGGGCGGCGCGTTTTTGCTTTGCAGGAGAGCAAGTTGAAGACTTTGAAAACCATGGTGGCCGTTGCCGTTGGCGCGCTGGCCCTGTCCCTGAACGGCGCCCCCGGCGCGGAATTCGGCTTCAGCCAGGCCGCCGCCCAGGACAGCGTGCGCAAGGAGATCGGCACGCCGCTGACCGAGGCCAGCAAGTTCGTCAAGTCCGGCAAGTACAAGGAAGCCCTGGCCAAGCTGCGCGAGGCCGAGGCCGTGGGCGGCCGCACCGCAGGCGAGAACAACGCGATCGAAGGCGTGCGCTTCTCCGCCGCGATGGGCGCCAACGAGCCCGACACGATGGCCCGTTCCTTCGACGTGCTGAAGGGGGCCGGCAAGCTGTCGCAAGCCCAGCAGCTGCAGTACATGGAGGCCATCGCCGGCACCTATCTGCGCAACCGCGACAACGCCAAGGCGCTGAGCTGGGCGCAGCGCTACTTCAAGGAGGGCGGCAACAGCCCGGCGATGAAGCAGGTGCAGCAGAACGCGCAGTTCCTGTCCGGCGACATGACGGCGACCATCAAGGACACGCTGGACGAGATCACCGCCGACGAGCGCGCCGGCCGCGCCCCGTCCAAGGACAAGCTCAACCTGCTGCTGTTCGCGGCCCAGAAGAAGGGCGATGCGAATGCCGAGGCGGTCGCGACCGAGAAGCTGCTGAACTTCTATCCGGATCCCAAGCTGTGGGCGCAGATCCTGGGCGGCCTGCCGCAGAAGAAGAGCTTCGACAGCAACCGCTTCCAGCTCGACCTCTACCGCCTGCGCCTGGCCACCGGCAACATGTCGCGTGGCGCCGAGGACTACATGGAAATGGCGCAGCTGGCGGCCCAGGCGGGCTTCCCTGAAGAGGGCAAGCAGGTCGTCGACAAGGGCTTTGCCGCCAACGTCCTGGGCCAGGGTGCCGAAGGCGCCCGCCACAAGCGCCTGGCCGACCTGATGGTCAAAAAGATCGCCGAGGGCAAGGCCGCTGCCGCAGCCAACGAGAAGGCCGCCGCCGACGCCAAGGACGGCAATGCCTTCGTGACCCTGGGCCTGGCCAATGCCTTCGGCGGCAACGCCAAGAAGGGGGTCGAGCAGATCGAGCAGGGCATCGCCAAGGGCAACCTGAAGCGCCCCGAGGACGCCAAGCTCTACCTGGGCATCGCCTTCATGCTGGGCGGCGAAACCGCCAAGGCCCAGTCCGCCTGGAAGAGCGTCAAGGGCACGGACGGCGCGGCCGACCTGGCCCGCCTGTGGATCATCCAGTCGCGTTCCGCCAAGCGCTGACCGGCGCGGCGCTTGCCGCCCAACAAAAAGGGCCTGGTGCAAACCAGGCCCTTTTTTACTTCGGCACCGGCATCACTTCGGTGCCAGGCGGATCGCGCCGTCCAGGCGGATCACCTCGCCGTTGAGCATGTCGTTGGTGACGATCTGGTGCACCAGCTTGGCGTAGTCCTCCGGCCTGCCCAGGCGGCTGGGGAAGGGCACGCTGGCTGCGAGCGCGTCCTGCACCTCCTGCGGCATGCCGAACAGCATGGGCGTGCCGAAGATGCCGGGGGCGATGGTCATGTTGCGGATGCCGTTGCGGGCCAGGTCGCGCGCGATGGGCAGCGTCATGCCGACCACCCCGCCCTTGGAGGCCGCGTAGGCCGCCTGGCCGATCTGGCCGTCGTAGGCGGCCACCGAGGCGGTCGAGATCAGCACGCCGCGCTCGCCGGTAGGCTCGGGTTCGTTCCTGGCCATGGCCTCGGCAGCGAGGCGGATCATGTTGAAGCTGCCGATCAGGTTGACCGTGATGGTCTTGCTGAAGGCCGCCAGCGGGTGGGCTCCGTCCTTGCCGACCGTCTTCACGGCCGGTGCGATGCCGGCGCAGTTGACCAGGCCCATCAGCTTGCCCAGGCCCGTCGCGGCGGCCACGACGGCCTGGCCGTCGGCTTCCTGGCTGACGTCGCATTGGACGAAGACGCCGCCGATCTCGGCGGCGACCTGCTGGCCGCGCTCGGCCTGCAGGTCGGCGACGACGACCTTGGCGCCGTGGCCGGCCAGCATGCGGGCCGTGCCTTCGCCGAGGCCCGAGGCGCCGCCGGTGACGATGAACACCTTGCCTGCGATTTCCATGATGAGGATCTCCTGGGTTGATTGGTTGACGTAAACGTCAATTGTGGCCGACAAAAAAGCCGCGGCGAGGCGCGGCTTGGTCGTCCGGAGGGCCGGGCCTCAGCTCAGCGCCGCCAGCGCCTTCTTCATGATGTCGTCCACCGAGCCCGGGCCCTCGATGCGGCGGTACCTGGGTGCGTTGGCGTCGCCGGTGGCGGCCCATTGCGAGTAGTAGTCGACCAGTGGGCGCGTCTGGGCCTGGTACACATCCAGGCGCTTGCGCACGGTCTCTTCCTTGTCGTCGTCGCGCTGGATCAGGTCCTCGCCGGTCTCGTCATCCTTGCCGGCAACCCTGGGTGCGTTGAACTTGACGTGGTAGGTGCGGCCCGAGGCTACGTGCACGCGGCGGCCGCTCATGCGCTCGATGATGGCGTCAAAGGGCACGTCGATTTCCAGCACATAGTCCAGCTTCACGCCGGCGGCCTTCATCGCGTCGGCCTGCGGAATGGTGCGCGGGAAGCCGTCGAACAGGAAGCCCTTGGCGCAGTCGGCCTGTGCAATGCGCTCCTTGACGAGGCCGATGATGATGTCGTCGCTGACCAGGGCGCCCGAGTCCATGACGGCCTTGGCGGCCAAGCCCAGCGGCGAGCCGGCCTTGATTGCGGCGCGCAGCATGTCGCCAGTGGAGATCTGCGGAATGCCGAATTGCTTGCAGATGAAGGCAGCTTGGGTGCCTTTGCCGGCGCCGGGGGCGCCAAGAAGGATCAGTCGCATGGGTCTCCTCGTCCTATTCGGGCCTGAAGCGGACCGTTCAAGGTGCTGCCTCAGCTCAGCGGTCGAGTATCGCATGCGGACTTTCGCCGGCCTGACGCCGCCATCCGTGGATCAGGCCTGCAGCAGCCGCCTCACGCGCTCCAGGTCCTCGGGCGTGTCGACGCCCGGCCCCGGCCGCTCGGCGCTGACGTGCACGGCGATGCGTTCGCCATGCCAGAGCACGCGCAGCTGCTCCAGCGACTCGATCTGCTCCAGCGGGCTGACGGCCAGTTGCGGGAAGCGCCGCAGAAAGCCGGCGCGGTAGGCGTACAGGCCCACGTGGCGCAGCGCCTGCTGGGGCTGGCCGGCGCCGTCGCGCCACCAGGCAATGGGCGCGCGCGAGAAGTACAACGCCCGCCCGGCCTTGTCGGTGACGAGCTTGACGACGTTGGGGTTCGCGAATTCGGAAGTATCGGTCAGCGCATGCGCGACGGTCGCCATCACGCAATCGGCCTGGGCGGCGAGCGTGGCGGCGCAGGCGTCGATCATGGCCGGCGCGATCAGCGGCTCGTCGCCCTGCACGTTGACGACGGTGGCGTCGTCGGCCAGCCCCAGCTGCTCGACGGCCTCGGCCAGCCGGTCGCTGCCGGAGGGATGGTCGGCGCGCGTCATCAGCGCCCGCACGCCATGGGCCGCGCAGGCGGCGGCCACCTCGGGCGCGTCCGTGGCCACGACGACCTGGCTGGCGCCGGACTCGGCCGCGCGGCGCGCGACGCGCACGATCATGGGCAGGCCGGCGATGTCGGCCAGCGGCTTGTTCGGCAGCCGGGTCGACGCCAGGCGCGCCGGGATGATGACCGTGAAGCTCACGGCGCCAGCGACGTCAGGGGCGCGGGTGCGCTGGGCGTGTCGGGATCCCAGGGCTTGGCCTCGCTCTCCAGCATCAGCGGGATGCCGTCGCGGATGGGGAAGGCCAGCCGGTCGGCGCGGCAGCCCAGCGCGGGCAGTTCCAGGCCGGCGCCCTCGCGCAGCAGTGTCAGCGGCCCCTTGCACAGCGGGCAGACCAGCATTTCGATGAGGCGTTGATCCATCAGGCGGGCAGGGAGAGTGTGTTCAGTTGAGTGTCCAGTGCGGCCTCGAAGCCGGCACCGGGCGAGAAGTCTAGCGCCACGACCCAGACCGGCATGGCGCCGACGCGTTGCGGCGGCAGCTTCACGGCGTCCTTCTCGGTCAGCACGACGGCGGCGGTACCGGCTGGCCAGGGCAGCTCGGCGAAGTCGGCATGGTCGGGCAGGGCCAGGGTGTCGAAGCCCAGCCCCAGGCCGGCCAGCATGTCGAAGAAGCGTTGCGGCCGTGCGATGCCCGCGACGGCCAGCAGCCCGGGCCGCCCGCGAAGCGCCAGCAGCGTGTCCATCCGTGCCGGCCGGCCGGCCCACCAGTCGGTCAGCGTCACCGCGCCGGCCAGGCGGCGCTCGGCGACGAAGCCGGGCAGGGCGGTGCTGGGGCGCGGCGCGTTGTAGACGACGAGCTGGTCGGCCGCCAGCGGCCGCGGCGGCTGGCGCAGCGGGCCGGCAGGCAGCAGCCGGCCATTGCCCAGGCCACGTTCGTCGAAGACCAGCAGGCTCAAGGCGCGTGGCAGCCGCCAATGCTGCAGCCCGTCGTCGCTGACCAGCAGTTGCAGCCCCGGCTCGGCGGCCAGCAGCGCGCGCGCCGCGGCGACGCGGTCGCGGCCGACGGCCACCGGCGCGCCGCTGCGCAGGTGGAGAAGCAGCGGCTCGTCGCCCACCTCGCGCGCCGTCGACACCCGCGTGACCAGGCGGACGCCGTCGCCCTCGCGCCCATAGCCGCGCGAGACCACGCCGGCGCGCAGGCCGCGCTCGCGCAGCAGCGCCAGCAGGGCCAGCGTGGTGGGTGTCTTGCCGGCGCCGCCGACGATCCAGTTGCCCACGACGATGACCGGCACGGGCAGCGTCTCGACGCGCTTGAGGCCGGTGCGGTAGGCGAAGCTGCGTAGCGCCAGCAGCGCCCGGTACAAGCCGCTCAACGGCAGCAACGCGGCGGACAGCGCGCCGCCTGTCAGCCACTGCTGCTGGAGCCGGTCAGCGAGCGTCGGTCTGGGCTGCGAAGGTGACACGCGTCAGGCCGACGCGGCGCGCGGCGTCCATCACGTTGACGACGGCCTGGTGCGGCGTGGCGGCGTCGGCCGAGATGATCAGCGACGCCTCGGCGTTGCCGCCCGAGGCCTGGCGCAGCGCGCCGATCAGGATGTCCACCGAGCGTCCTTCCACCGCCTGGCGGTTGACGACGAAGCGGCCGTCTGCGGCGATGCCCACGATGACCTCCTGAGGCCTGTCCTTGAGCTTTTCCGCGTCGGCCGAAGGCAGCGTGATCTGCAGCTCGGTGAACTTGGAATAGGTCGTCGACAGCATCAGGAAGATCAGGATCACCAGCAGCACGTCGATGAAGGGGATCAGGTTGATCTCCGGCGGGTCGCTGTGCGGGGGGCGGAAGCGCATGGCCGGGCCTTCAGGCGGTGTAGCGGCGCAACTGGCCCAGCAGGCGGTCGGCGGCGGCCTCGAGCTCGAGCACGTACTCCTCGATGCGGCCGCGGAAGTAGCGATGGAACATCAGCGAGGGGATGGCGATCATCAGGCCGAAGGCCGTGTTGTAGAGCGCGATGGAGATGCCGTGCGCGAGCTGGGCGGGGTTGCCGCCGCCGGGCGTCTGGCTGCCGAAGATATCGATCATGCCCACCACCGTGCCCATCAGGCCCAGCAGTGGCGCGGCGGTGGCGATGGTGCCCAGCGTGTTCATGTAGCGCTCGAGCTGGTGCACGGCGCGGCGGCCGGCGAACTCGAACACCTGGCGCAGCTTGCCTTCCGGCATCTGCGGTTCGGCGGTCACGGCGCGCAGGCCGGAGGCCAGCACCTCGCCCAGGATGGAGTTCTCGGCCAGGCGGTCGACCATGTCGGGCGCGGGCAATTGCTGTGCGCTGACGCCCAGCACGTCGTCCAGCAGCCGCGGCGGCAGGATGCGGGCGGCGCGCAGGCTGGACAGCCGCTCGATGATCAGGGCCAGCGCCACCACGGAACACAGGAGCAAGGGCCAGATCGGCCAGCCGGCGGCTTGTATGATCGAAAACAAGGTCGTCCCCGTGAGAGAGCGGCCGCTGACCGGCCGGGAAAGTGCGCGGGATTATGGCCCCAGGCTTGCTGCCCCCAGCCCATGCCCAAACCCCAAGAAAGCGGTCCCGCAATCCACCGTTGCTGTGGACAACTTTGTGGGCAAGGTCGGGGCAGTGGCCGGCAGGGGCCGTCAAATCAAGGCCTTGGACAACTTGCCTCAAGTTTGAGCAGCGGAATTCGAATTGAAAAACAAGGCCTTATGCGCTCATGACGTTGCCGTGACGGCCGCCATGGACCGAAATCGCCCGCCAGCCCAATGCTGGCGCGGCTGTGGACTTCCCGGCCCGCGCCGGCATTGGGTTTGCGCGTGATTGGGCCCCGCGAGACCGCACCGGGCCGACGTATCTGGGGCGTGGCCGGCCTGCTGGAGGCGGTAAGCCAGAGCCTGAGCGAGCGCTTCTCGGTCGTCGTCGTGGGCGGGGAGATCAGCGGGTTCACGCGCGCCGCCAGCGGCCACTGCTATTTCGGGCTGAAGGATGCCGACGGCCAGGCCGCCAGCCTGCGCTGCGCGATGTTCCGCCGCGCGGCGGCCCTGCTGGACTTTGCGCCGGGAGAGGGGCTGCTCGTCGAGTTGCGCGGCCGCGTGGCCGTCTACGAGCCGCGCGGCGAGCTGCAGTTCATCGTCGAGGCCATGCGCCGCGCCGGCGCCGGCACGCTGTATGAGCAGTTCCTGAAGCTGCGTGCGCGCCTGGCCGCCGAAGGCCTGTTTGACGCGGACGCCAAGCGCGCCTTGCCCAGCCACCCGCGGCGCATCGGCGTCATCACGTCGGCGGCCGGCGCGGCCCTGCACGACGTGCTGACGGCGCTGGCACGGCGCGCGCCCCAGGTCGAGGTGGTCGTCTACCCCAGCCCGGTGCAGGGCGCCGAGGCGCCACCGGCCCTCGTGCGGGCCTTGCAGACGGCCAACGCGCGTGCCGAGGTGGACCTGCTGCTGCTGGTGCGCGGCGGAGGTTCGCTGGAAGACCTGTGGGCCTTCAACGACGAGCGCGTGGTGCGGGCCGTGGCCGCGTCGGCCCTGCCCGTCGTCTGCGGGGTGGGCCACGAGACCGACGTGACGCTGTGCGACCTGGCCGCCGACCTGCGCGCGCCCACGCCCACGGCGGCCGCCGAACTGGCCGCGCCGTCGCGCGAGGCCTTGATGCAGCAGCTCGCCACGCTGGAGCGCGGGCTGACGCTGCGCACCGACCACCGCCTGCAGTCGCTGGCGCAGCGCCTGGACCGGCTCGCGCTGCGCCTGGCCCGCCCCAGCGACGCGCTGGCGCGCCAGCGCCGCATGCTGGACCTGCTGGCCCAGCGCGCCGCGGCGGCGCCCGTGCGGCGCGTCGAGCTGCAGCGCCAGCGCCTGGCCCATCTGGCGCAGCGCCATGAGCGAGCCGGCGCCGACACGCTGCGCCGCCAGGCCGCCCGGCTGGACTCGCTACAGGCCCGGCTGCAGGCCCTGGATCCCCAGCACGTGCTGGCCCGCGGCTACGCCTGGCTGGACGATGGCGCGGGCGGCGCGATCACTTCCGTGGCAGCACTGACGCCGGGCCGCGAGGTCCAGGCCGTGCTGGCCGACGGCAAGGCCCGGCTGAAGGTATTGCCTTCGCCGCAGGGGTGATTGCGTCTCCCTACAATCCGCCGCGTTTTCCCTTCCCCCAACACTTGAGGTTCACACCATGGAACACACGCTGCCCCCGCTGCCTTACCCCATCGACTCGCTGGCTCCGCATTACAGCAAGGAGACGCTGGAGTTCCACCACGGCAAGCACCACAACGCCTACGTCGTGAACCTCAACAACCTGCAGAAGGGCACCGAGTTCGAGGCCCTGACGCTGGAAGAGATCGTCAAGAAGAGCTCCGGCGGCATCTACAACAACGCAGCCCAGATCTGGAACCACACCTTCTTCTGGAACTGCATGAAGCCGCAAGGCGGCGGTGAGCCGACCGGCGCGCTGGCCGCGGCCATCAATGCCAAGTGGGGCAGCTATGCCGCTTTCAAGGAAGCCTTCGTGAAGAGCGCCGTCAGCAACTTTGGTTCGGGCTGGACCTGGCTGGTCAAGAAGGCCGACGGCACGGTCGACATCGTCAACACCGGCGCCGCGGGCACGCCGCTGACGACGGCCGACAAGGCCTTGCTGACCGTCGACGTGTGGGAGCATGCCTACTACATCGACTACCGCAACCTGCGTCAGAAGTTCGTCGAGACCTTCCTGGGCAACCTCGTGAACTGGCAGTTCGCGGAAGCCAACTTCGCCTGAGAGCCTGAGAGTTTTTCTCCACCACCCTTTGCTGGCACGAAACTGGCATGTGCTGAGGCATGAGTGATGCCAGGCACCAAGGTGATGCGTCGGCCGGTCTGT
>Ga0213878_10000157_pt1 | contig 30074 bp, 25 predicted proteins | sample VelepicoBEBS_R02_FD_161053 | JGI IMG/M metagenome (GOLD analysis project Ga0213878, IMG submission 161053) | Vellozia epidendroides bulk soil microbial communities from rupestrian grasslands, the National Park of Serra do Cipo, Brazil - BS_R02 | ecosystem: Environmental > Terrestrial > Soil >... | reverse complement strand
TATCCTCTGCTTGCATTGAATTCAATGCAAGCAGAGGATAAACCGTGCCGGCCGAAACGGCGGACGACGCGGACATTTGGCCTGGTGTTTGCTATCCGCTCGATGGCGAGCGGCGTATCGTCTTGGGAATTATCATCCACAAAGACGATCTCCCAAGAATTGCCATTCATACAGTCTTCCAGCTCATTGACGAATGGCACTACGTTCTCGGCCTCGTTCAAGACGGGCACGATCACTGCAATTTCTGGAGGCATGGACGGCGTTTGGGCTGTAGTCGCTAACCTGCTGGGTTGTTCCATTGGTATACCTGCACTTCTCCACCCTTGGGATCTGGAACTTCGTAGATCAGTTTCGCATGTCCGCCCGGAATCCCATTTTGCTTCCAGTCAGCTACATACGGCCTGGCGGAATCCGGGTGACTTGGTAGGACTAGATAATCGATTTTTCTTCTATCGATATAGGCCAAGGCTTTCCCGGCCGGAGCATAGGGAAATGGCTCGAGAACACCACTGGCATAGTAAGCCAAAGCAGGATCGTTAATATCCATGATCCGCGGATGGGGCACAGAAGAATGCTTCAGAAACCAATACCCAAGCGTCTTAGAAAGATGGTTATCGCCCCAACCTTGCTGAAAGTCCGGCACGCTCCGCACAACTGGCAGAGGAATAATGATCATTCCTATTAACCCAAGCACAATTACGGTTCGGCCCGGCCAGCGGCTGTCAGACCCAACGCCAGCCTTTTTGTTGACCCATTCGCCAAGGACTAACAGCCCCTCAGCGCACCAGACTGCCATCGGAGCAAGACAAGGGAAAACATAGCGTTCCTGGAACATCTGCGTAGGAGCAAGAAGCAAGGCCAAGAAAGTGGCGCCCACTGCAATCAGCAGGACGCAGTGCACGGTCCAGGATTCACGCCGTCGCACGCCACTCACGAAACCAAGAGCGACCAACAGAATAAAAACGGGATTACCCATAATCCGTTTCATGGTCAGATGCCAAATCGTTGACGGGACCGAAAAAGGTGCCGTGCTCAGCGCGAACTTAGCGGCTTTCACAGTTGGTAGATGCCATTTCTTTATCTCATCAAGGTTAGAAATGATCGACGAGCCTTTGCCGGTTAAATCGTCATTCAAGCCGCAGAAAATCTCGGCTGGCGGCACGTGTGCCATAAGCTGACTTTTTGTGGCGTAGTTGTCGGCGCTCTTTGATTCAAGTAGAAATTCTCCGGCAACATCGCTGAGCCACACAATGTAAGGAGCGATAATGACCACAGTAGTCACAAGCAAAAGTCCACCAGTCGAAATGGCACTCAGAGGCTTGCGCAGGTAAATCACTCCCAATCCAACTCCTGCAATCACTGCGAATAGAAGACCCTCCGGCCTTGCCAGATACGCAAGGCCGAAACAGAACCCGGCCAAAACAGAACACCAGATCGACCCAGTCTTGGCTGCCCGAATAACCGCAAACAAGCCATTCATAACCAGGAACATGTAAATTGTTTCTGAAAGGATTACAGTTGCCATCGCGATCATAAACGGATGGATAGCAACCAAGGCGGCCGCCAAGATTCCTACCTGACGATTAGCCAACTGCTTACCGATCAGAAAAACGGGCAAAATCAGCGCCGAACCGACCAGAATATTGATGACGCGTGCAGCCCATTCCGCGTTCCCAATAATAGCCGTTAGGCCCGCGATAAGATATGGAAAAAGCGGCGGATACAGGATCTGTAACCCATTTTCTCGCAAACCAATGTACCCTTTACCAGCCAGTAAGTTCTCGGCTACGCGCAGGTAATAAATTCCCTCGTTATTTGCTGAGTCAACTAAGACGAACATCCAGAGCAGTCGGAGCACAAGCGCAAGCAGAAAAATCGCGCCCAAGACTTTGAACGTCCCGGAACGAGCGGTACTTCCAATCGGCGCTTCAGTTAGGCTTCTCATCAAGCTCTGAAGGGGGGTTGGTGGTGAATATTCATTATAAGGGAATGCAGACGGAATCCGCCTCTATCCTAGCTAGAACGCTGACCGTTTGCGGTATTGGGACAGGCGATCGGGCTTTGCCCACATCCGCTCCTACTAATTGGACGTTGCTGCAAAAATATTCCTTGCGCCGGGGACAGGAACATCATGAGCAATACTGTCTAGAACCAAAACCCAATCGCGACGGTTCGGCGCCGAAAAGGTGCGGTTGCCGGCGGCGGCATAAATTCCGGCGGCTCCGCTTGACCCATCACGAGGATTGAACCACCAAGATCTAACCTCCGGCCCCTTAAGAGCGGACAAATCGATCGCCACATCGCCACCGATAGGTAGATATACCAAGGCCGTGGCTGAGTCTTTGGTCATAGCTGCGGCTTTCCGGTTTGTTTCGTTCCCCAATCCATCCGTTAAGAATCTGTTTCCAGTTTCAGGCACAAGTTGCTCCCAACGCCGAGAAAGGAGGCATCTGCGCAGGTAGACTTCGGACACTGCGCCCGGAGAGCTAAGTGCACTAGGCCAGCCAGCTCCGAAGTACCAGATTGGGTCGTTGCCGAAAAATTGTCCACAAGCGCCGGACAGCACCGCGAACCAAGCCTGTCGCCGCGTCTCCTTCGCAGTCGCTTTTTCGTTCTCGTAGTATGACTCGAAGAGAAAGGAAGGCCGCACGGGTTGCCGCAGATAATCTCTCAAACACTCTTCAGGAACATCTTTCCCGCTATAGGTTGAGTTTAGAGAGAGCCACGACTCATCCCCATATTCGTCAGCAGCCGCATAGTATCTCGCCGGATGGGCGGTCCAGAGTGACTCCGGATCGAATTCCCGAATACCTTCGACCAAGGCGAGTACTTGGGGCCGGACCTCCCCGGGAGCGCGGTCGCCACCGGCGACCCAGATAATATTTTTGTATTTGGCATAGCGCTTGCCGAGGTACCTCCCATACTCGCGGCAAGTCTCTACACTGGTATTTTTGACTTCTCGATACCATCCTTCTTCGGTCCCAGGATAACCGAGATAGCATGGCGTTAAAAATACCGCGAACCCTAGTTCTCCAGCACGCCGCAAGACCCAATCAGCATAGGTAAAGTAGGCTTCGTTTGGTCGCGCAAAGTCGCCGGGAGTGAGAAACGGCGTTTGACCGTATCTGTTAAAAGGCGCTCCGTATCGATTTTCTGCACCGGGAAAATGATGATCGATTAGCCCCACCCAGAGCGCATTGAAACCCTGTTTATGTCTCGCACTTAGATATTGCTCAACCTGAGCGCTGGTCAAAGCCAATATCAACGACCACGGAGTATCTCCCTGAATCAGAAATGGGGTCCCGTTTTGGTCCACGAGGTACCGACGGTTCTTACTAACTCGAAGCGGGAATGCTGGCTCCGGTTCCAGCGCCTCATTATCAGAGGTAAGCCTAGCGACGTCTTGCTCGAGAGTAGCACGTCCGTTTTTTGCGTAATTTGCAACCAAGATGGTCGCTCCCAGAATCGATACCACACCAAGTGCGCCAATAACAATTAGTGTCAATGACCAGCGGTAGGTGGGCAGCACGATTAACTCCAGCTAAAAGCTCGTCGCAGCGATCGACCCTATACTTGTTTAGTTTCCAATGCGTTGCAGATGACAGGTGTGTCGATCGGCAAGTACCGGGAACTGAGTCCGATATTTCCGGACGACATCCCAATCTATATCAGCCCATACTATCTCTTCGGATCTTCCGGCCTCCGCGAGAATCCGTCCATCAGGCCCAATGATCAGACTCCGTCCGGAGTACTCATACTGTGGATCTCGGCCGCAACGATTGACGCCAGCGACAAATGCCTGGTTCTCAATAGCCCGGGCTCGCAGTAACGTGACCCAATGATCTTCCCGCGGCCCTGGCCAATTAGCAATTATCACATACAACTCCGCCCCTAAGGGCAACGCGGACCGAAACAGTTCAGGAAATCGCAGGTCATAACAAATCAAGGGAACAACACACCCGCCTTGCCAGTAAAACTTACTAATCGTGTCACCTGGCTGGAAATACAGATTCTCACCACCAGGTGAAAAGAGATGCACCTTTTGATATGTCCCCTCAATATGTCCGTCGGACATTACAAAAACTGCTTTGTTCTCACCTCTCCCATTCGGAGCCTGGGTTGCTAGACCGGCGACTAGGTATATCCCAAATCGTTTCGCCAAGTCTGCGAGAAAAAACTCTATCGATCCAGGTGCATCCTGAGTCACTAGAGCAACATTCATCGAAAAACCCGTAAACGCCATTTCGGGCAGAACGAGCAGTGAACCTGGCACGGGCAGCTTGCATTCCAGCAGTTTCCTAACTTTCTCGAAGTTTGCCTGCTTAGCTTCCCAACTGATATCAAACTGACAACAGTAAAGATTCATCGCGTGACTGCAGACGGTCATCTAGCCCGATTGAGGAATCAGTAGTTGCGCCACGATTCGATTCACGCAGCAGGGGCCGGTTTCAGATCGCTGAAATTACGTACAAGCATATTTCGTGTGGCTTCGCCACTCTTTGCCTGTTTCCAGACTTCCCACGGAGCTTCTCCTCGAGCACAAAGGTCACTCAGTTCCTGTTGTTCTTTGAACGTATCCATCGCCCAGAAACGATCATAGCGGTATCCCATCAACTCATTGTTTGCTATTAGCCGTGCGAACGGTTCCGCTACCAGTTCTTCCCCTTCCCGGATATGATCAAAAATCGCTGGACGAAACGCAAAGAATCCGCAATTCACCAGCAACCCTGTATCCCGCACAGGTTGGATCGCGGCAACTCGGCTATCATCGCCCAGGCTGACCACATGAAACGTCTGAGACGGCGGTGCGCACACAAATGCAGCGGTCTTCGCCTCTCGCTTAAACGCGTCTATCATGTCAGGGAGGAACATGTCTGTTAGGCCGTCGGAGTAATTAGCTAGAAATATTTCTTCGTTCTCGACCAAGTGTCGAACAGCGCGAAATCGCTGGCCAATATTGGCATGCAATCCGGTGTCAACGAAGGTGATTCGCCAATCGTGGATGTCACTTCGAATCAGATCAACTTGGCGACCGCCTCGAGATAGAACAAAATCGTTCGAGACAGCTTCATCGTAATGGAGAAAATACTCCTTTATTTTGTCCGCCTTGTAGCCAAGGCAGAGAATGAAGTCTTTATGACCGAAATGGGCGTAATATTTCATCACATGCCAGAGCACCGGCCGGTAACCAAGAGGTACAAGCGGCTTCGGAATGTTGTCTCCAAATTCTCGAAGCCGAGTTCCCAGACCACCGCAGAAAAGCACGACTTTCATTTTTGAAACTAAAGTTTAACTAGAGTGAAGGAGTTGGTTATATCCTAGTTGTACTTCCTGAACACGGGCCTAACAGACCTTCCTGACAGAAATTTTTCGATGCCATTGTCTAGCGCTTGAGAGTAAACGGCTAACGCCGCGTCGACTATCTCAACAGTTTGATCAATCACCGCGTCCGTGTGGGGGTAACTGACGACAAAGCTCGGCGCTATCACTCCGCGCCGGATAGTTTCTTGGAGAAAAAGGGTGCGAAAGTCTTGCGAAGGTTTTCCGCTAGCATCCAAAGTTGCGTAGGTCAGGCAACATGGCCTACCTGCCAGTCTGAAACACTTCTGTAATCCGTGTTTTGTCACTACGCTACTAATTCCCTGTCGCAGACGCGCTCCCTGTCGCCAGAGCGTCTCGATCACGGGCTCCTCTGAATAGATCCGCATCACCTCCAAAGCGGCGGCCAAGCTATGGTTCTCCGCTCCATGCGTGAGAGAGAGCAAGAAGACCCGTTCACGATCGTGATCTAATCCGCCTAACCGCATTATCTCTCTGCGACCTACCAGGGCGGATATAGAAAAACCATTACCCATTGCCTTACCAAAGGCCGAGAGATCGGGAGTAACGCCGTAGTAGGTCTGCGCGCCACCTGCGTGCCACCGAAAGCCGGTGATCATTTCGTCCAGAATGAAGATCGCGCCGTTTCTCCGGCAAATCTCCTGCAATTCGTGAAGAAAACCATTCTGCGGCTCGTTTTCCTTCTCACTCTCTAAAATTACACAGGCAATCTGATTTGGATGTTGCGCGAACAAAGCCTCCATACTCGGGAGGTCATTGTAGTGAAATTTAACCGTCAAAGATTGGACTACCTTAGGAATACCAGAATTCATTGGCGTCGTGCCAATGAACCAATCGTCGACCGAGAAAAATGGATGTTCAGCGCAGATGGCCACCAGATCACGGCCGGTATAGGCCCGCGCCAATCTGACTGCCGCTGTCAGCGCATCCGAGCCATTCTTGCCAAACTTGACCATCTCGGCCCCGGGGACCAGCCTTTGCAACTGTTCGGCGCATTCCAATTCAATCGTCGCCGGGCGACTGAAGTTGCTGCCGAGCTGCATCTGTCGATAAGCGGCCTCATTGACCCGATTATAAGCGTGACCGAGCGTCACCGCCCGAAGGCCCATTCCGTACTCAATAAACTGGTTCCCATCGACATCCCACACGTGGCACCCTTGACCACGGACCAGATACGGTGAGCAGCTCGCAGGAAACTGATCGTCACCCTTCGCGTATGTGTGCGCTCCTCCGGGAATAGTCGAATGAAACCTCGCCCGCAATTTGTCAGATACGTTAGAAGTTCCAATCATGCTTTGTAGCTGCCCTTTCCAATCTTTCGGGCGACGACGATGAAGTACCGGCCTAGACCAGCCATCTCCTTCGCCTTCGTCACCTTCACCTCCGGAACGATAGTTCTCACCATCCGGTTAATTTTTCGGGAGTTTACCCATCTTAATATTCCCCGATCTCCCCCGGGCATTATCGTATAGAGCTTCATCAGCTGGAAACCATGCCGACGCAATAAGGCGGTGAGCGCAGTCCGTGAAAGCCATTTTCTAACCTGACCTTCACTCGGGGGACCTACTGAGCTTATTCTCGAGTACACGAAAGGGTTTACGCTGGTCAGCACGAAGTACGAAGAAACCTCAAGAAGTTCGCCGATCTTGCTAATGGCTGAATCCTGATCACTGAAAGAAGTGATCGAATCAATTAAAAGGCCAACATCGAACTTTTCGCCTTTGAAATCCCACTCTAAAAAATTGGCTGCTACAAATCGGGCTTGGGGGAGCCGGTCCTGTGCGACCTTGATGGCGGCCGGCGAAAGGTCCAGACCAAAATAGCCGTCGGAATCCGTCAGATGCTCAGCAAGCCAACCTGTTCCGCACCCGATCTCGACAAACCGGGTCTTCTTAACCGGCAGCGCAGCGATCTCCCGCAACACCACCGCCCCAAGTTGACCGGGAATTGAATCGGGTGCGATGGTACCCGATCGAAACCGGACGTTCCAATCATCAAAATAGCCAACTGTTTTCGTTTCCATCATAATATTGCTCGCAATTAACCATGGATACCTTTGCACTTATCCACGCGAACATCTCCGGGCGAGCTAGCGTTTGAATTTCTCTGGATTGGTCATCAACTCTTAATTAACGGCTCTAACAGCTCCGCTTTGAGAAGCGCAGCCGTTGCCTGGCTTATTTGCTCAAACGGCAGATGCGCACGGAGAGCGATATCGAGAAGGTCGTGCTTACCATCCGACATACTGAGCGTCCAAAGCATGGCCATCTCCTTAGTGGCCGCATCCTTGGTACCGCCGATTTGCTGATACAAACCGCGCCGGCCAAGCTGCGGTTCGCATTCCGGATTTAAATTAATGTAGCAACGGTTCTCTTCCAGAACTTGGATAACGCGCAATAACTGGATGAGCGAATCTCCCAACGCGGAAGGTGTAACCAGGGAAAGATCATCCGCAGAGGTATGATACTGCGGATAACAACCATTTGGCGTTCGCATAAAACAACCAACTGGCAGATTGATTCCAGGCGAACAGTACTGCCGCTCGTCGTAGCCGTAAGGTGCGAAATCTAGAATATTAAATTCGTGCCCGCAATGGGTGAGCATGTGTTCAATCGCGCGATCGATCTCCGCATCGCCGCGACGGCTTCGCTTATACGTGAACTTTCCAGGATCGCCGAGGCAGGATAATACCAACCCGTGTTTGACCCGGGGCAGAATCCCTTCGTTCAAGGCTAGCCAGGTGATCGAACCAATGGTGCCAGGAACCCATACGAATCGGTAAGAGTATCGCAGTGATGTGCCTTGGAGAAGGCCCGCCAACCGTGCCGCCATCACCATCCCTGAGAGATTATCGTTGCAGAGGGATGGATGGCAGGAATGGCAGGAGATCAGCACCTCGTCATCGGTTTGACCTTGTATCCGAAATTCACCGTAAGTCAGATGCCCAGGATGCAGAGTGGAATCGATGTAAACGTGGTATTCTCCCTCCTCCAGCTTATCGAGTTGCTGTTGAGCCAGACAGAAACCCCAGTTTTTCTGATAGTAAGAAGTTCGATAGGGGATCCACTCCGGAGCTTCAGGAATGGTGAAAAGATGGGGCCGAAGTTCCGCCAGCGACATTATGCGGTTGACCGGCACACTATAGTTCAGCACATGAAGATTTGATTTCCGAAAGTCGACCACCCGTTCGCCAGCCTCGCTCATGATATAGGCGTCCCGGATGTTCCACTCGTCTGGAACTGTCCAGTCAAAAACCGGTGTATCACTCATGACCTCACGCAACTCCAGCGGGATCATTTCGCGAAGTAGACGTAGACTGCGCCGGACCCCATTACCGGTGATGCTCCGACAGATCGGATACAGGCGCTCGATGAGCGCATAAGCAGTCCTACCCTCAGCTCTAGGGTCGATCTCTCGCAGCAGGTCAGCGATTGAGGTATCGCCCGTCTCGTGACCGTCACTTATTACTATCATCAGGAACTCCTGGTCAAAGGCCAGATAGAGAACGACTCAGTGCTTAAGTCGGAAGAAATCGTCGTAAAAACCTCGCTAGTCGCCGAGCTCTGATAGCCAAGGCCAAGCGAGATCCTGCTCAGATATCGATGCTACGGACAATGGCCAGTTGATGCCAAGTTTAGGATCGTCATATCGCAATCCCCGTCCGGTTTTCGGCGCGTAGAACTCACTCATCTGGTAAAAAATCTCACTACCATCCTCAAGAGTTTGAAACCCATGGGCAAACATCTGAGGTATGTAAAGCGCCAGCCGGTTAGTAGCCGTTAGCTCAACCGCAGTACTTTGCAAGTAGGTGGGCGAATCCGGCCGCAGATCAACAATGATATCTAGGAGAGCGCCAGCCGTGCACCGCACCAACTTGACCTCGGATGAGGGCGGAAGCTGGTAATGTAGCCCTCGAACAGTGCCTTTAAGTGCGTTCCAGGAGGTATTGCACTGCACAAACCGATCCGCCAGGCCACGGGCACCGAACTCCTTAGCGCAAAACGTTCGCGCAAACAAGCCACGATTGTCCTTGTGAGGCTGTGGCAGAATAACCCATGCGCCTTTCAGCTTTGTAGGAATGAAATTCATTAGCCCGGCTTGCTCACGAATGTACAGTCGTAGTTGCTACACCCCTTACGGGGACTTTTGAGCAATCCAAGCCTGCGGGTTCGGTCCAAAAGAAATTCTCATCGATCTGTCGGGTTCGAATCAGGTATTCAAGTTGTTTGAGCCGAGTAAATGTTCTGAACTGGAACCCTTCCTCGGTCAGGTCAATTCGTCTGAACAACTGCAAGAGTTGCTCGGCTCCCCGTCTCGCATCCCAGTGACATTCAAAATGAGGCAGATGCTTTCTAATTTTCTCGAACGAAACCCGATAACTGCGATTGTCCCGACTAGGTGGACCAAATGAAACCGTGCAGCCCGGAAACATCTCACCGACTATTTGAGCGATTTCTCTTACTCGGTAGTTATGATTCGTGTCGCCAACATTGAATACCTCATTGGCAACGGCTTCTTGTGGTGCTTCCAACACTGCAAGAATCGCTTGGCAAATATCAAGTCCGTGCACGATCGGGCGCCAAGGTGTTCCATCGCTCGTCATGGTTATCTCCTTCCTCGTCCAAGCCAAACCTGCCAAATTGTTCAGAACGATATCGAAACGCATTCGCGGTGATGCCCCGTAGGCAGTCGCATTTCGCATACAAGTCGGTGCAAATCGTTTATCCGCCAGTCTTCGCAGATCTTGTTCAACCAGAGTTTTACAGACTGCGTACGAGGTCTGAGGATCGGTCGGTGATTCCTCCGTCAAGAAATCGTCGCCGGCCACGCCATACACGCTACACGAAGACATATAGACAAAGCGCCGGACGCCTGACTTTCGTGCCAGTTCCGCCAGCCACACGGAGGCTTTGTGATTTATTTCATAGGTAATATGCGGCGCCAATTCACCAGCGGGATCATTTGAGAGATCTCCCATATGAACGATTGCTTCGAAACCTGCGAGATCAGAGGCGTCTAGATCACGAACGTCTTTAACCAGCGTAGGCGGAACCGGATCTTTGCTTCGATAGAGCATACGTTCCTTATAGAATCCGGTGTCCAGCCCGACCACCTCGTGACCAACCCGCATCAGGGCAGGCGTCAGCAGCGAGCCTAAATACCCATCGGAACCAGTAACCAGGATACGCATCGAACTTTATTTACTGGACACAGTAAATCGCTTCCGTACCTCTCGGCTGGTGCTACTCAGCGCCGCTCCTGCGCTCGGGACTCCGACTGCTCGACCCTGCTTCAACCGAAATATGGCCTCGTCGCACTGCCTTTTGCACGCAGCTTTGAACTCCGGAAGCGCGATCTGGGCCCATTTTGCAGCACGCCATCCAAACAGCGATTTCATCCAGACGTACTTCCAACGAAGTCGGGGTCTCTCCAACCGGCCCCCCAGACTGGTCGCAAGCGCTTCCAACTCCCGCACAATATCAGGTCTCTCTGGCCAAAAGTGGATCAGCCAGATTTGCATGTAGGCCATGCAGGTCGCTCTGACGCGCTCGCTCTCCTCTAGAGAGCGAATATATTTTATGTGCAACTTCATCGAACGCAGCATGGCGTCCTTCTTCTTGTTCGATTGTCCGATGTGACTCAGGCGGGTGGATGGACTTATGCGGTAGAACACGTTGGCACCCGGCACAAATCGCACGCCATCGCTTGCCAGAAGAACTCTGCAATAGTATTCGCCGTCATCATCACTCAAGAGGGTGACATCCCACGGTCCTGCGGCTTCCAGCAGTTCGCGGCTCGTCAACCACGTCGCTGTCTGCATGTGGAAGCCTTGCCCCATCTTTCGGATAAGCCATTCCAGGGGCGCAAGGTCGCACCATAGCGACGTCGGACGAAATTCGGCAACGTCGGACCGGAATGTGAATGAGCCCCATGCCGAAGAGAGCAACATCCGAGGATTCTGGAATTCCTCGGCGGCTGCCATCTGGCTTGCGATTTTTTCGGGTGACAACAAATCGTCGGCATCAAGCCATTGGATATAGTCACCTTGACTGAGGGAAAAAGCATGATTCCTGGCTGCAGCAGCCCCCTTATTCTGCTGGCTCACGACAGCCACGTTACTAGAAGCAAACTGACGCGCAACGGCGAAGGTCCCATCGGTCGAGCCATCGTCCACAACAATGATCTCCTTGCGCGGCCAGGTTTGGGCAAGCGCCGATTGGAGTGTATCCGAAATCCACTTTTCGGCGTTATATGCGGGGATAAGAATCGAAACTAGCGGTTTCATTAACAATGGCTGGGGTTAGACAGGATGGTGACAAAACAGTCTTTGCTCTGGTCACCAATATGGAGGCAAATCGAGTCTCTCGGGCTATCGACGATGCAAACGGAAAATCGACGTTTTCGGCGTACCATCAGCCTCGCGGTGATTGCGCGGGACGATACCGCATTTATTTATCAGCCCTTGCACGCAACGGATGCGGATAGGTGTAGGGTATGTACCCCGGCTTAGCCGTTCCCAGGTAAACATCCCGGTTTGGTTTTATGAACTCAGATGAACTTAATCCATTACCGCACTCGTCAGGCTGCCAATCATTCAAATTAAGATGGTCGTAGCTTGTTCCCCCTCGGTTTCCCCATACGTACACCGGGTCGAGAATCAACCCGCCCTTATAACCTTGGCCCACTTGATGAATTGCCTGCCATCTCGTCTGGGGTGGAATGTAGGCGCTCCTCCTCCGTAAATTGAATACGGTGAAGAGGATGGACGCCTTCTTGCCCCATTCCTGAGAACTGATGTCGGGCATCACATTATTGAAGATGACGCCCGTACCTCCGCGGCAGTAAAACCACCAATTGAGCGGCAACGGAAACGGGTTGCCAGCCATGCTCGTCCCGGAGTTGGAAAAAATGAAAGTGTTATTGTAAACCTCCCATTGCCGCGTTCCGTAGAGCCCTGTATCAAGTCCGTGACTCGAAAATCCGGAGTTATTAAAGGTACAGTGGCGAACGACCACTCTGGAATTGTCGCTGAAGTCCAGTGCTCCTACCTGCATTTCGTTAAAGACGCAGTCCTCCACGTAGGTGTTAGCGGTTCCATTGCTGTCAACCATCCCCATGGTATCATTCGACATCCAATCTCGGCTGACCCCGTGAGCGTCGCCGCTGGAGTTCTGAAAGGTGATCGCCGACTCGTTCTTGTCGTTGTCGTAGAAGGTCCAGTTCCAAATGATGCCTCCATTGGTGGTAAAGCGGATCATGTCCAACAATCCACCGTTAGACACAAAGCTGCAGTCATGGAGTAACGCCGGAGTATTGATCACTATTCCGATTTGATCGTTTCGCGAGGCCGCGTTCCCCTGAAAAGCAATACCGCTTACCGTACAAGCCAACGCTGTCGGGTTCGAAATAATCAGCAGACCATTGTCTCCGGAGCAGGCAACAGTCGTTTCGGATTTTCCCGCACCCCGCAAAGAGACGTTCCGGTTTAGTTGTACTGGTCCAGGCCACGAAAAGGTACCGGCGGGAAGCAGGATCGTTTTTCCAGCAGACGCCCAATTTATTGCCGCCTGCACATCTGCGGCGTGTCCATCAGTGGATATGGTGCCGTTGCTATTCTTGATAAAGGCCGATGCGGAGACGCAGCCAAACAGCAACGTCAAAAATGTTATGATGATGGATCTCAGAATTTCGCAAATGATGAGCCGACCGGTCCGGAAAGGTAAAATGCCGGCAACAAGAGACGTGGCACAACAGGCACGATTGGCCGGCAACAGGCATTCCGCCAGGGAGGCGGCAGCGCCGCGGAAAAAGGACGATATCATCTTCTTCATCTGACCAGACGCGTGTACACATCCCGCGTCATTTCGCCGACTTTCGTCCATGAATATCTGTCGCTCGCGAACTTCTTAATCTCCTGCCGACGCGCCTCTAACCGCCGATACAACTCGCTGGAAAAATAGCATTCAATGCTTTTCGACAGATCAAGATGATCCCGCGCTTTGCAGATAAAGCCAGTCTCTGCTTCGACGACATCGTCTCTTAGGGCCCCAACATCCGTTGCTATTATCGGGAGGCCAAAACTGTAGGCCAAAAAAGGGACACCGCTTTGGAAAATGTTAGTGTACGGGAGAATCGCGACGTCCGCCGCTTTGAAATACAACTCAACCTCTCTGTCTGGAATGAATTGGATTCTCTCGATCACGTGATTTTTGATACCGGTAGAAGCAATACCGCTTCGGATCTGTTCCCAGTACTCGGTATAGCCTTGCTTAACTTTTCCAGCAATAATCAGCCGGGGCACCCGGTTTCGTTTCACCAGCTCCGCCATCGCACCAACCAGGTATTCCAGCCCTTTGTACGGAGCGATCTGCCCAAAGAACAGCACGGTCTTCTCATCCGGGCACAACCCAAGGCGTTGTTTCGCCTCCAAAGTTGTCATCTCGGTTGTCGGAATCGTATTATTAATTCCAAATGGAATGACCGTGACCTTATCTCCGTGAACTTTAAAATCCTCGAGAAGTTCGCGTTTCATTCGCTCAGTGTGTACAAAAATATGGCCGCTCATCCCGTACTGGAATTTCAGGGTCAAGTGGTTCAGCAAGCTATCTTTCCCGTCCCGCTTGGCAGCATTTACATTGTGAGCGGTAAACACGGTTCTTTTTCCGAGAAGACGGTAGTAAAGCATCAAAACAACTCGATCGAAAAATTCGAATTTGTTGTTCCACAGGATGTGCAGGATCTTCTGACGCGAAACCGCAACATAATAGATAAGCCGCGCATAGTAAGTCAAAAGTCTGGACACCTTTGTTTTGAGACTGGCTTGCTCGCTTTGGTCACCACGCAGATTCAGAAATCTGATGAACGGCGAATTATGTAAATCCGGAGAATCCAACGCATCGCTGCCGACAAAATCCAAGAAAATGCGCTGTGCAGCCAGTGCCGAGGCCAACCCGAGTGCATACGGCCGGTCATTTCCACCGGTCAATAGAGCTACGCCAGCAGGTGTGCCCGGGGCACGAATTGCTCGATGCGAATCCTCCGCGATCTCGTCTGTCGCAGTGGAGGTCGCGATGGATCGCTGCATGGTCTCACGCGTGGGGCTGATTCCGATTGGATCATTCATATGAAGAGTTGGTCAGCCTTCGGACGCGCTCAGGCCGCGAGTTTCCATTCTTTGATTTCCTGTTCCCTAACCCAGCCCCATATCTCGGGGTGAGCTCGACTCGAGATGCGAGCGTGTTAGCCAACAATTCTTGTGCGTTTGCGGTAGCGGTTCCGACCTTACCAACAACGACACCAGCCGCACAATTCGCCAGCATCGCCGCTTCAATCGGCGATGCCCCGCCAACGATCGCTGCACTAAAGATTGCGATTACCGTATCTCCTGCCCCCGAAACATCAAAAACCTGCTTCGCCACAGTTGGAATGTGGACACAGCGTTTTCCATCTTCACAAAGCAACATGCCATGTTCCCCTAGCGTTATTAGGAGTACATCCGGACGGAGTGTAGAAAGGAGAGTCTCCGCTACGCTCAGCAAATGGTCATCCTTCAAGGGATCACCGCGTCGGGCCGTATCGGAAGCTGTAGCAAGTTCGAAAACCTCTTTCCGGTTCGGAGTTAAGAGCGATACAGCGGAAAGATTCAGGGTGTGCGCCGGCTTGGGATCCATACTAAGCCAGACTCCATGAGCCCGACACGTTTCCTTCAGCCAGTCTAAAAGCGGCTGACTAACAATTCCTTTGCCGTAGTCTCCGACGATTAAAGCGGCGGCCGAACCAATCTTCTCTTCTACAAGACGCATCAACTGGGAAATCGCTCGGGGCTGCGCACGGACTCACGATCCAGCCTTACTACTTGCTGCTGGTGGGCAATGATACGGGTTTTCACCGTTGTCACGCTGCCATCGGAGCAGATGCAACCCTCGGATGCTACGTTAGCCGCAGAAAGCAATCCCTTGAGCTTTATTCCTGCACTATCTCTGCCGATGACGCTGAAGAGCTCAGTGGGAACCTGCACCGCAGCTAAATTTCGGGCGACATTGGCCGCCCCTCCCGGCATGAAGCTTTCTCGATCTAGTTGTACCACTGGTACCGGCGCCTCAGGCGAAATTCTCCTTAAGAAGCCCAGATGAACTCGTCGAGCATCACGTCACCAAGCACCAAAACTTTGCGCCGGGTCGCCTCAGTGAGCAGGTGCTTGACTCGTCGGAAACTGAGCCCGGAGACCGCGCCTCCTGGCGCCTTACTCTTCCGTAAGAATGCAGCTTGCCACTCTGATCTGGAGAGGTCGGGGCTCTCACCGTTACAATTGTTCTTCATTCGAACGTAAAAAGCTGGCTGTTAAACATCCGGATACCTGACGCCCAAACTCTAGAGACATGCGTCTGCGACATGCGCGGTTTCTCCGTGTGTGTAACTCCGAGCTCCCTAATCAAGGTTGTACGCTCTCCACCATCGTCGGTAGCGGGACACTCCCAGAGTCTTCCGAGGTAGCGAGATACTCTCGTATCGTCGCTTCGTACACTTCCTCAAGGCCGATAGCCTCGGTCGCGCGTGCGTCAAAACCGCGACTGTAGAAAAACTCTTCCAGCAACGGGGAAACAACCTTTGTTTGCAGACCGTAGTCAAATATCTCCCAAGGGCTGGTACAGGTGAACAGACTCACACATCGTACGGATGAACCAAGCGCGAGGTGCATCGGTAGACTGTCTCCACTGACCAAGCAACGATGCCCTTGAACATCTCCCAGATGTTCAAGCAGTGAATTGCGTTTCGGCAAAAAGTTGACCACAAGACCCTTCGCCTCCAACGCTCCCTTCAACCGGTCGTAATATGCCCAGTTTTTCATAGGCCATACCGCACCTGCGACAGGAGCAATCGCCACGTCCCCAGTCAGGCCGGTCGGAGTGGCCTTCGGCATCAAATAGGCATCACCGGTGAAACGAAATCCGAGGCCGTCAAAGATCATCTCTTGATAAGTGCGACGATTTCGAAGCTTCAACTTGTCTGCTTCTCGCTTACCGTAAGCACTGATCAAACTCAGGTCGAACCAACTCCGCGAGTCCGCAGAGTAACTCAAGTCCCCTTTACCATTTATGTGCGCCCCGAAAAGCCGCCGGTACTCCAAGCTTTGAATGAACGCGGCGCATTCCAGATCATCTTCAAGATTGATCACAAGATCGTACGGTCTATCCCGAACGATTTCCCTGCTCTCCCATGAAAAGCTCCTGACATTGTCAGCGAGTGTATCAATCAAGCAAAGGTTGTTTCGAGCCGTTATCCAAGTGATTTCGCCCGCCAGGCGTCTTACGAGAGGCGTCGTCCGTACGACATCGCCAGTAGCGTTCAACTTAATGATTAAGATGTTCATTTTGCCCCGCAATAGCTGTTAGTTAGTTAAGCTAGTCTGTCTCAAACGACTTAATAGCCCGAAAATTGGGCTTACCTGCCTGAAAAGTTTTGGAACAGAAATTCTGATCCGGGGGACGCGTGATCGGAGCCGTAGTAGAAGGACCACGTAAGATGCTGATTTCTAATCTGGACTGCAAAGAGGGGCTTCAAGAAAGAGTGGGCATCAACGGCGAATGGGTCGCACGCCTTTCGCTGTCCGAGAAAGTAAAAATACGACTCGGTTCCTAACACTGCGCGCCCGGTGACATCCAGAAAACCTCGACGCTACTTTCGGGGCATCGACTCAAAACATCCACGAAGCTGTCTTTTGGTAACCAGGACTCCAACGCCAAACCCGTTAAACAATCCCGGGCATAGTTATATTTTCCCCCTTTGGCTACCCGCTCCAAATGGTCGATGCACTGAAGCGCTTCCGGCCTGAACTGCGGCAGATTAACCTCAAACGAAACAAAAGGTATAGCCGTATTCAAACCGCTTAATACGGTAGCCTCATATCCCTCGACATCAATTTTGGCGTAGAATGGAGTACCATAGCGCTTGATCAATTCATCCAGCGTGGTGGTCTCCACTTCCCTAGCCCGGCTAAATTCCACGCTTCCGCCAAATCTGCTCGGATCAATCCTAAGAATATCCACCCACTTGGAACTCAGCGAGTTTAACGCGGATCCCGGTTCGTCGACCCACATCCTCTGCCATCCAGCCTGCTCGCTAACAGCTTTGCCAACTATCACCACTGGTTTTTTAACCAATCTGAAATCAAGATAGCTTTGCCGGAGTACTTCTTGGCCCGTTGGATCAGGCTCGACCGCAATGACGCGCGCACCCAGCCTCAGAAAAACATCTGTCTTCTCACCGATATTTGCGCCTATATCAAAAATCAGATTCTGTGGTTTGAATCCACGCAAGGTTCTCCGGTAGAACTCCAGTTCTTTGCGCCTGTTCTCAATACGCCTCTTGTCAGTCACGGCCAAATAGAAATCGAATAAACACGACGATTTCAATCGGCGATAAATGCCAAGTCTGCGAAGAACAGCCAGTAGCAGGGTCTTCACTGAGACTCCAGCTGACTTTCCACTGTGTGGGGAGACCATGACTTCAGTAGCTTCTTCCATTCCCAAAACTTTCTTGCCGGAATAGTCCATACTGATCTTTCCCGGGCATGCGAATAGGTGATTGCCGGTTAAATCAGTTACGCAGTCAGGAAACACTATAAAGACGCTCGCATTGAATACAGGTTGATCGCGATTATTCCAACTCATGGATTAAGCAATGTGGAATAAATCAATTCGACAGTGAGCGCGCGGTTGATCTCATTTAAATAGTTATGCGTCCCTGCAACATGGCTTCTGACCATCCGTTTCACCGTCTCCTTGTCAAAATGTCGCGTGTAATTGGCTTGCGGATTAAGCAATGTCTCCTGGATAAATTGCGAAAAGTGAGTCTTGATCCAAAGTCGATAACCCTCCCACTTCTGCCGTCCTGACAATATTTTCTCGAGCCTTAATTTTTCCAGAGTTCGATCGACCCGCGTCAGCCAATGCGGCGTTGCATAGAGATAGATGTACTCAACCTTGAACAAGGCCCACGCCGCTCCGTAGAGGAGCTTCGTTACCGTCCGATTCTCAGAGGCGAATTTGCCCATATTCGTCGCAATAGCACTGAGTTCGCGACTCTTATCCCTCACGTACTGTTCCTGCACTTTTCCCTCCGTTCGAATTGCGAAAGGGGCCCGATAGGTAAGTTTCACGAGCTCGTTGTCCATGTACGGCGTTCGCAAGGTAATTTCGGATTGTTCGATAGCGACCCTCCCGAATTCGTGCCAGGGAATCTCTTCACAGACAACCCGGGTCAGCGGGTGGCCGTTTGGATTAATTGCCGTGTACGACGGCAGCCGCTCCACGAGGGAGCTCAAGTCGGGTTGAAGCAGACCAGGCTGGTAAGTCAGCGAAGGCATGAGCCTTCTGATTCTGACAACTTCGCTGCCAAACTTCCCTGTCAGACGGATTGGCGCAATCTCTCGCGCAATTTCATTCAAATAGACGTCATGTGATCCAAATGCATCGTGCGTCCCGTCGGAAATATAGATGGTCTTCCGCGCAAATTCCGAGAACCCATTGAGAAATCGATCCCCGACATTAATTACCTCAAATGGCTGGTTGTAAATCTTAGCGATTCTGCGGGCAACGCTAACATCGAACAGTTCCCCCCACGCCCCTCCAAAAGTATAGCAAGGAACTGATCGATTCCCTTCCTCAAGAGCGGCTGTAATCATTCGCGTGTCCAGCCCGGCGGTGAGGGAAAATGCCACCGCATTTGTCCCCCGCGTGTACCTCGGAATTACCCGCGACACTGTTTCAGAGAACGCCTGATAGAATTCCTCAGGTTCAAGCGGAGGCTGTTTTTCCCAATCGCTGAACTGAAAGTACTGCCGTCGCTTTGCCTGGACACCGTCGTCAAAATCCCAACGGGAAGCGGGTGGCAGCAACGAGATCCCTCTAAAGAGCGTCTTCTCCTTTGTGACACAGTTGTACCGAAGATGTTCTGCCAGGGATTCTACGTCGATACTCCGCAGCTCAGGTCGAACCCTCAGCAATGATTTTGCCTCAGACCCAAAGACAAACTCGTCCTTGCCTTCATGAAAATAGATCCTGCCCATTCCGAATCGATCATTGAAAAGGGTTACGCGCCTCTTCCGAAGGTCCGCGATAACGCCGGAAAACCAACCGTTCAGATGGCGAAAAAACTCCTCACCGAACTCCTGATAAAGATTAATCAGGTAGTGAGCATTCGAATCGCCATTGACTCCGCCAGAGCGCTTCAAGCGGGATCGAGACTCATCGTCCAGGAAATTCTCCCCTTGGAAGATCAATACGACGTCACCCTGACGATTGATAAGCGGCATGCAATCTGAAAACGCCCTCTGATGGTTCGTCCATCCCACATATAAGCCCAACTCGGGGTTGACATAGTGTCCACCCGTGTAGTGCGCCTCGTGTCGAATTGCTTCGACCATCGCCTTCAGGTCGTTCTCGACCCTTTCGTCCGGCAACTTCCGAATTATTCCTGCAATCCCTGGCATATTCCTAGGTTCAGATAACGTGCAAAGGTGAAGTCATTGTTACTACCGTGTCGCCCAGCCCTCATGCCGTGGCAACGCGTGCTTTAATTTTGAGCTCGGATCCGCGCCGGCGAAGAAAGCCAATCCGGAACGGAAATTTGTCGTATGCCTTCAGTTCCCATTTTTGGAAAAACATAAGTAATTTCTTGGGTATGCCCTCAATCATAACGATGTTAAACGAGTTGTAAGCCGCGACCTGGAAGCCGGCATTCCTTAGCTCGGTTATGTACCAACGAAATGACCGGAAATGTTCTAGCTTTGTTTCCCTGCCAAGAAACATTTTGAGTTTTTTGGCCGCGCACAATGTCGACAGGTAAAGCGATGACTTATTCTTCACGTGGAGAATAAGCATGCCACCGCTCTTCAAAACGCGGGAAAATTCCTTAAGCGCGGTTCGCACTTCGGTGTCGTCCAGATATTGAAAGACGCTCATACATAATATCTTGTCTACGGCATTGTCTGGCGACGTAAGATGTGTCGCATCTCCTTGGATTAATTCCACGTTTCCTATTTTCTCGGTTTCAATACGCCGCTGGCAGCGCTGAAGTGCACCTGACGCGCAATCCATTCCAATCACACGCTTGACCCTCGAGTGCAGCAGGAACACATTGACGCCAGTCCCGCAACCAACGTCGAATATGACGTCTACAGGTTGCGGGTCTATGAAGGCTAGGAGTTCGCGCCTCGATAGATTTTCAATCTCCTGCTCGCGGGGAGAGGTGCCGCGGTCTAATTCATAGTCTGACACGCTTCTGGCGGCCTTCTCCTCCCAAAAATCTCGCCATTTGACGGAATTACCCATATCAACGAAGACTTAAAACAATCATAATGCGGGGACTTTGTATCTGGTAATCTGATGCACGCGACCAAAATGCGCCCGTCGTCAGGGAACTCCCAGAACGAAAATTGGCGGAGAGGGGAAGGATTCGAACCTCCGATACGGTTTGTGCCGTATAGCTATCTTTTCAGACAGCTGCCTTAAGCCACTCAGCCACCTCTCCTCGAAATTGTAAACCGCTGGACCTTACTAAACGATTCTCAGCTTCGGTGTCGCAAGGGCGAACCGGCCGCAAATTGTGTCTGCCAGTCCAACAAGTATCGCCTGACCTGTTTGAGCGGATTCTTAATCTTTTCAGGGACGGCCGCTCTCCAGCCTCGGTTAAGACCAAGCCTTAATGCGAGTTTACCTTTTTGGGTAATCGGCACAAAATAGCGCGGCAGTTTTACTTCCTCGAATCCGCAAGAACGCTTGAAGTCGGCCAGCGTCGAATCGGCCCAGAGGGCATAGGCCAGAAAGGGCAATTGCTTCCTTTCACATATCTCAACACTCTTCGCGATAAGCGCGTTATTTGGTGCCTTGTCGCGATGACTAACTAACGAAATGATCTGCCCCAGCACGCCGTAGTTCGTCGCGTCACCCAACATCACAAACCCGATCAGTTCATTTTGGTAATACGCTCCGATTAAATCCTCTCGAATTAGAAATCGCGAGAATTGTTTTTTCACTGTTTCGAAATCCTTACCGTAGTGCCAAAATTTTCGACCTTGGCGGATCGGCGTCTCGTTAAATATTTTGACCATGCCGGATACAAAATCATCGTCAAACGTCGCTTCCCTTACCTCGACACCCGCCTTTTGACTCTTCCGGAGCTTGTTTCTGGCTGCGCTCTTAATCTGCTTGTTAAACCAGTGATCGTAGCTGTCGATACGTAGAACCGCGATCGACTCGGTCTCCATATAGAACGGGTATTTCGGTTCTGATTCTGGAAATCGTTGCCAAAACGTGAAGATATCGGGTCTAAAGCCGGGACCCTTTCGCAAGGCCCTGATCACCGCATCCGGATCCTTCTGGTCCTCATACCACTGATCTTCGAGCTCCAGCAAGTAAATTGGGCCTTTTCTGCTCAGTGTGAGCGTTTGTCCACTAATCTCAACATACCTCACTCTGGTAGCCACTCCATCGACAACGGAAGGCTTCGAAAGCAATTCCAGTTTTTGTAGAGGACTTGACTGGCTTAATACAGACATAAAGGCGTTTTTAAGTGGGAGCGAATTTCTAACTCAATCAATCAAAGCGAGCGCAGAGTGTGCGACTGGCCGCCGTTTGGCGAAGCCACTGCTCGAACATAACCAGACTGAAAAGGAGCTTGTGGTTATCCTGTTGACCAGATCGGTGATCTTCCAACAGCTTCCGTGTCGCCTCTGGCCGAAGCAATTCATACATCAAAGAGTTTTCATCCAGCAGCATTTCGTGAAGCGAACTGCGAGCAGAGGAATGGAACCAACCGTCGACCACATTGACAGCAAAACCGCGCTTTTTCCTCCTCAGTATCCGCGGCGCGAGGAATCGCTCACAGACTTTCCGGTGTAACCATTTGCCTCTGCCGTTTCGAATTTTGAAGTTGCCTTCTAGTCTCTGGGCATATTCTACGATCGTTCGATCCAAGTAGGGGACACGAACTTCCAGGCTGTGTGCCATCGAAGTTTTGTCCGCGAACATGAGTAACTCGTCTGGAAGGGAAGATCGGATTTCCAGGAGCTGAAATCCGCCTAACTCATCGGTAAGCTCCATTTGTGGAAGCAAGTCCTCCCACACCTTAAGGCGTTCGCCGTTCAGCCCCTCATGAAGAACATCGTGACGAAATAGCCCGTCAATTTGTTCGCCCGGAGCAAGAGAAAAAACATTCTGATAGCGTAGCAGTCGATCCTGGATGTCTAGTGAGTAGAGACCGCGCTTGAGGGTTTCGTTTCGCGGGAGTCTCTTAATCGCGGAGCCGACCACTCCACGCACCTTTTCCGGGACTCCGCGCCAAAGTGCTCCGTAATGAACCCCAAGATGACGCCGGTAACCTCCAAAAACCTCGTCGGGGCCCTGTCCGATTAAAGCTACTTTAACGTCTTCACGGGCACGTTGACACACAAAGTACATCGGAACGATCGAGGAAGAAGCGATCGGTTCTTCCAGACAGGTCACGATTTTGGGCAACGATCTTTCGAATTCATCTCGATCCAGTCTCACCGGGATATGGCGAGCGCCTAAAAGAGAGGCTGTTTCGGCTGCATCGGTTAGCTCGTCGTCTGCAAACGTGTCTCCGTAGCCCACAGTGTATGCTGGCCATCCCTTTCCGTACCGGTTCATCAATGCCAAGATCAGGCCGGAATCGAGGCCACCGCTCAGAAGTATCCCAACAGGCACATCGCTAATCAGGTGCCGCGCGACCGCGGCATCATATAACTCAGCCAGTTCACTTTCTGCCACTTGATCCGTTTTCGGGCTGTCGAATGGGATCGGGCTATAGTTATACCAACGCGTTTCGGTGCATTCTCGATTCTCAACTATCAGCATCGAACCCGGTGCAAGTTTGCGGATTCCTTTAAAGATGGTGAAGGGCGAAGGCGTGTAGCGGTAACGTAGAAAGAGACTGAGTGCTACCGGGTCAACTTCCGCCTCGGGATTCTCTGCCGCGAGGACTCCACGGATTTCTGATGCAAACGTCAGCTTTCCGTCTGTCAGTCGATAGTAGATGCACTTGATCCCCATTGCGTCACGGGCCACGAGTAAACGTCGCCGATCCGCATCCCAAATGGCCACGCCGAACATCCCGTTCAAGCGACTGAAAATGTTTGTGCCCCACTCCTTGTATCCGTGGACGATCACCTCAGTGTCGCAGTTGGTCCGAAACTGGTAACCGCGGCTCTCGAGTTCGGAGCGAAGTTCTTTGAAATTGTAAATCTCACCATTAAAAACGACGAAGACCCTCGCGTCGCTATCCGACATGGGCTGATGTCCTCCCGCCAGATCAATGATAGAAAGACGTCTAAAACCGAATCCAAGCGGACCGGCGAAATGATAGCCCTCGTCATCCGGTCCACGATGGATAATCGATCGTGCCATTCGCCGGACCGTTTCCGGATAAACCGGTTCCTCTTCTACAAAATTAAATTGACCACAGATTCCGCACATAAGTTAAACGCCGACAACACCTGAACGGTTACTTGGTAGCAGCGACTGTCCCAGGCGCCATTTCTCGGCTCTGCTTATCATTTGCCTCGGAGACCCGCCTCGTTTCTGCCAGATAGTAAGCAAGGCTGCGGAACATCTGGGACTGGCCCCAGCGGTGCATTGGAACGTTGTCCCATCCAAGATGCAGGCGGCGCGACCGGAAGCAGCCGTTCGGCTTGACCCATTTATCGAGGATACCGGTTACCACAGTGTTCAAAGTTTGATTCAACTGTGGGAAGCGGTCTCGCAGTAGCAAACATAGATTGATGCATTCGGCGCAGTCGTAGAGCTCCCTTTTGTACACGGTCAGACGCGGTGCTTTGGAAAATGGGCGCGGGAGCCCATCGCTATCGAAAAGGTTGACAAGATAGTAACTCACGCCTTTGGAAAGCGCCTCCAAGCACCCATTATGACCAGTCTGCGCGTGAATCTTAGCGAGCGCTTTCATTACAAAACAAGTGTGATAGTGGTCCACGAAATCACGCACCCCGTCGACCGCATAGTACCAGGAGCCGTCCGGATTCTGGTTCTCCAGCACAAAGTTCAGGTTACCTTCCGCAATTTTCCAATATGAATCATTGGAAAGGACATTTGAGGCACTTGTCAGCAAAAAGGAACGGTAAGCAGCGGCATTTATCACACCGCCCTGATCAAAAGGAGTGTATGAACAGCTGCTGGTCGTCTCCGAGATTGGAAAATCCTTAACATCAACTGCTGCGTGCCGGGCAATCGACTCAAGTATCCGTTCCCATTCGGCCTGCGGATCGAGCCGGTAAACCTGCAGGAACGCTTCATAGCAATACGGCGTAGTTGTGATTAGGGGAGTTTGTTTTTTGATCGTGCCGTTTCGCGTGACCCAGTCGAACGGATAGCCCCAACAATACTCCCTGTAGTCGGGACAGCGAGTCTGTTTCAATATTTCCAGGAAATGAGTCGCTCTTTCCAGAAAGACTGTCTCTTTGGTCGCATCGTGGAGAAATGCGAATCCCATCGCATAATGAGCGTCAGCGATCGCAAACCGCACTCGAGAGTAAAATAGGCGGCGCGTCGAAGGCATGAACGCTTCACAAAAAATCATCGGCGCGACAGCCCCAATCCCGAGCTTAGGATGCCGGTAATAGAATGATTTTGCCAGGCCTCCAAGAGCCCCGGCAAAAAAGGTTTGATGATCCAATGAAGTCTCACCAAAGGCGCAAAGCCAATTAGTGAAGTCCGTGACTGTGGACTCGACTCGGTCCGCCAGCAGACCGGATTTGCTTGTCTTCTGTGTTAGCATGTCTACCGCTGTGCCGTCGCTAAGGAAAAATTGTCAGGTTTCTTTAGTTTCAAGAGCGTTCGAAACACCGCTATCAACTTTTTCATCTGCTCTCGTCGGTGAAACCGCATCAACTCAGGGGTTACGGGGCGTTCCATCCGGCGCATAGCGGCAAAGCAATAGCCAAAAAGGAGCGCGAGACCGCCCGTAATGACAGGCTTCTTGGTCATTCGATAAGTCACTCGAAACAATTGCCAGACAGGTGAACCGCCAAGGTAATAATCCTTTTCCCCATACGAAAAGAGTGCGGAGAGCAAGCCTCTTTCTGCGGTTCCCATTGACCTGTGATGATGGAACGTTTTTTCAGGAAAGGAGCGCACTTTCCATCCTTGCATGCGAGCTGTCATAACCGCGATCCAGTCGACGCCGCCTGCCTTGTTGGCGACGTACCCGCCGATCTCCCGAAAACAGCTGGATCGGAAGAGCTGGCATGGTCCAGCTACGTAGTTCTCTCCTTCAAAGCTATCTTTTCTCGAATCGTATCCTTCCTCAGTAAACGGGGTGCCCGCCACGCCTAACTCGGGATCCTCCGTGAACTTCTCCAGCACAAATGCCATATACCCGGGCTCGAACGAAACATCCGCATCTAGATTCCCGATCACGTCGGCCTCAAGATGTTTCATCCGCTCAAATGCCCCATTTACCGCATGAGCTTTTCCAGCGAAGCTACGGCCTGCGCGGCTTGGCTGTTCTACCAATTCGATCCACGGGTGACTCTCCAAATACCTCTCTATAATCGCCGCAGTGCTGTCCGTCGAACCATCGTTCACAATGACCCATCGTTCGGGTAACCTCGTCTGTGCGATGACCGAACGGATTGTGCGTTCGATAAACCTTTCTTCGTTTCTTGCGGAAGTTATAAGAATGTATCTCATCTTCATTCCAAAGTTCACTACTGGGTAACATTGCTTTCGAGCTGTTTCGCAGTTGGAAGGCTATCTAGCAAAATTGTATCGAAAGGTTGCCATTCGTCCGGGAAAGTTGCGGTCGCGATGATTCCGGTCGCATCGCATCCCGAATTAAGAACACCGGGCAAGGAATCGTCGTGCTATAGACCTCCGTAGCACCATCTAGGCGTAGCCCGATATTTTCTTTAGTGGAGCCGCAGCCATGGACCCCCGCAAATTGGCTTTGCCCAGTGGTGGCGTCCTGACTTGCACTCGGGATCCCCGGGCTCTCGGATAGTCAATGGCAGCCAGATAAAACAGGGTCCATACGATGGAGACATTCGTGAAAGTCGCTTCCGTGAAGTTGTATATCAGAATTAAGAAAAGGAATGCCAATCGAAGTCTGCCGAACTCAAAACGCCTCAAAAGATCGCCACGTATTTTGAAAAACGTGCTGATAATCATGGCCCCCCAAATCGTAAGACCTGCTATCCCGAGATTCAGATAAATCTCAATGTAGCCATCATGCGCTTGAAGAGGGTGCCACCACCATTTGGCCCAAAGCTTATCAAGTCTGCTTCCTAACCAGAAACTCTCAAACCCCGCTCCCAAGATTGGGTTTGGTTGAAGTTGCAACGCATCGTGCCAAACCTGAGTCCTATCGGTTAGGCCGGCATCGCGTCCAAGCGCTCCCAACGTATTTTCGTAAATCCCAAACAGCGGTTCGGCCACAGCAAACAGAAGGATTCCGACAACCGCGTAGATTCCGATATGTCGTTTACTAACAATGGGTAGCCCGACAACCAGTAATATGGAAATCCCTACGAGCATGCAGACTAATGAAGTTGCACTGGATGATATTCGAAGGAGCCACCAGATCATAATAAGGAAAAAGGCGCCCAATAGCATCTCTTTTAGTCGGGCTGCGACATCCTTAATTTTCAGGGCCTGGACCGTATTCCAGAAGAAGAACAATCCCAGATACATGCAGTCACAGCCGAGTTCGTTTTTGGCATGAGTTACGCCACAGTAAACTGGCAAACCCGTGTAGTCATCGTAGCCGCAACCATACTGGGGATAATATTTTATGAAAAGTATCGAGAAAGGAATGATAAAATAGGCCGTTCGTTTCAGAAGTCTTCGGAAAGCTCCCACAGGATCGCGATCAGTAAGAACAACCAACGCCATGACCGGATGGCCCAAAACTTTGATCCATCGTTTCGCGGCTATAAAAGGGAAATCCGACCAAAAGATCGCCAACAAGCAGTAAACGAGGAAAAGCGTCAGACAGCGATTGTTTCTGTAGAATTCACGCAAGGTGACCCCTCTCCGCTTAAGGACGTAGAGGCCACTGATGATTAGCAATGCAAATACTGCAGCGTCAAGAGGGCTTCCTTCGCTGTCGGAAGCAATACCGGACCCGCCAAGGCTAAGCCATTGCGAGACGAATTTTGAACTGGTAATCCAGAACCAAAATACCGGAATCCAGAGGGCGTTGCTTACGTTGCTCTTTTCTCGCCTCTCGCGCCAGAGCAAAAAGGATACAAAGACAACGGTTAAAAATAGTGCTAGGGAAGATCCCAAAATACAAAGCTATTATCGGTTAACGATACCATGCTCGCATCTGCTCTCATGCGCAGACAGACGTCAGTGAAAACCAATCAGTAAAGTGTATTAGCCGTAACCGGGCTTAACTCAAAGAATTCGGCGACTTTATCGCAGACGTAAGAAATCATCGCATCTGACATCTCAGGGTACATGGGTAAGGACAAAATGCGATCCTGGTCTGCGTGCGCCACTGGAAAGTCAGTCGCGTCGTGATCAAGGTAAGCGTATGCCGGATAGTACGGCAGGGCTCTTGGATAGTTCACGACCGTTGCGACTTCCGCCTTCGCTAAGTAATTCTTGAGCTCATTTCGTCGATCTGTGCGCAGCACGTATAGGTGATAGACGTGATCGCGTCCAGGAGCGACCGTTGGGGTTCTGACCCCAGAGACATCTTCTAACGATTTGGTATAGCGGTTAGCTACTCGCCGGCGGGATTCTGTCCAGGAAACCAAGTGCGGGAGCTTAGCGAGAAGAATTGCAGCCTGTAAACCGTCGAGGCGGCTGTTTATGCCCTCCATGACATGATGTCCCTTGCCGCCATGCCTCGCAAAGGTAGCCATCCATTCTGCCAGTTGGTCGTCCCCGGTCACGATACAGCCGGCGTCCCCGTAGGCACCCAGGTTTTTCCCTGGATAAAAGGAAAAAGTTGCGGCATTGCCGAAGGTGCCGACGAATCGCCCTTTGTATTTCGCCAGATGTGCTTGAGCGCAATCTTCAATGACCCAAAGCGAGTGTTTACGCGCAATCGCCATGATGGCATCCATGTCACAGGGCTGTCCGAAAAGGTGCACCGGGATGATGCCAACCGTACGTGGCGTTATCTTTGCCTCGATGAGCTCGGGATCGAATGTGAAAGTGTCGTAGTCCGTGTCGCAGAAGACCACGCGGGCCCCCGCAAGAGTTATCGTTTCCGAAGTTGAAATCCAGGAGTGGGCGGTTGTGATCACTTCATCGCCGGGCCGTACTCCGAGACCCCGCATGGCAATGTAGAGCGCGTCGGTTCCGTTCGCACACGAAACACAATGTTTAATTCCAAGGATAGTAGCCCATGCCCGCTCGAATGCTTCTACATTAGGTCCTCGAATGAACGCTGACTCCGCGATGACTTCAGCGATGGCGTCGTCAATGGAAGATTTGATGCTTAGGTACTGTGCGTGGAGATCAACAAATGGAACTTTCATAAATTCAGAGCTCTGGGTTCGAGGCGAGGTTTCCTTCTCGATGAATCTGAAGAAATTGGACGGACTCTGCTAACGCAGCGAGAATCTCGGTCCGTCGGGAAGGTGATTGCCGGTTGGCTCTAACTTCAAATGACTATAAGCGCCGTCGTAGGCGTGCCGGATTACCTGCGTAAATCCCGGGCTCCATGATGTCTTTCGTCACGACCGCTCCGGCTCCTATGACGACCTGGTCGCAAATCGACACGGGAAGAATCGTGGCATTTGTGCCGACGCCGACCCCGTTCCCAATCTTCGTCGAGCGCCACAGGTCCCGCCGTCCTTTTGCCGGGCCTCCGATGGAAAACACATCGTTAATAAACATGGCGCCATGGGAGATAAAGCAATCATCCCCGATGTCTACTAACTCGCAAACAAAGGCGTGCGATTGAATTCGGCAACGTTTCCCAATGGTGACTCCGCGTTGGATCTCCACGAATGGCCCGATAAAGCAATCGTCTCCTATGGTGCAACCGTATAGGTTCACCGGTTCAACAATCGTCACTCGCTCTCCAAAGCTAACGTCGACTATGCCGACATGTAGAAGCGTCGGCTGATTTGTTCTGTTCTGCGTAGCTGGCAAACTAAATCCTCCCCGCTTGTTCCAATATACCAACTACCTTGCGCGCATGGGGTATCCCAGTGAGCGGGTTTTTTCCGCTCCAAATAGACTGCACAAACGATTCCGCTTCTGAACGCAATGGCTCGGTGAAATCGACCTTTGGCATTAGAACATCTCCGCTGCGATAGCTAAACTGTTCCGGGCGGGGAGCGTCAAAGTCCATGTTCTGACCTAAGATCGCTTTCTTGTCTATTCCCTTGTCATAGATAGCAATCTTATCTTCTGCTACATCGTCGTACAGGACCATCTTCTTGGTGCCTACTACGATCATTTTCCGGACCTTTTGCGGATCCAACCAGCTAACGTGAATGTTGGCTATCACCTTTTGTGGATAGACGACGCTAAGGAAAACAACGTCATCGATTCCCTTCTGAATAAAGTCCATACCGACGCGATGGACCGAGACCGGTTCGGGATCGCCGAGCCAGTATTGAATGATACTGATATCGTGTGGCGCAAAATTCCAAAGAGCATCAATATCCGATCGAATGCGCCCCAAGTTGAGGCGCTGGCTGTAAATGTAGCGGATTTCCCCCAGCTCCCCCGCGTCCA
>Ga0213878_10000156_pt1 | contig 30326 bp, 30 predicted proteins | sample VelepicoBEBS_R02_FD_161053 | JGI IMG/M metagenome (GOLD analysis project Ga0213878, IMG submission 161053) | Vellozia epidendroides bulk soil microbial communities from rupestrian grasslands, the National Park of Serra do Cipo, Brazil - BS_R02 | ecosystem: Environmental > Terrestrial > Soil >... | reverse complement strand
CTCTTCCATGGTCGGTCTCCTGGTTGCTGACGACGCAAGTCACAGCATGTAGCGCTACGCGCCTCGGCGCGCAACCTACGATGTTGGAGACCGGCCGCCTGTCTTACGCGGCGACCATGATGTCTAGGCTGAGTTGGGGCGAGGAATACAGGCACCCACACGTGGAAGCCGTAGAAGCCGTTGCTTACTACCAGCCCCGATTCGCCTTGGACTTTGCAAAGCGACTCATCAAGGAAGGCCATGGCAGCGAATCCTCCGTCTGCAACATGGTGCGCAACGCGGCGTATACGCATAACAACGTCCAGGAAGCATGCCAACTTCTTTGGACCGCTGGACGGAATGACCGTCGACAGCTGAACCAGCAGCCTAGCCATGGCATTCGCTTACTCAAGGAACTGGCATCGTTCCAATTGAATAAGCTAATTGAGTACGTGCGAGAGGTCGTGCGCTATGCGCTCGAACTCCTCGAACGACCCGCCTCACTCAAGAGCAGCTACACACCTTTCACCATCCTCGAAGGGGCCTTGCGAACAGAGATGGAGTCGACGAGCTACTCGCGTTCGACGATGACCATCACTCGCTACAAGCTTCCCCTGAGCAGGGTTCAAAGCGTGCGGGACGAGGTTACGAATGCACTGCTCAAGTACTTGCGCGAGGGTCCCGCTCGACGAGCATTTCTAGCCGCCCAGACGTTTGGCCTGGCATTGCGCGGCCCCATGCATGGCGATGGTCCAGGTGATGCGTGGAAGCTAGAGCACGTGAAGCTGCTGCAGGCACTCAGAAGTGCGCTTAGCGGAGCTCAAGTCTCAGCAGTCGTCCTTGTGCGACTCGCTCAATCAGTTTCCTGGCACGCGTTTAGAGGTTGGCCAGAGACCTCTGTCGAAGCTCAGGCCGTCATGGACCTCCTCGACCGAGACCTCCGGACTAGGCTCACGCGCGCACTCATCGACGGCTGGGGCACTGAGACATGGAAGCTCGGCGACTCACTTGAGCGCGAAGAGCACACGCAACACCGACAGGCACTCACGGCCGAACTGATTGCCGCGTTCTCCAAGCCTGGTCAGTTGCTTGACGAGCTCCAATCGACCCTTGAGGAAATCAGTGAGGTATCAGATGCTGGGTACAGCTCTTCGCATCTACTGATAAGTCATTTGCTAGCCACAGCACCAGGACTTGCTTCAGAACTCTTGGTCAGAGACAGCGAAGGTCGCGCAGGTGCGCTCGAGCCATACGTAGGCGCCGCCTTGACTGCCATCGTTGAAGCTGGCGACTCAAAGCTCCTCAACGACTACATGACTCGTTCGGAGGCCTCCGCGAAGGTTTTGACCCAACTCGCGCAGGCATATGCGCGATACGAGCCATCGCGCTCATACACGCCTTCTGAAGTCGAGTTGTTCAAGCGCATCTTCAAGTCAAAGGACCCGACAGTCCTGATGGTTGCTTCCCATCTCACTCGCCAGATGGCCGACCGAAGTCCAGCCCTCGCGATTGAACTCATCTGCCTGGCAGACTTTGAAGCAAACCCTGAGGCAGCAGACGACATGTTCATGTGGCTGTCCGGCGACAAGACCATTCCTGAAGCAGAAGTAGCAACGAAGCGGGGCGAGCTGCTGAAGAAGCTAGTCGCTCTCAGAGAACTTGACGACTACTGGGTCCGCTCGTTTCTGACGACATCTATGGAAAAGGACCCAACCTCGGTTGTGGAGCTGGTCGCAGCACGAATTTGGGAGGCCAGTCGCAGAAACGATTGGTCCTACCATCCTCTGAGAAAAGAGCATGAGGGCAAGGGTCTCGGTCTCATGGATACCGAGGATGGCCCGGCGCTACTTCGCGGCCTCCTGGACCAGGCACTCAAAGACTGGACCGATGTTCAAGACATACGCCATGTTGGCGAAGCCGTTGCAGGCCTTTGTGGGCCCTACAACGAGCCCATGGTCAATCTTCTGCTTGGCTGGATGTCGTCGGCAACGCGGACGCACGCGACCTTGGTTGCAAGAGTGCTCCAGGAGAGCCAGCCAACACTAATCTACGAGCATCCAAAGTTTGTTCGGGACATCCTCAACGAGGCGGAACTCTTGGGTGACGACGCCTTAGAGGAAATTCGCTCCTCAATCGGGATTGCTGCCAGTTCAGGGATGCGCGGGGGAACCGCGGGCGAACCATTCCCTGAGGACGTCAAGATGGAGCAGCACTGCGAGCAGATGCTCGCCACCTTGAGCCGAGCCGAGCCAGCGTTCGACCTCTACGACGCACTCCTCAAGGACGCTCGCTACGCAATTGCGCGTCAGCGCAAGTCGAAGGAGGCCATGGAGGAAGAGGACGAGTAAACGAGGCCGCTGGTCAGCGCCTGTCGAGCTTTCAGTTCTCGAAAACAGCTTCAGTCCTGGTGGCTGCTATCGCTGCCTTGTGACTGATGTCGATCGACAGAGGGGCAAGGCATTGATCCACCTCCCCATCAACAATCGGCTGAACGGACGCCGACCGGAGGGACCGGCCGCTACGCCAGACCAGCCCTGAAGATCTCTGCCCCGACAAGGCGCTTCGAAACATTGCCATCCACGCTATGCGCTCGCATCAGCGTCGCACGCCCGAACTTCGAAACTTTGTCAGGCGCCGGATGCCGCAGTCAATCGCCGCTTCATAGGAAGGCGATTTCGAAACTTTGTTATCAGCCCCCTATTGTCCCCATGCGTTCGGTCCGGCGCTCCATGGGCCCGGCGCGGGTCGGCCGACACAATGGGACCATGACTGGAGCCCCGCCCGGCGCGCGCCGCGTTGCATCGATGCCCTCGCCATGGATTCGCTGATCTCCGCCGCGGCCCGCGCGCTGGCCGCGGGCGATGCGCTGGCGGCGCTCAAGCGCGTGGCGCTGCGCGACGACCCGCCGGCGCTGGCCCTGCGCGGCATCGCGATGGCCCAGCTCGGTGAGCTGCCGCGCGCCCGCGAACTGCTGCGCCGCGCCGCGCTTGGCTTCGGCGTGCACGAGGCGCTGGCGCGTGCGCGCTGCGTCGTCGCCGAGGCCGAGGTGGCGCTGGCGCTGCGCGACCTCGGTGCCGCGCCGCGCGCGCTGGAGGTGGCAACGGCCGTGCTGGAGGCCCGCGGCGACCGTGCGAACGCGCTGCAGGCGCGGCTCATTGCGGCGCGGCGCCAGCTGCTGCTGGGCCGCCTGGACGCGGCGGCCGCGCTGCTCGCCGGCGTCCAGGCGCAGCCCTTGCCGCCGCGGCTGAGCGCCGTCGCGGCGCTGGCCGGCGTGGAGCTGGCCCTGCGCTCGCTGCGCCCGGAGGCGGCGCTAGCCGCGCTGCAGCGCGCGCAGCGGGCCGCGGCGCGGGCCGACGTGCCTGCCCTGCAGGCCGAGATCGCAGAGGCCCGCGCCGCCCTCGAACGCACTGCCGCGCGCCGGCAGGTGGACGGTGCATGGCAGCCGCTGCGCCTGCACGAGGTGGCCGCGCTGATGGACTCGGGCGCCCTCGTCGCCGACGCCTGCCGCCACACGCTGCACGCCGGCGCATGGCGGCTGCCGCTGGCGCGCCGGCCCCTGCTGTTCACGCTGCTGCGTGCGCTGGCCGAAGCCTGGCCGGGTGACGCGGACCGCGACGCGCTGATCGCGCGCGCCTTTCGCATCCGCGACGTCGACGAGACGCACCGGGCGCGGCTGCGCGTCGAGATAGGCCGGCTGCGCAAGCTGGTCGCACCCGTTGCCGGCATCGAGGCCAGCTCACGCGGCTTCGCGCTGCGGCCGCTGCAGCAGCGTGCCGTGGTGGCACTCGCGCCGCCCGTCGAGGGCGAGGCCGGCGAGCTGATGGCCCTGCTGTCCGACGGCGCCGCCTGGTCAACCTCGGCGCTGGCGCTCGCCCTCGGCGACAGCCAGCGCACCGTGCAGCGCATGCTGGCCGAGCTGGAGGCCGCGGGCCGCGTGCGCGCCGTGGGCCAGGCACGCGCGCGCCGCTGGCTGGCGCCGCCGCTGACCGGTTTCACGACGATCTTGTTACTCCCCGCTGCGCCGCCGCTTGGCTAAGGTTGAGCCATCGCAAGCCGCCAGGAGCACCCCATGAGCATCGAGACCCAAGCCGCAGAGATCGTGCGCGAGTACGGCCCCTTCGAAGACGGCGGCAAGATCGCCGGCGTCACCCATGACGGGACCCAGATCTGGGCGGCGACAGGCCCGGCCCTGCTGGCCATAGACCCCGCCAGCGGCGAGCCGCGGCAGCGCATCGAGCACCCGGCCGATGCCGGCACGGCCTTCGACGGCCGCCACCTGTACCAGATCGCCGAGGCCCGCATCGACAAGATCGATCCCGCCAGCGGCGCCGTCGTCGCCTCCATTCCCGCGCCGGGCCGGGGCGGCGACTCGGGCCTGGCTTGGGCCGATGGCAGCCTGTGGGTGGGCCAGTACCGCGAACGCCGGATCTACCAGATCGATCCCGCGACCGGCGCCATCCGCCGCACCATCGAGTCCAACCGCTTCGTGACCGGGGTGACCTGGGTCGACGGCGAGCTCTGGCATGGCACCTGGGAGGACGACGCAAGCGAGATCCGCCGCATCGACCCCGCCGACGGCAGCGTGCTCGAACGCCTGCAGATGCCGCCCGGCACCGGCGTCAGCGGCCTGGAGTCCGACGGCGCCGACCTGTTCTACGCCGGCGGCGGCGACAGCGGCGTCGTCCGCGCCGTGCGCCGCCCCAGGCGCCGCTGATTACCCCCTGAGCAGCCCCGCGCCCGGGCCCCGGGCGAGGCCGCTGCATGGCCTTTTCCATCCCGTCCACGCAAGGAGACCGTCATGAGCACCCCCCACCCCGTCGTATCTCGCGACCGCTGGATCACCGAACGCAAGACGCTGCTGGCTCAGGAGAAGGAGCTGACCCGGCTGCGCGACCAGGTCGCCCGCCAGCGCCGCGCCCTGCCCTGGGCGCGGCTGGCGCAGGACTACGTCTTCGGCACGCCTGACGGCCCGCGCCGGCTGACTGAGCTCTTCCAGGGCCGGCGCCAGCTGCTGGTGCAGCACTTCATGTTCGCGCCCGGCTGGGAGCAGGGCTGCAAGAGCTGCTCATTCATGGCCGACCATCTCGACGGCATGGCGGTGCACCTGGCCCAGCGCGACATCGCGCTGCTGGTGGTGTCGCGTGCGCCGCTGGCCGAGATCGAGGCCTTCCGCCGGCGCATGGGCTGGCACTTCGCCTGGGTCTCGTCGCATGGCAACGACTTCAACCGCGACTTCCACGTCAGCTTCATGCCCGAGGACCGCGTCGACGGCGAGGTCTATTACAACTTCCGGATGACGCCCTTCCCGCAGCAGGAGGCGCCCGGCATCAGCGTCTTCTGCAAGGACGATGCCGGCGAGGTCTTCCACACCTACTCGACCTTTGGCCGCGGCGTGGAAGTGATGATGGGCGCATACAGCCTGATCGACCTGACGCCCAAGGGCCGTGACGAGGACGCCATGGCCTACGGCATGGAGTGGGTGCGTCACCACGACCGCTACGAGTCGCCGGCGCCCGCAGCGACCTCCTGCTGCGACCGGCCATGAACAGCCTGTGGCCCTGGCTGGCGCTGGCCGGTGCCGGCGCGCTGCACGGCCTGAACCCGGCCACCGGCTGGGCGCTGGCCGCCTGCTCGGGGGACGCGCGCCGCGCACTGCTGCCGATCGCCCTCGGCCATGCCGCGGCCGTCGGGGGCCTGGCGCTGCTGCTGGCCGGCGGCCTGTCGACGAACGCCCGGCCGCTGCAGCTGGCCTGCGGGCTGCTGCTGCTCCTGACGCTGGCGCTGCGGCGCACGCGGGCCGGGCTGGCGCTGTGGTCCTGCCTGGCCGCCAGCCTCCACGGCAGCGGCCTGATGCTGGTGCCCGCACTGCTGCCGTTGTGCACGGGCGCGGCGCCGGCACGCGAGATCAGCGCCTCGGGCTCGCTGCTGCCCGCGCTCGCTGCGGTGGCCGTGCACATGGCGGCGATGCTGGCCGTCACGGCGGTCCTGGGCACGGCAGGGGCAAAAGGCCTGGGCCACATGCGGCGGGGGTGGATTTCTATACTCAAAACCCATGACCCAAGCCGCCGCTCCCACTTCCGCGTCGACGCCCGCCCCCGGTGATGAACTGCAGCCCGTCGTCGAGGCGCTGCGCGGTGCACGCCAGCGCTGGCGCGAGGCGCACCGGCGCGGTGGCGACGGCCGCGAGCTGCCGTCACGCGAGCTGCTGGCGGCCATGGTGCAGGCGCTGTCGGGCGCACTCTTCCCGATGCGCCTGGGCCCGCCGACGCTGCGGCCCGAGGACGAGGACTTCTACGTCGGCCACACGCTGGGCACGGCCATGACGACGCTGCGCCAGCAGGCCGCGCTGGAGCTGCGCCACGATGCCCGCCAGCGCGGTGAGCGCCAGCCCACCGAGGACGCCGCCGAGCTGGCCGGCCGCTTTCTGCGCACGCTGCCCGCCGTGCGCGTGCTGCTGGACAGCGACGTGCTCGCCGCCTACCGCGGCGACCCTGCGGCGCGCAGCGTCGACGAGGTGCTGCTGTGCTACCCGGGCCTGCGCGCGCTGATCAGCCACCGGCTCGCCCATGAGCTCTACAAGCTGGGCCTGCCACTGATCGCCCGCGTCGTCGCCGAGCTGGCCCATGCGGAGACCGGCATCGACATCCACCCCGGCGCCACCATAGGCAGCGGCTGCTTCATCGACCACGGCACCGGTGTCGTCATCGGCGAGACGGCCGTCATTGGCGAGCGCGTGCGCATCTACCAGAACGTCACGCTGGGCGCCAAGAGCATCCCCACCGACGGCGACGGCCATGCCGTCAAGGGCCGGCCGCGCCACCCGGTCGTCGAGGACGAGGTCGTCATCTACGCCGGCGCCACCGTGCTGGGCCGCGTCACCCTGGGCCGCGGCGCCGTCATCGGCGGCAATGTCTGGCTGACGCGCAGCGTCGCGCCGGGCTGCGTCGTCACGCAGGCGGACTCGCTGGACGGCACGACCTGAAACAGCGCACCGCACGGCATACCGAGGTGCCCTCATGAGCGACGATGAACAAGCGATCTGCGACCTCGTCGCGACCTGGATGGACGCCAGCCGCAGGGGCGACGTGGCCACCGTGCTCGGCCTGATGGTCGACGACGCCCTCTTCCTGACGCCCGGCCGCGCGCCCATGACCAGGGCCGATTTCGCCAAGGCGGCCGCGGCCCAGGCCGGCGGCAAGGCGCCCAGCTTCGATGGCCACAGCGAGATCCTGGAGATCCAGGTGATGGGCGACTGGGCCTTCATGCGCAGCCGGCTCAGCGTCACCGCCACGCCGCCGGACGGCTCGCCGCCAATGCGCCGCGAGGGCCACACGCTGACGGTGCTGCGCAAGGACGGCGGCCGCTGGAAGCTGGCACGCGACGCCAACCTGCTGGCGCCGGTGGGCTAAGGCCGGTTCAGCCGCAACCAACGCGCCAACGGCGCCAGCGTCGGGCCCTGGACCAGCAGGGACAGCAGCACGACGACGAAGGTCACGTCGAAGCAGCGCCAGCCGTCCGGCAGGCCGGCCAGCACCGGGTAGATGGCCAGCACGATGGGCACCGCGCCGCGCAGACCCGACCATGCCACGAAGCACTGCGAGCGCCAATCGAAGCCCAGCGGCGCCAGGCACAGCAGCACCGCCGCGGGCCGGGCGACGAACATCAGGCCAGCGGCCACCAGCAGGGCCGGGCCGATGAGGCGCCAGACCTCGTGCGGCGTGACGAGCAGGCCCAGCAGCAGGAAGAGCACTGCCTGGGCCAGCCAGGTGTAGCCGTTCAGTCCCGGCAAGCCGAGCGCAGCCACGCGCCCGGCGCGGTGGCGCAGCAGCAGGCCGGCGATGTAGACGGCCAGGAAGCCCGAACCACCACCGCGGTTGGTGACGGCGAAGAGCAGGAAGCCGAGGGCCGCCAGCAGCAGCGCCGCCAGGCCGTCGTGGTCGTCGGCGACGGGCAGGCGCCGCACCCACCACGCGGCCAGCAGCCCGCCGGCCATGCCGAGGGCCAGGCCCAGGCCCAACTGCGTACCCAGCAGCCGCAGCAGGTCGGCCGGCCCGGTCACGCGCATGTCGCCCGCCTGGCCCAGCGGCGTCAGCCAGGCGATGAGGCCCAGTGTCAGCACCATGGCCATGGGGTCGTTCATTGCCGACTCGACCTCGATGGTGGCGCCAAGGCGCGGCGCCAGCTTCAGCCGGCTGGCGCTGAACTGCGCGAACACGGCCGCCGCGTCGGTGGACGACACGGCCGCGCCCAGCAGCAGACCGCCGGCCCAGGGCAGGCCCAGCACCAGCCGCGCAATGCTGGCGACCAGGACGGCCGTGGCGACCACGCCCACGGTGGCCAGCAGGCTGGCCGGCAGCATGCCGCGGCGCACCTCGGCCCAGCGCGTGCGCAGGCCGCCGTCGAAGAGGATGAGGGCCACGGCCAGGTTGCCGACGCCGACCGCCAGGCGGTGGCTGTCGAAGGGCAGGCCCAGCGGACCGTCCACGCCGGCCAGCATGCCCACCGCCATGAAGACCAGCAGGTGCGACAGGCCCAGGCGGTGGCTGTAGAGGGCGCCGGCGATGGCGATCAGCACCAGCGCCGCGACGACCGCCGTCAGCAGCTCCGGGCCGGCCGCGAGGGCTGGGACCATGGCATCAGCCGGCCGACGGCGCGATGGCGGGTCCGTCCGGCGCGGCCTGCAACCCGACGACGTTCACCGTGCGGGCCGGCACGGAGAAGCGGACGCCGCGCTGCTGCAGCCCGCGCATCAGCGCCAGGTTGAGGGCCTGCCGGGCCCACAGGCCCAGCTGCAGCGCCACGACGGCGAACCAGAGCTGGGCCACGCGGCCGTGCCCGCGGTCGTCCAGCGGCAGCAGGCTCAGGCCCACGAGCAGGCCGGCCAACACGGCGGGCAGCACGTCGGTCCAGCCCAGGCGGGGCCAGGCTGCCTCGGCGCGGGCGGGCAGTTCACTCCAGGTCATCGGCGGGCTCCTTGGATCTCCATGCCCGACCCTAGGCCCACCCCGGCGTGCTGTCTGTCGGCGAAGCGGCAGCGCGGACTGTGGGCCTTGGCTGACGGCCGACGGCTTGCGCCTCAGCGCCCCGCGTTGAGCTGCTGGATCAGCGCGCGGTGGCTGGGCAGGTCGGCCACCGCGCGCTCGGCGAAGCGCTGGATCTTGGCGAAGACCCTGCCGGCTTCCTCCATGCGCGGGAAGTCGTCGCGGCCGACGCCGAGGTCGGTCAGAAAGCCCATGCCGTAGAGGATGTACTGGTAGTTGAAGAAGGCGAAGGTCTCGGTGTCCAGCACGAAGTCGAAGCGGCCCGGCGGACGCAGCTTCCACTCCTGCAGCAGGCCGGCCAGGCGTTCAGGGAGGCTTGCCGGCGCGGCGTTGTCCCGCCAGAAGGGCTCGGGGCGCCGGCTCAGCGCATAGTGCAGCTTCAGGAAGTTGATGATGTTCTCGAAGCGCGCCGTCATCAGCTCGTTGAAGCGCCGCGCCGGCGCGGCGATGGGGCCGCTGTGCGGCAGCATCTCGGCAATCATGCCGACGGCCGCCTCGACCAGGACCAGGCCGGTGGCCTCCAGCGGCTCCAGGAAACCGGCCGACAGGCCCACGGCCACGCAGTTCTTCACCCATTGCCGCTCGCGGTAGCCGGGCACGAAGGGGATGCTGCGCATCGCGAGGTCTTCATGCCCGGGGCCGCAGTAGTCGCGCAGGATGTCGGCGGCGCGGTCGTCGCCGAGGTGGTCGCTGGAGTAGACGCAGCCGATGCCGCGCGCGCCGTTCAGGCCGATCTCCCACAGCCAGCCGGCCTCGTGCGCGGTGGCGACGGTGCAGCTCTCCATGACGGCATCGGCGGCCAGCGGGATCTTGCAGGCCAGCGCCCGGTCGGCGAAGAGCTGGTGGCGCACCGACTTGAACTCGCTGCCCATGGCCCGGCCGACGAGCTCGGCGCGAAAGCCGGTGCAGTCGATGTAGAGATCAGCCTCGAAGCGCCCCTGCTGCGCGGTGTCGAGATGGGCGATCGCGCCCTCGGCGTCCAGCGCCACGTGGGTCACCAGGCCCTCGACATGGCGCACGCCCAGCTCGCGGGCGCGTTCGGCCAGCAGCCTGGACAGCTTGAGCGCGTCGAAGTGGTAGGCGTAGTTCAGCGGCGCCGCGTAGGGCGCCTCGCCGGCACGCTTGGGCGCGCGCTGCGCGGCTGCCACGCGCACCTGCAGCGTCATGGCCTCGGCAAAGGGCGGGCGCGTGGCCGGGTCCTGCAGCAGCCAGTAGGGCACGAGGTTGAGGTCGTCGGCGTAGAAAGGCGCCTCGAAGGGATGGAAGAACTGCTGGTGCATGCCGCCGGCCGGGGCCCGCGCCCAGTCCACGAAACGTATGCCCTGCTTGAGCGTGGCGGCGGTCTCGCGGATGAAGCGTGCCTCGTCGATGCCCAGGAACTGCAGCGTGCTGCGTATGGTGGGGAAGGTACCCTCGCCGACGCCGACGACGCCGATGTCGGGGGACTCCAGCACCGTCACCTCGAGATGGTTGCGTTCCGAAAGGCGCAGAAAGCGGGCCAGGTAGGCGGCTGTCAGCCAGCCGGCCGTGCCGCCGCCGACGATGAGGATGCGTCGCTTCATGTCATTGGGCCGTTGAATGTCCGAGCCGACGCCAGCCCGCCGGGTCGTCCCCTGCGGAGCCCAGGCCGGACGCAGTGCGCCCGGCGGGCGCGCCGTGCCAAGCGAAGGGCTGCGGCGCGGTCTGCAAGACCGGCCAAGGGACGCCTTGGACGGGGGGGTCGCTCATGCGCGGGTGTAGAGGTTCTTCAGCCATTGATGGCCGGTCTGGGCGCCGTGGGCCCAGTCCTCGTCCTCCTCGCTGAGCGGGGCAATGTAGCCGGAGGGGTTGAGCAGCTTGACGCGGCCGGCGCGGAAGGCCGAGACGCGATGGGTCACGAAGGTCAGGCCATGCTCCAGCGCCGTGGCGGCGAGCAGACCGTCGCGCGTGTTGGCATAGGGCAGCTGGGCGCGGCGGCGCACGACGGCCGCGTCCACCGGCAGCACGCGCCCCTCGAAGGCCGGCATGACGCGGGCATCGATCCAGTCGCGCACGACCAGGCCGGCGGCGCGATCGCGGCGCGCCAGGCGGGCAGCGGCGGTCTCGATCTCCAGCAGGTTCAGCGCCGAGATGAAGAGCTTCTGGCGCGGCAGGCCGGCAGCCCAGGCGGCGAGGCCCGCGTCGGACTGGCCGGCCTTGGCCTTGCGCAGTTCGAGCACGATGCCGGTGTCCAGCAGGAACATCGTGCCCCTCAGCCGAGGTTCTCGCGATGGTCCCAGGCACCGTCGGCCGACGCGTCGCGGACGTCCAGCGCCACGGCCTCGGGCATGGCCAGCAGCTCCAGGATGCTCTCGCCCTCGCCGGTCAGGCGGCGGTACTCGGCGATGCTCAACAGCACATGGCTGGGCTGGCCGCGATCGGTGATGACCACGGGTTCGGCCTGGGCCGCGCGCTTGGCCTGGCTGACGTCGCGGTTGAACTCGCGGCTGGTGATGAGCTTCATCGAGGCGCGAATGTAACGACCTGCCTGCGCACCCGCAACCAGAATGTAGGTACGTAGGCTCAATTCCGTCCGCCCCGATGGACAGTGCAGGCACGGCTGGCACAGTGCCCCCAGCAGATCGGCGCCCCGTCGGATTTGCCGTAGACAACGTTGTCTCGCCAATCTGCCGCCCAGGGCAGGCCGGCGGGACAACCCACAGGAATCGACAAGGCAAGTCCATGGATTTCGATCTTCCCGCCGCCCTGGCCGACGTGTTCGCCAAGCATGGCGCCGCGACCCCCGCGCTGGCCCAGACCTACTCGCCGACGGACTTCAGCGTCCACTTCTTCCTGCAGCTGGCCATCATCATTGCTGCCTGCCGCGTCGTCGGCTGGCTGGGCAGCAAGTTCCTCGCCCAGCCGCAGGTGGTCGGCGAGATGATCGCCGGCGTCGTGCTCGGCCCGTCGCTGTTCGGCCTGTTCGCGCCCGACATCCAGTCGGCCATCTTCCCCAAGGAGATGAAGAACGTGCTCTACACGGGCGCCCAACTGGGCGTGGGGCTGTACATGTTCCTGGTCGGCACGACGCTGCGGCTGGACCATTTCGCCACCAAGGCCAGGAGCGCCATCGGCGTGTCGTTGTCCGGCATCGCGGCGCCCTTCTTCATCGCCTTCCTGATCACGCCCATCCTGCTGAAGGTGCCGGGCCTGTTCGCCGAGGGCATCTCGACGGCCAACGCCACCCTCTTCATGGGCGCCTGCATCGCGCTGACGGCCTTCCCCATGCTGGCCCGCATCATCAACGAGCGTGGCCTAGCGAACACCTCGCTGGGGACACTGACGCTGACGGCTGGCGCCTTCGACGACGCGGCCTCCTGGTGCGTGCTGGCACTGGTGCTGGCCGCCTTCGGCGCCGGCCCCGGCGTGGCCGTGCTGGCCATAGGTGGCGGCGTCGTCTGGGCCGCCTTGGTGCTGCTGTTCGGCCGCCGGCTGCTGGCGCCGCTGGGCCGCATCGTCGAGCGAGAGGGCCAGATGAGCCACATGGTGCTGGGCCTCACGCTGATCGCTTTCTGCACGTCCGCCTTCGTCATGGACGCCGTAGGCATCCACGCCATCTTCGGCGGCTTCATCCTGGGCGCCGTCATGCCGCGCGGCCTGTTCGCGGCCGAGCTGAAAAAGAAGGTCGAGCCGCTCACCGTCATCCTGCTGCTGCCGATGTTCTTCACCTACTCGGGCCTGAACACGCGGCTGGACATGCTCAATTCTCTCCAGCTGCTGCTGATCGCGCTGGGCGTGCTGGCGGCCTCGGTGCTGGCCAAGTTCGGCGCCTGCTACCTGGCCGCCCGCATGGCCGGCGAGGACAACCGCACGGCGCTGGGCATAGGCGCGCTGATGAACTCGCGCGGCCTGATGGAGCTCATCATCATCAACATCGGCCTGCAGAAGGGCATCATCGGCCCGGCCTTGTTCTCGATGCTGGTGCTGATGGCGGTCGTCACGACCATGATGGCCAGCCCGCTGTTCGAGCTCGTCTATGGCCGCAAGGCGCGCGAGTCGGGTGAGCTGGAGGCCGCACCCGCTCTTGCAAGCCGCCGCTGAGCGGGGCCGGCGGTCGTCCGCTGGATGCCGCACAGCAGGGCCAGGCCGGGCACGCGGCGCAGCGCGAGGTAGGCGGCAACGCAGGCGGCGAAGGTCAGCACGATCAGCAGCACCGCCTCCGGCCCCCACGGCAGGCCCAGCGGCTTCAGCCACTGGCTCAGCACGACGATGACGCTCTGGTGCAAGATGTAGAGACAGAACACTGCGGCGGCGGCCTGGCGCAGCCGCCGCGACTCCCGCGTGAAGGCGCGCTGCGCCCACCCGCAGGCGGCGGCGATGCCCCACCAACCCAGCGCCCCGCGCAGCGCATGCGCGGCGGCCAGCAAGCCCTCGGACGGTGGCGCCGCGACATGGCGGCCGTCGAAGGCCATCAGCGCGGCCCAGCCGGCCAGCGAGATGCCGAGCGCCACCCAGCGCAGCCGCAGCACGGCCGCCCACAGCCCTGCGGCCAGTGGCGTGCGGCTGGCCCAGCCGAGGGCGAAGAGCCCGCCGTACTGCAGGTGGTTGTAGAGGTCGTGCACGAAGTCGTGCGTGGACGGGTGGTGCGGGAAGACGGCCACGCGCAGCAGCGCCAGCGCCAGTGCCGGCAGCACCAGCCAGGCCCAGGCGGGCAGCGCGACGGCCGGCGGCGGCAGGCGCAGCCAGGCCGCCGCCACGGCCCCCATCGACGCGTACAGCCACAGATAGGGCAGGAACCACAGGTGGTTCCAGGTCGGCACGACCATGCAGTCGCTGCCGCGGCAGAACCTGCCGACCTGCAGATAGGCCCGCCAGAAGTCGAGATAGCCGCCATCGCCGGGCAGCAGCTCCGGCGCCTTGGTCAGCACCTCGTAGTAGGCCTGGGGCGTGACGATGACGACCATGCCGAACAGCAGCGGCAGCAGCAGGCGCAGCGCGCGGTCCTTCAGCGTGCCCAGCACGCCGCGCCGGGCGAACAGGCCCTGGCAGGCGGCGCCGGCGATGAGGAAGAGCAGGCCCAGCCGCCATGGCGAGCTGAGCTGCATGAAGGGCTCCAGCGCGGTGCTGGCCGCGGGGCTCTTCACGTGAAAGTCCCAGGTCACGTAGTACATGCCGACGTGGTACGGGATCAGCAGCGCGAAGGCGGCGACGCGCAGGCCGTCGAGGAAGGCCAGGCGCGTGGGGTGGGTGGCGTTCATGGCCGCCAGCTTCGCGGCCGGGCCCGCGCGGCGCGAGGGCCGCGGGGCCGGTGGCGCGGTTTATGGGGCGAACCTGTCCAGTGCCGCACGATAGCCGCGCGACACGCGCAGCGCAGCGCCGCAGCCCAGCGTCAGCACAGCCTCGCCGCTGCCCAGGCGCTCGATGCGCTGCACATGCGCCGGGTTGACCGCATGGCTGCGGTGCACGCGCAGGAAGCGCGCCGCCCAGCCGGGGCGGACCAGCGCGTCGGCCAGCGTGGCGCGCTCCAGCAGGCTGCGCGGCGGCAGGTGCAGCTCGATGTAGTTGTCGGCCGCCGAGATCCATTGCACGTCGGCCAGCCGCAGGCGCTCGCCCGCCACCCACCACTCGCCGACCGGCTCGGGCGGCCGCGCCAGCCGCTCGCGCACGCGCGCCAGCGCGGCGCCCAGGCGCTCGGCCGTGTAGGGCTTGAGCAGATAGTCCAGCGCGGCAAGCTCGAACGCCCGCAACGCATGCTCGGCATGGGCGGTCGAGAAGACGACGCAGCGCACGCCCGCCTCGCGCAGCGCCGCGGCGAGCTGCACGCCACTGCCGCCGGGCATCTCGATGTCCAGCAGCGCCAGGTCGGGCGGCACGGCCAGGCCGCGCGCCAGCGCGAGCGCGGCGGGCGCATCGGGCGCCTCCAGCAGCTCGGCGACGTCGGCCTCGGCCGCCAGCAGGCGGCGCAGCCTGGCGCGCGCTGCGGGTTCGTCGTCGACGATCAGCACGCGCATGGCAGGGCCACCTCCAGGCTCATGCCCGCGCCATCCGGCCCGAAATCGACGCGCGCCGCGCCGCCGTAGCGCGCCGCCAGGCGCTCGCGCAGATTGCGCAGGCCCAGGCCGCCGTCGGGATCGGGCGGCGCCTCGGGCAGCGCGGTGTCGCCATGGTTGCTGACGCGCAGTCGCAGCCGGTCGCCGTCGCGCGTCGCCGCGACGCTGACCGTCACGCGACCGCGATGCCGCGCCACGTCGTGCTTGACCGCGTTCTCTACCGGCGCCAACAGCAGCAGCGCCGGCAGCCGGCAAGCGCGTGCGGCGGCGTCGGCCTCGATGCGCACGACCAGCCGCTCGGGCCCGAAGCGCGCCTGCATCAGCGCCAGGAAGGGCTGCACCAGCGCCAGCTCCTCGCCCAGCGTGTGCTCCACGCGCTGCTGCGCGGCCAGCGTCTGGCGCAGGAGCTCGGCGAGCTGGCACAGCAGCCGGTCGGCGCCGGCGACGTCCTCGTACATGACCGAGGAGATCAGGTTCAGCGTGTTGAACAGGAAATGCGGCTGCACCTGGTCGGCCAGGCGCGCCAGCCGCGCCTCGGCGAGCTCGCGGCGGGCGCGCTCCAGCTCCTGCTCGCGCAGGGCGGCGGCACGGGCCATCCAGATGCCGCGCGAGATCAGGCAGAAGCTGATGTAGGTCACCGCGTCCTTGCCGCCCTCGTAGACCAGCAGCGCAGGCAGCTCGCCGGTCTGGTAGTCCACGCCGACGAGGCCGTAGACGAGCAGGCGCAGGCCGAACATGCCCGCGACATGGGCCAGGCTGAACAGCGGCAGCGCCGCGGCATGGGCCGCGAGCTGCCGCGGCCAGGGCCGGCCGCGCAGCCGCCCGACCAGCGCATGCGTCGGGCCTGCGAATTTCGATTTCGCGACTTCAGCCCAGCGTGACGGCGCGCCGATGGTCGACGGTTGTCGATCGATCTGAGGCTGTCGTTGAGCGATGCAGGGCCCCTTCGGCGAACGCAATCACACATCGCAGGCACAAGAGAAGGGCCGCCAGGCCCAGGCGCACGATGGCGCGCAGCAGCCAGCGGATGTTGAAGCCGGCCGCACACAGCACGGCGTGCAGGGCATCGCCCTCGCTGCCCTTGAGCCAACACCGGTGCATGCCGTTGTCGTGCTTGGTGTGGCCGATCGCCGGCTCGATCGCCTGGCGCCGCTTAAGCCAGCGCCGCTGCACGTCGGTCATCGTCTTGCTCTTGCCGCGGTGGATCACCTGGACCGGCACGACCTCGTGATCGACGCCCCGGTAGCCCAGATCGACGATGGCCGTCGTGGGCTTCACGCCGATGTCCTGCAGCAGTGTGGTGATCTGCTCGATCTGCGCGGCCAAGGTGTGGCCGTCGTACGGGTTGCCGGGGAAGCTGCGCGCGCCCACCATCAGGCCTTGCTTGTGCGTCACCGCCAGGCTGACCTTGCAGCCGAACTCATAGGGCTGGCGCGCTTTCCCTTTTCCGATGCACTCCGCCTCCGGCGCATGCAGCGCGTAGAGCTTGCCCTTGTCGTGCGGGCGCTGGGTGCGGATGCGCTCGGCGCGGTCGAGCCAGACGTTCAGCCGATCCTGGGCCTCCTGCGGAAGCGTCACCATCTTGCGCTGCACGTCACGCAGCAGCGCTCCCAGGATCGTGCGCTGGCGGCGCAGCACGCGCTTCAAGCGCTTGAACTGCTTCGCGTGGGCATAGCCGGCCGCGCGTCGGCGCAGTGTCTTGCCCTCGCGCTGGTGCGTCTGCTTGAGCTGCAGGCCCGCACGCTGCGCCAGTCGCGCAATCTTCTCGCGGGCCACCTCCAGCAGCCGGCTGTCGGTCGGGTGCGCAATGGCCTTCTCCTGCACCGTGGAGTCAACGATCACGCGCTCGAAGTCCGCAGGCCTGATCGCCTTCATGCCCACGGCGGCTTCGATCGTCGTCTTCAGCAGCTGCTCGACGCCGGCTTCACCCAGAACACGGCGGAACCGCCCGATCTGCGTCGCGTCGCACGGCAGCCGCGCCTCGAAGTACTGGTTGCCGCTGAAGAACTGGAAGTACACGTCCTGGGCCCAGCGCTCGACCACAGACTCATCGCTCTCGCCATAGGCGTGCTTGAGGTACAGCAGCGCCACCATCAGCCGGATCGGCAGGCGCGGGCGGCCGCGCTGGCTCACGCCCGCGCCGGCGATCTCCAGCGTCGGGCCGAACAGGTCCGTGCCCTCGACCACGTGGCCGGCGCGATCCCTGTGGGAGAACAGCGGCGCCAGCGACGCCTCGATCTGTGCCCACGGCATGCGCGTGGCCAGCACGGCCAGCGCATGGCGCATGTCGATCATCGTCTCCAGGCGCGCGCGGAAGAAGTCGTCGGTGGCCATCGGCGGTGGTCTCCAAACTCCCAGGAATTGCGCGCCATTGCAACGCAAACTGGGAGTTCTGGCTATCGGCGATCACCCGCGAAGCCAGTGTTCATGCGGGTTTGCGGGGTTTTTCAGGCCCGACGCATGCACGCCCAGGGCCAGCAGGCCGATGACGGCGATGGAGCTGAACTCCCACAGGAAGGGCTCCCAGGGCCGGCTGCCGCCGCGCAGGCGGTAGGCCTGCAGGTCCGACACGCTCTGCAGCAGGCCGACGACGGCCAGCAGCGCGACATAGGGCAGGCGCCAGCGGCGCGGCAGGATGGACATGCCGCGAGGTTAGCCGGCCCGGGCGCGGCCGCGCGGCGGCTCGCCCCGGCCAGGGCGCCGTTCGCCCCAGGCCGCCACTCTCAGAGCGCCGTCAGCCTCGCGGCGAAGGCCTTGTGCACGCCCAGCAGCGCGGCCGCTCGGGCCGTCTGCACCTGGATCAGCGCATCCCGGGCCGTCAGGCGGTCCTGCTCGGCCTGGAGCAGCGCGTAGAAGTCGGTCACGCCGGCCTCGTAGCGCTTCAGCGCCAGCTCGCGCGCTCGGGAGGTGGCCTCGGCAGCCGCGGCCTGGGCCGTGGCCTGCAGCTCGGTCTCGCGCAGCGTGGACAGGCTGCCCTGGGCGTCCTGCAGCGCCGTTAGCTGGGCCTGCTCGGCGGCCGCCACGGCGGCGTCGAAGCCGGCGCGCGCCGCGCCCTCTTCGGCCTTGCGGGCGCCGAAGTCGAGGAAGTTCCAGTTCAGCGCCGCAGCGATACCGTGGATCTCCGTCGCGCGCTTGAACAGATCGCTGGCGCTCAACGCGCTCCAGCCGATCTGGCCTGTCAGGCCCAGGCTGGGCCAGCGCGCGGCCCAGGCGACATGGGCGCGTGCGGCAGCGGCCTGGGCGCGCGCGGCGGCGGCGCGCACGTCGGGCCGCGCGGCCAGCAGCCCCGCCGGGTCGGGCAGTTGCCCCAGGCTGATCAGGCGCGGCTCGGGCATGGCGGGCAGCGGGTCGCTGTCGGCCTTGTCGCAGTCGGCCGGCGGTTGGCCGCGCAGCAGGTCCAGCTGCAGCCGCGTCAGGCAGGCGGCGTTGCGCAGCGCCGGCACGCTGGCCGAGGTCTGCGCGACGAGGGCCTCGGCATGCGCCAGGTCCAGAGCCGTGCCACGACCGGCGCCCACGCGCGCCTTGACGATTTCCAGCAGCTGGCCCTGCACCGCCAGTGCCTCCTTGGCGAGCGCGAGGCGGTGGCCCAGGCCGATCAGCTGGGCCTGCAGGCTCAGCGCGGTGCCGGCCAGGCTCAGGCGCGCGGCGTCACGATCCAGCGCGGCGCCCTGGGCGTCGTAGCCTGTCGCCTGCGCGTTGGCCGAGGCGCGGCCCCACAGGTCGACTTCCCAGGAGGCCGTGGCGGCGACGCTGTAGCTCGAGAAGTTGGCCAGCGCACCCTGCGGGTCCAGCCCGCGCTGGCGGCTGGCGCTGGCATTGCCGTCGATGCTGGGCAGGCGGCGCGCGCCGGCCGCATCGGCCAGCGCCTCGGCCTGCTTGAGCCGCGCGGCGGCGACGCGCAGGTCGCGGTTGTTGGCCAGCACCTCGTCGACGATGCGCTGCAGGGGCTCGCTGTCGGCGAAGGCGCGCGTCATCTGCGCGGCACCGGGCGCGGCCTCGGGTGACTGGGAGAAGCTCGCCGGTGCCAGGTTCTGCGGGCCGGGCGGCAGGCCGGGCGCTGCGCAGCCGACCAGCGCCGCGAGAGCGAGAGGGGTGAGACGGGCAAGCATGTCAGTGGCCCTTCGTGTTCGTGGGGGCTTCGTCATCGACGCCGGGGTGGAAGGCGTGGGCCGAGGCGTCGACCTGGGCGCGCAGCGCCGCGGCGCGGGCGCGGCGCCTCTCGGTGCCGCTGCGCAGCAGGCTGTAGAAGACCGGCGTCAGGAAGATGCCGAAGAAGGTCACCCCCAGCATGCCGGCGAACACGGCGATGCCCATTGCGCGGCGCATCTCGCTGCCGGCGCCGCTGCCCAGGATCAGCGGGATGACGCCGGCGCAGAACGCGATGGACGTCATCAGGATGGGACGCAGCCGCAGGCGGCAGGCCTCGATGACGGCCTCGCGGATGCTCTTGCCGTTCTCCTCCAGCTCCTTGGCGAACTCGACGATCAGGATGGCGTTCTTGCACGCCAGGCCCACCAGCACGACCAGCGCCACCTGCGTGAAGATGTTCAGGTCCCCCGCCTGCATGAACGGCGGGAAATGCGACAGCCAGACGCCGAACAGTGCCGACAGGATGCACATCGGCACGATGAGGATGATGGCCAGCGGCAGCGTCCAGCTCTCGTACTGGGCGGCCAGCACGAGGATGACCAGCAGCACCGAGAACAGCAGCACCGCGGCCAGCGTCGGGATCTGCACGTTCAGCACCGGCAGGGTGACGCTGCGCGTCAGGCGGTCCTGGTAGCTGAGGTCGGTGAACTCGTAGCCGAAGCCGCGCGGCAGGTTCTTCAGCAAGGCCTCGATCTCGCCCTCGGCCTGGCCGCTGGAGAAGCCGGGCTTGGGCGCGCCGTTGATGTCCGCCGACGGGAAGCCGTTGTAGCGCGCCACGCGCGTCGGGCCGAAGGTGGGCTCCACGCTCATCAGCGAGCCCAGCGGCACCATCTCGCCGGCGTCGTTGCGGGTCTTGAGCTGGGTGATGTCCTCGGCCTTGGCGCGGAAGGGCGCATCGGCCTGCACGATGACCTGGTAGGTCTTGCCGAACTTGGTGAAGTCGTTGACGTACAGCGAGCCGAGGTTGATCTGCAGCGTGTCGTAGATGGAGCCCAGCGGCACGCCCATCTGCTTGGCCTTCACCCGGTCCACGTTGGCGAACAGCTGCGGCACGTTGATGTCGTAGTTGGAGTAAGGCGTGCCTATCGACGTCTTGGGGTTGCCGTAGACCTGGCCCAGCGTTCCCCAGACGGCGCCGTACAGGGCCTGCTCGCCCTGGCTGCTGCGGTCCTGCACCTGCACCTTGAAGCCGCCGGCGATGCCCAGGCCGTCGACCGGCGGCGGCGGCACGACGAACATGCGCGCGCCCTGGATCTGCTGGATGGCGCCGTTGACCTGACCGAGGATGGCCTCCTTGCTCTTGTCACGCGTGGTGCGCTTGTCGAAGCCCTCCAGGCCGAAGAAGACGATGCCCTCGTTGGGCGAGGCCGAGAAGCCGGCGCCGGACAGGCCGGGGAAGGCCACCGAGTCGACGATGCCGGGCACCTTGAGCGCGATCTCGCTCATGCGCCGCACGACCTCCTCGGTGCGATCCAGGCTGGAGCCGGCGGGCAGCTGCACGATGCCGATCAGGTACTGCTTGTCGGGCGCGGGTACGAAGCCGCTGGGGATGCGCGTGAACAGCAGCGCCGTGGCGCCCAGCAGCAGCGCGTAGACCAGCAGCGCCAGCGACTTGCGCTTGAGGATGCCGGTCACGCCGCGGCCATAGTCCTCTGAGCGGTGGTGGAAGACGCGGTTGAACCAGTGGAAGAAGCCGCCGAACAGCTTGTCCATGCCGCGCATCAGCGCGTCCTTGGGCGCGTCATGCGGACGCAGCAGGATGGCCGCGAGTGCCGGCGAGAGCGTGAGCGAGTTGAAGGCCGAGATCACCGTCGAGATCGCGATGGTGACGGCGAACTGCTTGTAGAACTGGCCCGACAGGCCCGGCACCAGCGTGAGCGGGATGAACACGGCGCACAGCACAAGCGCGATGGCGATGATGGGGCCCGAGACCTCCTGCATGGCCTTGACGGTGGCCGCATGCGGCGTCAATCCGTCCTGGATGTTGCGCTCAACGTTCTCCACCACCACGATGGCGTCGTCGACGACGATGCCGATGGCCAGCACCAGGCCGAACAGCGTCAGCGTGTTGATGGAGAAGCCCAGCAGCAGCAGCACCGCGAAGGTGCCGACGATGGACACCGGCACCGCCACCAGCGGGATGATCGAGGCGCGCCAGGTCTGCAGGAAGATGATGACGACCAGCACCACCAGCGCGACGGCCTCGAACAGCGTGTGCACGACCTTCTCGATGGAGGTCTGCACGAAGCGGGTCGGGTCGTAGACGATGGCGTAGTCCACGCCCGCCGGGAAACCGGGCTTGAGGCGCTCCATGGTCTGGCGCACGTTGTCCGAGATGGACAGCGCGTTGGAGCCGGGCGCCTGGAAGATGGCGATGGCCGCGGCCTCCTTGTTGTTCAGCAGGCTGCGCAGCGCATAGGTGTTGGCGCTGATCTCGACGCGGCCGACGTCCTTGACGCGCACCATGGCGCCGGTCTTGGTGTCGCTGCGGATGATGATGTTGCCGAACTCCTCCTCGCTGGCCAGGCGGCCCTGGGCGTTGATGGCAAGCTGGAAGTCCGTGCCCTTGGGCGACGGCGACGCGCCGACGACGCCGGCCGCGACCTGCGTGTTCTGCTCGCGGATGGCGCCGACGACCTCGCCGGCCGTCATGCTGCGGGCGGCCAGCTTTTTCGGGTCCAGCCAGATGCGCATCGCGTAGTCGCCCGCACCGAAGCTCAGCACCGAGCCCATGCCGGGGATGCGCAGCAGCTCGTCGCGGACGTTGAGCGTGCCGTAGTTGCGCAGGTACAGGGCGTCGCGCGAGTTGTCCGGGCTGACGAGGTGGACCACCATGGTCAGGTTGGGCGCGGACTTCTCGGTCGTCACGCCGATCTGGCGCACGATGTCGGGCAGCCGCGGCAGCGCGCGGTTGATGCGGTTCTGCACCGCCGTCTCGGCGGCCTCGGGGTGGGTGCCGATCTTGAACGTGACGGTCAGCGTCATGCCGCCGTCGCCGGTGGCCTGGCTCTCGAAATACAGCACGTTCTCGAGGCCGTTGATCTGCTCCTCGAGCGGCGAGGCCACCGTCTCGGCGATGACGCGCGGGTTGGCGCCGGGGTACTGGGCGCGCACGACGACCTGCGGCGGCGCGACCTCGGGGTATTCCGAGACCGGCAGCAGCGGGATGGCCAGCGCGCCGAGCAGGAAGACGAACAGGGACAACACGGTCGCGAAGCGCGGCCGGTCGATGAAGAAGCGTGAGATGTCCATGGGCGTGCCGCCTTGGGATTACTTCGAGACGGCGGAAGCCGGGGCAGGTGCGGGCGCGGCGCCCGGCTGGCCCGCAGGGGCGGCCGGGATGGGCATGCCCTTGTCGTCCACCTTCAGCACCTGGGGCGTGACCGGCGCGCCGGGGAAGGCACGCAGCAGGCCGTCGACGACGACCAGCTCGCCAGCCTTGATGCCGTCGACGACGCGCATGCCGTCGACCAGCGCGCCCGGCGTGACGGGGCGCGGCTGCACGATGTTGTTGGCACCGACCACGAGGACGATCTTGCGCGTCTGGTCGGTCGTGATGGCGCGGTCGGGGATGACGACGGCCTGGTAGCTGCCGCTGCCGCCCAGCTTGACGCGGGCGTACAGGCCCGGCGTGAACTGGCCGGCCTTGTTGTCGAACACCGCGCGGGCGCGGATGGAGGCCGTGGCCGGGTTCAGGCGGTTGTCGACGAAGTCCAGCTTGCCGGTGTGCGGGTAGCCCTGCTCGTTGGACAGGCCCATCTGCACGGCGGTCAGCACGGGCTTGGCCATGCGCATGTACTTCAGGTAGGTCGCCTCGCTGGCGTCGAAGTAGGCGTAGACCTTGTCGCTGGAGACCAGCGTGGTCAGCACCGTGTCGCCCACGCCGACGAGGTTGCCGGGCGTCACGTTGGCGCGCGAGGTGCGGCCGCCGACGGGCGCCGTCACGTTGGCGTACTCGACGTTGAGCCTGGCCTGCACCAGGGCGGCCTCGGCGGCCTTCTGATTGGCCTCGGCGCTGCGCAGCGCGGCGCGCAGCTGGTCGATCTCCTGCTGGCTCACGGCGTTGATGCTGACCAGCTTCTCGGAGCGCGCCAGGTCGGCGCGAGCCAGCTCGGCCTGGGTCTTTGCTGCCGCGATCTGCGCCTCGGAGCGGGTCACATCGGCCTTGAAGCCGCGCGCATCGATGCTGAACAGCGGGTCGCCCTTCCTCACGACCTGGCCTTCCTTGAAGCGCACCGCCTCGAGGGTGCCGGCCACGCGGGCGCGCACCTCGACCGTGTCGGGCGCCTCCAGGCGGGCGGTGAACTCGTCGAATTCCTGCACCTCGCGCTGCGTGGCCGGCGCAACCGATACGGGCGGCGGGCCGCCATGGCCGCCGGCGCCTTCCGGCTTCTGGCCGCAGGCGGCGAGCAGGACGACCACGAGGGGGGTCAAGGTCAGGGCCAGGTTTTTCTTCGTCATGGAGGGCTCCGAGGGCAAGGCGGCGACTGTAAGCATTTCACCCCCCGCTCCGTCACCCCAAACCTGAAAGCCCATTCAAGCTGCTGACATTCCTTGTCAACAGCCCCAAACCCTGACCCAGGGTCTTACTACGCAAATGGCCCAAGCGATGTAACAGAGCCGGGGCTTATGGCCGCCGGGGGTAGTGCCATATACCTCTGACACATCGGAATGTTTGCCATGCCTCCCACCGTTTTCGTTCCAAGCGCAGAAGCCGCCTACATCGCGGAGCTGTCCGACCGGGACATGAACCGAGTGTTCGACGAACACTTGGTTCCGGACCAGTTCGTCCAAGCCAGGCCTGGGCGCCGCTTCGCCCGCCTTGCCTCTGCGTTTGCCCGCTTCTACTTCACCACGGACGCCATCTTTGCGGCGGCTCTTTGGCGCAAGGTTGTTGCGGAGCTGACTGAGCGCGTTGTCGGCATGGGGAACAAGGACCGCATCTTGGCCCTGCAGAGCCGGTTTTCAAAGTCGGCGTGGGTAGTTCAGGTCTCGTTTGGCCAGTCGGTTGGCGTCTCGCCGTTTGTCGAGAGCGCCATGCGCCTCTCTTCGTGGAGCATTCCGAAGAGCATCAACGGGAGGATGCTTCGTCGGGACCGCACGGATTTGTAGTCGGCGGGGAGTTCATTCCAACCACGCTGGAGATGGCCGAGCAGTATCTGCACGCGGCCAAGTTTCTTGCCGAGGCCATCAAGCGCCAGGAGCAGGAGGACTTCCGCCTCGCCAGTCCCGTGCTGTTCTTGTATCGACATGCGCTGGAACTGGCGCTGAAGGCGCTGTTGCGAAACGGTAGCACCCACCACAGGCTGGATGCGCGGGGTGCTGACCTGAAGACCCTTGTCCGTGAGAAATATCAGCAGGAAGTGCCGGGCTGGATTACGGCACGGCTGAACGAGCTTGCTGCGCTCGCCCCAGGCTCGATGGCGTTTCGCTATGGCGAGGAGAAGTATGGGGGAGGCAAGCAATTCTCACCGGCGCCCGGTGAAATGTACGTTGGTGTGGGCCGGCTGCAGGCGTCCATCAACGAACCGTTCACTGCCCTGGCGGCGCGGCCAAGAAGATGTAGCCGCCCGTTTGGAAGCGCGGCGCTGCGAACTTCGTCTTGCCCAAACAAGCGCCATCGGCGACATTCGCAATTCGCGAATAGCAAATATCAAGCTCGATGTACCTCAAACCTCAAGACCTGCTGGTGCTGCTGAAGGTGGCTGCGCATCCACCGCAGCGCTGGACCTATGCCGCGCTGGGCGAAGCCCTGGCCATGAGCGCTTCGGAGGCCCACGCCAGCGTGAAGCGTGCGGTGGCCTCCGGCCTGGCCTTGGCGCCAGCTCGCGGCGAATGGTCGCCGGTCAGGCCCAACCTGCTGGAGTTCATCCTGCACGGCGTGCGCTACATCTGGCCGGCCACACCGGGGCCAGTCAAGCGCGGCGTGCCGACGTCGTTCGGTGCTGAGCCGCTGGCCAGTCAGATGACGGTGGCAGCCGGGGAGGCGCCCGTGTGGGCCCACCCCACCGGCAGCGCCAAGGGGCCTACGCTCTCGCCTCTATATCGGACCGCACCGCAGGCCGCACTGGCCGACCCGGCCCTGCATCGCTTGCTGGCCCTGCTGGATGCCTTGCGCATCGGGCGGGCACGCGAGCGGACGCTGGCCGCGAAGCTGATGGAAGCCGAGTTGATGCGCTTTGACGCCGGAGCTGCCGATGCGCGCTGATGACCCGAACCTGCCCTATCTGCGCAGCATCGCCGAGGCCCTGGGCGACCTGCGCGAACAGGTGGTGTTTGTCGGCGGCGCCGTGGCCGGCCTGCTCGTCACCGACCCGCTGGCCGACCCGGTGCGCGCCACCCGCGATGTGGACGCGGTGGTGAATGCCAGCCGCGCCTTGTTCCATCGCATCGAGGAAGCCGTGGCGGCGCGCGGGTTTGCGCGCGACGTCAGCAGCGATGTGATTTGCCGCTGGGTGCACAAAGCTTCGGCGTGCTCTTCGACTTGATGCCGGTGCAGCCTGAGTTGTTGGGCTTTACGAACCGCTGGTATCCCTATGCGGTGGACACCGCCGTATCCGTGGACTTAGGGGCGGGCGTGGCGATTCGGCTGGTGAGCACCGTCGCCTTCGTGGCGACCAAGCTCGAAGCCTTCGCCAGCCGTGGTGGTGGCGACTTCGTGACGAGCCATGACCTCGAAGACGTGCTGAACATCGTCGACGGGCGCGAGGAACTGGCCGATGAGATGGAAGCCGCCCCCGCCGAGTTGCGACAAGCGGTGGCCGCTGCCTTTGCCCAACTGCTGAAGAACCCGGACTTCGCCAATGTGCTGCCGGGCCTGATAGCCGAGCCGGAACGCGCCGGCCTCATCTTGGAACGCCTGAAAGCCCTGAGCCGATGAACCTGCACCGGGAACACCATTTCGAGACCGAAATCTGCGGCCACCTGGTCGCCCACGACTGGCTGCACGCCGAAGGCGATGCGGCGTTGTTCGACCGCGCCGACGGCCTGTTCATGCCCGACCTGCTGGCCTGGGTGGAGACCACACAGCCCGAGAGCTGGCAGCGCCTGAAAAAGACGCATGGCGCGGCGTGGAACTGCTGGGGTGTCCACAGGCAAACCGCGCGCACCTGCGGCCAGGGCAATGGCCCGTGCTGGGTGGCGCAGCTACCCAGCTCCGAGCGGTTCTCGGGCGTGTCGGGTGCCAACCAGACCACGCCGTCAACCGCCAGAACGCGCAGCTCGGGTGTCACGCTCGGACGGCTCCAGCCCTGCATGAGCAACCCGAACAGCTCCTGCAAGGAGCTCGCAGCCCAGGCGCTGGCGAGCTTGCACGCTGGCGCTGGGTGCGGGCAGTGACTTGTCGTCCAGGCTCAACGACAACGGCTGCACCACCAGCCACATCGGCAGTTGCCGGTACAGCGACAGCCCGATCACGAGCCAGACCGCATGCTCGGCGGGCAACTTGCGGCGCCGGATGCTGGCCTTGCCGCTGGCGCCAAGCGCCTGCTCGATCCACTCCCGGTCGATCAATCTCGCCAACTGCGCATAGGCATCGGGCGGTGCATGTTGCAGGGTCTCATCAAGGGCACTCTGGAGCAGTCTCAAAGCAAAAAGGGAACGTGTCCAACACGTTCCCTTTTTAACGTCAGCGGCTCTCGGGCTTAACTGACTGGCATTGGCCCGAAAGCGGCCTGGGGCACAAGAAAAGTGCGTGCAGTTCAGTGCACGCCGTGCATCCACTTCTTCATCAGCGGCGTCATGGCCATCAGCACGACGCCGGCGCCGATGGGGATGATCGTGAAGATCAGGAAGAAGACCGACATCGAGTACTGGCTGGACACCTGGTCGATGTAGGCGCCGGTGGAGCCGGCGATCTTGTTGGCGATGGCGGTGTTCAGGAACCAGACGCCGAACATCAGGCCCAACAGGCGCGTCGGCGCCAGCTTGGAGATGTAGGACAGGCCCACCGGCGACAGGCAGAGCTCGCCCATGGTGTGGAAGAGATAGGCCAGCGACAGGAACATCATGCTGACCTGGGCCGTCTTGGCGCCCTGCGGGATGCCGGCCGAGCCGTAGGACAGCACCGCGAACCCGAGGCCCAGCAGCACCAGGCCGACGCCGAACTTGACCGGGCCGCTCGGGTTCCAGTGCTTCTCCCACAGCTTGGAGAACAGCGGCGCCAGCACGACGATGAAGAAGCTGTTCAGCACGCCGAACCAGGTGGCGGGCACCTCGCTCTGGTCCATCGCGAACTCGCGGCCCAGCATCCACAGGCACAGGCCCCAGATGATGGCGAAGGCGGCGGCCAGCGACACGTTGGCCATGGCGTAGTTGCCGGCGGTCGAGCGGTAGAGCTTGAACAGCAGCCAGGACAGGATGGCCGCCGGCACCAGCGTCATCGCGGTGTTGATGATCTTGAAGACCAGGCCGCTGGTGCCGACCAGCGTGCGGTCGGTGTAGTCGGCGGCGAAGATGGTCATGGAGCCGCCGGCCTGCTCGAAGGCGAACCAGAAGAAGATCGTGAAGAAGGAGAACACGAAGATGGCCTTCAGGCGGTCGGCCACGACATGCTCGGGCGTGTCGTCCAGCTTCTCCTCGACCAGCTTCCTGGCAGCGTCAACCTTGTCGCCGATGCGGCCGAACAGGCCCTGGCTGAGCCAGAACTGGATGGCGCCCAGGATCATGAAGAGGCCCGCCAGGCCGAAGCCCAGGTTCCAGGAGATCTTCTCGCCGATGTAGCCGCACAGCGAGATGCCAAAGAAGGCGCCGGCGTTGACGCCCATGTAGAACAGCGTGTAGCCGCTGTCGCGCGCACCCTCGTTGTCCTTGCCGTAGAGCTGGCCGACGATGGCCGAGATGTTGGGCTTGAACAGGCCCGTGCCCAGCACCACCAGGCCCAGGCCGGCATAGAAGCTCGGCACCGTATCCATGAAGAGGGCGATGTGGCCGGCCGCGATGACGAAGCCGCCCAGCAGCACCGAGCGGCGCGTGCCCAGCAGCCGGTCGGCGACATAGCCGCCGAGGATGGGCGTCAGGTAGGCCAGGCCGGTGTACCAGCCGTAGAGGTTGGTGGCGTCGGAGCGGCTCCAGCCCCAGCCGCCCTTGCTGGCCTCGGTGACCAGGAAGAGCACGAGCAGGGCGCGCATGCCGTAGTAAGAGAAGCGCTCCCACATCTCGGTGAAGAAGAGCACAAAGAGCTGGTTGGGCTGGCCGAGGATGGCGGTGCCGGCTTGCCGGGCTGCCGCCTGGCCGGACACGGGGGATGTGGTCGTCACGTCTGTCGTTCCAGATGAACCGGGGAGGCGGGCGGTGGCCCGCCGCGGAAGGCCGGGATTGTCCCGCCGCAGACGCGCTTTCCCGGACCGCCCGGCCCACGGATTGCCCCGGGTTTCCACCAGGGTCGAAGGCTCAGGGCGCCGCGGCGACGAGGGGCGCGCGCTCGGGCAGGACGTAGACGAGGCTGGGGCCCGCACCCAGCGTCGGCAGCACGACGCGGTCGAAGAAGGCCGGGTCGACGACGACGCAGCCCAGCGTGATGCGGCGGTCCTGCAGGTTGGCCGAGGCCAGGCGCTGGGGCCGGCGCTGGCCGGCCGGCGCCGGGCGCAGCCGGTGGATGGCGAGGTGGGCCTCGTAGTCGAACCAGACGATGCGCTCGCCGTCCACGTTGCGACCCGGCCGGGCCTCGAAGCGGCCGGACGGCGTCACGCGCTCGTCGAGCCTCAGCGCCGACGGCGCCTTGCCGCGCGAGCCGGGCAGTTCGGCGTCGCCCGGCGTCAGCCCGAGCAGGGCCGGCGCGCGGCCGACGAGGCGGCCGTCGGCGGCGTAGACGGACAGCGTGGCCTCGCGCTTGTCGACGATGGCGAAGGGGCGCTCGTCCCTGCCATCAGCCGCCACCGGCCGGGCCTCGGCCCATGCGTCGGCCGCGCCCAGCAGGCCCAACGCGGCGACGATGCCGCACATCCCGACCCGATCTGCCCGATTGCCGCCCACTCGACGCCCCTTGTCCCGGGCGGCGCGACCATCGCGCCAGACCCGCGCGGCAGTCTAGGAACAGGGACCTGTAGCCGGCAGGCCAGGAATTCACGGTCCGGCGCTGTTACCTTGGCGCGCCCCGGCCTGGGCCAGCAGCGGCGGCGCGGCGGCGGGGAAGAAGGCGCTCAGCGGGCTGCTCTCCGGCAGCACGTAGACGACCGCGCGGCCGCGGCCGAACTGGGGCCAGACGGTGTGGTCGAAGAAGTCCACCGGCACGTTGATGCAGCCCCAGCTGATGCGTTTGTCGGCCACCGTCTTCGAGGCCAGGCGCTCCAGGCGGCGCTCCTTGGGGTTGGTGGCGCGCACGCGGTGCATGGACACCGCCGCGCCGTAGTCGACCCAGACGACCTCCTGACCCAGCGCATTGCGGCCCGGTTCCGACACGAAGCGGCCGGCCGGCGTCGTGCGTTCATGAGGCTTGATGTCCTCGATGGCCTTCTGGCCTATGCCCGCGACCGACAGGTCTCCGGCCGCATAGCCCAGCAGCACCGGGCTGGTGCCGAGCAGGCGGCCGCCCGCCGCGAAGACGTAGACCCGGGCGCGGCGCTTGTCGACGATGGCGAAGGGCGAGTCGCCGTTGTCGGACTCGCGCACGGCCCAGGCCGCGACGCGGCCCACGTCGCCGGGGGCGCGGAGCTTGCCGAAGTCCAGGCGGCGCTCGATGACGGGCCGCGGCACCGCCAGGGCCGCAGGGGCGGCGGGCGCCGGCACGGGCCGGAGCCTGAACCGGTCGCCGAAGACCAGATAGAGCAGGGCCAGTGCCAGCGCCGCGATGAGGCCGCCCTGGCAAAGGCCGACAAGGATGTCGCTCCGCCTGGCGGCGGCGAGTTCGGCGCGCGCTCCGAATCGCATGGTCGGCGCGGGCGCTCAGGCTGCGCGATCAGTTGCGATCGGCGCGGGGGGCGGGTTCGCCGGCCGCCGGCGGCTCGCTCGGCATCGACACGGTGGTGTCGGGCGGCGACGCGGCGCGGGCCGGGTCGTCCGCGGCCGGCGTCTGCTGCGGCATCTGCTTGCTCGCGTCGGCCGGCGGCGGCGCGTTCGGATCGGCGGGCGTCTGCTCGCTGACGGTCGCCGCCGGGGCCGCGGTCATGGGCTCGGCAGGCGGGCTCGGGTCCTGGCCCTGGGCGAATGCCAG
>Ga0213878_10000155_pt1 | contig 30447 bp, 25 predicted proteins | sample VelepicoBEBS_R02_FD_161053 | JGI IMG/M metagenome (GOLD analysis project Ga0213878, IMG submission 161053) | Vellozia epidendroides bulk soil microbial communities from rupestrian grasslands, the National Park of Serra do Cipo, Brazil - BS_R02 | ecosystem: Environmental > Terrestrial > Soil >... | reverse complement strand
ACCTGGAAAGCTACCTCGGCTGGTTCCGGGCGCTGGACCGCGCCAGCAAAAAACCACGCAAGTCCGCGCCACTGTTGGCTTTGGCATTGGGGCTGAATGACCATCACTAACTAACGATCAAAGAGCCATGAAGGGCACTGCGACTAAGAGCATGCCGGGCAGCAGATCTCGTAACCACATGCCAAGAGATTCCCACCGATGCGTGTGATGCTACTCATTGCTGGGGAACATCCACAGCAAGCATGAAAGTGCGAGCCAAAAAGCCGTCGTACCGCCTGCAATCACCGGATACGTCAATCTGCGCAGCCGCAGGAGAAGAGCGGAAAGTGGAACGCCAACCAACGCGATGAGCGGCAGCACGAAGAGAAGAGACAGCACCGCAAGGTAGATTGACCACCCTGGCACGATGGTCCACCGCTCCGCCTCCTTTAGAGCGCCGCTTGCCACGCGGTTGCTGAACTCGAAGTAGGCCGATCCAAAGCTAATCACCGCAAGCCCGATCATGGCGCTGAGATAACCAGCTGCCAACGGGCGGTAGCCAACGGAAGCTCCGGAAGGCCCCAAGACGGCTCGCCACAGTCCGAACGGAAGTGCTATGGCAAGGGCGATAAGCGCGATCCCCGAGGGCCGTGTGAGCCAGTAGACGATCCAATCCGTGGGCACTTGAGAAACCTAACGTTCGCGTTGAGAGGCCCAGAACGGCAAAGGCCAGAGCTGCCGAAAATGAAAAGCAAGGCGGCGAGGGCCTTTGCTGTGAATGGTCAAATCGAAAAATAGGTTAGGCCGGACCGTGAAATCTCGACAGCAGCTCGCCCAGCCGACCAGGCTCCAGCAGGCCAGCGCCGAGCAGGAGAAGAAGCACAAACAGTATGGCTAGCCCAATACGAATGCGAGATCCCCTCGGGCCGTTCATGACCTTTGACAGCGCATCAGTCGAAGTGTTCTGAGAGCCGCGTAAAACTACTGCACCCATAGATTGCAGTCCAAAAATCCCCAGCATCAGAGCGACAAGCGACGCCCACAACAAGAGTCTTTGATGGGTACGCGATAGGTAGATCATGACTGCCACACCGAGGAGCATGACTGCCCGAAAAATCCAGATTGTTGAGGGCGTCGGGCTCATGCACAAATCGGAACGGCAGGTTGCACACAAAAAACCAGAGGAGCGGAGAAAGCGTGAGATTTTCGGCACCTCGGAGTGGCAGACAGGGCAAGCGTACATGCGGCCTAACGTTCAAGTTCAGCGAGCGGTGAAGCCGTCCGCTGCAATGTAGGGTTGGGCATCATGCTCAGGACATGACGCGCCATGCATGGGCTCCGAAACTTCGCCCGAGCCAAGCCGCCAGCGCGAAGCAGCCATAGGCCAGAAGAATCAATGGCGGACCGTCCCCTGACAAATGTTCGGAGGCAATAGCTGGCAGTGCGCAAGGGCCGAAAAGCACTGCCAGCCAAGCGCACATGATCGCCAAGAACAACACGCTCGAAAGAAGGCCCATCTCGCTAGTTGGCCGAGCCAGAAACAGCACCAGCCGATTCTTGGTATTCGGCCGAATGCCACGGAGCACGTCTGCATGAGACGTGAGCGCAAAGCCGAACACGAAGCCGACCGCCGCACCGCAGGCGAGACCGAAGATCGCGACTAAAGACGGCGGCAGGAAATTCATAATGCCCAACGTTTTGTAGACCGCAGGTGGACGCGGCCTATCACGGCAGCCCGCGCAGTAACGCGGCGCCCCGCACGCGACCCAAGTGCTTGTCGAGGCTGGAGCTTCAGCCGACTTGACTGTCGTTTCATACAGTACAAAATTTCCCGTCAAAAGCCGCACCCGTTACAAACCGGTTTGGTTGGTTCGCGGCACCGCCAAGCGGAGGCTGCCATGCTGCCTGCCATCGCTCGCCCTGTCACTCCTCGCGCGGCATTGCGCCCGAGCCCTGCAGTTAATCTGCCGCCCTTGCGAGCCGTCAGGCTGCTGGATCAGCTGCGTGAGCGCATCCGGATGTTGCACTACAGCCGGCGAACCGAGCAGGCGTACTTGTACTGGTCTCGGGCCTTCATCCGGTTCCACGGCCTACGCCATCCGGCAGAGATGGGTGGCCCCGAGGTCGAGGCCTACCTTACCCATCTGGCATCAGACCGGGGGCTGTCTCCGTCCAGCCATCGTCAGGCCTTGTCTGCACTCCTGTTTCTCTACGGCAAGGTGCTGAGCCTGCAGTTGCCCTGGATGCAGGAGATCGGACGCCCGGTGCCCAAGCGGCGCTTGCCGGTGATCCTCGGTGTCGATGAGGTGTTGTCGGTGCTGACCAGATTGCCCCGGCGTCAGGACTTGTGTCGTGTGAGTGGCAAGGCGGTTCGATCAGGCCCGCAGGCGCGCCCGTTGACGCAGCATGGCCGGTGTCGGGCCAGCCCGGGCCTTCCGCTGACGACAGGGTGGGCGGCCGCCGTTCAGGTGGCCTGGGCGTCGGTTTCCAACCCGAACTGCATCGCCGCCAACTTCGCATACAGCCCGTCGCGTGCCACCAGCTCCTCGTGCCGGCCGATGTCAACGATGCGCCCCGCCTCGAGCACCACGATGCGATCGGCCTTCTGGATGGTTGCCAGCCGGTGCGCGATGACCAGCGTCGTGCGGTGCTGCATGGCGGCCTCCAGCGCGGCCTGCACGACGCGTTCGCTCTCGGCGTCCAGCGCGCTGGTGGCCTCGTCGAGCAGCAGCAGCGGCGGGTTCTTCAGCATCGCGCGGGCGATGCTGATGCGCTGGCGCTGGCCGCCGGACAGGCGCACGCCGCGCTCGCCCAGGAAGCTCTGGTATCCCTCGGGCAGCGCGCGGATGAAGTCGTCCGCGAACGCGGCCCTGGCAGCGGCCACGACCTCCTCGTCGCTGGCGCCCGGCCGGCCGTAGCGGATGTTCTCCATCGCCGTGGTCGAGAAGATGACGCTGTCCTGGGGCACCAGGCCCACGTTGGCGCGCAGGTCGGCAAGGCTCAGCGTCTGCGTGGGCGCGCCGTTCAGGCGGATCTGGCCAGACTGCGGGTCGTAGAAGCGCAGCAGCAGCTGGAACACCGTCGTCTTGCCGGCGCCGCTGGGGCCCACCAGCGCGACGGTCTCGCCGGGCTGCACCGTCAGCGACAAACCGTCCAGCGCCGCCGTCTGCGGCCGCGAGGGGTAGTGGAAGGTGATGGCGTCGAACTCGACGCGGCTGCCGCCCCGTGCGGCCGTCAGCGCCTGCGGCATGGCCGGGTCGGCCACCGGCGAGCGCGCCTCCATCAACTCGATGAGGCGCTCGGTGGCGCCGGCCGCGCGCAGCACGTCGCCCCAGACCTCGGCCAGCACGGCCACGCTGCTGACCAGCAGCGTCACGTAGACCACCGTCTGGCCCAGGTGGCCGGCCGAGATCTTGCCGGCGATGACGGCCTGCGTGCCCTGGTACAGGCCCCACAGCATGGCGCCGAAGACGGCCGTGATGATGAAAGCGACCAGCAGGCTGCGCACACGTGTGCGCTTGCGCGCCGTGTCGAAGGCGGCCTCGCTGGCGGCGGCGAAGCGCTTGGCCTCGGCGGCTTCCTGGGTGTAGCTCTGCACGACCGTGACGGCGTTCAGCACCTCGGCGGCGATGGCCGACGTATCGGCCACGCGGTCCTGGCTGGCCCGCGACAGCTTGCGCACGCGGCGGCCGAAGTACAGCGCCGGCGCGACGATCAGAACCAGGATGCCCAGCACCTGGCCCATCACATAGGGGTTGGTGACGACGAGCATGACCAGCGCGCCGACGCCCATGACGATGTTGCGCAGGCCCATGGACAGGCTGGAGCCGACGACTGTCTGCACGACGGTGGTGTCCGTCGTGATGCGGCTCAGCACCTCGCCGGTCTGCGTGGTCTCGAAGAACTCGGGACTCTGGCGCAGCACATGGGTGTAGACGGCGTTGCGCAGGTCGGCCGTGACGCGCTCGCCCAGCCAGGTGACCATGTAGAAGCGCGAGGCCGAGAAGATGCCCAAGGCGGCGCCGACCCCGAACATCGCGAGGAAATGCTCGCGCAGCGCCATCAGCCGCTCGCCGGGGTCGCCGGCGGAGAAGCCCGCGTCGATGAGGCCGCGCAGCGCCAGCGGGAAGGCCAGCGTGGCCATGGCGGACAGCAGCAGGGCCACGAGGGCCACCGTGATGCGGCCGCGGTAGGGGCGCAGGAAGGGGGCCAGGCCGCTCAGCGAGCGGGCCTGCTTGGAGGCGGGGCGTTCGGTGGTGGAACTCATGTCTTCAGGGCGTCGGTCAGCACGTCGCAGGTGCGGGTCAGCATGGCATCGTCGAGGTCTTGGTGGCACAGCAGCTGCAGCACCTGGGTGCGCCAGCGGGCGCCGTGATCGTCGGGGAAGTCGGGCACGTCGGGCCAGACGCGGTCCCAGCGGAACACCGCGCAGCCGGCCGCGCGAAGCGCCGCGTAGGCGGTTTCGGCAGGCTCGGGCGCGTCCAGCCACAGCGGCATCACATAGGGCGCGGCCTGGGCGGGCAGGGGGGCGGACAGCGGCCGCGCGCCGGGCAGTCCTTGCGCGAGGCGGTGCAGCATGTCGTAGTGGGCGCGGCGGCGCGTGACGATGCGCCCGCGTGGCAGGCCCAGCAGACGCCGGGTCAGGGCCGGCGCTGCCTGCTCGCTGCGGCCGAGGTCGCATTCGGCCAGCATCCGGGCTTCGTCCGGCTCGCCCGGCGCGGCGGGCGAGGGCGCGCGGGGCGGACCGTTCTTCAGGCGGGACAGCGCGCGCAGCGGTGCGTTCAGGCCTGTCAGCCGGCCCTGTGCGCTGCCACGCTCCAGCAGATCCACCCAGGCCTTGAGCTGCGCCCTGGCGCCGGCCGGCTGCAGGGCCTGCGCGGGCAGAGGCCGGGCCGCGGCGAGCAGGCCGCCTTCTGCCACGGGGAAGAACTTGGACAGGCTGGCCGTCGCCAGGTCGCCCCAGTGCCCCACAGGCCGCTCGCCGGCCTGGCCGAAGAAGCTGTGTGCGCAGTCCTCCACCAGCGCGATGCCGCGGGCGTCGCACCAGGCCCGCACGGCGGCCAGCGAGCGCGGCAGTCCGAAGAGCTGGGCCGCGACCAGGGCGCGCGTGCGCGCCGCCGGTGTGATGGCGTCGAGCGCGGGCAGGCCATCGGGGCCCAGCGGATAGAACTGCAGCGCCGCGCCGGCCGCGCGCAGCGGCGCGACCAGCGTCGGGCAGTGGTAGCTGGGGGCCAGCACGCCGTCGCCGGCCTGCACGCCCAGCGCCTTCATCGCGGCGAACAGCGCCGCGCGGCCACTGGTCAGCAGCCGCGTGTGGGGCAGGTCGTCGACGGCGGGGAGGCCGGCGGCGTGCCCGCCCGCGAGGTTGTCCCAGCCGAAGGTCGGGCGGGTGGGTTGGCGTTGCAGCATGGGCCGCGCATTGTGGTCTACAGGATGGGTGGCCTGCCCGCGTAGCCGGTCAGTTCCAGGTAGCCGGCGCCGAGTTGCCGGTTTCTGCCGTCGAACAGCCGTGCCACACCCTCCCAGTAGACCAGGCCCGAGCTGCGGCGCGCGTCGATCTCCTGGGCGTCGAAGGCGGCGCGCAGCTGCATCTCGCCGGCCGGACTCTTCAGCCGCCAAGCCACCGGCCAGCGGGCGCCCGTGGCGGGGCTGGTCCAGTGGCGGACCGGCTGCATCTCGACCTCGTCGGGCGCGAAGCTGCGGTCGGGCTGGCCGGGCGTGCGCAGGCTGCCGCCGGCCCAGTCGCGGCGACCGTCCGGGCGGCGCAACTGGAATAGCGTCAGCGCGCGGCCATCGTGCAGGTTGATGCCCAGCCAGTCCCAGCCGACGGCGTCGCCCAGCAGCTTGTCGCTCCACTCGTGGTCCAGCCAGGCGCGGCCGGCCAGGCTGTGGCGCTGGCCGTCCAGCATGAGCGCGGCCTGAGTCAGCAACTGCGGCCGCGAGTAGTAGTGGCTGAACTGCTGCGGTCCGGGGCCCTTGCGAGACAGGCCGGCCTCGCCCTGCTGCAGCGGCGCGTCCGGCGAGGCCAGCTCCAGCTCCAGCGAAAAGCCTGGCCCGCCGAACAGCGCGCGGTAGCCGCCGCTCTCGCGCCTGAGCGTCCAGTCGCGCAGCTTGACGTCGCAGTCGCCCACTGCGGCCTGCACGGCACCGGGCAGGGCACGCAGCAGGCGCTGGGCATGGCGCTGCCGCTGCGCGCCGAGGTCGGACAGGGCCACATGGCCCAGCAGCAGTTGCCGGGCGGCCAGCGGGCTGGGGTGATCGGCCGCGGCGGGGCCGGGCAGACGAAAGAAGGTCAGCTGGTAGCCGTAGCGCGGCTGCGCGCCGTCGCGGTCACCCAGCAGGCCCGTCAGGTACCACCACTCGATGGCCTGGTCCGGGTGGGCGCCGAAGTCCTGCGGGAAGTTCAGCGCGGCGCGCACCGGCAGGGGCAGCGCGGCCAGCAGCAGCGTGCGTCGGCGCAGCATCAGGCGTCCTCCCTGACCGCGCGCACGGCGTCCTGGCCCAGTGCACGGTGGCCGGCCAGCAGCGACGCGCCCACCGCCGCCGCAAAAGCCAGCCCCACCAGAGACGCGAGGCGCGCGAGGGGCAGGTGCATCTCCATGCTCCAGTGAAAGCTCTGTGGGTTCACGACGTAGACCAGCACGACGCTCAGGCCCAGGCCCAGCGCCAGCCCGGCCAGTGCACCGGTGCCGCCGGTGAGGCCGGCCTCGATGAGCAGCAGCCTCAGCAGCTGACGCCGCGAGAGGCCCAGATGGCGCAGGAGCCCGAACTCGCGCTTGCGCGCCAGCGCCTGGGCCGACTGGCTGGCGACGACGCCGAACAGCCCCACGGCCAGCGCCACGGCCTGCAGCCAGATGGTGATGGCGAAGCTGCGGTCGAAGATCTGCAGCGACAGCCTGCGCAGCTCGCCGGCGGCGGCCAAGTCCACGTCCGCGCCGGCCAGCCGGCGCACGGCCGCCTGGGCGTTGTCCGGCGTCTGGCCGGGCGCCAGCCACAGCGCGACCTCGGTGGACGTGGCGTCGCCGCTGGCACGGCGGTAGTCGGCCAGCGCCATCCACAGCGCCGTGCTCTGGCGCGCGTAGTCGCGCCAGACGCCGCGTACCTGCAGCTCGACGCTGCGGCCGCCGTTCACCAGCTCGGCCGCGACCACGCGGCCCGGCACCAGCCCGTCGCGGTCGCGCGCCACCTCGTTGACCCAGACGGGCAAGGCGCCGGCGGCCGGCGGGCCGTCCCAGCGCTCCACCAGGGGCAGTCCGGCGGCGCCGACGTCGCGCGCCGTCAGCGTCACCGGCTCGGCGCCCGGCGCGAGGCGCAGCCGGGCGGTGCGCTGCGGCAGCGCACGAGCCACCTCGGGCAGGCGGGGCAGGGCGTCGAGCAGGGCCGGCGGCAGCGGCGCGGGCTGGCCATCGGCAGCACGCAGCGCGCTGCGCAGATAGAGGTCGGCCGGCAGGGCCTGGTCCAGCCAATGCATCAGCGACTCGCGGAAGCTGCCGATCATGACCGTCATCGCGACGGCCAGTGCCAGTGCGACGAGCACGCCGGCCAGCGAGCGGCGTGCCTCGCTCGCCTGGTCGCGGCTGCGCTCGCGGGCCAGCAGCAGCAAAGGCGTGGCCGGCAGCCGCGCCAGCAGCGCCGTCAGGCCGCGCACCCCGGCCGGCACCAGCGCCAGGCCGCCCAGCAGCAGGCAGAGCATGGACAGGTAGGCCGCAACCGGCGTGTCGTGCCACAGCGGCGGCAGCGCGGCCAGCAGGCCGCCCAGCGTCAGCAGGCCCGCGCCCAGCCAGGCCGGCAGGCTGCGGCTGGCCGGCAAGCCCAGGCCCTTGAGCACCAGGGCCGGCGCGATGCGGCGTATCGTCAGCGCCGGCGCCAGCGCGGCCAGCAGTGCGGCGGCCATGCCCAATGCGCCGTAGACCAGCGCCGGCAGCAGCAGCGACTGGCCCAGCAGCAACTGGATGGACGAGCCGCCCGCGCCCTGCAGGCCCAGGTCGCTGCCCAGCAGCTTCAGCGCGCCGGCCGCCAGGCCCAGGCCCAGCGCCAGGCCCAGCAGGGTGCCGATGAGGCCGACGATGCCGCCCTCCATCAGGATGAGCCGCCAGCGCATGCGCGCCGACACGCCCAGCACGCCCGCCAGCGCCCATTGCGGCAGGCGCTGGGCAGTGGCCAGCGACAGCACCGCGTAGACGAGGAAGCTGCCCGTGAACAGCGCCATCAGCGCCAGCAGCCCCAGGTTGACGCGGTAGGCGCGGGTCAGGTCGGACAGGCGGGCGCCTTCGTCCACGGGCGGTGCGGCCCGCCAGCGCGCGGGCAACCGGGCGGCCCAGGCGGTGGCGTCCACGCCGGGGGCCAGCTGTACGTCGATGCGGTCCAGCCCGTCGAGGCGCCCGAACAGGACTTGCGCGTCGGCGATGTCCAGCACGCCCAGCGGCGTGCTGCCGGCGGCGACGCGGCCACCGATGCGCAGCTCGATATCGCGCGGCGCCGCGCCGCCGGGCTGGGGCAGGCGCAGTCTCAGGCGGGTCGCACCGGCGGGCAACAGGCGACGCGCGGCCGCGTTCAGGTGCACCGTGTCGGCGGCCAGCAGCTCGTTGACGCCGCCCTCGATCTGCGGCGTGAGCTCCGGCGCGAGCGGGCGGCTGCTGGCGGCGGAGGCCAGCAGGGCCAGCGGGTCCAGGCCGATGAGGTGCAGGCTCAGGCCGCGGCCCACCGAGTCGGTCTGGCCGGGCCACAGCGCCTGGGCCTCGACGACGGGGCTGGCGGCGGCGACATCCGGGCGGTTCAGCAGCTCGGCGAGGTCGGCGGCGGTCAGCGTGCCACCGCGGGCGTGCAGCACCAGGTCGGGCTGGCCGTTGACGCCGCGCGCGGCGCGCGCGAACTCGGCCAGCGCCGCGCCGTTGAGCAGGTGCACGCCAAAGGCCAGCGCCACGCCCAGCATGACGGCGACGATGGCCAGCACGATACGACCGGGCTGGTCGCGCCAGGCGGGCCAGCACAGCGTGGCCCACAGCCTCATGCTTGGTGCAGGCCGAGGCCGTCCAGCCGCAGGCGCCGGTCCGCGGCGTCGGCTGCGCGTTCCGAATGCGTCACCAGCAGGCAGGCCGCTCCGGCCTCCAGCGTGCAGTGCCGCAGCAGCGCCAGCACCTCGGCCGCATGGCGGGCGTCGAGGTTGCCCGTGGGCTCGTCGGCGAGCACGAGGCGGGGGCGGTGCACCAGTGCGCGGGCGATGGCGACGCGCTGCAACTGGCCGCCGGACAGCTGGCGCGGCATGCGCTCGGCCAGTGGCGCGAGCTCCACCGCCGCGAGCATCTGCGCGACGCGGGCGTCGTCGCGGCGGCCCAGCAGGCGCAGCGGCAGCGCGACGTTGTCAGCCACATTGAGGTGCGGCAGCAGGTGGAAGGCCTGGAAGACGAAGCCCAACGCCCGGCGGCGCAGCGCCGAGCGGCCCTCGTCGTCGAGCGTGCGCAGGTCGCGGCCGTCCAGCGTGATGCTGCCGGTATCGGCCTCGTCCAGCCCGGCCAGGCAGTTCAGCAGCGTGGACTTGCCAGCGCCGGACTCGCCCAGCAGCGCGACGATCTCGCCCGGCGCGAGTTCGAGGTCGATGCCGGAGAACACGGCCACGTCGCCGTAGGCCTTGGACAGGCCGCTCGCACTCAGAGGATTCATGCCTTGGATTCTGGATCCTTGCGTGCGGCCGCCGCCCGACCCTGGGGCGGCGCGAGCTTGATGCCGCGCCGGCCCAGCGCCTCGCGCAGCAGCAGCTCGGCCTGGGCGTTCGCGCTGCGCAGCTCGGCCGCGGCGAGCCGCTCGACCTCGGCCCACAGCGCGGGGTCGACGCGCAGCGGGAAGGATTTCTTGTCGGGGCTGGCCATCAGCTGTGCTTGTCGGGGCGCCTGGGCTGCCGCTGCGGCTCGATCTCGGCGGGGGGCGGTGCCGGAAACAGGCGAAAGATCTGCCAGCACCAGGCGGCAAACCACAGGGCCAGCGCCGCGGCCCCGAGCTGCCAGGCTTCGCCCGGCGGCTGCGGCCAGTCGGGGCTGCTGCGCAGCAGCAGCAGGAGGTGGATGCCGGCAAGCAGCAGCATCTGCATCAGGCCCAGGGCGCTGACGTGCTCGGCCAGGCGGGCCAGCGTGGCTTCGCGGCGTTCCGGCGCCAGCCAGTAGGCCCGATGGGGCAGGCTGAGCTGCTGCGGTGCGTTGCGTCCCATCCAGGTCACGAAACCGGGCCCGAACAGGCCGCCCGTCCCGACCGCCAGCAGCATCGCGACGAGGTAGGCGCCCCGGCCCATCTCCTGGCCAGGGTCGCCGACCTGTTCAGGGAGCCAGGGCAGCGTGGCCGCCATGAACAGCGCGGTGAGCGGCCAGGCGAGGCGGAACAGGTGGCTCTGCACGGCGCTGCCTCAGGTGTAGAGCGAACCGGTGTTGACGACCGGCTGGGTCTCGCGGTCGGAGCACAGCACGACCAGCAGGTTGCTGACCATGGCGGCGCGGCGTTCGTCGTCCAGCACGACGATCTGGCGCTCGCTCAGGCCCTTCAGCGCCGACTCGACCATCTCCACCGCGCCCTGCACGATCTTGCTGCGTGCGCTGATGATGGCCTCGGCCTGCTGGCGGCGCAGCATGACCTGCGCGATCTCGGGGGCGTAGGCGAGGTGGCTGATCTTGGCGTCCAGCACGTCCACGCCGGCATCTGCGAAGCGGGCCTGCAGTTCGGCGCGCAGGGCCAGCGCGACGACGTCCTGGCCGCCGCGCAGGGTCACGGCGCCGGCCTCGACCTCGTCGGCCTCGTCATAGGCATAGCACGTGGCCAGGTGGCGGATGGCGGCCTCGGCCTGCACGCGCACATAGGCTTCGTAGTCATCCACCTGGAACAGCGCCTGAACGGTGTCGCGCACCCGCCAGACGACGACGGCGCTGATCTCTATGGGGTTGCCGCGCTGGTCGTTGACCTTGAGCACTGGCGCGTTGAGGTTGCGGTCGCGCAGGGAGACGCGCTTCTTCACTGCCAGCGGGTTGGCCCAGCGCAGGCCGGTGCCGCGGTCGCTGCCGATGTAGGCGCCGAACAGCGTCAGCGCGGCGGCCTGGTTGGGATTGAGCATGTACAGGCCCGCCAGCGTCAGTACGCCGGCCAGCACCAGCGGCACGCCCAGCAGCGGTGCACCACGCATGAGGCCGATGCCGATGGCGATCAGCGCCAGGCCAAGCGCCACCATGGGATAGCCGTTGACGCTGCGGGCCGCGCTTTCGCTGACGCTGGTTTCACGCGACGGGGAGGGAGTGCTCATGACGTGGCTTGCCTCAAAAGTGAATCAAAGTGATATCACTTTAACGAGGCTTTCGATGCGACGCAAGAGGGCTCAGACCAGCAGGCGATGCAGCCCGGCCAGCAGCTCGGGGATGGGTTGGGGGCCATCGCAGGCGATGACGCGGCGCCGCGGCATGCTGCGCAGCCAGGTGATCTGGCGCTTGGCGAGCTGGCGGGTGGCGGCGATGCCGCGCTCACGCAGGTCATGGAAGTCGTCGGCATCCAGCGCCTCCCAGGCCTGGCGGTAGCCGACGCAGCGCATGGACGGCAGGGCCAGGCTCAGGTCTCCGCGGGCGCGCAAGGCCTTCACCTCGTCGATGAGACCCTGGGCCAGCATCGTGTCGAAGCGCTGTGCCAGCCGCTCGTGCAGCCAGGCGCGGTCGGTGGGTTCCAGCGAGAACAGCGGCCAATCCACGCCTTCCTCGCGCGTCGCGGCATGCAGGGCGCTCAGCGGCTGGCCGGTCAGGCGTATGACTTCGAGGGCGCGCTGGATGCGCTGGCTGTCGTTGGGCGCCAGGCGCTCGGCCGTATCGGGGTCAAGCCTTGCCAGTTCGGCATGCAGCGCCGGCCAGCCTCGCTCGGCAGCCTCGGCGTCGATGGCGGCGCGCAGCTCCGCGTCGGCCTGGGGCAGCGTGGAGAGGCCGTCAAACAGCGCCTTGAAGTACAGCATGGTGCCGCCCACCAGCAGCGGCAGCCGGCCGCGCGCGGCGATCTCCGACGCCAGGCGCCTGGCGTCGCGCACGAACTCGGCAGCCGAGTAGCTCTCCAGCGGGTCGAGGATGTCGATCAGGTGGTGCGGCACGGCGGCCCGCTCAGGCGTCGTTGGCTTGGCGGTGCCGATATCCATGCCGCGGTAGACCAGCGCCGAGTCCACGCTGATGATCTCCACCGGCAGCACCTCGGCGATTGCCAGCGCCGCCGCAGTCTTGCCGCAGCCGGTGGGGCCGGCCAGGCAGATGGGGGTCAGAAGCGTTCCCATGGGGCGAGGTAGCGCCATTGGCCCACCGGCAGATGACCCAGCGGGATGCGGCCGATGCGCACACGCTTGAGACCCACGACTTTCAGCCCGACCAGTTCGCACATGCGGCGGATCTGGCGCTTCTTGCCCTCGCGCAGCACAAAGCGCAGCTGCTGCTCGTTCTGCCAGCTGACCTTGGCGGGCTGCAGTTGCTCGCCGTCCAGCTCCAGGCCATGGTTGAGCAGGGCCAGTTGCTCGGGCGCCAGCGCCGCGTTGGGCAGCGTGCCCTCGGGCACCTCGTGACCCACGAACTCGACGCGGACGAGGTACTCCTTCTCAATGTCGGAATCGTCGCCGATCAGCGCCTTGGCCACGCGACCGTCCTGCGTCAGCACCAGCAGGCCGGTGGAGTCGATGTCCAGCCGGCCGGCGGGCGCCAGGTGACGGTGGTGGTTGGGATGGGGCTTGATGCCGGAGGGGTCATCCTTCCAGCGGTTCTCCTGCTGGAACAGCACCACGGCCGGCTCGTAACCGTCCTCGGCCTGGCCGGACACGTAGCCGATGGGCTTGTGCAGCAGCACGGTGACGAGCTGGGATTGGGCCTGGCGGGCCGCGGGGTCGATGGTGATCTCGACGTCGCCGACGACGCGCTGACCCAGCACGGCGACCTTGCCGTTCACCCGCACCCAGCCGGCGGCGATCCACTCGTCGGCCTCGCGGCGCGACGCCATCTTCAGCTCGCTCATGCGCTTGGACAGGCGATCGCCGTCCTCGGCATCGACCTGGCGAGCCGGGTTGCGGCGCTGCTGCGGCCGCGGCGGCGCCTCGAAGCCGGGGCCGCGGTTGGAGGCGCGGCGCTGGTCGATGCGGGGCGGGCGGTCGCCGGCGGGGCGCTCATCGCGGTGCTCGTGACGGCGACTCGGGTCGCCGTGTTGCGCGCGCTGTGGCGGGCCGTCCGGGTTGAAACCACCGGGCCTGGGGCCGGGGCGACCCTGCCGCTCGTCGCGCGGCCGGTCATCGCGGCGGAAGGGTTCGCTGCGCGGCTGCGGCCGCTCGGGCTTGAAGCCGGCCGGCTTGGGCCGGGCCGGGCGCTCGTCGCGCCGATCGTCACGCTGGGGCGCGGACCGCTCGTTGCGCTGCTGCTGAGTCTTCTGGAAGCGCTCCTCGCGCTCGGTCCTCTCGGCTTGTGCCTTGGCCAAGGTGGGGCGGGGCTTGGAGACGCCCTTGCCGCGCAGCGGCGCGCGCTTCTCGCCCTCGGCATTGCGGGTCTTGGCGGCGGGCTTGGGCTTGCCCTTGAGGGTGATGGTGGCCATCTTTTCTTCTTTCAGCGGCCGCGCAGGAACAGGGCGTCCAGCTCGCGCATGTCGAGCTGGCGCCAGGTCGGGCGGCCGTGGTTGCATTGGTCGGCGCGTTCGGTGGCTTCCATGTCGCGCAGCAGCGCGTTCATCTCGTCCAGCGTCAGCTGGCGATTCGCGCGCACTGCGCCATGGCAGGCCATGGTGGCGAGGATCTCGTGCTGGGCGCGCTCCAGCACCGAGCTGGCGTCGAACTGGGCCATCTCGGCCAGCAGCTCGCGGGTCAGCGCGACCAGGTCGCTCGCGGCCAGCAGGGCAGGGCGGGAGCGCACGGCCAGGGTGCGGACGGACAGTGGCGCCACGTCCAGTCCCAGCTGGGCCAGTGTCGTCGCATGCTGCTCGGCCGCGGCGACCTCCTCGGCCGTGGCGGCAAAGCTGATCGGGATCAGCAGCGGCTGGCTCTCGATCTGCGTCGCGCCCAGCCTGGCCTTGAGGCGTTCGTAGACGACGCGCTCATGGGCGGCATGCATGTCGACGATGACCAGGCCCTGGCGGTTCTCGGCCAGGATGTAGACGCCCTGGATTTGCGCGATGGCGCGACCCAGTGGCCAGTCCTGGTCGGGCAGCACCGGCTTCAGCGTGACGGCGGGTGCGGTCGGAATGGGGGTGGGTGGCGCGGATTCGGTGGGCTCGGCGGGCCGCCACAGCGCTTCGTGCTGCTCCAGCGACAGCCGCACCTGCTCGGCCGTAGGCGGCACGGGCGGCACATAGGCCGCGTGACCCTGCCGGGGCTCGGCGACGTAGAGCGTGGCCGCGGCCGTCGGCGCGAAGCCCAGCGGCGCCATGGCCGATTCGACGCCCGCGGCCTCGGCACTGCGCGAGGAGGCCAGTGCGTCGATGAAGGCGCGGCGCACGCTCTGGTGGATGGCGCGGCCATCGCGGAAGCGCACCTCGATCTTGGTCGGGTGCACGTTCACGTCCACCAGCTCGGGCGCGATCTCGATGAACAGCACGTAGCTGGGCTGGCGCTGGCCGTGCAGCACGTCCTCGTAAGCCGAGCGGATGGCGTGGCTGATGAGCTTGTCGCGCACGTAGCGACCGTTGACCCAGACGTACTGCTGGTCGGCCCGCGAGCGCGCGGCCTCGGGCAGGCCGGCGCGGCCGGTCAGCGCCAGCGGGCCGGCGCTGTGCTCGAAGGCGCGGCTGTCCTCGTTGAAGTCGGCGCCCAGCACGTCGGCGATGCGCTGCTCGCTGGAGGCTGCGCGCCACTGGTCCACCAGCTTGCCCTCGTGCCAGATGGCGAAGCCTACGTCCGGCCGCGCCAGCGCATGGCGGCGCACCGCCTCCACGCAATGGGCCAGCTCGGTGGCGTCGGTCTTCAGGAACTTGCGGCGCGCGGGCGTCGAGAAGAACAGCTCGCGCACCTCGACGCTGGTGCCGCGCGAGCGGGCGGCGGCGCAGAGCTCGCCGCTGCGGGCGTCGATGCGGTGGGCATGGGAGGCGTCGGCCGTGCGGCTGGCGATGGACATCTCCGATACCGACGCGATGGCCGCCAGCGCCTCGCCGCGGAAACCCATGGTCGCGACCGACTCCAGCTCGTTGAGCGACGCGATCTTGCTGGTCGCATGGCGCTTGAGCGCCAGCGGCAGCTGGGCCGCCGGGATGCCGCAGCCGTCATCCTCGACGACGATGCTGCGCACGCCGCCAGCCATCAGCTTGACGAGCACGTTGCGGGCGCCGGAATCCAGCGCGTTGTCAACCAGCTCGCGCACCACCGAGGCCGGACGCTCGACGACCTCACCGGCGGCGATCTGGCTGATCAGCTCGTCGGGCAGTTCGCGGATGGTGCGGGGCGCGGAGACTTCAGGGAGCGGCGAATCCATCCCCGGGATTATCGACGCCCCTCGACCGTCATCGAGGCGTCGGGATAATGCCGCGCCATGGACCTGCTGCACTTTCTCGTCGACTTCATCCTGCACGTGGATCGGCACCTGGCCGATTTCGTCCAGGCCTACGGCACCTGGGTGTACGCCCTGCTGTTCCTCATCATCTTCGTGGAGACCGGCGTCGTCGTGATGCCCTTCCTGCCGGGCGACTCTCTGCTGTTCGTGGTCGGCGCGATGTGCGGCGTGGGGCTGATGGACCTGGGCCTGTCCATGGCGCTGCTGACGGCGGCGGCCATCCTGGGCAACCAGAGCAACTACACCCTGGGCCGCTACTTCGGGCCGCGCGTGTTCCAGTGGGAGCAGTCGCGCTTCTTCAACAAGGCGGCCTTCGACAAGGCCCATGCCTTCTACGAGAAGTACGGCGGCTTCACCATCGTCGCGGCGCGCTTCATGCCATTCCTGCGCACCTTCGCGCCCTTCGTGGCCGGCGTGGCGCAGATGACGCGGCGCAAGTTCACCTTCTACGACGTGACTGGCGGCGCGCTGTGGGTGTGCGGCATCACGCTGGTCGGCTATGTGTTCGGCAACGTGCCCTGGGTCAAGGCCCACCTGGACAAGATCATCTGGGCCATGATCCTCATCCCCGGCCTCATCGTCATCGTCGGTGGCCTGCGCGGACGGCTGGCGCGCAAGTCGGGCTGACTGACTTTCGGGTCCGGCCCGTCCAGGGTCTAGAGTCACGGGCTTTTCGTGACTGTCGGAGATCCCGATGACCCTGTCCCGCATTGCCCTGGCCCTGGCCTGCGCCTGGATGACCTCCGGCCTGGCCCAGGCCGCCGAACCGACGCTGATGCTGCGTCAGCCCGCCGTTTCCAAGGACCATCTCGCCTTCGTCTACGCCGGCGACCTCTGGCTGGCCGACCGCAACGGCGGCAATGCGCGCCGGCTCACGAGCCACGCGGCCAGCGAATTCGCGCCGCGCTTCTCGCCGGACGGCCGGCAGATCGCCTTCTCGGCCAGCTATGACGGCAACATCGACGTCTACGTCATCGGCCTGGATGGCGGTACGCCGAAGCGTCTGACCTGGCACCCTGGGGCCGATGTCGTCAGTGGCTGGAGTCCGGACGGCCGTCGCGTGCTGTTCGCGTCGCCGCGCGAGGTGCTGAACAACCGCAGCAACCAGCTCTACGAAGTTAGCGTGGATGGCGGCTACGAGAAGCAGGTCATGAAGGCCGTGGCCTGGGAGGGCGCCTGGTCGGCCGACGGCAAGCAACTGGCCTACCGCCCCTACAACGCAGCCTACGCTGGCGTCAGCGGCTGGCGCCAGAGCCGCGGTGGCTCGACGCCACCGGTGTGGATCATGGACATGGCCTCCCAGCGCTGGCAGGAGATTCCCCACGTCAATGCAACCGACTCGGCGCCGGTCTGGGCCGGCGGGGAGGTGGTCTTCATCTCCGACCGCGCGGACGGCGCCGCCAACCTGTTTGCCTTCAACCCGGCCACCAAGTCGCTGCGCCAGCTCACGAAGGAGACGCAATGGGACGTGCGCAGCGTCGACGCCGTCGGCACGACGCTGGTCTACGAGGCGGGTGGGCGCATCAAGCAGATCGAGCTGGCCGGCGGCGAGCCGCGCGTGCTCGACATCCAGCTCGCCAGCCTCGCGCCCCGGCCGCAGTGGAAGGACGCCGGCAAGACGCTGACGCAGGCCCGCCTGTCCAGCACCGGCAAGCGCGTGGTGGTGAGCGCGCGCGGCGACGTGTTCACGGTACCGGTCAAGGACGGCAGCGTGCGCAACCTGACCGAGACTGCCGGCGTGCGCGAAAAGGACGCGCTGTGGAGTCCTGACGGCCAGCGCGTGGCCTATGTCTCCGACGCGCCGGGCATGCGCCACGAGCTGGTGCTGCAGGCGCAGACCGGCCTGGGCGCCAAGGAGCGCTTCCTGCTGTCCAAGGAGGGTTATTTCACGCTGATGGACTGGTCGCCGGACGGCCAGCAACTGGTGCTGCAGGACAACCACCTCAACCTCTACCGCCTCGGCCTGGCGGCGGGACCGCAGCGTGGACAGCTCGTCAAGATCGCCACCAATGTGCGCCGCTTCGGCGCCAACGGCTTTGCGGTGTCCTTCTCGCCGGACAGCCGCTGGCTGGCCTACACGGTCTCGGGGGACAACTACTTCGGTCGCATCGTGCTGCACGACATCGCCACCGGCCGCAGCCACACGGTGACCGACGGCCTGGCCCATGCCGGCAATCCGGCGTTCTCGGCCAAGGGCGACTACCTCTACTTCACGGCGTCCATCAACTCCGGCCCCAGCCAGGTCGGGCTGGACCTGTCCACGCAGGAGCGCCCGCGCCGCGTGGGCCTCTACGCACTGGTGCTGGCGGCGGACGGCAAGTCGCCGCTCGCGCCCAAGGCGGGTGACGAGGAGGCCAGGAAGGAAGAGAAGAAGGATGAGCCGGCCGACAGGAAGGCCGACGCCAAGAAGGACGACAAGCCCAAGGCCGAGCCGCTCAAGCCCGTCAAGGTCGACCTCGACGGGCTGGCGGACCGCCTCGTGGCTCTGCCGGTGGCGGAGCGCAACTACGACAGCCTGGCAGTGGCTTCCGATGGCGCGCTCTACTATCTGCAGCGTCCGCAGCCGGGGGCCAGCAACGAGCTGCCGCAGGCTGAGCGCCGCGCGACGGCCGAGCTGTGGCGCTTCGACTTCGAGGAGCGCAAACCCAAGCTGCTGCGCAGCGGTGTCGCCGAGTTCTCGCTGAGCGAAGACCACAAGAAGCTGCTGCTGACCGTGGCCGGCGGCAAGCTGGAGGTGGGCGACGCCAACGACAAGGCCGAGACCAAGGCGCTGGACTTGTCCGGCCTGCGCGCCCGCATCGACCCCAAGGCGGAGTGGAAGCAGATCTTCGACGAGGCCTGGTGGATGGAGAAGGAGTTCTTCTACGACCCCGCCCTGCACGGGTTGAACTGGCAGGCCGTCTACGACCGCTATCTGCCGCAACTGGCCCATGTGCAGCGTCGCGAGGACCTCAACGACCTGCTGGTGCAGATGATCGGCGAGCTGCAGGTGGGCCACAACCGCACCGGCGCCGGCGACGAGCACCAGGAGTCACCGGTGGCCGTGGGCCTGCTGGGTGCGGACTTCGCCGTCGAGCAGGGCCGCTACCGCGTCGCCACGCTTTACGCCGGCGACCGCCTCAACCCCAGCCTGCGCTCGCCGCTGAGCGCGCCGGGCCTGGGCGTGAAGGAGGGCGATTTCATCCTGGCCGTCAACGGTCATGAGCTGGACGGCAGGACCGGCCCCATCGGCAACATCTATGCGCTGCTGGAGAACACCGTCGGCAAGCAGGTCGTCCTCGCCGTCGCGCAGGACGCGGCCGGCAAGGGTCGCCGCGACATCACGGTCGAGCCCATCGCCAGCGAGTCGTTGCTGCGCCGCTGGGCGTGGATAGACGGCAACCGCAGGAAGGTCGAGCAGAAGAGCGGCGGCAAGGTGGCCTATGTCTACATGCCCGACACCGCGGGCCAGGGCTTCGAGCACTTCAACCGCATGTTCTTCGCGCAGGTCGACAAGCAGGCGCTGATCGTCGACGACCGCCGCAACGGCGGCGGCCAGGCGGCCAACTACGTGACGGAGCTGCTGTCGCGCCCCTACCTGGGCAGCTGGAAGGACCGCGACGGCCTGGTCTTCGACACGCCGGGTGGCGCCATCTACGGCCCCAAGGCCATGCTCATCGACCAGGACGCCGGCTCGGGCGGCGACTTCATGCCCTATGCGTTCAAGCGCGTGGGCCTGGGGCCGCTGATCGGCAAGCGCACCTGGGGTGGCCTGATCGGCATCTCGGCCAACCCGCCGCTCGTGGACGGCGGCTTCCTGACCGTGCCCTATTTCCGCTTCTACACGCCGGAAGGCGAATGGCGTATCGAGAACGAGGGCGTGGCGCCGGACATCGACGTCGAACTGGACCCGGCTGCCGTCAACCGCGGCGAGGACACGCAGCTGGATGCGGCGATCGCCGACGTGATGAAGCGGCTGGAGGGCTGGAAGCCCATCCAGCGCAAGGTGGCGCCGGCGCCGGCGACGCTGGGGCGTTGACATGAAGGGCTGGGCCGCCCTGTCCCTGCGGGGCCGCCTCTTCCTGCTGGCGCTGCTGCCCCTGCTGGCCTCGCTGGCGCTGATCGCGCTGGCCGTGCGCCAGCAGGAGAGCGCGCTGGCCACGCGCGAGCACGCGCTGGTGCGGGCCAGCTATATGGATGCGCGGCGTACCGAGCTCAAGCATTACGTGGACCTCGCCGTCAGCACCATCAAGCCGTTGCTCGGCCAGCCGGGCGGGCGGGAGCGGGCGCTGGCCATCCTGTCCTCGCTGGACTACGGCCGCGACGGCTATTTCTTCGTCTACTCGCTGAGCGGCCGCGTGCTGATGCACTCACGCCAGCCTGAGCTGGTCGGCCAGGAGCTCTGGGAACTGCACGACCCACGCGGCCGGCCGACCATCCAGCAGCTGATCCACCAGGCCAAGGCCGGCGGTGGCTATGTGGACTACCTGTGGCGCAAGCCGTCCAGCAACCTGCTGGCGCCCAAGCTGGGCTATGTCGTCGCGGTGCCGGAATGGGACTGGATGCTGGGCACGGGCCTCTACCTGGACGGCATCGAGGCGACGATGGCGGAGCTGGAGCGCGGCGCGCGCCAGAACATCACGGCCACCATGCTGTGGGTGGGCGCCGTCGCCATCTTCGGCGTGGCCCTCATCAGTGCCGGCGCGCTGGCGCTCAACCTCAGCGAGCACCGCAGCGCCGAGGCCAAGCTGCGCGCGCTGGCGCGCGAGGTCGTGCAGAGCCAGGAGGACGAGCGCGCGCGGCTGGCGCGCGAACTGCACGACGGCGTCAGCCAGGCGCTGGTGGCGACCAAGCTGCTGATCGAGTCAGCCCAGTCCGAGCCCGCCTCGGCCGCGCGTCTGCAGGCGCTGGCGCTGACGCGGCTGAACAGTACGCTCTCGGAGGTGCGGCATCTGTCCCACGCGCTGCGGCCCGCGTTGCTGGACACACTGGGCCTGCCAGCGGCGCTGCAGCATCTGGCGGCGGAGTTCGACGCCGCCGGCGGCACGCATTTCCAGGCCAGCGTGGAGGGCGAGGAGGTCGAGTTGCCAGAGGTGGTGAACACGGCGCTGTTCCGCATCGCGCAGGAGGCGCTGAACAACGCGGCCCGCCATGCCCGTGCGACGCGGGTGGGCGTGATGCTGCACTTCGGGCGTGACGGCGGACTGGCCCTGGAGATCCACGACGACGGCCAGGGCTTCGACGCCGACGCGGCCCAGGCCGTGGCCGACCAGGGACTGGGCCTGCGCAGCATGCGCGAGCGCGCGGCTGCCCTGGGCGCCAGGCTGGGGCTGGTGACGTCGCCAGGCCTGGGCAGCCGGTTGACGGTCAAACTGGGGGCTGCTGACCTGGCCCGCGCGGCCTCATGAACATGCCCATACGCATCCTGCTCGTCGACGACCACCCCATGGTGCGCGAGGGCCTGGTCGCGCGCCTGGCGGCCGTGCCGCGCTTCGAGGTCGTCGGCGAGGCCGGCGGCCGCGTAGAGGCGCTGGAGCAACTGGCCCGCACGGCGCCCGACGTCGTGCTGATGGACGTGGGGCTGAAGGACGGCAACGGCATCGCGCTCGGCGCGGAAATGCTGGAGGCGCGGCCGGCCATCAGGCTGCTGATGTTCAGCATGTATGACAACCCCGAGTACGTGCAGCGCGCGCTGACGGCCGGTGCGCGCGGCTATGTGCTGAAAGATGCGCCGGCGACGGAGATCGTGTCGGCCATAGATGCGGTGGCGGCGGGCGGCACCTTCCTGAGCGCGGCCGTATGCGGCCGGCTGTTCCGCGGCCAGAGCCCCAAGCCGGTGCTGACGCCGCGCGAGAGCGAGATCCTCGGCAAGCTGGGGCAGGGCGCTTCAAGCAAGCAGATCGCACGCGAGCTGAACCTGTCGGTGCGCACCGTGGAGGCGCACCGGCAGAGCATCAAGCGCAAGCTGGAACTGGACGGGCAGGCGGAGCTGATCCGCTATGCCGTCGAGCATGTCAGCGGCAAGGGACCGGCATGAGCTGCCGGCCCTGACTCAGCGGCCGCGGCGCGGGCCGTAGTCGTCGCGATCATGGTCGCGGCGATCCCAGCGGTAGTCGCGGCGGCCATCGCGATCACCCCAGCGGCGCTCGTGATAGACCGTCTCGTACACCACCCGGGGCGGAGGCGGGGGCGCGTAGTAGACGTCGGGCTGGACATAGCGCGGCGCCGGCACGTAGACGACCGGCGGCGGGTCGTAGTAGACCGGCGCGGGCACCACATACCTCGGGCCGTCGGCCACATAGACGCCGGCGGCCGGCAGGTTGATGCCGATGGACCAATGCGTGCCGGCGTGGGCGGCGCCGGCACCGAGCATGGCGGCGCCGGCGGCCAGGGTGACGAGGGCGGAACGAAGCATGGTGAACCTCCTGCAAAGCCAGGACTGCTGGCTCGATGCCGGAACAACGCTGCCCGACGCGTTGCGTTGACGCGTCGCCCGGCGCATTGGTAAGCGGGTGTGATGACGCCAGGGTTGACCCTTAGGTGATGCCGCGTGGTTGGTCTGCGTGACATGGACGATTGCCTGCCGCGCCCCGATTCCCGAGACTTCCGTCACGGCCATGCGCCCTCGTCGAGGCGTGCGCCGCATCCGGAGACAAGACTCATGAATCTGCGCCGCCACCTCGCGTGGGCGGGCATTGCGATCCTTGGCGCTGCATCCCTCGCCGTCGTGGCCCTGAGCCGCGGCGAGACGATCAGCGCGCTATGGGTCGTGGCTGCCGCCCTTTGCACCTACCTGATCGCCTACCGCTACTACAGCCTGTTCATCGCCGACAAGGTGCTGGGGCTGGACGCCAAGCGCCAGACGCCGGCCTGGAAGTACAACGACGGCCTGGACTACGTGCCCACCAACAAGCATGTGCTCTACGGCCACCACTTCGCCGCGATCGCCGGCGCGGGCCCGCTGGTGGGCCCCGTGCTCGCGGCGCAGATGGGCTACCTGCCCGGGCTGTTGTGGATCCTGGCCGGCGTCGTCTTCGCCGGCGCGGTGCAGGACTTCATCGTGCTGTTCATCTCCACGCGCCGAGACGGCCGCTCGCTGGGCGACCTCGTCAAGCAGGAGATGGGCACGGTGCCGGGCCTGATCGCGCTGTTCGGCGCCTTCATGATCATGATCATCATCCTGGCGGTGCTGGCGCTCATCGTCGTGAAGGCGCTGGCGGACTCGCCCTGGGGCCTGTTCACGGTGACGGCCACCATCCCGGTCGCGCTGTTCATGGGCGTCTACCTGCGCTTCATCCGCCCGGGCCGCATCGGCGAGGTGTCAGTCATCGGCTTCGTGCTGCTGATGGCGGCCATCTTCGGCGGCCAGGCGGTCAGCGAGAGCCCGACGCTCGCGCCGCTGTTCACGCTGGCCCCGACCACGCTGGTCTGGGCGCTGATCGGCTACGGCTTCATCGCTGCCTGCATCCCGGTGTGGCTGCTGCTGGCGCCGCGCGACTACCTCAGCACCTTTCTGAAGATAGGCACCATCGTCGCGCTGGCCATCGGCATCATCGTCGTCGCGCCGCCGCTGAAGATGCCCGCGCTGACGCAGTTCGCGGCCGGAAACGGCCCGGTCTGGGCCGGCAACCTGTTCCCCTTCCTGTTCATCACCATCGCCTGCGGCGCGGTGTCGGGCTTCCACGCGCTGATCGCGTCGGGCACCAGCCCGAAGCTGCTGGAGAACGAGACGCACGCCCGCTACATCGGCTATGGCGGCATGCTGGCCGAGAGCTTCGTCGCCGTGATGGCGCTGGTGGCAGCCGCCTGCATCGAGCCGGGCGTCTACTTCGCGATGAACAGCCCGGCCGCCGTCGTCGGCAAGGATGCCGCCACGGTGGCGCAGACGCTGTCCACCTGGGGCTTCGTCATCACGCCCGACATGCTGACCCAGGCCGCGGCCGACGTCGGCGAGAAGACCATCCTGGCCCGCGCCGGCGGCGCGCCGACGCTGGCCGTGGGCATGGCCGAGATCCTGCACCAGGTCATCGGCGGCAAGGCCATGATGGCCTTCTGGTACCACTTCGCCATCCTGTTCGAGGCGCTGTTCATCCTGACCGCCGTGGACGCCGGCACGCGCGCCGGCCGCTTCATGCTGCAGGACCTGCTGGGCAGCTTCGTGCCCTCGCTCAAGCGCACCGAGAGCTGGGTCGCCAACTTCATCGCCACCGGCCTGTGCGTGGCGGCCTGGGGCTACTTCCTCTACCAGGGCGTCGTCGATCCGCTGGGCGGCATCAACACGCTGTGGCCGCTGTTCGGCATCGCCAACCAGATGCTGGCCGCCGTCGCGCTGCTGCTGGGCACTGTCGTCATCTTCAAGATGAAGAAGGACCGTTACGCCTGGGTCACGGCCCTGCCGGCCGTGTGGCTGCTGGTCTGCACGATGACTGCGGGCTGGCTGAAGATCTTTTCGGCCGACCCCAAGCTGGGCTTCCTGGCCCACGCCGACAAGTACGCCGCCGCGATTGCGCAAGGCCAGGTGCTGGCGCCGGCCAAGACGCTGGCTGCGATGGAGCGCGTGGTCTTCAACGACCGGCTGGACGCGGCACTGTGCGCCCTCTTCATGGGCGTGGTCATCAGCGTGCTGATCTACAGCGTCAAGGCCATCGTCGCGGCCCGCCGCAGCGGCCGGCCGACGGCCCATGAAACGGCCTTCGTGCCGATGCCGGCCGGCCAGCATGCGTGAGCAGCTGGGCGAGCTGGCCCGTGACGCCGCCCGTGCCGGGCGGTACCTCACGCAGAGCCTGCGCCTGATGGTGGGCGTGCCGGACTACGGCAGCTACCTGGCCCACCACCAGGCCACGCACCCGGAGCGGGAGCCCATGAGCTACGAGGAGTTCTTCATGGAGAGGCAGGCGGCGCGCTACAGCGCGCGCGTCGGGAAGTGCTGCTGACCCAGTGGTACAAGGCCGGCCATGCCGGCCTTTTCCGACGATGTCCTTCCAGAAGGCTTCCATCTGCTGCCCGGCCTGCTCGCGCCGCAACGGCGGCAGGCCCTGATCGACGAGCTTTCGACGCTGCCGCCCGGCGCGGCGGGTCAGCGTGAATTGCTGGACCGGCCCTGGTGCCGGGCCCTGGTGGGTTGGCTGAAAGGCCAGCCGCGGCTGCGACCCTATCTGCCGTGCGACGACGTGGCGGTGCAGTGCACGCTGTTCGAGAAATCCCAGGATCGCAACTGGCTGGTCGCACCTCATCAGGACCTTGCCGTTCCGGTCCGGAACCGAATCGATCACGCCATGCTGAGCGGCTGGTCCGTCAAGGGCGGCCGGCATTTCGTGCTGGCGCCGGCTGAGGTGCTCCGCGGCATGCTGGCCCTGCGTCTGCATCTGGACGATGCGACGCAGGCCGATGGTGGCTTGCGCTTCGTGCCGGGCTCGCATCGAGAGGGTGTTCTCTGCCCTGACGCGATCCGCGCCCGGCGTGACCGGTCCGGCGAGGTGGTGGTTGACGCGCGGGCCGGCGATGCGCTCTTGATGCGCCCCCTCGTACTGCACTCATCCAGCAAGGCCGTTGCCGCAGGCCGGCGGCGTGTGCTGCATCTGCTGTTTGGCCCGCCGGCCTTGCCCCACGGCCTGCGCTGGCTCTCGGCCGTCTGACGCTTACAGCGTCGTGCTGCGCTTCCTCGCCATCGGCGGGCTCTTGGCAAAGTACCTGGCGATGCCGGAGGCCAGCGCGTCCACCAGTTGATCCTGGTAGCCCGGATCGTTCAGCTTCTTCTCCTCCTCGGGGTTGGAGATGAAGGCCGTCTCCACGAGGATGCTGGGGATGTCCGGCGCCTTCAGCACGGCGAAGCCGGCCTGCTCGACGCGCGGCTTGTGCAGCTTGCCGACCTTGCCGATCTGCCCCAGCACCTCGCCGCCGAGCTTGAGGCTGTCCTTGATCTGGGCCGTGGTGCTCATGTCCAGCAGCGCGCGCAGCACGTTGGCGTCCTTGGTGGCGGCGCCGACGTTGACGCCGCCGACGAGGTCGGCCGCGTTTTCCCTGTTGGCCATCCAGCGCGCGGCCGCGCTGGTGGCTGCGCCATCGCTGAGCACGAAGACCGAGGCCCCGCGCGCCTGGCTGTTGATGAACGCGTCGGCGTGGATGGACACGAACAGATCGGCCTGCACGCGCCTAGCCTTCTGTACGCGCTCGTGCAGCGGCACGAAGAAGTCGGCGTCGCGCGTCATCAGCACGCGGATGTTGGGGTTGGTCGTCAGCCGTTCGCGCAGCTTGTGGGCAACGGCGAGCACGACGTCCTTCTCGCGCAGGCCGGAGGGTCCCACGGCGCCCGGATCCTCGCCGCCATGGCCGGGGTCCAGCGCGATGATGATGAGGCGGTCTATCCTGGGCTCGGCCGTCGGAGCCGGGGCGGCCGGCGCGGGCTTGGGGGCGGCGACCACGGGCGGCGGGGGCGCCGCAGCAACGGGTGGGGCCGGCGGGCGCTCGATCTTCTGGATCAGCTCGCCGAGGGCGTCGTTGACTGCGCTGGCCGCAGCCTCGGCGCGCTGGGCGGCGGGGGGCGGCGCGGGCTGGGCCTTGCGGCCGCCTTCCTTCGCCAGCGCCACCAGCGGGTCGGCCTCGACCTTGGGGCGCAGGTCGAAGACCAGGCGGTGCTGGTAGGCCGCAACCGGCGTCAGCGTGAAGATCTGCGGCGCGACGGGCTGGCGTAGGTCCAGCACGATGCGCACGACGGTGGGCGTGTTCTGGCCGACGCGCACGCCGCTGATGTACGGGTCGTCGGCCTTGACCTTGCCGATCAGGTCGCGCAGGCCGGGGCTCAGCGTCAGGCCGTCGATGTCGATGACGAGGCGGTGCGGCGAGTCGACGAGGAAATGCCTGGCGGCGAGCGCCTGGTCGGACTCGATGGTGACCCGCGTGTATTCCTGGGCGGGCCAGACGCGCACGGCGACGATGCTGGCCTGGCCGGGCTGGGTCGGGGCGGCCAGCGTGTCGGGGGCCTTCAGCAGCAGGGCGAGCAGGCCGAGGGAGCTGCGGCGCTTCACGCTGACAGTGCCTCCACGAGGTGCGCCGCTCCCACCACGCGCACGCGGCGGCTGTCGTCGGGCATCAGCTCGATGAAGAGCTGCAGGTCGGCGCTGGGCAGCTGGCCGGCGGCCTTCTCGGGCCATTCGCAGAGCTTGAGCCCCGGCGCGGCGAAGACGTCGCGAAAGCCGGCGTCCTCCCACTCGCGCGGGTCGCCGAAGCGGTAGAAGTCGAAATGGCTGGCCGAGCCGCCGCCCGCCAGCCCATAGCTCTCCATGACGGCATAGCTGGGGCTCTTGATGCGGCCCTCGACGCCCAGCGCACGCAGCAGCAGGCGCACGAAGGTGGTCTTGCCGGCGCCCAGCGGCCCGTGCAGCTCGATGATGGCGTCGGGTGAGGGGAGCAGCGCCGCCGCGAGACGGTCGGCGGTGGCCTGGGCCGCGGCCTCGTCGTGCCACAGCAGCTGGGTTTCTAAAATCGGTGCCAAATGCAAGAGCTTCCGTCCACTGTCGATACCGCCGCGCTGTTGGCGCGTTTGCGCGGCTGGGCCCGCGAGCTGGGATTCTCACAGATCGCGGTGGCCGACGTGGACTTGCGCCACGCCGAACCTGGCCTGCAGGCCTGGCTGGACGCCGGCCACCACGGACGCATGCATTACATGGCCGCGCATGGCCTGAAGCGAGCGCGGCCGGCCGAGCTGGTGCCGGGCACGCTGCGCGTGCTGACGGCGCGCATGGACTATCTGCCACGGGGCACGGCGCCGGGCTGGCAGGCCGTCGAATGGGCGGGTCTGGCGAAGCCGGAACAGGCCCAGGTCTCCATCTATGCCCGCGGCCGGGACTATCACAAGGTGTTGCGCCAGCGCCTGCAGAAGCTGGCCGAGAAGCTGGAGGCCGAGGTCGGCCCGCTGGGCTACCGCGTCTTCACCGACTCGGCGCCGGTGCTGGAGGTGGAGCTGGCATCGCGCTCGGGCCTGGGTTGGCGAGGCAAGCACACGCTGACGCTGCACCGTGATGCGGGTTCGATGTTCTTCCTCGGCGAGATCTTCATCGACCTGGAGCTGCCGCTGACAGATCCCGTCACGGCGCATTGCGGCGAATGCCGGGCCTGCATCGACGTCTGCCCGACGGCCGCCATCACCGCACCCTACCGCGTCGACGCGCGGCGCTGCATTTCCTACCTCACGATAGAGCACGACGGCTCCATCCCCGAGGCGCTGCGCGAGAGCATCGGCAACCGCGTCTACGGCTGTGACGACTGCCAGCTGGCCTGCCCCTGGAACAAGTTCGCACAGCCTGCGGTGCTGGCCGATTTCGACGTGCGCCCCGGCATGGCGGGCGCGCCGATCGCAGAGTTGCTGGCCTGGGACGAAGCCGAGTTCCTGCGCCGCACCGAAGGCTCGGCCATCCGTCGCATCGGCTTCACGCGCTGGCGGCGCAATCTCGCCGTGGCTGCCGGCAACGCGCTGCGGGCGCGCGACGACGCCGCGCTCCGCGGCGCGCTGCTGCGGGCCGGGCAGGGGGCCGACGCGCTGGTGGCCGAGCACATCGCCTGGGCGCTGTCCGCGCCTCGAGCCTTTGACGCGTTATCGTCGGGTTCGTCCGTCGTTGGAGTCCTTGAATGATGCCGTCCCGCCCCTTTGTCCGTCGTCGCGCCGCCATCCTTGCCCTGGCCGCCGCGACCTGCCTGCCGGTGCATGCCGTGCGCTACGAGGGCCAGGACTTCCCCGACACACTGGAGCTCGGTGGCAGCATGCTGGCCCTGAATGGCACGGGCAAGCGTCAGGTTGCCATCTACCCGCTCTATCTCGCCGCCCTCTACCTGCCGCAGAAGGCGGGCACGCCAGACGCCATTTACGCCCAGGCCGGCCCCAAGCGGCTGGAACTGCGCATCGTCATCCCGCTCGTGAAGGACGTGTCGACGCAGGAATTCGTCAAGGCCATCAGCAAGGGCGTGGACCGCAACTCCACCGAGGCCGAGAAGGCAGCCGTGGCCGAGCGCGTGAAGCTTTTCAACGGCTTCATCACCGAGGTGGGCCGCGTCAAGAAGGGCGACCTGCTGCACGTCGACTACCTGCCCGACCAGGGCGGCACCGTCCTCACGGTCAACGGCAAGGTCTGGGGCCAGCCCGTCGAGGGACAGGACTTCTACACGGCCTTCCTCAAGGTATTCCTGGGCAACAGCAACAGCGACGCCCGCCTGCGCGCCGGCCTGCTGGGCCGGCACGGCTAGCATCCGCCCATCCACACCCCGGAGACCGACCTCATGCAACGTCGTTTCGTCCTCCAAGCAGCCGCGCTCGCCGGCTTCGGCCCCCTGGGCCATCACGCCTGGGCCGACACCTACCCCAGCAAGCCGGTGCGCCTGATCGTGCCGTTCGCGCCGGGTGGCACCACCGACATCATTGCGCGCATCGTTTCCGAGCGCATGACGGTGCTGCTGGGCCAGACCATGGTGGTGGACAACAAGGCCGGGGGCGGCGGTACGGTGGGCGCGACCGAGATCGCGCGCGTCGCGCCGGACGGCTACGCACTTGGCGTGGCGACGGTGTCGACGACGGCGGCCAACCCGGCCATCAACCCCAGGATTGCCTACAACCCGCTGACGGACTTCACGCCCGTCATCAACATCGCGGCGACGCCCAACGTCATCGCGGTGCACCCGAGCTTCCCGGCGCGCGACTACAAGGGCTTCGTCGCCGAGCTCAGGAAGAACCCGGCCAAGTACAGCTACGCCACGTCTGGCACGGGCGGCATCGGCCACCTGCAGATGGAGCTGTACAAGACGCTGGCCGGCGTCTTCGTGCTGCACATTCCCTACCGCGGAGCGGGCCCGGCGCTGAACGACACGGTGGCCGGTCAGGTGCCGATGATCTTCGACAACCTGCCGTCGGCGTTGCCCTTCATCAAGGACGGCCGCCTCATCCCCATCGTCGTCGCGGCGCCGCAGCGCGTGGCGGCGCTGCCCAATGTGCCGACTTTCAAGGAGATCGGCCTGGAGCCCGTCAACCGCATGGCCTACTACGGCATCCACGGCCCCAAGGGCCTGCCGCGCGACATCGTCGACAAGGTCAATGCCGCCGTGCGCAAGGCGCTGGAGAACCCCGACGTGCGCAAACGCATCGAGGACACGGGCTCGCTGATCGTGGCCAACACGCCCGAGCAGTTCGCGGCCCAGATCGCGGCCGAGTTCGATGTCTACAAGAAGGTCGTCGCGCAGCAAAAGCTCAAGCTTGACTGATCCTGGTATCGAGGCCTTCATCGAGGCGCTCTGGCTGGAAGACGGCCTGAGCGCCAACACCCAGGCGGCCTACCGGCGCGACCTGGCGGCGCTGGCGGGATGGCTGGCACCCATGGGGCTGGACGCCTGCAGCGAACGCCAACTGCTCGAGTACGCAGCCGCCCGGCCGGCGGCCAAGACCTCCAGCGCGAACCGGCGCCTGTCGGTCATCAAGCGCTATTTCCGCTGGGCGCTGCGCGAGGGACGCATCCAGTCCGATCCCACGCTCAAGCTCATGGCCGCGCGGCAGCCACTGCGTGTGCCCAAGCTGCTCAGCGAGGCCCAGGTCGGCGCGCTGCTTGCGGCGCCTGACGTCGGCACTGTCCTGGGCCTGCGCGACCGCGCCATGCTGGAGCTGATGTACGCCAGCGGCCTGCGCGTCAGCGAGCTGGTGACGCTGAAGAGCGCCCATGTCGCCTTCAAGGACGCGGTGCTGCATGTCACCGGCAAGGGCAGCAAGGCCCGCCTCGTGCCTTTTGGCGAGCATGCCCGCGACTGGATGGTGCGCTATCTGCGCGAGGCCCGCGCCGAGATCCTGGCCGGCCGCAGCAGCGACGACCTTTTCGTCACCGCCCGCGGCGCCGGCATGACGCGGCAGATGTTCTGGACGCTGATCAAGCGGCATGCGATCGTGGCCGGCATCACGGTGCCGCTGTCGCCGCACACGCTGCGCCATGTCTTCGCGACGCACCTG
>Ga0213878_10000154_pt1 | contig 31118 bp, 22 predicted proteins | sample VelepicoBEBS_R02_FD_161053 | JGI IMG/M metagenome (GOLD analysis project Ga0213878, IMG submission 161053) | Vellozia epidendroides bulk soil microbial communities from rupestrian grasslands, the National Park of Serra do Cipo, Brazil - BS_R02 | ecosystem: Environmental > Terrestrial > Soil >... | reverse complement strand
CTGGCCCGGGTGCAGTGTCCGGTGCTGGTGATGGCCGGCGAGGAGGACCCCGTCACGCCGCCGCAGGATGCCGAGGAGATCGTCGCCGCGCTGCCCGCGGCCTGGGTACGTTTCGAGCGTTTCGCCGGCGTCGGCCACGGACCCTGGCGCGACGACCCCGAGGCCGCCGAGCGCGTGCTGCGCGCCTTCCTGCAGAGCCCCTAGGCGGCCTGCCTCGCCCATGCCCGAGCTCACCCCCAGCCAGTGGAGCCTGCTGCCCGACGAGCCCGAGGAGGTGCTGGCGCCGGATCCGCTGGCGCAGGCGCTGTCGGCCGCGCTGCGCAGCCGTGACGGCCATTTCTACGAGCTGACCGGCCAGGTCAACCGCCCCGGCGAGCCGCAGGGCGGCCTGGCGCCGCGCTGGCAGCGCTTCTTCGCCGCCGGCGGCGCGGCCGGCTGGCAGGAGCTCAGCGCCAAGGCCTTGCGCGTGCAGCGCCGCGTGCTGGAGGACGGTGCCAGCTACAACGTGCACAGCGACGCGCCGCCGCTGCCCGGCCAGGACGACAGGGACGGCGCGCCGCTGGCCCGCCACTGGCCGCTGGAGCTGCTGCCGCTGCTGATCGAGCCCGGCGAGTGGCGCGGCATCGAGGCCGGCATCGCCCAGCGCGCCCGCCTGCTCGACGCCGTCATGGCCGACACCTATGGCGAGCGCCGCCTGCTGCAGCAGGGCCTGCTGCCGGCCTCCCTTGTGCTGGCCCATCCGCAGTACCTGCGTGCCATGCATGGCAGCCTGGCCACGGGCGGCGTGCACCTGCATGCGCTGGCCTTCGATCTGACGCGCTGCGCCGACGGCCATTGGTGGGTGGTGGGCCAGCGCACGCAGGCGCCCTCAGGCCTGGGCTATGTGCTGGAGAACCGGCTCATCATCGCCCAGCAGTTCCCCGAGGCCTTCCGCCAGATGGCCGTGCAGCGCCTGGCGGCGAGCTACCGTGACTTCATCCAGACGCTGACCCGACTGTCGCCGGCCGGCGAGCGCAGCCGCGTTGCGCTGCTGACGCCGGGGCCGCGCAACGAGACCTACTTCGAGCAGGCCTTCCTGGCGCGCTACCTGGGCATCACGCTTGTGGAAGGCGCCGATCTGACGGTGCGCGCCGACAAGGTCTACCTCAAGACGCTGGGCGGCCTGGAGCGCGTGCATGTGCTGCTGCGCCGCGTCGACGACACCTGGCTGGACCCGCTGGAGCTGCGCCCCGAGTCCATCCTTGGCGTGCCGGGGCTGCTGCAGGCGGCGCGTGCCGGCGAGGTCGTCATCGCCAACGCGCCGGGCGCCGGCTGGCTGGAGAGCCCGGGCCTCACCGCCTTCTGGCCCGGCGTGGCCCAGCAACTGCTGGGCGAGACGCTGACGCTGCCGGCCATCCAGAGCTGGTGGTGCGGCGAGGAGAGCGCCTGGCGGGCGTTGCGCCCGCGGCTGGCGGAGTACATCGTCGTGCCCACCTTCTCGGCCAGCGGTGCGACGCGCAGCTTCTCGCCCATCGTCGTGGCCGAGCTGGACGACGAGCAGCGGGGGCAGCTGGCTGCGCGCATCGACGCCGATCCCACCGCCTACACGCTGCAGGCGCGCGTCAAGCCCACCAAGCAGCCGGTCTGGACGCGCGGTGCGCTGGAGCCGCGTGTGGCCGTGCTGCGCGTGTTCGCGCTGACCGACGGCCAGGGCGGCTGGACCGTGTTGCCCGGCGGCCTGGCTCGCGTGGCGCCCAAGCGCGATCCGCTGGCCGACGCCTGGCTGTCCATCCAGCGCGGGTCCTTGAGCGCCGACACCTGGGTCATGACTGACGGCGAGGTCGACGCGACGACGCTGCTGCCCCAGCCATTGCAGGCCGCCGATCTGGCGCAGGTGCACTGGACCGTGACCAGCCGCGCCGCCGAAAACCTGTTCTGGCTGGGCCGCTACACCGAGCGCGCCGAGAACAGCGCGCGGCTTGCCCGCCACGTCATCGAGGCCAGCGTCATGGTGCGGCGCGGCGCCATGCCGGCACGCATGCTGCCGCTGCTGGACGCGCTGGCACGCCGGCACGGCCTTGTTGGCCCCGAGGCGCCGGGCTCGGCCGACGACCCGCGCGGCTTCGAGCGAGCGCTGCTGACGTCGCTGTTGCCGGGCTCCGGCGTCACCAGCGTCGGCTGGAACCTTCGCGCGCTGCAGGGCTGCGCCCAGGCCCTGCGCGAACGCCTGTCGCCCGAGGCCTGGCGCCTCATTCACGAGACGGCGGCGCAGTTCGAGCAGCATCTGCGCGCCGTGCTGGACCGCCCAGGCGCCGCCGTGCCGATGACCGACGTGCTCAACGTGCTGACCCGCGCCGACACCCACCTGGCCGCCATCACCGGCGCCCAGACCGACCGCATGACGCGCGACGATGGCTGGCGACTGCTGTCCATAGGCCGCCAGATCGAGCGCCTGTCGTTCCACGCCGAGGTGCTGGCCGAGACCTTCGAGCGCGACCTGGGCCTGACCGAGGACGGCTTCGGCCTGCTGCTGGGCGTGTTCGACTCCACCATCACTTATCGTGCCCAGTTCCAGGCGCGGCGCGAGGCACCGCCGCTGCTGCACCTGCTGGTGCATGACACCGACAACCCGCGCTCGCTGGCCTGGGTCGCGCGCACGCTGCGCGACCGCTTCACCAAGCTGGCCCGCCACGACCCCGGCTGGGCGGCCGATGTCGCCGCCGGGCTGCCCGTGCCCGAGGCCTGGCCGCTGGCGGAGCTGGCGGCCGCGGGGCCGGCGCTTGCGGAGCACCTCAGGCGCGCGGCGACGCAGGCGGGCGAGCTGTCCGGCCTCATCAGCCAGCGCTATTTCGCCCATGTCAGCGGCCCGGAGCAGCGGGTATGGCAGTGAGCGCCGCGCCGTGCCGCCCCAGCCAAGCTCGCTCCCGCTCGACGGTACAGCGCGCAGCGCCAGGGGGGTATCCATGACGGTGAAGCTGGCCGTCCACCATGTCACCGAGTACACCTACGAGGACTCGGTGGAATGGGCCTATCACGCCGCCTGCCTGGCGCCGCGCGACACACCCTGGCAGAAGGTGGGCAGCTGGCGGCTGGACATCGCTCCACTGCCGGACGGCTGGGGCATAGACGGCCTGGAGCTGGACATGGCCGAGCTGACCCGCCATCTGCGGCGCGACCCCTGGGGCAACCGGCATTTCAGCTTCGGTCATGCGCGCATGCACGAGAAGCTGGTTGTCGACAGCCGCTTCGTCGCGGAGCTGCAGGCCCGTCCGGCGCCGGACCCGGCGCGCGGGCCGGGCTGGGAGGCGGTCGCCCAGGGCCTGCGTTACCGCGCCGGGCGGGCGCTGCAGGAGGCCGACGAGTTCGCGCTGGCCTCCGCCTATGCCGCACCCGATGAGGCGCTGGCCGCCTATGCCCGCCGCGCCTTCGCCCGCGGCCGCACACCGGCCGCGGGCGGCCTGTCGCTGATGCGCCAGATCCACGCCGACCTGCGCTATCTGCCGCACAGCACGACGGTCGCCACCCGCGCGGCCGACGCGCTGGCGCAGCGCAGCGGCGTCTGCCAGGACTTCGCCCATGTCTTCATCGCGGCCTGCCGCTCGCTGGGCCTGGCGGCGCGCTATGTGTCGGGCTACCTGCTGACGCGCCCGCCACCGGGGGCGCCCCGGCTGGTCGGTGCCGACGCCTCGCATGCCTGGGCCGAGCTGTGGTGCCCGGAGCAGGGTTGGCTGGCGCTGGACCCGACCAATGCCCAGCCCGCGGGCCTGGACCATGTCACACTGGCCTGGGGCCGCGACTACGCCGACGTGGCACCGCTGCGCGGTGTGCTGCGCGGCGGCGGGTTGGCGACGCTGCGCGTGGGCGTGACGGTGGAACCCTGGGACGGGGACGGCCAGGGCAGCCCAGCGACTAGCGCCTGACCTTGCCGTCGGCCGTCAACATGGACAGCTCGACGAAGCTGGAGCCCACGTGCCGGTTGGGCGAGAACTGCAGCCGGTAGCCGCGCGACTCGTAGCCTGACAACGTCTCCAGCGCGGCGACCAGGCCCTCGCGCGTCGGGCGACTGCCCAGGCGGCGCAGGCCGTCCACGACGACACGCGCCGCCAGATAGCCCTCGATGCTGGTGTAGTTGGGCTCGGACTTGGCGTCGAAGCGCCGCAGGGCCTGCTGGTAGTCCTCCACCAGGCCCGCTGCGGCGCCGAAGGGAGAGGGCATCACCTGCGAGACGACGACGCCGGCGGCGTCCCTGCCCAGCTCGTCGGCCAGCGCCTGGGTGCCGACGAAGGAGACGTTGTAGAACTGCCCGCCCCAGCCGGCCCGGCGGGCCTCGCGGATGAAGGCGGCGCAGCTCTTGTAGGCGCTGATCTGCACTATGGCCTCGGGCTGGCCCGGCAGCAACGCCTTCAGCGCGGCGGCCACGTCGGCGCTGTTGCGCTCCACGGTGGCGACGGCCAGGGGCTGCAGCCCGCGCTTCTCCAGCGCGCGCTGCACGCCCTTCAGGCCAGCCTGGCCGTAGGCGTCGTTCTGGTGGAAGACGGCGATCTTCTTCAGGTCCAGCTGGGTGAGCTGTTTGACGATGAGCTCGGTCTCGTCGTCGTAGGACGCGCGGATATGGAAGACCAGGCGGTTGAAGGGGGCGCGCAGCGATTCAGCGCCGGTGAACGGCGCGATGAACGGCAGCCTGGCGGCGGTGGCCAGCGGCAGTGCCGCCAGCGACGTGGGCGTGCCGACGTAGCCGAACAGCGCGAAGACCTCGTCGTGGACGAATCTCTCGGTGTTGGCCCTGCAGCGCTCCGGGTCGTAGCCGTCGTCCAGCGTCTTCAGCACGATGGGCAGGCCGCCCACGCCGCCGGCGGCGTTGACGGCCTCGAAGTAGGCGCGGGCGCCGATCTGCATCTGCAGGCCCAGCTGGGCCGCCGGGCCGCTCAGCGGCACCGACTGGCCGAGCACAAGGCCGCGCTCCTGGGCGCGGGCGGCATCGGCCGCCGGTAGCGCGAGGCCGGCCAGCGCGAGCTGATGGAAGCGGCGTCGGGTCTGCATGGGCCATGATGCCGCGGCGGGTCGCCCGGCGCTGTGAAGTCAATCAGCTCCTGCCGGCACTTGTACGCAGTCGGCCGGCGCGTTTGTTGGCAAACATGGCCTCGTCCGCACGGCGCATCAGCGTCTGCTCAGTGCGGCCGTCGGCAGGGAAGTGGGCCAGGCCCAGGCTGCTGCCGACGGCCACCGACGCGCCCGTGGCCAGCGTGATGGGCTGGCTCAGCGCATCCAGCAGCCGGCTCAGCACCGGCCCCGAGTCGGCCTGCGCCTGCTGCGGCGTCAGGAGCACGACGAACTCGTCGCCGCCCAGGCGGGCCACCGTGTCGCCGTTGCGCAGGCCGGCGTTCAACCGGGCGGCCACGACCCTGAGGACCTCGTCCCCGGCGTCGTGGCCGTGGGTGTCGTTGATCTGCTTGAAGCCATTCAGGTCCAGGTAGGCCAGCGCGAAGACATGGCCGCCACGTTCGGCGGCGGCGATGGCCTGCCTAAGACGGTCGGCCAGCAGCAGGCGGTTGGGCAGGCCGGTCAGCGCGTCGTGCAGCGCGGCGCGCTCCATGCGCGCCTCGTGGGCCTTGCTTTGCGTGATGTCCACCATCATCCACAGCGATTCGCTGCCCCGTTCTCCGGAGGCGCTGGGCAGGTCCACGCTGGACAGGTCCACCCAGAACGGAGTGCCGTCCTTGCGGCGCATCTGCAGCTGCGTGCGGAAGCGCCCGCCAGCCTTGAGCTGCGGGTAGGCCAGGGCGCCCAGCGTCTCGTAGGAGGTGTCGTCGAGGTAGAACTGCCGAGCCGGCACGCCCAGCAGCTCGCCCTCGGCGTAGCCGAACATGCGCTCCAGCGCGTGATTGCGCCAGATGGTGCGGCGCCCGCGCAGCTTGACCATGCCGACGAGGTCGCTCTCCAGCATGGCCTCCTGGTCCAGCGTCAACTGGTGCAGCTGCTGGCGGATGCGGTGCGTCTCGCTGATGTCGAACATCACCGAGCGGCTGCGCAGGTAGGCGCCGTCCGCGTCGTAGACGGCCGTGGCCGACAGGCTGACGCGGCGCGTCTGGCCCTGGCGGCCAGTGATGTTGAACTCCAGCCCCGAGACCCGGCCCTCGCGCATGAAGCGCGGGAAGGCGTCGTTGAAGACGGCGCGGCCCTCGTCGTCGAAGAAGTCGGCCGGGCTGGCGTGGCCGATCAGCTGCGCGGCCGTGCAGCCCAGCCAGCTCAGGCCCAGCGCGTTGATCTGCAGGAAGCGGCCGTTGCCGTCCAGCGCGTAGTAGGCGCAGGGCGCGTTGTCGTAGAGGTCTTGCAGGCTCTGGCGTGCCTCTTCGGCCTGGGCTTGCAAGGCCTTGCGCGCCGTGATGTCGGACTGGATCACCATGAAGCCCGTCAGCGCGCCGGCGTCGTCGTACATCGGCTGGACCTCGATGTCGACCCAGTAGTCGCGGCCGTCCCGGGTGCGGTGCATCAGCTCGGCTTCGCAGCCCATGCCGACGTTCATCGCCTCGAGCATGCCGTGGACGGTGTCGCTGTCCGTGAGCTCGGACTGCAGCAACTCGCCGGGCAGGCGGCCCAGGGCCTCGGAGCCGGTGTAGCCACTCAGGCGCGTGAAGCCTTCGTTGACCCAGACGATGCGGTGCTCGGTGTCGGTGATCAGGACGCCATTGGTCGTGTGGCTGGCCACGCGCGCCAGCCGCGCGAGGTCGGCCGTCATGTCGCGCGCCATCTGCTCGGCGCGCGCTCGGCCGCTGGCCAGCAGATAGACCGTCATGGCCAGCAGCAGGCTCAGCAGCGCGCCGCCCAGTCCCGGGCCCAGGCCGGACAGGCCCAGCAGCGTCACGGCGGCGCCATGCGTCAGCGCCGTATCCAGCATGAACTCGCGCCCGGCCACCGTGAAGTACAGCGTCTTGGCCGTCGGCTCGGCCGCCAGCGTGTAGGTGGCAGCCTCCCCGGGCGTCAGGGCCTGGCCCCGGCGCATTGCCAGCAGCGGCTTGAACTCGCCATTGCCGGCGCTGGCCGACAGCTTGAGGTCCAGCAGCGCGGCCGCCGGCTCGGCCACGCCCTGCAGCAGTTCGTTGGCCACCAGCGGCGCGCACAGCACGCCTTGCAAGGCTTGGCGGCGCTGCTCCGGCGTGCCTGGATCCGTCCCCTGCCGATAGACCGGCACCAGCAGCAGGAAGCCGGGCCCCTTCAGCGGGTCCTGCACCAGGCGTACGGGGGCGGACAGCGTCGCCTCACCACTGTCTATGGCCCGCTCGATGGCTTGGCGGCGCACCGGATCGGCGCCCAGGTCCGTGCCCCAGGCCGGGAAGTTGCGCGAGAAGGGTGCGATCTGCGTGACAACGTAGAGCGTCGCGTCGCGGCTCGAGCTGTACACGCGAAAACCGCTGGAGTCCGCGTGCTGGTGGGCGGTGACGAAGGCGTCCAGGTCGCGGCGCGCCACTCGCTCGATGAAGCCGAAGCCGCGCACGCCGGGGAACTCCTCGGGCATGTCGCGCGATTCGACATAGGCGTCGAAGGTCTCGCGGTTGAGCTTGCCCTCCAGCGCGGCCAGCGCGCCGCGCGCGCCCTTGAGACCGTAGACCGGCATCGTCAGCCGCTTGACGACATCGCCCTGCAGGCGCTCGATCTGGCGCTCCTGCAGGTTGTGCGCCTCGGCGCTGGCGCGCTGCTGCTGCCAGACGACGGCGCCGGCCGTCAGCGCGAGGCCGATGGACAGCACTGCGGCGGCCGCCATCCAAGCGGTTGCGTTGGCCATCTTCGGCCTGGCGAAGCGGTCTCCGAGGCGCACGCTGCGGGCTCTCTTCCTGTCGGCTGCCGGCCATTGAAGCATGTCCGGCGCCGGCCGTCATCCACCGCGGCGCGCACAATCGGGCGCCATGGACCTCTTCCTCATCCAGGCTCGTGCCAACCGTCTCGCCAACCGGCGTCTGCTGGCTGCCGTGGCAGCGCTGTCGGAGGCTGACTTCCATGCACCGCGCACGAGCTTCTTTCCCAGCCTGGCGCTGACGTTGAACCACCTCCTCAACGTGGATCGTTACTACATCGCCGCGCTGCAGGGCGACGCGGCGATGCGCAGCATCTGGGCGGGCTATGTGCCGGCACAGACGGCGCTGGAGCTGGCGGCGCGACAGGATGAGAGCGACCAGCGGCTGATCGGTTTCTGCGCGGGGCTGAGGCCCGGCGACGAGGAGTGCATCGTCGCCTTCGACCGCGGCGCCGGCATCGAGGCCGGTCCGCGCGAACCGCTGGGGCGGGTGTTGGCGCATCTGTTCATGCACCAGACCCATCACCGCGGGCAAGCGCATGCGATGCTGGCCGGCACTTTGGTGAAGCCGCCGCAGCTGGACGACTTCATCTTGCTGGGCGACAGCGTCCACCGCGGCGGCGACATGGCCGCGCTGGGTTGGCAGGAGCCGGTCTGAGCAGGCCTCGCCTCAGAGTTCCGCCACGCCCTTGACGCGCACCGGCATCGCCACAGGCTGCGCCACCGCCTCCACCGCGCGGCCGTGGAAGCGGTCCAGCAACGCCTGCCACTGCTGCTTCACCGCGACGACGTTGGCGTGCTTCACATGGCCGTAGCCGCGGATCTTCTCGGGCAGGCGGGCCAGCGCGACGGCCGTGTTCAGGTTGTCGGCGGACAGTGAGGCCAGGATCTCGTCGACCAGCTTCTCGTAGTCGACGATCAACTGACGTTCCATGCGGCGCTCCTCGGTCTTGCCGAAGAGGTCCAGCGCGCCGCCGCGCAGGCCCTTGAGCCTGGCCAGCCACTTGAAGGCGGTGAAGGTCCACGAGCCCAGCTCGATCTTCTTCGCGCGGCCATCGGCGCCGGGCCTGGCGAGCAGCGGCGGGGCGAGGTGGAAGCTCAGGCGCTCCCAGTTCTCGAACTGGGCCTTCATCGCCGCCTCGAAGCGGCCGTCGGTGTACAGGCGCGCAACTTCGTACTCGTCCTTGATGGCCAGCAGCTTGGCGTAGTAGCGGGCCACGGCCTGCGTGAGGCGCTGGCCCTTGCCGAGTGCGGACTCGGCCGCGCGCACGCGCTCGACCAACCCGCGATAGCGCTGCGCATAGGCCGCGTCCTGATAGTCGGTCAGGAAACTCGCGCGCCGTTCGATGAGACCGTCAGGGCCGTCGAGCTGGTCGAAGTTGAAGAGCTTGACGACATTGACGTCCCCGGCCAGGCGCTGGATGGCGTCGGGTGCGGCGATGGCCAGGCGGCCCAAGGCAAAGGCCGTCTTGTTGGCCTCGGTCGCGACGCCGTTCAGCTCGATGGCGCGCATCAGCGCGGCCTCGCTGACTGGGATGAGCCCGCGCTGCCAGCAGGCGCCCAGCATGATGATGTTGCTGGGCAGCGTGTCGCCCATCAGGCGCTGCGAGATGTCCTGCGCGTCGACGGTGTCGAGGGCTCCTTGCTCGCCGACGGCGAACCTCATCTTGGCGAGCAGCGACTCGCCCTGCAGCGACGCGTCCGGGTTGCGCACGAAGCCGGCGGTGGGCAGCTCATGCGTGTTGGCAAGGATGACCGTGCGGCCGGCCTTGACGGTGCCCAGCGCATCCGGCGAGGCGCCGACGACCATGTCGCAGGCCAGCAGCACGTCGGCCTGCTGGGTGTCGATGCGCACCTGGTTCAGCAGGTCCAGCGTCGGCGCGACGCGCACGAAGGACAGCACCGCGCCGCCCTTCTGCGCAAAGCCCATGAAGTCCAGTACCGAGGCCTGCTTGCCTTCCAGATGGGCGGCCATGGACACCAGCGCGCCGACCGTGACGACGCCCGTGCCGCCGACGCCGGTGACCAGCAGGTCGAACGGCCCCGTCCACTGCCACGCCGTGGGCGGCTGGACGGCCGCGATCTCGCGGGCGAGGTCGTGCGCCGTGTAGTTCGCGCCGGCCTTCTTCTTCAGCACAGGGTCATGCACCGACACGAAGCTGGGGCAGAAGCCGTTCACGCAGGAGAAATCCTTGTTGCAGCTGGACTGCTCGATGGCGCGCTTGCGGCCCCAGTCGGTCTCGACGGGGACGACGCTCAGGCAGTTGCTGGCCACGCCGCAGTCGCCGCAGCCTTCGCAGACAGCCTCGTTGATGAAGATCCGGCGCGGCGGGTCCGGGAACTCCTTCTTCTTGCGGCGGCGGCGCTTCTCCGCGGCGCAGGTCTGGTCGTAGATCAGGACCGTGACGCCTGCTAAGTCGCGCAGCTCGCGCTGCACGGCGTCCAGCTCGCTGCGGTCGTGGAAGGTCGTGCCGGGCGGGAATTGGCCGTGCTGCCCGTCGTACTTGCCGATCTCGTCAGAGACGACGCACAGCCGCTTCACGCCCTCGGCCTCGACCTGGCGCGCGATCTGCGGCACGCTGGTCTGCCCGTCCACCGGCTGGCCGCCGGTCATCGCGACCGCGTCGTTGTAGAGGATCTTGTAGGTGATGTTGGTCTGCGCCGCGATGGCCTGGCGGATGGCGAGGTAGCCGGAGTGGTAGTAGGTGCCGTCGCCCAGGTTCTGGAAGACGTGCTTTTCCTTCGTGAAGCGGCTGTGCGCCGCCCAGTCCACGCCCTCGGCACCCATCTGGATCAGTCCTGACGTGCCGCGATCCATCCAGCTCGCCATGAAGTGGCAGCCGATGCCGGCCAGCGCGCGTGAGCCCTCGGGCAGCTTGGTGGACGTGTTGTGCGGGCAGCCCGAGCAGAAATAGGGCTGGCGCCGCACCGCGTCGGCCGCGTTGGACAGCAGTTGCGGCGTCAGGAAGTCGACGACGAGATGGCGGCGGTCCAGCGCCGGGTTCAGTCGCGCCAGCCAGTCGGCCACCGTGCCCATGATGCGGCTGGGGCGCAGCTCGCCCAGCGCGCTCAGCACCGCACAGCCGTGCTCGTCCGTCTTGCCGACGACGCGTGGGCGCTGGAAGTCGGGCAGGTGGTAGAGCAACTCCTTGATCTGGCGCTCGACGACAGGGCCTTTCTCCTCGATGACCAGCACATCGGTCAGGTTGGAGCAGAACTCATTGATGCGCGTCGGCTCCAGCGGGAACACCAGGCCCACCTTGTAGACGCGCACGCCGGCCGCGGCCAGCGCGTTGGGGTCCAGGTCCAGTCGGCGCAGCACCTCCATGAAGTCGTAATGCGCCTTGCCCACGGTCACGATGCCCAGCGTCGCGGCGGGGCTGGTGACGATGTGCTTGTCGATGCTGTTGAGCCTGGCGAAGGCCTTCACCGCGTCCAGCTTGTGCGCGAGGCGGGACTCCAGCTCCAGCGACGGCAGGTCCACCGCGCGGATGTGCAGGTTGGTCGGCGCCACGTAGTCGACGGCGTGTTCGAAGTCCAGCGGCACGGCATCCAGGTCCACCGTCATGCCGCTCTCGACGACCTCGGAGATGGCCTTGAAGCCCACCCAGGCGCCCGAGAAGCGCGACAGCGCCCAGCCGTAGAGGCCGAACTCCAGGTACTCGGCCACGTTGGCCGGATGCACCAGCGGCATGCTCCAGGCCTGCAGCGCCTGGTCGCTCTGGTGTGGAGTGCTGCTGGACACGCAGCCATGGTCGTCGCCGCAGACGACCAGCACGCCGCCCTGCGTCGACGTGCCGTAGACATTGCCATGTTTCAGCGCATCGCCGGATCGATCAACACCCGGCCCCTTGCCGTACCACATCGCGAACACGCCATCGACGGTGCGCTGCGGGTCCAGCGCCACGCGCTGTACGCCCAGGCAGGCCGTGGCTGCCAGGTCCTCGTTGATGGCGGGCAGGAACTCGATGTGGGCAGCGGTCAGGAACTTCTTGGCCTTCCACAGCTGTTGGTCCACCATGCCCAGCGGCGAGCCGCGGTAGCCGGACACGAAACCGGCCGTGTTCAGGCCGGCGCGTTCGTCCTGCTTCTTCTGCGCCAGCAGCAGCCGTACCAGGGCCTGGGTGCCGGTCAGGAAGACGGCGCCATGGTCGGCGGCGAGGTTGTCGCTGAGCTGGTAGGGACGCAGGGCGGGGGTATCGGACATCGGAGGCTCCTCGGGGCGGGAAATTCTTCCGCCTGCGACGCGGAAGAACTTGCCTCAATGCCGGCGGATTGCAGCTTGAATGAGATGATTCTTCTCCAAATGTTGGAATCATGGAAATGAACGGACTCGACCGCGCCAGCCGGCAGATCCTCGAGGCCTTGCAGGCCGATGCGCGCCTGTCGACGCAGGCCCTGGCCGAGCAGGTCGGCCTGTCGGCCACGCCGGTGTGGCGACGCGTGAAGGAGATGGAGGAGCGCGGCGTCATTCGCGCCCATGTGGCGTTGCTGGACCGCGAGAAGATCGGCCTGTCCATCTGCGTGCTGGCCAATGTCAGCCTGGTGCGGCACAGCGAGGGCGCGGTGGAGCAGTTCGAGCGGCTCGTCGCCACGCAGAGCGAGATCATCGAATGCCATGCCATCACGGGCGAGGCCGACTACGTCATCAAGGTCGTCGCGGCCGACATGAAGGCCTACGACCAGTTTCTGCAGCAGCACATCTTCAAGCTGCCCGGTGTGGCCAGCGTGCGCAGCAATGTCGTGCTGCGCGAGGTGAAGTACGAGACCGCCCTGCCGGTGGGGTGAGCCCCACCTAAAGTACGCCCGTTTCCACTCGCCGCAGGTCATGGACTCCCTCTTCGCCCAACTCTCCGATTCCGTCAGCAAGGCGCGCACGCTGGAAGATCTGACCCGGCCATTGCTGGAAATGCTGGAGGCCGTGACCGGCTTGGAGTCGACCTATCTGACGACCATCGATCTCGACCAGGGCCTGCAACATGTCGTCTTCGCGCGCAACTCGCACGAGCTGCATATCCCCGAGGGCCTGAGCGTGCCCTGGGGAGACACCCTGTGCAAGCGCGCCCTCGACGAGGGGCGGCCGTACACCGACTGCGTCGCGAGCCTCTGGGGCGACTCCGGCGCGGCGCGCCAGCTCGACATCCAGACCTATGTCAGCACGCCGGTGCGCACCGACGACGGCGGCCTGTACGGCACGCTGTGCGCCGCCAGCTCACAGCGCCACCCGCTGACGGCCGAGGCCCAGCATGTGCTGCGCCTGTTCGCCCGCCTCATCGAGCAGCATGTGGAGCGCGAGCGCCTCGTCGAGAAGCTGCAGCGGGTCAATGCCGAGCTGCAGACCCAGGCGCTGACAGACGCGCTGACTGGTCTGCTGAACCGCCGCGCGCTGATGCGCGAGCTGGCCCAGATGGCCGCGCTGGCCCAGCGCACCGGCAGCTGGCTGCTGGCCGGCGCCATCGACCTGGACGGTTTCAAGCAGATCAACGACACCCACGGCCATGACGCCGGCGACCAGTTCCTGCGCAGCATCGCCGCCCATCTGCAGGAGGCCCTGCGTGGCGGCGACGTGCTGGCGCGCATGGGCGGCGACGAGTTCGTCGTCATCGGCCTCGGCCCCAAGCTGGCAGAGGACGGCGCGGCGGCGGCGGCGTTGCTGCAGCACCGGCTTGCCTCCGCCACCGTGGGCCGGCACCCGGCCGGCGCGGCCAGCGTCGCCTATGCCGGCGCCAGCGTCGGCGTGGCCTGCCTGGACCCGCTGCGGGTCGACGCCGAGCAGGTGCTGCGCGAGTCCGACGCGGCGATGTACCGCGTCAAGCTGGCGCGCCGCCGGCAGGGCTGAGCGGGGCTTCAGCCCAGGGCACGACGGACGGTGCATGACCGCCCCCGGGCAAGGCGGTGCACAGCCGCAGTCCGCCAGTGGCGCGCGCGGCGGCCAGCGCGGCCTGTGCCGCCGCCACCACGTCGCCATGGCCGCCCGCGAGCAGGCCGGCGCCCAGGGCCAGCGCGAGTCCGTCATCGCCGACGTCCTGCCATGCCTGGCGCAGCCGCCGGTCCAGCGCGACGGCGCCAGCGGCGGTCGTGTCGGGCAGCAGCAGCGCGAAGACGGCGTCGGCATGGCGGGCCAGCAGGTCGGCCGGCCGTTGCAAGGCCTGAAGGATCAGCACGGCGACATGGCGAAGCGCGTTGTCGGCGGCGCCCCCGCCATGCTGCTGCCTGTAGGCGGCCAGGCCTCCGATGCCGACCAGCAACAGGGCCAGCGGCTGGCCGCTGCGGCGGGCGCGGCGGCATTCCAGGTCCAGCTCTTCGTCGAAGTGCGCGCGTTCGGCCAGCCCGGTCAGCGCGTCGCGGCGGGCCAGGCGCAGCAGGCGCTGGGCGGTGCGGTGCAGGCGTAGCTGCATCGCGACGCGGGCGCGCAGGGCCGGGCCGGCCACGGGCTTGGCGACGAAGTCGGCAGCGCCCAGTTTGAACACGGCCGACTCGACGCGGGCGTCGGCATGCCGGGTCAGCAGTATGACGGGCACGCCGGCCAGCACCAGGTCGGCCTTGAGGCGTCGGCAGACCTCGAAGCCGTCCATGCCGGGCATATCGGCGTCCAGCAGGATGAGCTCGGGCAGCCAGCCCTGCGCGATGGCCAGTGCCTGCCCGCCATCGGTGGCGAAGCGCAGCTGGCTGTAGCCGGACAGCAGCCGGCCCAGCGCCTGGAGCATGCCGGGGTCGGTGTCCACCAGCAGCAGTCGGGCATCGGTCAGCGGCGGCAGCAGCGCGTCGAGCCGGCTGGGCACGTCGGCGCGGGCGGGGTTGAGGAGGGTCTGCGGCATGGTGGCCTGGTTTCAGGCGTCGTTGCTGATCAGCCCATGGCGCAGCGCCAGCTTGACGAGGGCCGTCACGTCGGGCGCGCCGAGCTTGGCCATCAGCCGGCTGCGATAGCTGTCTACGGTCTTGGGCGACAGGTGCAGCGTGGCACCGATCTCGCTGCTGGAGTGGCCGTTGACGACCATGGAGACGACCTGGCGCTCGCGCACCGACAGGCCGGCGAACGGGTCCTCGCCGTCGCCCTGTGCCAGCGCGCGGGCTGCGAGTTCGGCCACGCCGGGACCGAGGTGGCGGCGGCCGCCTCGCAGTGCCGCGATAGCCTGCAGCAGTTCCTCGGACGGCGAGCCCTTGAGCACATAGCCGCTGGCGCCCAGCCGGAGCGCCATGCCAACGTGGCGCGGCTGGGCCGACATCGTCAGTACCAGCGGACGCACGGCCAGGCGGCGGCGCTGCAGCTCGGCCAGCAGCTCCATGCCGGAGCGCGGACCGACGGACAGGTCCACCAGGACGACGTCGGGCGCCAACTGCTGCAGCTGGGCCAGCGCCGTGGTGAGGTCGCCGCTGTCGCCGACGACCTCGTGCCCGGCCTCGGTCAGAAGCGCGCGCAGGCCCTGGCGCACCATGGCATGGTCGTCGACGAGGTAGACGCGGGCGGGCTGCGTCATGGCGCCTGCCAGCGCAGCGTCAGCTGGGTACCACCGGCGGCGCGCGGGCCCAGCGCCAGCGTCGCGCCGATGGCGCGGGCACGCTCGCGCATGCCGATGAGGCCGAAATGGCCGGGGCGACGCTCGAAGCCGGCTGCCAGGCCGCGGCCGTCGTCGGCCACGCCCAACTCGACCTCGTCGGCAAAACCGTAAAGGCTCAGCCTGATCTCGGCGGGCTGCGCGTGGCGCAGTGCGTTCTCCAGGCCTTCGCGGGCAATCATGAAGAGGGCGTACTCGACGGGGCCGGGCCAGCGCTGCGCCAGCAGTTCGGCCTCGACGTCCAGCGCCAGACGCACGCCGGGGTGCAGCGCGCGGCGCTGGGCGAGCTCGTTGTCCAACGCGGCGGCCAGGCCTTCGTCCTCCAGCAGCGGCGGGCGCAGGCCCACGAGAGCCTGGCGCACTTCGCGCAAGGCCTGGTCGGTGAGGTCGCGAGCCTGGTCACGGGCGCCTGCGGCGCCGAGATCCAGCGTCAGGCGCAGCGCGGTCAGCGTCTGGCCCAGTTGGTCGTGCAGGGCCAGGGCCAGGCGCTGCGTCGTGCGGCGCTCCTGGTCCATCAACTGCTCCGCCAGTGCCGACAGCGTGGCCTCGGCGTCCACCTGCACGGAGATGTCGACGACGACACACAGCAGCAGCGCGCGGCCTGCCAGCTCCACCGGCTCGGCCACCAGCTTGGCGTGCAGCCGGGCGCCAGAGGCCGGGCGCAGCTCGCGATGGGCGGTCTCGGTGCGGCCGGCCGTGCCCGGCAGCGGCGCCAGGCCCAGGGCGGCGGCCGTCTGGCCGGCGACCGAGGGTGTGGGCCAACCCAGCTGGCGGGCAAATTCGTCGTTGGCCTCGATGACGGTCTCGCTGGCGATGTCGATGACCGCGATGCCGACGGGCACCATGTGGAATAGGGCGCGGAACTTGGCCTGGCTGTCGCTCAGGGCCTGCTCGGTGAACTTGGAGGTCGTCACGTCGGACAGCATGGCCAGCACGCGTGCAGGCTGGCCCTGGGCGTCGCGCTCAGTCCAGCCCTGGCAGCGCAGCCAGCGCGGTGCGGGGCCGGCCAGGCGCAGCTCGAGGTCCAGTGGCGCGCCATGCCGCAGGTGGGATTGCAGGGCAGCCCGCCACAGCCCCTGGTCGTCGGCCTGCAGGCGCTCGGCGAGGCGGCCGGGGCCGCCCAGCAGGGCCAGCGCGCGCGGCGAAAGGTACTCGCTGTCGGCGGCGATCTCCCATTCCCACAGGCCGTCAGCCGCGCCCTGCATCGCGCGGGCATAGCGGGCCTGCTCGGCGTCCAGCGCGGCCTGGGCGCTGATGTCGCGGGTGATGTAGAGCCAGCCAGCGCCATCCCCTGGCAGCGGCACGATGCTGGCCTCGAAGCGGGCCAGGCGGCCGCCGGCCGTGCGCAGCGCGTAGCCCACCCGCTGCGGGCCGGAGCCGCAGGCGGCCACCGTCCGGCGCGCCAGCGCCGGCGGGCCGACGCTGTGCAGCGGGCGGCCCTGCAGCGTCGGCCAGGGGGCGTGCAGGTCGGCGTGGTCGGGCCGGTTGCAGGCCGCGAAGCGCAGGTCGGGGCCGATCAGGAAGCAGAGATCGGGCAGGGTCGCCGCGATGGCGGGTGCGGCCCGGATCCAGGGATCCGGTTCATGCATCTTGCGGGCCGAGCGCTGGGCCGCTCGCGAGCCGGCCTGCGTTGGGGATGTGCTTGCGGCTCAATGCCGCAAGCATCGCCGTCCCCTCGGGCGGTCTGCAAGACCGGCCAAGGTACGCCCTGGACGGGGAACTCATCAAAGCGTGCCGTAGCTGTGCAGGCCCGAGAGGAACATGTTGACGCCGAGGAAGGCGAAGGTGGTCACCAGCAGGCCGACCAGCGCCCACCAGGCAGAGGTCATGCCGCGCAGGCCCTTCATCAGCCGCATGTGCAGCCAGGCCGCGTAGTTGAGCCAGACGATCAGCGCCCAGGTCTCCTTGGGGTCCCAGCTCCAGTAGCCGCCCCAGGCCTCGGCGGCCCAGAAGGCGCCCAGGATGGTGGCGATGGTGAAGAAGGCGAAGCCCAGCGCGATGGCCTTGTACATGAGGTCGTCGAGCTGAGGCAGGTCGGGCAGTCGCGCCGTCAGGTGGCCTCGCAGCGCGATGGCCAGGGCCAGGAAGGCGGCGACGCCGGTGATCTTGTAGGCCCAGCCGTTCAGGCCGGCGGCGGTGGCCGCATCCGGTGCGGTGCCGAAGCGCACGGCGAGGATGAGCGCGACGATGCCCAGCGGCATGGCGATGAGACCGATGACGAGCGCGCGCGTCGTCGCCGTCTTCAGCAGGTAGGCCAGGGCCACCATGGCCGCCAGCGCGAAGCTGCCGTAGCCGACGAAATTGGCCGGCACGTGGATCTTCATCCACCAGCTCTGCAGGGCCGGCACCAGGGGCTGGATCTCCTGGGCGTCGCGTGCCACCGTGTACCAGAGCAGGAAGCTGACCGCGCCGCTGACGACCAGCATCACGTAGGCGCCCAGCGAGCGTGTCGCGAAGCGAGCCTCATAGTAGAGGTAGAACAGCGTCGTCATCCAGCAGAACAGCACGAAGACCTCGTAGAGGTTGCTGACCGGGATGTGGCCGATGTCGGGGCCGATCTGGTGGCTCTCGTACCAGCGCACCATGGTGCCCACCAGCGCCATGAAGACGCCACCCCAGGCCAGCTTGGAGCCGATGACCTCGGCCACGCTGTTGCGGCCGGCGCCGGTGAAGAAGCCGCCCCAGTAGAACAGCATGCTCATGTAGAACAGCAGGCTCATCCAAAGGATGGCGCTCTGGCTGGACAGCAGGTACTTCAGCCAGAAGACCTGCTCGCCAGCGGCAAGGTCCGCGCCGAAGCCGTCCGTGTGCTGGCCGTACAACGCGATGGCCGCGAGCGTGGCCGCGCCGGTGGCCACGCACAGCGTGCGCAGGGGCTTCCAGAACCAGCCCAGCGCGATCAGCGTCGGCATGGCGCACAGCAGGATTCCCTGCTCGTAGACGTCCATGCTTGCGTGGTAGCGGCTGAAGGCATAGCCGCCGCCCAGCAGCACGAGGAGGGCGAAGACCCAGTCGAGGGCGTCGCGGCGCTGCAACGCATGGCGGCGCGGCAGGTCGTAGGTGGTGGTGTTCATGAGGGCTCCTTCAGCACGGCGGCCTTGAGCTGGGCGAAGAGGGTGGCGTTGTCCGGCGATTCGCGGGTGCTGGACAGGGCCATGCGCACCTGCGAGCTGGCCAGGGCGGCTCCGGGGGTGATCCAGACCCACAGTCGCCGCTCCTTGACGTAGAGCATGGCGAAGACGCCGACGATGAGCAAGAGGGCGCCCAGATAGACCAGCTTCTGGCCAGGGGCGCGCGCGACCTGGAAGACGCTGGCCTGCACCTGCTCGAAATCCTGCAACTGCAGTAGAACCGGCGAGGGGTAGTAGAGGCTGTCCGACAGCGACAGCACGGCCTGGGTCATGAAGCCCTGGGCCGCGGCATCGGCAGCCGCGGGCGGGAGGCCGGCGCGTTCGCGGGCGAGCTGGTGCAGCTCGAACAGGCCGCCGTTGAGGATGCGCAGCAGCACCTCCGAGACGCGCTGGCGGTCGGACTCGGGCACGTCGCGCTCGATGAACTGGGACAGCGCCGGCAGGCCGCCCTTGACCTCGTCGCCCGGCTTGGCGGCGGCGCCCGAGAACAGCGTCAGCGCGCGCTGGGCGGTGAGCATGAGCTGCGGCGTCAGATGGGGCTGGTGGGGCGGCGTGGCCGCGGCCGCGTAGCGCTGCGCGGCGGCATCGCGCAGCGCCGGGTCGGCCAGGGCCTGGCGCAGGCGCAGCCAGTCGTCCAGGCTGCCGTTCTCGTCGGCCGGAATGCGCAGGTAGCGGAAGTTCTCGGCCGGTGTGTCGCGCACGCCGGCGAGGAAGAGCTTCTGGCCGTCCAGCTCGACGGGCAGCATGTAGTTGTTGTACTCGCGTGCCTGGCCGGAGGCGTCGCGCAGCCGGTAGCTGAAGCTGGGGCCGACGTTGTGCAAGGCCTTGGCCGAGTTGGACTTGGCGCCGCTGCCGAGGTGCTTGCCCAGTGCATCGCCGAGGTCGACCTTGCGCACGTCGGCGCCGCTGGAGCTGCCTTCGCCGGCCAGGTTCTCCACGTTGATGACGCGCAGGCCGTCCAGCTCCAGCGTCTGCTCGCCGAAGCCCAGCTTGGTGCCGACACGGCCCTCGATGGGCAGCGGCGTGCCGCCATGGGTCAGCGGCAGGGCACGGAGCTTGAGCTTGCTGCCGCCGTCCTCGAAGCTGCTCTGGTAGATGGCCAGGCCGTCGTGGATGACGGGCTCGTTGACCTTGACCGTGGCCTCGCGCCGCGTCGCGCCGTCGCGGATGACGATGTCGCTGGCAAAGCTCTTGGGCATGCCGGTGGGGTAGTAGTCGACGCTGAACTTCTTCAGCTCGATGTCGAAGGGCAGGTCCTGCAGCACGACGCCGCTGGGCAGGCTGAGCACGGCGATGCCCTGGCGCTGGTGTTCGGCGACCGAGACGTTGCCGCGGAAGCTCGGGTTGGCCGTGGAGAGGCGGTGTTCGGGCTTGATGTCGGACACGAAGCCGGAGCCGGTGTAGAGCTGCTTGCCCTGCAGCCACATCGCCAGCTTGACCATGGCGTTGCCGTCCAGCACGCCGCCGACGAGGATGAGCACGATGGCCGAGTGCGCTGCCAGGTAGCCGAGCCTGTTGGCCGCGCCGCGGCGGGCGGCGACCATGATGCCGTTGTCGCGCTGCTGCACGCGGGCCCTCCAGCCCAGCTGGGTCAGCGTCGCGCCGATCTCGGCCAGCGCCATCTGCGGGTTGCAGGGCAGTTCGGCGATGGCCTTGTGGTGGTGGGCCTGCAGCGACTGCTCGCGCACGCCTTCCTTGTAGCTCTTCAGGTCGACCAGGATCTTGGGCGCGTTGCGCGCGATGCACAGGCTGGTCGACACGACCAGGAAGGCCAGGATGACGAGGAACCAGGGCGCGCTGTAGACCGTGTACAGCCCCAGCTTGCCGAACACCTCGGCCCAGAAGGGGCCGAACTGGTTGATGTAGTTGCCCATGGGCTCGCTCTGGCGCAGCACGGTGCCGATGACCGAGGCGATGCAGATCACGCTGAGCAGTGCGATGGCGAAGCGCATGGACGAGAGCAGGTCCAGCAGTTCGCGGGTGACGGAGGAGCGGGGGGGAGCTTGGGACATCGGGCGCTGGAGCGGGGCGGAAAAAAAGGCCGGTGGGGAGCACCGGCCTTCGTTCTCGAGGCTTGCGGAAGGTCTAGCGCAGGCCGGCGATGTAGTCGGAGACTGCCTTGATTTCCGCGTCGTTCATCTTGGCGGCGACGGTCGTCATGACGGGGTTGTTGGCGCGGGCGCCGCTACGGAAGGCCGTCATCTGGGCCTCGACGTAGTCGCCATGCTGGCCGCCCAGGCGCGGGTACTGGGCCGGCAGGCCGGAGCCGGTCGGGCCATGGCAGCCGGCGCAGGCGGGCACGTTGCGCTCGGCGATGCCGCCGCGGTAGATCTTCTCGCCCAGCATCACGGTGGCCTTGTTCTTGGCGAAGCCGGGCTTGGCGGTCTTGCCGGCGTAGAAGGCGGACACGTTGCGGATGTCCTCCTCCGACAGCGGGGCGGCCATGCCGCTCATGACGGCGTTCTTGCGCTTGCCGGACTTGAACTCGGCCAGCTGCTTGGCGAGGTATTCGGGATGCTGGCCCTGCAGGATGGGGTTGGCCGGGCTGCCGCGCGAACCGTCGGCCGTGTGGCAGGCTGCGCACACCTGGGAGGAGATGGCGCCACCCTTGGCGAGGTCGGGCTTGGCCGACGCGGCGGCGGCCTCGTTCGCATGGGCCGTGGCGGCCAGCAGCAGACTCGACAGGAGGAAGGCGACAGTCTTCATGGATTTATGGGGTTTCGTTGGGCGCAACTTCCGAATTTTACAATGCTGAATCACAGCGTCCGCCCTTGCCATGACCAACGAAATCCCTGATGCAGCGCCCGCCGAGCCGGCCACCGAAAAGCTCGCGCTGGCCTGGACGCACACCGCGCGCTTCCTGACCACGGCCAGCCAGCTCATCCACCTGCCGCCCACGGAACTGCCCGAGATTGCCTTCGTGGGCCGCTCCAACGCCGGCAAGTCCACGGCCATCAACACGCTGGCGCAGCAGAAGCGCCTGGCCTTCGCGTCCAAGACGCCTGGCCGGACCCAGCACATCAACCTGTTCGCGCTGGGCCCCAAGGACGTGCCTGATGCCCTCTTCGCCGACCTGCCCGGCTATGGCTATGCGGCCGTGGCCAAGGCGGCCAAGCTGCGCTGGCAGAAGGTGATGGCTGACTACCTGGAGGTGCGGCGCAGCCTGTCCGGCGTCGTGCTGATGGTGGATTCGCGGCTGGGGCTGACCGACCTGGACCGGCAACTGCTGGAGTTCGTCGCCGCTCGCGTCGCGACCGGCGAGATCAAGCTGCTGGTGCTGCTGACCAAGTCCGACAAGCTCAACCGCAAGGAGGCGGACGCGGCGCTGCGCGCGACCACCGAATTCCTGGCCGGCATGACGACCGAGCATTCCGACGTCGCGGTGACGCTGTTCTCGGCGCTGAAGAAGAGCGGCGTCGGCGATGTGGCGCTGGCGCTGCGCGAATGGGTGCTGGCGCACCGGCTGCCCGAAGCGGTTTCGGCCGAGCCGGCGGGCGCGCCCGTGCCACCCGCGGACTGAGGCTCAGCCGCCGTCGAGGTCGCTCATCAGCGTGTCGACGGCGCGCTGCACGACGCTGTCCTCCTCGAGTGCGGCGATGAGGCCGTTGGCCAGCAAGGCCTCCAGCGCGCGGCGCGTCAGCGGCAGGCGCGCATCGGCCTCGCGACCGACGAACAGCATGAACTGGCGGCCCTCGCCGATCCAGGCGATCTGCGCGGTATGCCAGTCACCCTGGATGAACAGGTGGAACCAGCGGCCGATCGCCAGGCCCTCGATCCATCGCTGCAGCGCTGCGCGCGCGTCGGGCGAGTCGTTCTCGTTGTAGAGCTGCACCGGCACGGTGGGCAACTCGCCGCGGTCGACGTCGGCGCTCAGCCAATGCGAGGGCACCTGGGAGTCGCGTTCCTCCATCAGGCGCCGCACGATCTCGTCGGCCGAGGCTGGCGCCGCATCGCTCGCGGCCGCCGGCCGGGGCGGGATGGCGCGGCGTTCGGCCGGGTCCAGCGCCGGCAGTCCGCGCAACAGGCGGGCGTGCTGGGCCATCAGCTCCGACAGCGGCGGCTCGCGACGGGCGTCGGGTAGCTGGATGCTGTCGCAGCCGGTGACCAGGCGCTCGATGAGGACGGGCAGGCGCATGCGCAGTGCCTCGCGGTCGGCGAGGTCGCGCGGCGTGGTGAGGCTGTCGATGACGGCGTCGACGACCTCCGCCGCAGCCTCGGCCTCGGGCGAATCGCGGCCGTGACGCACCATGGCCGCGACGATGACCTCGATCCAGCTCGTCTGCAGGAAGCGGTGCATGCGCGGGCCCAGCGGCGCGCTCACCATCTGGTGGTCGACCTGCTCACGCAGCAACTGGCGCCATTCGGCGCGCAGGTGCTCGCGCTCCAGCGCGGCCAGCGCGACGGCATTGCGTTCGCCGCTCTGGCGGGCCTGCTGGTCGATCTGGGCGTCCACGCGCGCCAGTGCCTGCTGGAAGAGCAGGGCCGTGGGCGTCGGCGCGTCGACGAGCAACTGGGCTTCGGCCTCCATGAGGCGCAGGAAGTCGACCAGGCGCGGGTCGTCGCCGCGCTCGAAGGCCATGCCATGGGCGGCGACGCGGTTCAGCAGTGCCCAGGTGGGGTGGTCCTGGCTGCGCAGCAGTGTGCTGTCGGCGCGGGCCAGGCGCACGACGGCGATCTGCAGCCGCGCCAGCAGGGCCTTCAGCGGCGGCAGCAGGCGCGGGTCGGCCAGGATCTGGTCGTAGAGCCGGCTGAGCATGTCCGGCCCCGTCGTGCGCACGAACGGGGCCGTGGCCCGCGGATCGCGCGGTGCCGCCCGGGTCGCCAGGCCCTGGGGCCGCGAGTTGACGGCGTCGACGCGGCGCGACAGGCCGTCCAGCGTAGCGCGGGTCGTCGGCTGCGCGCCTATGCCACGGGCGGCGGCCAGGCGCTGGTGGGCCAGCGGATCGCTGCGGGCATTGGCGTGCGAGGCCACCATGTCGCCGATGTCGGCGTCGTGCAGCGCCGCGCAGGCCTGGGCGTAGAGGCGGTGCAGCGCGCGGGCCAGAGGCAGGGCGGCCACGCGCATCAGCTCGTACTGGGCCTGGGCGCCAAGCGGGCTGGCCGCCAGCGCGTGATGCAGCGCATGGGCGAAAAGTGCGGGGCGCAGCGGGTTGTCACGTTCGCGGGCTCGCGCGATGCCGCGCAGCGCGGCGTAGAAATTGCCGATCTGGTGCAGCTCGGCGCGGCTCAGCTCCTCGGCCGTTTGCACGACATGAGCGATCGCCACGTCTTGCAGGGCCTGGTGTTCGTCGACGAGACTCAGGCTCTCCAGGCCGCTGAACTGCAGCGGGGCGCGGTGCAGCGGGTCATCGCCCCGGCGGCCGACCTGCAGCAGCTCGATGAGCTTGCCCTCGAAGTCGGCCGCGAAATGGTTGCGCACCTTGCGCCAAGCTTCACGCAGCGGGTAGTGCTGGGGCCGGGCATCGAGTTCGTCCTGCACCACGTTCAACAGTTCGCGAGCCAGTGGGCCGGCCTCGGTCAGCGCGTGGTCGAGCAGGTCGTGGGGATGCAGGCTGGAGAGCATGGAGGGAGCGGAACGGCGAGATGAGATTATCTGGCGCGAGCCTGGTGCATCCTGGCGTGTTGCCCCCTCTTACCTCCCCCCGAAACCCATGGCTAACGCCGGACTTCAAGACCTTTTCACGCTTTTTCAGGCCGGTCGACACGCCGAGATGGCGGCGCTGGCGCGCGCCATGCTTGCGCAGCAGCCGCAGGAGGGGGCGCTGTGGAAGGCCTTGTCCGTGGCCCAGCAGATGCTCGGCGAGGACGCGTTGCCGGCCCTGCAGCGCGCGCTGGCGCTGCTGCCGGGCGACGCGGAGCTGGCGGCCAACCTGGGCACGCTGCTGGCGGCCCGTGGCCGCTGGGCCGAGGCATGCGCGGCCTGCGAGCGGGCGCTGCGCCTGCAGCCGCGACTGGCCGGCGCGCACAACAACCATGGCAATGCGCTGCTGGCGCTGCGCCGGCCGGCCGAGGCGCTGGCGGCCTTCGACGCGGCGCTGGCACTGCAGCCGGGGTTGGTCGCGGCCCTCGGCAACCGTGCACGCGCGCTGCTGGCCCTGGCCCGCCACGACGAGGCGGCCCAGGCCTTCGCACTGGCCGTCGCCGCGCGGCCTGGCGACGTCGGCCTGCGGATGCACGCGGCCACGGCATTGACTGCAGCCGGTCGTGCGACCGAGGCGGTGGCCCGGCTCCGCGAAGCCGTGGTGCTGGCGCCCGACCACACCGAGGCCTGGTTCACGCTCGGCAACCTGCTCAACGACTGTGGCGATGCGGCCGGCGCCGCCGAGGCCTGGGAGCGGTTGCTGGCGCGGGACGCGGGCCATGCGGAGGCCGCCTGCAACCTGAGCCTGCTGCGCCCCGAACGCGGCGAGGCCGTGCTGGGCGCGGCGCTGGTGGCTGGCGTGGGCGGCGAGCGCCGTGCGGCCGTGCTGGCCAACCTGGGCGGGCTGAGGCTGCAGGAGGGGCGCTTCGGCGCGGCCGTGGCCGCCTACCGCGAGGCGCTGGCCGAGGTGCCCGACTCGCCCCAGGCGCTGAGCAATCTCGCCCAGGCCCTGAAGCGCCAGGGCGCGCTGGACGAGGCAGATGCGGTGCTGGGGCGGCTGATCGAGCGCCATCCGGCCCTGCCGACCGCGCGCAGCGACCGGCTGCTGTTGCGCAGCTATCGCCAAGCCGGCGTCGAAGTGGCCGCGGCGCTGCGGGCCGAGGCGTCGGACTTCGGGCGTGTCGTGCGAACCACGCCGGTACCGCGGCCGGCGCGTCCAGTGGGGCCGCTGCGCGTGGGTTTGGTGTCCGCCGACCTGCGCGGCCATCCGGTCGGGCGCCTGGCCGAGGCCTGGCTGCCGGCATTGGCCGCGCGCTGCGAGCTGTCGGTCTATGCGAATGCGCGGGTCGACGATGCGCTGACGCAGCGGCTGCGCGAAGCGGTGCCGCGCTGGGTGCGGGCCACGGATCTCGACGACGCGGCGCTGGCGGCGCGCATCGCCGACGACGGCATCGCCGTGCTGATCGACCTGAGCGGGCACACGGGCGGCCACCGGCTGGGGGTGTTCGCGCGGCGGCCCGCGCCGCGGCAGTTCAGCTGGCTCGGGTATGCGGCCAGCACAGGGCTGGCAGAGATGGACGGCTTCATCGGCGACCGCTGGTTGCTGCCGGCGGGCGCCGAGGCCCAGTTCGTCGAGCCGCTGTTGCGGCTGCCGCACAGCTTCGTGGCCTATGCGCCGCCCGCCGATGCGCCGGCCGTGCAGCCGCTGGGCGATACACCGCGCTTTGGCAGCTTCAACGCCCTGCACAAGCTGGGCGACCCGGTGCTGGCGCTGTGGGCGCGCGTGCTGGACGCGACGCCCGGCAGCCGGCTGCTGGTCAAGGCGCCGGGGCTGCAGCACGAGGCCGAGCGCGCGGCGCTGCTGAGCCGCTGGCCGGGCGACGCGAGCCGGCTGGAGCTGGAGGGCCCGGGCCCGCTGGCCGACTACCTGGCCGCCTTTGGCCGCGTGGACATCGCGCTCGACCCCTTCCCGCATAGCGGCGGCATGACGACGCTGGACGGGCTGTGGATGGGCGTGCCGGTGCTGACGCTGCCCGGGCCGGCGCCGATCTCGCGCCAGGGCCTGAGCTTCATGCAGGCGCTGGGCCTGGCCGAGGGGTGGGTGGCGACCGACGCGGACGACTTCGTGCACCTGGCCCAGGCCCGCCTGCAGGGCCGCACGGCGCTGGCCGCCCTGCGAGCCGGGTTGCGCGAGCGCATGGCCGCCAGCGCGCTGTGCGACGGCGGCGGGCTCGCCGACGCGCTGCTGGCGCTCGTGACGGCATGAGGCACGTCGGCGATTGATGCCGGAATGAAAAAAGGGGCTGCTCGCGCAGCCCCTTTGTTCGTCAGCGACGGGTGTGTCGCCGGCGTGGACTTACATGTCCATGCCGCCCATGCCACCCATGCCGCCCATGCCACCGGGCATGCCGCCGGCAGCGGCTTCTTCCTTGGGCGCCTCGGCGACCATGGCTTCGGTCGTGAGCATCAGCGACGCGACGGACGCGGCGTTCTGCAGTGCCGTGCGGGTGACCTTGGTCGGGTCCAGGATGCCCATCTCGATCATGTCGCCATAGGTGTCGTTGGCGGCATTGAAGCCGTAGTTGCCCTTGCCGGCCAGCACGGCGTTGACGACGACGGAGGCCTCGCCGCCGGCGTTGTAGACGATCTCGCGCAGCGGGGCTTCGATGGCCTTCAGGACCAGCTTGATGCCGGCGTCCTGGTCGGCGTTGTCGCCCTTGATGTCGCCAGCGGCTTGCTTGGCGCGCAGCAGGGCCACGCCGCCACCGGCGACGATGCCTTCCTCGACGGCGGCACGGGTGGCGTGCAGCGCGTCTTCCACGCGAGCCTTCTTTTCCTTCATCTCGACTTCGGTGGCAGCGCCGACCTTGATGACGGCCACGCCGCCGGCCAGCTTGGCCACGCGCTCTTGCAGCTTCTCGCGGTCGTAGTCGCTGGTGGCTTCCTCGATCTGGATGCGCACTTGCTTGACGCGGGCCTCGATGTCGGCAGCGGCACCGGCGCCATCGATGATGGTGGTGTTTTCCTTGCCCACTTCGACGCGCTTGGCCTGGCCCAGGTCAGCCAGCGTGACCTTCTCCAGCGACAGGCCGACTTCCTCGGCGATGACCTTGCCGCCCGTCAGGATGGCGATGTCTTCCAGCATGGCCTTGCGGCGGTCGCCGAAGCCCGGGGCCTTGACGGCGACGACCTTCAGGATGCCGCGGATGGTGTTGACCACCAGGGTCGCCAGGGCTTCGCCCTCGACTTCCTCGGCAATGATCAGCAGCGGACGGCCGGCCTTGGCGACGGCTTCCAGCGTGGGCAGCAGGTCGCGGATGTTGGACACCTTCTTGTCGTACAGCAGCACGAAGGGGTTGTCCAGGATCGCGGATTGCTTTTCCGGGTTGTTGATGAAGTAGGGCGACAGGTAGCCGCGGTCGAACTGCATGCCTTCGACGACGTCCAGCTCGTTGTTCAGGCTCTTGCCGTCTTCGACGGTGATGACGCCTTCCTTGCCGACCTTGTCCATCGCGTTGGCGATGATCTGGCCGACGTCGGCATCGCTGTTGGCCGAGATCGTGCCGACCTGGGCGATTTCCTTGGAGGTCGTGGTGGCCTTGGAGGCCTTCTTCAGCTCGGCGACCAGGGCCTGCACGGCCTTGTCGATGCCGCGCTTCAGGTCCATCGGGTTCATGCCGGCGGCCACGTACTTCATGCCCTCGCGCACGATGGCCTGGGCCAGCACGGTGGCGGTGGTGGTGCCGTCACCCGCGTTGTCGCTGGTCTTGGAAGCGACTTCCTTGACCATCTGGGCGCCCATGTTCTGGAGCTTGTCCTTGAGCTCGATTTCCTTGGCCACGGACACGCCGTCCTTGGTCACGGTGGGGGCGCCGAACGAGCGCTCCAGCACCACATTGCGGCCCTTGGGGCCCAGGGTCACCTTGACCGCATTGGCCAGGATGTTGACGCCCTCGACCATACGGGCACGGGCTTCGCCGCCAAAGATCACGTCTTTTGCTGCCATTTGGATTCTCCGAATACTTGAATTGGGGTCAGAGTCGACTTGTCGACGCTTGATCAGCGAGGGTGGGGCATCACTGCGTGATGGCCCATCCCCGTGAAATTACTTTTGCACGACGGCGAAGAGGTCCTCTTCGCGCATGACCAGCAGTTCCTCGCCGTCGACCTTGACGGCCTGGCCGGAGTACTTGCCGAACAGCACGCGGTCGCCGACGGTGACGTTCAGGGCCACGAACTCGCCCTTGTCGTTGCGCTTGCCCGGGCCGACGGCCAGGACTTCACCCTGGTCGGGCTTCTCGGCGGCGTTGTCGGGAATGACGATGCCCGAGGCGGTCTTGGTTTCTTGCTCCAGACGGCGAACGATCACGCGATCGTGCAGGGGGCGCAGCTTCATGGGATCTCCTTCAGAAGGGTAGGTGCTGAAGCGGCCACGGCCTGCACAGGCCGTGGCTCGCGAAAAACGGGACCTGCCGGCGGGCCAGTCGATCCGATTTCGTTAGCACTCATGTGTGTTGAGTGCTAGCAGTCAGGCATTATAGGGACGGCGTGTTGCGATTCAAGCCGTCCACGTCCTTCGTGCGGATCGCGCGGGCGCGATCGCCGGCGAAGAAGTGGTAGCCGGCCGCGAGGCTGCCGATGATGATGACGTTGGCCCGAACATCGGCCGGAGGCGCCTGGGCGACCTGGGCCAGGATCTCCGCTGGAGAGAGCGCTGCTTCTAGGTTCATGGCGCCTTCCTTGCGGCTTCACACAACTCGTACGCGAACTCCTCGGCCTCCGCCTGGAAGCCGAGGAGTTCCAGGTCGGCCAGGCAGTCCAGCCGCGCGGCCAACTCGGGCTCGCGCACGATGCTCTCTGGCGACCGGCAGTCGCGCCGCAGATGCAGCACGAGCGAAGGCTTGCGCTTGGCGGTGCCTGCATCCACCAGGCCCGCATCCAGCTTGGACACGAACCGAAGGTCACCGTCGTAGACGCTCAAGTCCAGCGGCGGCGAAGCCGTGATGTTCAGGTCGGGGAACAAGCGCGACGCACCCAGAACCCCGGAGATGGCTACCTTCTCCGCCACGCCCTTGCTTCGCAGAGAAAGGAGGCGGTTGGCCATGGCGCCGGGCATTCGTGCGAGACCCGATGGGGCAGCGTAGCGAAGCTCCTTGCCGGCAGCGCCGTGCTCGTCGGCCAGCTTGAGCAGCACCTTCGGCTGCAGCCACAGCTTGATCGGACCGTCGCGCTCGTCGGAGACGACGTTGAGCTGGAGCAACTCGGTCAGCGCGGCCGAGGCTGTCTGGTAGCTGGCGCCCGTCTGCCGGCGCAGGTCCGCGAGCGTCATCGGCGGCAAGCCGCAGAGAGATTGCTCGACTAGGACGGCCTTGACTTGCTGGCGAGTGACGCGGGTGGAAGCGTTGCCCATGCCTTCGTCCTGCACGGCCCCGTAGAGCGCGCGCAGGAACGGTTGCGGGAACTCGGGTGCTTCGCCGTTCAAGTGGAGGACCTGGCCGGTCTTGGCCGCGACCAGGTGAATGCGATGGGCGATCTCGGGGCGCACAACGGAACGGAAGCGGCTCAGCCCGGCTTCCAGGCGAGCGGTGGACAGGCGGCTGTCCACGATCACGCATAGGCCGGTTGCCGGTCGAGCGGCGCTGTCGACCGCATAGGCGAGCGCCAGCAGGCCCTCGCGGACGTCTCGCGCGGTGCTTGTGCGGCGGACTTCGGCCAGGACGTCTGGCCCCGCCGGGTTTTCCCAATGCAGCGAGACCAGCCCATCATCAGTAAAGTTGCGACCCGCCATTAAGTTGCCACTTAACTGATCAAGTCGCAACTTATCAAGCGCAGGGCCCACGCATCGGAGGCTCGTTCGGGTCCGCCTCTGCGGCCTGCGGAGCATGAAGCTGCGGAAGCAGTGCCTCTGGCGCCCGCCATCGGCAGCACGACACGACACGACACGACACGACACGACACGACACGACACGACACGACACGACACGACACGAAGGGCTGTGCCGTGCTCTTCGCGAGTCCCGGTGCTCCTATGCGGGTCGAAACTCCGGCTAGCGCCGGATGTGGCGGCTAGGCAATTGACCAGCAGCTTTCCGTTCAAAGTTTGCCGGTGGCTGCCCCGAAAGGTTCAGGCATGGGCGACGAAGCGCATCGATGTTGTTTGACGAGTTTCCAGATCTCCCCCGGGCGATCGATTCAGTGCTGCCCGGCATTCGACACCTGAGTGAGGGACAGGAAACAAAGAAGACCGCCGCAGCGGTCTTCTTTTGGCGGGCCGGCCTCAGCGCCGGGTGCGCCTGCGCGCCCAGCCCAGCGCGCCCAGCGCGCTCATGGCCAGAGCGACGCTGCCGGGCTCGGGCAACTGGCCCGGGTTGACAGCGGGCGTCGTGAAGCGCAGGTCGTCGAGCAGGATGGCCTGGTCGTCGGCACTGAACACGACGGAGTGGGCCACTCCGGTGAAGTTCAGCGTCACCGTTTCCGACCAGTTGCAGAAGGCGAAGCCACTGCAGCCGGCGGCGGTCAGGCCGGTCAGGCCGAGGCCCAGCTCCTTGCCGAGGTCATCGAAGACGTGGACGGCCAGGTTGGGGATGGTGACCCGGCCGGAATAGACGAAGGACAGCGAGTCGATGAAGCCGCCGGCAATGCTCAGCGTCAGCGACTTGGGGTTGTTGGTGCTGGGCCTGGTCGGGTCCTGGGCGAGCAAGAGAGCCCCGCAGCTGCCGGTCCGGATGAAGCTGATGTCGCCGGGATCGTGGCTGGGGCCGTAGGTGCAGGCCTCCGAGGTGGCGCCCCAGGCGGCGCCGCTGATGTTGACCCCGTGATAGCTGCCGGCCAGCGGAGCGGTGGTCGTCAGGTCCTCGAAATCCAGGAAGACCGTGCCGGCCATGGCCGATTGCAGGGTGGCTGTCAGGGCAAGGGCCAGAAGTTTGCTCATCGTGCGCATGACGTTCTCCGTCCAGGGTGTTCGAGTTGAGTTTGTGGGCGAATGTAAACAAGCTGCCTCAAAGTGGGCCGCCCCGGCCCCCTGCAGTTGGGGGGTCAGCACGGAGCCTGGGCCGCGCTTGAGGGGGGGGCTGCTGCGGGAA
>Ga0213878_10000153_pt1 | contig 31166 bp, 29 predicted proteins | sample VelepicoBEBS_R02_FD_161053 | JGI IMG/M metagenome (GOLD analysis project Ga0213878, IMG submission 161053) | Vellozia epidendroides bulk soil microbial communities from rupestrian grasslands, the National Park of Serra do Cipo, Brazil - BS_R02 | ecosystem: Environmental > Terrestrial > Soil >... | reverse complement strand
GATCTTCGAAATATCAAACAACGGCACCATGCCGACCCCTTCGACATCCAGCATCAGACCTTCCTGTCCTTTGAGGGTCACGGAGTTCACAACGCCGCTGAAATAGGTCGGTGTGGTGCCAATTTCGTCACCGATGACCGTCTCGGCCTCAATGCGATACTCGCCCGCTGGCAGCCCCAGGACATTGCCATCCAGCGTAAAGCTGACCTCGCCTGCCGTCTGCGGCCCCAGGGTGACGGTGCCCACTTCTGCGTCGAACTCGTCATAGATCCGAATGCTGACGTTGTCGTAGTCCTTATCCAGCACCAGCTCCCCTTCCAGTAAGGTATCAGGGCCCAGCGTGACCGAGTCATCCGGCGCGGTCACCGTGTTGCCGATCAACTGCTCGGTCGATACCACGAGGTTGTTCTCTTCGACGGCATAGAGGGCATTCATCGTCATGCGCATGTATTCCATACTGGTCACCTGCGCGAACATCGCCATCTGGGTCACAAACTCGGTACTGTCGACCGGGTTGGTGGGGTCCTGATAGGTCAACTGCGCCAACATCAGCTCGACAAACACGTTGGCCACCTGAGGCGGCGCGGTACTTTCCCCCGAATCAGAGCCATCGCTCGGGTCTTCCGGCTCCTCTGGGGTGGACTCGGTCACCGCCGCCGTGGGCGGCGGCGTCGCAGACTGGGGACTGGAGGTGCTTGCCGGCGCCACCATACTGTTGACCTGAGACAGCATGTTCGGTGAGCCCGGCAGGCGGTTACCCGGATAGGTACTCATGGGATTGAGAGCCGCCAGGTTCATCAGACCCTGTCTCCTAAGCGCAGCAGACTCTGCTGCATGCTTTTCGCCTGGTTGAGCATCTCGACGTTGGCCTCATAGTTACGCGAGGCGGAGAGCATGTCCGCCATCTCCTCGACCACATTGACGTTGGAGTAGTAGACATACCCCTCCTTGTCTGCCAACGGGTTATCCGGCTCGTGACGTTTTTGTACGGGCTGATCCGTTTGCACTATCCCCTGTACCGTCACCCCGGCCGACGCGGCGCGTTCGGTGACGCTCAGGGTAGGATCGTTGTAAATGGTGCTAAAAACCGGCTTCAGGGAGCGATAAGCCCCGGCTTCGCTGCCGCTGATGGCGTCGGCATTGGCCAGGTTGCTCGAGATGGTGTTAAGCCTCAGGCTGTTTGCGTTGATGGCAGTACCGGCGATGTCGTAAATTTTTCCGAAGGACATAGCGTATTTCTGTCTCGTCTTGCTGGTTAATGTGGAGTGATTACTTGCCATCAATGGCAGTCGCAAGTCCGTTGAACTTGCCGTTGAGGAATTCCAGGCTGGTCTGGAAATCCATTGAATTCTCAGCAACCCGCGCCTGTTCGATACCGGCTTCGACCGTGTTGCCATCGCGGCTCACCTGCCAGGGCTGCCGATATTTCAGGTTCATCCCGGTCTGGGTCATGCTCATTGCCGGGACAGGCGCGACAATGTCATCAGGGGAGGAACCACGGCCCTCGGGAACCGCGAGACGAAACTCCAGATCCCGCGCCGCGTAGTTAGGGGTATCAGCATTGGCTAGATTACTGGCGAGGACCCTGCTACGCTCAACGCGAAAATTGAGCGCCTCTGGATGAATGCCAAGCGCCTTTTCGAAACTTATTCCCATCCATCCTCCTCCTTACAGTTCAGTAGAGATGAAACGACATACACCACCACTCTTAGCAATTCTCGTGCCAACAAATTTTATCTGTCGCTTCTCCCGGCTAACGACACGGCGGAAGGCGGGTTTGTTGTGCCGCAGTCTCGCAGTGTGGTTATGTCTGTTGGTCTCGCCAGCCGTGGTGGCCGCTGCGACGCCAGCGGCGCAAAATCCGCCGCCGGCGCCCGGCGTTGATACCGGAGCCCTGAAGCAATTTGTCAGCGCCTACTGGCAACAGCGTTTCCTCCAGCACGCCGGGCGCGTCAACTGGCGCGATTACCAGTGGCAGATTGAGGTCGTCATCCCCGATGCGGTCAGTAAGCTTCCTCCCTGCCGTCAGCCCTACCAGGCCGAGGATGCCCAGACGAATCTGCCCATTGGTCGACAACCCCTGCGCGTACGCTGCCCAGACTCCCCCGGCTGGCTGGTGACGACCCGTAGCCAGATCTCGGTTTTAATGCCCGTCGTGGTTACCAGGAACGCGCTCAGCCAGGACCACGTTTTGCAGGCGAGCGACCTCGCGGTCACCCAAATTCTGCTGACGGCCCAACAGGACGATGTCCTGATCGATCCGGCTCAGGCCATCGGTCGGCGTCCGCTGAGGTCATTGCGGGCAGGTCAGCCCGTGCGTAACAGACTGCTCGAAGCGGCCATGCTCGTGCGCAAAGGCGATAAAGTGCACCTGACGCTGGCCGACGGGGATATGTCCATATCCATGGCAGGGATAGCCCTGCAGGATGGGCAGAAGGGGGAAATCATCGGCGTGAAAAATGAAAAAAGCGGAAAAGTTATTTCCGCTGCGGTATCCGCTCCCGGTCAGTTGCTGATTTCCAATGAAGCCCCGGCGGCGGTTGCGTCAAAATAAAAAACGGCATGGTTCTTGCTTAGCTTCCCGATTTTGACGGGGAGCCCACACGATGTCTGATGAACGTCTGACCCAACACCTTGCCATCATTGCCCGCCGCTGGCCGACGCTGGCAACGACGCTCGCGCAGACTCAGCCTCTGTCAGCCGCCAGCATCATGGAGGGACATTGCGGCACGCTGCTTATCGACGGCATCCAGCTCACCAGCCGCCATGACCGGGCCGCAGAAGCGCGGCAGCAGGCCAATAGCCTGCCGGCAAAATCACACCTGAGTCTCTATGGCGCCGGGCTTGGCGATCTACCCCGCGAGTTGCTGCGCCGCCCCGCGCTGGCGCATCTTGATGTCTTCATCATGAACCGCGAGCTGTTCGTACTCACGCTTTCGCTGTTGGAGAATCAGGACTGGTTACAGGATCCCAGAGTCTGTCTGGCGTTGGCTGCCGACGAAGAGGAAATCCGCCTCCCCTTCTTTGCGTTACCCGCCGAATTGCGTCTGGCGGAAGATAAAGCGAGCCGGATACGCGACCGCCTCATCAGGGAAATGACGCTTCCCCATACCAATCGTCGTTATGAACAGCATCTTCCCCAGCTGCGCCAGCGCCTTGCCGATAATCACTCTTTGTTGCGGCAGGACGGCGATGTCGCCGCGCTCTTCGGCAGCGCCCCGGGTCGTGCGGCATTCGTCATCGGGGCCGGTCCGACGCTGAAAGTGCATTTATCCCGCTTACACGCCTTGCAGCATCATCCCGCACGGCCGCTATTGATCGCTGTCGATACCGCCTGCCGGGCGCTGTTTGCGCACGACATCCGGCCAGACTGGGTCGTTTCCATCGACCACCTTATTGATGAAGAAAAACTTCCGCCCGCCGATTGCGGGCTCGTCTATTTCCCTCTGGTGCCTACCCGAACGTTAAAGGCCTGGCGCGGCCAGCGTCTGGCGGCCTATTCCAGTAGCCCGCTGTACCAAACGTTGTGCAAAACGCAGCCAAAAGCCATGCTTTATTCCGGCGGGAGCGTCATCCATCCCGCCGTTGATCTGGCCGTGCAGATGGGGAGCCATGAGGTCACTCTGCTGGGCGCAGATTTCGCTTTTCCTGGAGGGGAAACCCATACCGGCTGGGCGGTGGGGGCGTTGAATACGACGCTTGAGCAAGCCAGGCATTGGGCGATGGATGGACACGAGAGGCGCATCAGCACCAATATCAGCTTCACGGGCTATCGTATCCAGCTTGAGCGCTATATTGCCGCGCATCCCGAGGTCCGTTTTTACAACGGCAGCCGGGAAGGCGCCGCCATCGCGGGCTGCCGCTATCATCCGGAGTTCACCCTATGACCCTTTCCGCTCAGTTCACGACGCTTGCCGAACAATTTCGCCTGGGGTTATCCCTGGATGCGGCACTGGCGCTTCCACCTCTGCTGAAATTGCTGCTACCCTTACTGCCCACGCTCCCGGCGCAGACGCAACGCCAGTTACCGCAGATAATGTCTGCTATCCTCGCCTGTCAGGAGCGGGAAGACTGGCTCGGTCTTGCCGATTGGCTGGAGTATGAGCTGTGCCATGCCCTCGCAGACCCCGGGAGGCAGGACGCTGAACATTTTTCGTAAAAAATACGCTGATGGCTAAAGTCCGGCGCCATAACGGTCGCTTATCTAACCTTAGTCACGTATTACCTTAGCCATCGAAATGGCGGGAAGTATGTCATTTTGTCAGTTTGTTGTGAGTGGTTTGATTATGAATATTACGTCACCAAACGGTAACCTTACCGAGAGTTCTCTGCAGGGCGCGTATGCCCGGCAAACTCAGGCCGCGTCGGAGATCGCCGCGAGCGAAAGCAACAAACCTCAGCAGGTCAATGCATCGGCAGAGGTCGCGCTCGCGCAAAAGGACGGCGCGAAGAAAACGTTTAACGAGCAGTTCACCCTGCCGTCCGCAGAGTTTCCTGTCGAAGTGCCGATTAATGTTCCGGTGTCCTCGGCGCTGACCTGCGCGCTGGCCAATGAGCTTAACCAATACCCTGACATTGACCATGACAAAGTGGCTAACGTCATGACCCTGCTCAACAACGGTAAGCTTGCCGTTAGCAGCGAGGATCTGGCGGCGGACATGATGAATTTCTACCAAAGTGGGAGATAAGCCGTTTTGAGTAAAGCTATCGATCGCGTGCGTCAGTTGATTACAGGCATCAATCAGGATGTGGTCTCCTGGGAGCAAATGGAGCAGTTGCTTACGGAGCAAAACAGCAACCTGATTCGGCGTAATAACCCGGCCATCCACCACAACAATGAACAGCAGGTACAGCTGCTGCACACCCTGCGCGGCCGGGCCGAACTTCGGGTTAAACTGCTTCACTCTTTAGGGTTGAAGGCCAATAGCGACGATCTGAAGCGCCTGGCCAGCAAACTGCCGGACGCCGCCTCCGACGCGCTGCTCGCGCAGTGGCACCGGCTGGAGCGCAGCGTCGTTCGCTGCAAGAAACTCAACGATCACAATGGCCGGTTACTGGCTAACCAACAGCTATTAATACGCAGACTGCTTAATACCCAAGAAGACTTTTACCAACCCGCAACCTGATGTCCTGATACGGTTTTTTCCTCTGGGGAATCAAGGGCAGACGCCCAGGCGAGGTACAAAACTCGCTCATTCTGCAACCGTTATTTGATCCAGAACAATCCTATGTCTTTATTGACACTCCCATGGTCGACGTCTTCTAATTGAGTAATTCGCCTCCAATACTGATAAATCTGATGAAAATACTTCTGGTCGAAGACGACAAGCTGCTTAATCATCATCTGACAACCCTGCTGACCGAGACCCATAATCAGGTCTACAGCACGGGCAGTGCTCAGGTGGCGCTGCACTATGCGGCGGATTACCCTATTGATGTCGCGATCATCGACCTGGGCCTGCCGGATATGGGCGGCTTGCAGCTTATCAGGGCGCTAAGGGCGAAGAAGATCCCCTTCCCTGTCATGGTATTGACGGCGCTCGGCAACTGGCAAAACAAGGTTGAGGGGCTGGAAGCCGGGGCCGATGACTATCTGGTAAAACCCTTTCAGAAGGACGAACTGCTGGCGCGGCTTAATGCGCTGGTCAGGCGCAGCGCCGGTTTCATCTCCCCCAGGGTGGTCGCCGGGGACTATGAACTGGATCTCTCCCGTAAAGAACTGACTATCGCCGGGATACCCACGGTATTGACCAGCTTTGAGTATCAGACGCTCGAATATCTGATGCGCAACGCCCGTCAGGTCGTCTCCAAACAACAGTTGCTTGATCAACTCTACGGCGACGGTGAAGGAGACCCCAATATTGTTGAAGTCATGGTAAGCAGAGTGCGTAAAAAGCTGGATCCAGAAGGCACCATCCAGCCTATCTCTACCATTCGCCGTCAGGGCTATATCTTTAATCTCTCCTGTAGCTAATGACGGCTGCCGGCTCTCTTTCTCTGCGTTAAGAACACCATGAAACGGTTCCTCCGCTCCCTTCACCTTAAGCTGATGTTAAGTTCTATGCTGGTCATCGCGGTCATCATGGCCTTTTCAGTCTACGTCCTCTACCGGGGCCATCTTGAGGAGCAGTCCCAGAAGGCCAGCGCCCGCATACAGGAGGATCTCTCAAGGATACTTTCCTCGCAGCGCCCGGACCCCGATGACAGTGTGGAGTTCAGCGCTATCGCGCCGGAGGCTATCGCCCTCAAACTGGACACGCTTATCTGCCGCGCCGATGGCCAACTGAGCTGGTCCAGCCTGCACATGCCAGCGTTGATCAAGTCCAGGAATACCCTCTGCCAGGACCTGCAGACCTCTCTTGGGGGCGTCGACCAGGACTACTTTTTTGAACGCTATACCACCCGCAGCGGCGAGAGTTATTTCATCTACAGACTGCGTTTTACGCACAACCATGGTGATATCCCCACCACCTATTATGTGGTGATGATCGACTCCACCGAGCGTTATCAGGCGCAGACCCGCGCCTACCTCTACCGGTGCATTCGCCAGGCCCTGCTGGCCTACGCGCTGCTCGGCGCCCTGCTGTTGTTCACCAGTTTCTGGAGCCTCTCGTCACTGCGAACCATCGCCAACCATCTGCATGATATTCGCGAAGGCAAACGACATACGCTCTCCAGCGACTATGAACGGGAACTCCAGCCGTTGACCCGGTCTATCAATCAGTTACTGAACAACGAGCGACAACAGACCCAGCGCTACCAACATGCGCTTAACGATCTGGCTCACAGCCTGAAGACCCGTCTGGCCCTGATTCAGCTCACCGCCGAAGAGCTCAAACTCAAGCACGCGATCGATGACAACATCAACGAGCAGGTCGTCACGATGGATCAAATCATCCAGTATCAGTTACGTCGCGCCGTCACCGGCCACAGACGCCTTGCAGGCAAAGGCACCGAACCTGTGCCGCTCATTGAGAAACTGCTGGCGAGCCTGGCGAGGATCTATCGCCACAAAAAGCTACAGACGCGCTTTCAATTCGATGACGACGTTTTCTTTGCCGGTGAGCAAGGCGACTTAATGGAGCTCATGGGCAACCTGCTCGATAACGCCTTTAAGTTCGCCATCAGCGATATTCGCGTGACGGTGAGCGGTAACCATGGCCTGCTCAGAATTACCGTTGAAGATGATGGCCCCGGTATTCATCCGGACGACTCACAGCAGATCTTTCAGCGCGGAAGACGCGCCAACAACTCGCCCGGCCAGGGCATCGGCCTCGCCATGGTCGCCGAGATTGTGCATAGCTACAACGGTGAGATACGTGTTGATGACTCACCACTGGGAGGGGCGCGATTTACGGTAGTGTTTTCCTGAGTGTGCCGTTGCGGTGGTTGTATTGACGTATTCTAAAATCGGATCAAGCGCCACAACCACCTCGGAGGTGTCAGTTCCGAGGACATCGAACAGGCTATCCTTGACGATAGCCTGTCGCGTCTGAATTGATTAACTACCGCAGGATTGACGGATTACCAGAGTAGGCACGAGGATAACACTCTTGGCTGGTTCATCATTCCCCGCAATACGCTCCAGCAGCAGTTCACCCGCTTTGCGGCCGATTTCGCGTGCCGCAACTGAGACGGTAGTGACACCGGATTCCGCCAGTGCACTCTCTGGGATATCGTCAAAACCCACCAACGCGAAATCACACCCAACGACTTTCCCCTGTTTACGCAAAGCCAGCATAGCGCCGAGCGCTACCACATCCTGGTAACAGACAGCGGCCGTCACCTCAGGATGTTTCTCCAGTATGGTCATCATTGCCTGAGTCCCATCGTTACGGTTGGCGCCACAGGAGATTATCCACTCCTGATTAGGCGCGATACCGTGTTCTATCAACTTGCTCATATACCCCCCAAGACGCCGGGAACGGCTGATAGACACGGTTTGCCCGCCGATGAAGGCAATATGGCGATGGCCGAGCCGGAGCAGGTGTTCAGTCGCCATTTGACAGCCGAGAAAGTTATCGGTCCCCACAAAGTCGATAGCCACATCCGGCACCGGTCGTACCACCAGAATAGTAGGCATACAACGGCGCTGCAGACTCTCGAAGAAGCGGTGCGGAGTAGGCTGGGCGGCACAGATAACCATGCCCGCAGCATTGTTGCGCTGTAATGAATCCATGAATTGCTGCTGCCGATCGGCTGATTCCTCACTATTGGCAAGAAACAGCATCAGGTCGTGATTCTCCATTTCCCGGCTAAGGCCTGCCGTCATCTCGGCATAAAACGGGTTAGTGATATCGTGAAGCAGCAGGCCAACCTGATTGCTGCTTCTGTTGCGCAGATTGGCGGCAGTCTGGTTATAGACATAACCGAGCTCATCAATCGCCTTGAGTACCCGCTGGCGCGTCTGTTCCGAAATTCGCCCCTTATTGCGTAACGTCATCGAGACGGTGGCAGTAGAAATACCGAGGTGGCGGGCAATATCGGCAACGGTGACATTACTCATTGTTTGCGTCCTGTGATTATGATCATTACAAGGTATATCGATTAACTTAATTTGTGTATCTCTTGTTTGGTTAAATGGGATTAATCTCTACATTACTGTAAATAACGACACCATTTTGACCTGTTTGGTGAGATTAATCTCGTTTACCAGTTTGATTCATGAGGTTAATCGATTTATTTTCTCGCCAGAAATTTACAGTGAGAAAGTAAGCCAATGATCAATCCAAACTATGTATCCAACTACGACAAGTTCCCGGAAGTACGGGTTGCTGGCCATGATGGTGCAGCATGTCAAGGGTGGGACGATATTGCCCAGCGCCTGCAAAACGCGCTGGCAAACCTGCAAAAAGAAAAAGTGGTACTGGTTATCGACTGCTACCACGGCGTCGATCAAAACGAATTACGCCAGAGCCTGTTGGAGCAGTTCGGTTCACTGCATCTGATTGATGTAGAGCAGGCGCGCTGGCCAGAAAAACGAGTCCTCGAGATGCTGGATCGCTTTATCACCGACGATCGCGTCTTCGGTGTGCGCGCTCCTCACAAACTGGTGGAGTTTTTCGATCCTGATCATTTAGCTCGCCTGCAAGCTGAGGTTGAGACCATTAACAGTGGTCTGGTTGTCGTAATAGGGACGGGAGCCTCCCTCGTGTGCGAGGGCGATGTGCGAGTGTATGCAGACCTTGCCCGCTGGGAAATCCAGCAACGCCTGCGTCGCAAAGAAATCGGCAACTGGGGTGCTGATAACGAGCATGAAGATATTCTGCGTCAATACAAGCGCGCCTTCTTCATCGAATGGCGAGTATTTGATCGCCATAAACTGACTCAGATACCGACCATCGATTTTCTGCTTGATACCAACCGCAAAGGGGAACCTGCGTTGGTCGAAGGCCATGCTCTACGCGCAGGCCTACATCAGGCGGCGCGCCAGCCATTACGTGTCGTGCCATTCTTCGACCCTGGTGTCTGGGGTGGTCAGTGGATGAAAGAAGTCTGCGATCTTGATCCTACTGCTGATAACTATGCCTGGTGCTTCGATTGTGTACCGGAGGAAAATAGCCTCTATTTGCGTTTTGGTACTGTACGTGTCGAGATTCCATCGCAGAACCTGGTGCTTTGTGAACCTAAAGCACTGCTTGGTGAGCAAGTGCATGCCCGCTTTGGCGCGGAGTTTCCCATTCGCTTCGACTTCCTGGACACCATGGGCGGCCAGCCTCTTAGCCTACAGGTACATCCATTAACCGAGTATATCCAGCAAGAATTCGGCATGGCGTACACGCAGGATGAGAGTTACTACATGCTAGATGCAACACCTGATGCATGCGTCTATCTCGGAACTAAAAGCGGTATTGAGCCAGAAGACATGTTAAGTGATCTGGCTGCCGCCCAGCGTGGCGAGAAGTCCTTTGACGATGAGCGTTTTGTCAATCGCTTCCCGGCACGTAAGCATGATCACTTTCTTATCCCTGCTGGCACAGTGCACTGCTCAGGTGCGGGTTCCATGGTGCTTGAGATAAGCGCCACTCCTTATATCTTCACCTTCAAGTTGTGGGATTGGGACCGTCTGGGTCTTGATGGTCTACCAAGACCTATCCACCTTGAGCACGGCCGCCAGGTAATCCAGTGGGAGCGAGATACTCAGTGGACTAAGCAGAATCTTGTCAATCGCATTGAACTCATCGCTGAAGGAGAAGGATGGCGTGAGGAGCGCACTGGCTTACATGAGCGCGAATTTATCGAAACTCGCCGACATTGGTTTAGCGTACCGGTAGAGCATGATACTCATGGCACTGTTCAGGTACTCAACTTGATAGAAGGACGTGAAGCCACAGTGGAAAGCCTGGATCAGGCGTTTGAACCATTCGTCGTGCACTATGCCGAGACCTTTATTATCCCAGCCTCGGTAGGGCGCTACCGGATTCGTCCAAGCGGTGAGAGCCAAAATCATACCATCGCAACCATCAAGGCATATGTCAGAACATAAACCCTGAAGCATCAAACAAGCAGTGAATAAAAATAATTAACTGCCCCAAGCCACTGGGGCAGAAAACAATATTTTCAATGCAGACTCCCTGCTGGAGCTTAACATGAATAAGGTTTTATTAGGTAAGTTGCAATTTTTCGCAAAATCAATGCTATATGCCGCCACGTTCGTCTTGCCATTTGCGGCAATGATGATCGCAATTGGCTCTGTCGGCATGAACGAATCACTACTCGGCGGCGTTCCAGTAATCGGTTCATTTTTCTCATTTATGGGGAAATACATGAACCTGGCAGGCTGGGTGATATTGGGTAATTTGCCATTCTTCTTTGCACTTTGCGTTGCCGCGGCCCTGACAAAAGAAAAGCAAGCTGGTGTCGTGGTGATTGCTGGTCTGTTTTTCCTGACCTTCAATAAGCTCTTAGGTGAATTGTCCCTCGTCTACTTCAGCCACTTTAAAGACGTCGCGGGTTTAGTCACCGCAACTGACCTGCTGTCACCTGAAAAGAACCCTAATTACCACGTACTCTTTGAGTCAGTATTTGGCGTGGTGACCATGCGTGTCGGCGTGGTCGGCGCCATCATCGTGGGCGCGCTTTCGGCGCATCTGTGGGAAAAATTCAAAAACTTTGAACGGCTGCCGATGTGGCTGGATTTCTTCAACGGTCAACGCTTTACCGTGCTGGTGACGTTCTTCTATGCGTTGGCGCTGGCACTCGTGGTCATGGTTGTTTGGCCTATCATCGGGACTGGTCTGGATCACCTTGCACGTGCAGTAGAAAACTCAGGAGCATTTTATGTTCCATTTGTGAAAACACTGTTGGAAGTCGGTTTACGAACTATCGGCATGCACCACATTACCAACTATGTTTTTGAATACACTCCGGTCGGAGGTACACTCTATTCAACCCTGCAACAGGTTAATTTGATTGGTGTTGCGCAGGTTTGCCCGGCACGCCTGGATGAGATTGTAAACCTGGTCAACCAGGGGCAACCGGCGATGGCACAACGTGTCTTCGATACCCCGAACATGTGCAATATTTACTATGCCCAGGACATCACGGGTCTCTTTGCCCTGCCTGGTGCCGCCATTGGCATGTTCTTCTCCATTCCTAAAGAGAAGCGCACCAAGAAAGTAAAAGCGTTGTACATCAGTACCGCTACCGCCGTTATCTTCACCGGCTTTGCCGAGCCACTGGAATTCATGTTCGTTCTGGTATCACCAATCCTCTACGGCGTGCATGTGTTGATGCTGTCTACATTTGCGATGATCCCAGACCTACTCAGCACCCTCTTTGGCGAGCAGATCTTCACCTGGAAATTGTTTGGTCTGGTAAACGTGGTTGCTTCCGGCATCCTCCAGGTCGGTGGCGTGCTCGGGCGCTGGTGGGAACTGGCTCTGTGGTTTGTCATTGGCCTGGGCATTACCACCGTCTATGCCGCTGTATTCCGCTATTTGATAGTCAAGTTTGACATCACTGTGTTGGGGCGCGAGCCGGATGGCGAAACGGATGAACCAGCGAAAGAGAGTGCGCTGAGCAATCTGGTTAGTAGTGATGAATCCAAGTTTGCAAGGATCGTCGAAGCGCTCGGCGGGAAAGAGAACATTATCTCCGTTGGCAACTGCTTCACTCGCCTGCGCATAGAGGTGAAAGATCACCAAATCGTTAATAGCGATAAAAAGCTATGGATGAAGTTGGGTGCTATGGAAGTAGTGGTGCTGGAAGGCGGTGTACAAGCCATTTATGGCGCAAGCGTCGATAGACTGAGAATTAAGCTTGAAGATTACATCGCGACTCAGGGCTAAGCCCCGTCATCAAGTACAACACAATTTAGCGACGTAACGTAATCCAATGAGAAATCCTGGCTCCGGCTCCGTTGAGTATGGGGATAAGTGATAACCCCATTGCACCAGGATTTCTGAGAATTAGCGATGATTGCCCCGATCTGTCGAAAAGGGCTCAATACCATACAAATTATTTGGCGATTATTATGACGAAGAAGCTTGGCCACGTTGTTTATCAAACTCACTGGGATAACGAGTGGTATTTCACGGACCGTGAGTCCCAGGTTCAGCTTGTATACCATATGCGTGAAACGCTTTCGATGCTGGAAAATGGGGCCGTTGATCATTTTCTGCTGGATGGGCAGACTGCCATTGTTGAAGATTATCTTTCTGTCTGTCCGGAGGACAGAAGCCGGATTGAAGCCTTAATCAAGGCAAAGCATCTGTTTATTGGGCCATGGCACACACAGACAGAAACCTTTGCTGTCAGTGGCGAGGCGATGATCAACAACCTTCGTCTGGGGATTGAATACGCCAATAGCCTTGGCGGCTCTTCCATGGTGTCTTACCTGCCAGACAGCTTTGGTCATCCAGTAGATTTCCCGCAAATTTTTAACGGTGTCGGTATCACCAAATTTTCATTCCGCCGTGGTATGGGCGACAAACATAAATTGCCGACAGAGTTTTTCTGGAATGGGCCGGGCAATAGCCGGGTGATTACCAATGTCCTGATCGATGGCTACGGTTGGTCTTATGATCCATTTTTTAGCGGAAAACTGCTGTCTAAAGATCTGGCATCTGAATGCAAAACAAACGCCATGACTCCGCTCGAGTTGATCGCCAGTAAGTCGCCGTTTGAAGAGTTCCTGCTGACCATGGGGAATGATCAAACACCAATCCGCCCTGATTTCAAAGAGAAGCTGGCTCAATATAATGCCGAATCAGACGAATACCACTTCGTTGAGACGACCTTTGATCAATATTTTGAGCGTCTACAAGCCGTATGCGGAGACACCTTGCCGGTTTATTACGGTGAATTCCTTGATACTCAGTACTCACGTGTACACAAGTCGATTAACTCAGTACGTTACGATATCAAACAGTTGCACGATAAAATCGAACGTCTGATGACCTACAACGTACAACCGTTGATGGCAATTGCCGACAAACTCGGGTTGCCCTGGGAACAGGGTCTTATCGACGAAATCTGGCGTTTGCTTGCTCGTGCTCAGACACACAGTGTATGCACCAACACAGACCGAACCAATGCCCGGATATTTGAACGACTGAAAATGGCGCACGAACTTGCTGAAAGCACGCATGTTTACATGCTGCGCAAGTTGGCGCTGAGCTGTGATATTCCAGCCGGTCGTTCGCCGCTTATTGTACTCAATAGCCTACCAGAACACAGTAATCTGGTTGCCAGATATCGCGTATTCACTAAAGGTGAAGATTTCAGCCTTTGGTATAACAATGAGCAAGTACCGTATTGCGTGATTAATCAAAATCGTGACTATGGTGGCATCTGGCGTAAAGATGAAAGCCTTCATGAGAAAAATAAATACTATTTCTTAACTGAAATAGAAGTTGAGATTCATCTTCCTGCCTTTGGTTACAAGGTATTGGAAGTTGATGACAATATTGCATCTGATTGCCGAACTCTGCCGACGGTCACTCCCGATCAGGTTATCGAGAATGCCTTCTATAAAGTGGCGATGAAAGATGGTGCACTGGCGCTGACAGATTTACGTCTTGGCAAAACATTCACCAATATCCTGTCGTTTGAGAATGACGGTGATGCTGGTGATAACTATGATCACTGTCCACCAGAGCAGGATTGGTGCCTCGCGCTGGCTCTCGACAAAGCTGATGTGGATGTTGTGCTGCATTCCCACTCTCAGGTAATGACGCTGAGCGGGCAATGGCAAATACCTGATAATCTTGAGAGCCGTGCTGAACAAAAAGCCGATCAAACGCTGCCGTTTGTGATTGAAATGGTACTCAAGAAGGGTTCTGAGCTTATCGGTCTGAATATCACGGTTGATAATAAGAGCAAGAACCATCGCCTGCGCATGCGGGTCAATAGCCAGATAGCGAGCCTGTTCTCCCGTGCGGGTACACCTTTCTTCGAGGTATCGCGCGAGACACAACCTGCTGAGTTGAAAGACTGGCGTGAGAAAGGATTCGTTGAAGAGCCTACAACCACGTCGCCGTTGCTGAACTATGTTTCATTGATAGGTGACGACCATTACATCAGCGTACTGACGCACGGTTGCAAAGAATACCAGGTCATTGGAGACGAGTTTGACACACTCGCCATCACGCTATTCCGCAGTTGTGGACATTTTGGTTTACCTGATTTATCTCGCAGGCCAGGTCGTGCCAGCGGTTTGGCAGAAAAGATTATCCCAACGCCGGATAGCCAACTGCTGAAAACTCTGTCGTTTAATCTGGCACTGCATCTTGGTCAGTCATATCAGGCTAATGCAATTCGACATCATTATGTCAACTTCGCCAAGTTAGATGGTTATTACCACGAGCAGTTGCTATCGCGTACGGGTGAATTCAATATTAGTTATTTCCATACTAACCCATTGAATTTCAAAGTCCCGAACCATTTCAGTCTGTGTGAATTAACAGATTCCGAAGCGGCATTCAGCACTTTATTGAAAACTCGCGATGGTAATTATTTATTGAGAATGTACAACAGTACAGAAAGCACCATAAAGGTTGGTGAGCTACAGTCAGATAATGGTATGAGAGTCATATCCTCCGCCAATATGCTTGGACAAGAAGAAGATGGTGATATCTCAGTATTGACACCGGGTCAGATCAACTCTTACTTACTCAAGTAAAAGCCATTAATAGAGGAGGTGTGCCTCCTCTATATCTGAACTATGTTTTATAAGTTTTATTGACGGCAACATGAAAAAACAAAGCAATTTTTATTCAATGTGTATATTGAATGCAACATTTTTTATATGGGGTGTAATCACGGCACTGACAGCAGTTTCCGTCCCTTATATTAAACAACATTACTCCCTGACAAATACAAGCTCTAGCTTTATATCATTGATATTTTTTTGTGTTCCATTATTAGCGTCAATTCCTATTGGCAGAGTAATTACCACATTCGGATATAAAGGCGCACTTAAGAGTGCTTACTGGCTGGCTATCTTAGGCAGTGGCATCATAATACTTGCATATCAGGCCCACAGTTTCCCGATGCTTTGTGCTGGGGTGTCGCTTATTGCATTGGCGGTTGTGGCAATGCAAGTGGTAGCAAACCCTTACCTCGCGGCATTAGGAACCGCATCATCGGTATCTGGTCGGTTGAGTCTGGCATCTTCCATCAATTCATTTGGGACTGTTGTTGCACCGTTATCTGCTGCATTAATTTTGGGGGGATTTTATCAACTCTCTGTGCAAGAACAGAGCATGAAGCTAACCCTCATCTATGGAATGCTGCTGGTATTTGTCACCGGATTGATATTTCTGGTTCATGTGATAAAGCTGCCAGATGTAGAGATTGCTAAAGAGCATAAATCGAATTTTCTTGAAGACATCAAAGAACTCTTCGGCAATAAATTATTTACCTTGAGCGTACTGGGTATATTTTGTTATGTCGGCGCCGAGGTTTCCGTTGCTGTTAACACTGTTATCTATCTGACAGAATCGACATTGGGTAACTTATCAATAAAAAGCGCTTCCTCACTAATATCATTGTATTGGGCTGGGGCCATGATTGGTCGGCTATTGTATGGCTGCGTTGCAAATAAAATAAGACTAACCAAACTGATGACAGTTTGTACCATCATGCCATCAATAATCATTCTTATCGTTATACTGTGGTCAAGTAGGCAGAGTGGTTATTTGCTGTTATTTATTGGGTTGACCAACTCAGTTATTTACCCCGCAATATACGCACTAGTTATCAATAACACTATAGCAAAATTAACACCCATTGCTTCTGCGGTACTGATAATGGCTGGATTTGGCGGTGCCATTATACCTTCCATCCAGGCGTTAGCATCGGATAATTTTGGTGTGGCATATGGATTTTTAATTCCATTATTGAGTTATCTCTATCTATTTTATTACACATTGCGTCAGAGACGCTTTTTTTAGCAACACCGTTCAGCCGTTAATTACCCTACAAGGCAAAAACAAACATCTCATCCGTGAAAGGAATATTTTAATGAATAATAAAAAATTAAAGCTGGCTACAATCGTTGCCACTAGCCTGGCTTCTTTCTCCGTTTTATCTTTAGATTTCCATGGCTATTTACGTTCAGGCATCGGCTCATCTGATAATGGTGATATGCAAACCATGAGCAAACAGCGTGTCGGGCGTCTTGGTAATGAAATGGATACCTATGCGGAAATGAGCCTGGGTGAGGAAGTCTATAACCAGGATGGTAAGACTTTCTCCTTTGATACCATGATGACAATGTCATCTGGCCAGCAGCGTGACTGGGAAGCCGCTTCGACCAATGAAGCCGAATTTGCATTGCGACAGGCGAATGTGAAGGCTAAAAACCTGTTTGGTGCGAATGAAACGTTCTGGGCCGGGAAACGTTATTACCAGATTCACGATGTGCATCTCACCGACTTCGCCTACTGGGATATTTCTGGTGCCGGTGTCGGGGTTGAACAAATCGACGCAGGCCCAGGCAAGCTATCGCTGGCTATTATCCGCAACGATCCAGTCGATGAACTCGATAGCGATGGCGATACCATGGGTGATGAGCACGTTAACGTAAATACCTTTGATATTCGTTATGCAGGCATTCCGGTATGGCAGGATGCAACGTTAGAGCTGGGGTATAACTTTGCCCACGTCAACCCTACTGACACCCAGGAAGCCAACCTTGATGACCTTTCCGATGGTCATATGCTCACGGCACAGGTGGTCTGGAATGTCATGGGCGGGGTGAATAAAACGGCCGTGCAATATTTTCAGGATGGTTTGAGCGGACAGGCTGTCAATTATGGTAATGGCAGTGGTAGTGGCCTGGAAATGACCTCGGGCGGCGGTAATGGTTTTCGCTTACTCAACCATGGCGCCATCACATTAGGCAATGGTTTTGAGATTGGCCACCAGATTGTTTATGCGAAAGCGAACAACTATAGCGAGTTCGATAACGATACTCGGGAGACCACTGATTTTGATGAAAAGCAGTCGTTTTCGGTCGTCGTTCGTCCTTCATATCGCTGGAATCAGCACATGAAGACTTACCTCGAAGTCGGCTACTTCAAAGATAGCTGGACCGAGAAAGGGTCACCCTCCGAATCAGGGGATGGCTCTAAAATTACGCTGGCTCAGGCCTGGTCCCCAAGCAGTGACTGGTGGGCACGCCCGGAGATCCGTATTTTTGCAAGCTATCTGCAACAAGATGACGTATTCCGTGAAAATGCCAATGGCGATCCTCAAGATGATACCTGGACAATTGGTGCCCAGGCCGAAGTCTGGTGGTAATCACAAGCAATTCTGACGTTCTAAATTAACCAATAAACGCAGAGATAATAAGGGGTTGTGGCGTCATTGAAACATGAGCCCCCCCTGCTTTGGCTACACTTGTACAAAACCGCCTTATAACAATAAATCTCAAAGAGAACAGGAGTTCTCATGCCGTTGACAAAGACGCTTCCTCCACATTGCTCGCTCAGCCACGATGTAGCTGGAGTACCCCTGCTTTCTATTGATAATAACTATGCAAGGGCCCAAATAAGCTTGTTTGGCGCCCAGGTGTTGAGCTACCAGCGCCACAATGCCAGCCCCTCTATCTGGCTGAGTGACAAGGCTGTGCTGGATGGCAGTAAACCTATCCGGGGAGGGATTCCGATTTGCTGGCCCTGGTTTGGTCCTTCACCTTCCCGCGTTGGCTTGGGTAAACCTGCACACGGTTTTGCCCGTACCACCCTGTGGACTCTTGAAGATGTTTCAGAACACGAAGATAACACATTGGTGCATCTCTCACTGCGTGATAACGACGCGACTTATGCGCTCTGGCCCCATAGATTCGAACTGGAGCTTGATGTGTTGGTTGGCCAATCACTCTCACTGGTACTGAACACCCGCAACACCGGCAATACTCCTATTATCTACAATGCGGCTCTGCATTCCTATTTACAAATCAGCGCCCCCGAGAACGTCAGCGTGACTGGGCTAGGGGAGCCTTACACCGGTATTTTAATTCCTCAGAAAGGGCAACAACTGGGGGCTTTGGAGTTGAATGGTGCCATAGATCGTATCTATCACCAGCCAGAAGATAGGGTCATCGTCAACGATGGTAAGCGCTGCATTCAGGTGGTAAATGGCAACAATGACAGTGTGGTCGTCTGGACCCCCTGGCTTGAAGGTGCGCGCGCTATGGCTGATATGGCCGACGATGGTTATCACACCATGCTTTGCATCGAGGCCGCGATTACTGATGACGCGGGTGTGACGGTAGTTCCAGGTGATGAGCACATCCTGACCACTTTGATAAGATGACTATGTTGTGTCTTTTAATTGCATAACCATTGATAAAAGAGGCGGCCCAGACTCACCATTTTTAGCCTTCTCCGTTGCGCCGCGACTTTCCATTCGCCGCAGTACATTCAGCAGAACCAGAGGCTTAATTTCGTTGACGGGCTACCGACCAATGTACGGAAAGATATCTTTATTAAACGCCTCCTGAATATTATAGGCATTGAATCGCCACGGATAATCTATACACTTCTGACCAGTTGATTGAAGCGACAGAACCATTATTCGTCTGATCGGACTAACTTGTTAAATGATAATTCCGGATATGTAACATTCAATACTTCCGTTGCAGAGTGATAACCACCACCGACAAGAAAAGCAATAGCTGCTTTAGATAAAGACAGTTTATCATCATTATTTAGTCCGGGATACAGAAGCGTTGCTCCAACCATAATGCAGGCAGCGCTACCCGAAATTGAGGCTATTAATGGATTATCCGCATCAAAGGTACGGTTGATAAACGGGGATTTTACTTTACCACCATTCTTTACTTCATTAATGAAAGTTCGAAACAACGGACGTTTTCTAACTAGCTCATCAATTTTAAGAAAGTGACGTTCTGCATCAGAGAGTGTTTTATACGTATTCTTATCAAGGATACCAATATCCTCCCTAACTTCTTCCGAAATGATGGCACTTCGACCTCTTATGGAAAACAATGCTTCAGGTTTGTATTTCTCGATAGCCGCTGTTATTTTTTCGCTAGTTACACCTTTCAATAATATACTATGCTCCTCAGGTGAGATTGACGCAATATCAATAACATATGCACCAAAAGTTTTGATCAGGAGTACTTTTTGGATAAAGCTTAAAGGTAGAGAGTTCTTATCAGAAAGTATTCTATTTATTTCTTCGATTCCGCCAGATATCTTGCCAAATTGACCGTTTCTACCGGTAACCCTGGTGAGATACTCATTAAATTTAACGCCAATATCACCTGCATTTTTCGAGTTAGCAAGGATACCATGCAAGCTATTGGAAATATGATTAATAACATTAATAATCTCTTTAGGGTTACGAATTATTTTTGCAGCATATAGGCTTTCTGACTTAGCTTTTTCAATATCATTGAAATAAGTATCATGCCGTGCTTTTCCATAAAATTCCGCAGTATGTGCCGAATCAGCAGGGACTTTACCCGCTTTTCTATTTGAGACATCACCATAAAAATCATAAATATATTTTGCGTCAACTGGTGTTTTATTGTTCGCTGTTCCACCGCAAAATTCAACAGTATGAGGAGAAACGATAAAAGCCTCCTTGTAATTATTTAAGAGAACCCTAGAGTGCTTTACATCCACTGGATGTGAAATCAATAATTTCTCAATAGAGTTACTGACAGATTTAAGCTTATTTGTTAAATCATTACTTCTATGTTTATGGACTAAAGTTTCGCCTGAAATCAACATGCCTTTACTTGTATTATTTCCAGAACAACGCAACATACCCTCTCCCTTAATGTGTAATGCGAGTAAATATGATAGAGTAATAAAATAAAAAACAAACTAAAAAAAGATAAATATCAAATTAAACAAAACAAGTAAACGATAGTAATGCATCTAATTAGTTGAATTGAGTTATAATGCCCGCTTTTGAGGTTTACTCATGGCCAGCGTTACCGTTCATTGTCCCCGTTGTCAGTCTACTCAGGTTTATCGTCATGGGAAAAAACCGAAAGGACATGAGCGATTCCGTTACCGGGATTGCCACCGCGTGTTTCTGCTCACCTATACTTATGAAGCTCGCAAGCCCGGTATCAAAGAACAAATTACCGAAATGGCATTCAACGGTGCCGGTGTCCGGGATACCGCAAGGATGCTCAAAATCGGCATTAACACCGTCATTCGCACCTTAAAAAACTCGCGCCGAAGCGAATAACATCCTCTCTTGAAAAACACATGTTCTACTAATTGGAATCATTACCAATGAACGGTAACACTGGCCATGAGTAAACCTCAAAAGCGGGCATTATAACTCAATTCAACTAATTAGATGCATTACCGTTGAGTGATGTAACATCCAGTTTTTCCATGGAGGAGATAAAATATACAACTCAACTTCCATTACCAAGTTAACGGTTTCGTATTAATTATCAGTCTCGCAGTGGCCAGTTTTAGTTGACCACTACAGTTAAATATAGTGGTCACAGATATTTTACTATCTCAACTCTGGGTTACTGTAATTTAAATTAAAATTAACAACTCTTGATAAGTTTTCAAATAACCCTACGCGACAACTCTGAGTATCTTTTCTTCCCGCCTCAATCGCCTTCACAATTTCTTCTGACGAAAAGCCGGAAAAAGACTTATAATACAAATGTCCATTTCTACCACTAACTATCACTTCATCCAAATTCGATGCCAATTCTTCAAACTTTGCCGGGTTAGTTAGGCTCTGATAGGCGTCCTCATGATATGTCGCAGGCGTTCTCCTTGCTCCTCCAGGCGTGTGCTCCCCAGAATTTATATTTTTTAATGCAGATTCATATCTTGAGAGTATCCCTATATTACTGGTAGCCTTATCGACAGCAAGAACAGTTAGCGAAACACGAAAACCGTTTTCTTTGCAGGCCTCAACCAGCTTAAGCATTTCTGCATCACGACTATTTATAGACTCCTGAATTACCATATTGAGTCTATTATTGAGCCCATATTCCCTTAAACCATCGACCAGATAACGCGCCGCTTCCTTACAACCAGGTACAGTGCCTGGATAACCCTTTGATGCTTCTTCTGTATATCTCGGTATGTACTTTTTGAGTTCATCATAGTCGATAATAAGACAATCACCTTCAAGTTTTGCCGAAATATTATGCGTAACCGTCGACTTTCCTGCCCCCATTTGACCGGTTATTATGTGCGTCACCGGATTTTCCTTTGGACTTGCATTTACAGCAAGCTTGTTTATAACCTCTGCAAGCAACAGTTTCTTTTCTTCATTATTTAGCGACTCTATTTCCCTAGGATCCTTTAAAACCGCCACTTGCCGAAGCTCATGAAAGCTATTACTTCGATTAAATACAGACACGACCTTCTCAGACAGTTTATTCACGCGCTGATCCTGCGCTTCATTACTGTTAGAAACCGTTCTTGTTAAATAATTAGAAGTAACGCCACCAGTCGAATAAATCATTTAATAGTTATCCTTAATAACAATTAATGTTTTTTAATTCTATCAGAATTATTTTTTTGGTCTTTTAAAAATTGCTCATTAAAGGTGACCGTAAGGATGGTTATGTCGCATTAAGATGCAGTCAGGCAACATGCTGTTTTTTCTGATGGGTAATAATTCCAATTTACTGGTCCATTTTTGCGGTAACATAAACGTTGCAAGGACACCAACGAACACAAAACAGCTGATGCTAATAATTATACATTCTTTTGCATCGCGCATAATTTTTATAATAGTAATTAGATCCATGAATTTAACAGGAGATAGGCACCCAAAAGCCCCAGAAACAGAATATGACTCATGCTTATCTTTAATTTTGATTATCCTTACTGATGACTGATATTGGTACTAGCCGGTACCCCCGGGTGCCCACCTCCATAATGCAATCGATATTGCTTTCATGGAGGTGGGCCTGAATACTATTTATTGAATTGTAGCAGTGAGCACTGCACTTCCCTGTAACAGGCCTGCGGCAGCGACGTTAGTGGTTTTCAGCGTTGAGGTAACCATTAAATTACTACTACCTGAGGGGATATTGACGATGCCTGATGATGATGTATCAGAAATACCGCTGTTGCTGACAGTCAAAGAGGAATCCCAGCCATGCCCCAAACCCACTCCGACCCCGTCCGTGTATTTGTTAGTGGGTGGTGTCATGGCGGTTAGCGAGAGACTGACAGACGCCGGTTGATCGCAATTTACTGTCACCATAGCAGACTGCACACTATTATTGGCCAACGCTATTGATTGTTGACCATGTGCGATAGTGATATCAGATGACGATATCAGTGAACATTTATTTAGTATGTTAATGTTGTAGGGAATGTCGTCGAGTGTAGCGTAATTAAAGGCAAGGCTATCATTAAACTTCGTTATATCTGAAGCGTTAACACCAAAATATTCAGCAAATGCGAAGCGGATAGGAATAGTTCCTGCCGATAATCCAACGGGAATATCTGATGCAGCAATAGTGATGTCGATATTCGGATATATGTAGTTGATGGGGTATGTCCTACCGACTGTGGAACACCCCCCCCATGTCTGGCCCGCATTGATTCCACCACGTCTGACCAAAATAGTGTACCCATTCATAGTCCCTGCATTGACGTATCCAACAGGTGTCGATACTGTCAGTGGCACTGATTTTCCACCCACGTTGATTGAAGTAGAAATAAATACCCAAGAGTCTGATGAACCGAAATTCACCCAACCGTCGCTAGGTCTGCTGCAGCTTACGTATGCGACAGACATTGTGCCCGTGTTGAGCTGGTCAATTTGACCGCTAATGATGCCAAAAGCGTTCCCTGAATAATTCAGACTTCCCGTTGCGGATGTAGTGGTTTTCCACAGGTATGAATATGTATTTGCACTGTGTGCAGATGAAGAAAAAAAGACAGCAAGTGTGATGGGTCCCAGGTATTTAAACAGGTTACGCATACTGGTTAAAATAGGCACGTAAATTATTCCTTTATTGATAACTGATACTCATACTGGCCGATGCGGAAAAAGCCCCAGCGGCCAGCAAAGTGGAACCCAACTGAAAAGGTACGGCTGTGAAGGTGAACTGCCCGTTGGCCTGATTGACACCAGACAGAGAACCTGACTGTATTGGGTAACCGAGATAACTGCCGTTACTACCGGATTGTCCATCCCCCAGCATCATTGCTGCCGAAGGATCTGCACTGGTTCCCTGATACAAGGCTATCCCGAAACGACTGACGTCAGTTGCCAGAATATTGCTCGCGGCTCCGCTCAACTGCGTTCCTCTTACCCGGACGTATGGTGTGCCCTGGTAATATGTACAGGTCACTGGCACACTCAGGGTTTTTACATTTCGTGCATTCGTCACATCCGTCACAGACACGCTGCCAAAATCGACATCAATATTGCCACCGTTATTCACAATACATGGTGGGATGACAATCTCGCCAGTAATGGTGATATTTACGTCCTCCGCATTTACCGGCCTCATTGATACCAGCATCACGGTAAACAGTAATAAGTATATTTTCATTCCAGAGGGTTCCCCTGCATTATTCATAACGCACCTGCAGGCTCGCAGTGGCCGTAAAACTACCCGCCGTCAGCTTGCTTACACCATTCATCTGACCAATCCCGGCTCCCAGACTCAGCGTTCTGCTTGTGCCGCTGCCGGATATTGAACCACTTATATCCGTTCCGGTGGTTAAATTTAGCTGAACTGGCGTGATGCCATCTTGTTCACGCAAGTACACCACCAAGCCTTCATTGTCTTTGCTGGTTTTGATAGTCCCGTCCCGGGCCTGGCTGCCGGTTGCTAAAACTGCCGTCACTGCCAGCTTCGGAATACCCTGGGTATACGGACATTCCAACGGTACGGAGAACATCTGTAATTCATACAGCGTGTTGGACACTGGCAACGCCTGGATATCCACGTCACCGAAATCCACAGTAATATCGTTATTGCTGTTTACAACACACTCTGGAATAACCAGGTTACCGTGAAAGTTAATCGTCGTATCCGCCAGCGCCGGTAGAGTGCACAATCCCCCTGTCAACACGATGACTGCCGCTGAAATACCAGATCTTACTGCTGTCATTGTCTGTTCCTCACTGGTAGTTCACTTCAAAGGTTGCGGTAGCGCTGTAGTCACCCGGTACCACACTTTTTTTCGAAATGGCATCCGGTGTTGCCTGTACAAATGCTTTGAATTTCAGCGTCAGTGAGCTACCTGTCACTACATCACCGGCACCATTATGGTGGGAGGTTCCCAGTCTTAGTAACGTACTGCCATCTGTGTCAAGAAAACCAATTGCCAGACGCCCTGCATTCGCTCCTGTGGTCGCCAGATAACCCGGTAGCGCCCGCTCTTCCGCGCCACTGAAGGTCAGTTTCACCACTTTTCCGACAGTCGAGGCATAGCAGTTAACCAGTGTCACCTGAAACGTTTTCAGTGCGCTTTTCCCCGGCCAAACCCAGTACAGTGGTGTCGCGGTATCCAGAAATGTTACGTCCTGCATCTGTGATGCCGGATCAACTTTACAGGGCCGGTCCAGCAGATTGCCCTGAAACATCACGTCAGCCCGTACCTCCAGTGGCAAAATCATTATAATCCCCAGCATTACCGTCCGGATAACCCCGAAGGCTCGCGCCCCACGAATCTCCCACATATGCTCTTCTTTACTCATAGTTCAGCCTCAGATGCAGTAGCGTGCCCAGTACAGGGGGGGTAAGAAACTGGCGCTGCGCGTCAGTCAGTCGCCAGGTTAACGTTACCGAACCGCCGCGCCGTACCATTGCTGGCCTCTGCTGGGCTGGTTGCAGCTGTCCTCCTTTGTCCCCTGTCAGCAGGGCGCTGTAGCCCAGAACGGTGACCGAACGTTGAGCCTCTGGCGCATTCATGACCGTCAGGTCATCACCATAACCGCACCCCGTCAGCATCAGGCTCAGCAGAGTTTGCACTCGCTCTCCCGTGACTGAGGCTGCTAACGGCAGTGCTATCTCATTAGTCTGTAGCGTACAGGGTGACGATAACAACGCACCGTGCACCTCAAGTACACCATCATGGCCATTACGCTCATTAATCCACTGTTGGGACCGGGTGTCTGGCACTGACACCTGCTGACGGGTTAGCAGCTCATCGGCAAGCAGGTCTACACTGTTTATTCCTGCCCCCAGAACCACCGCTGCCATTGCCAGCACCGTTGTCATTTTTTTCATCTGTTCTCCCCCGGTACCGACGGTTGCTCTTGAATACGGTATTATTTTTTCAGCGCCGTGCAGCGGCCGCCTTCGCACATGAATTGCAGGGCTGGTCGGCCGCCGTAGTCATCAATCCAGCTTAGCCATGGCGAGTCGTATACCCCGGCCTTCACCGTTTGTGTTGACTTTGGTGCCAGCATGACTGCGTCAAACAGCCCTTCTTTAGCCCCCCTCTCACTTCCCCCTAGACCAATCACCGTCACGTAGTACGGGGTCGGGTTCTCTATACGCCAGCCGCCAGCGTCTTTGTTTAGAACTAGCTTGTCCTGCCACACTTCATTGGGCTTCGCTTTGATCGCCGCCGGGCGATAGAAAAGCTTGATTTTGGTTTGCAGTGCTATCTGCAGCACGTTGGGCTTGTCACTTTTTGGAGGAATTTCACGCAAATTAAAGTAAAATAGGGATTCCCGATCCTGGGGCAAGCTGCTGATATCCTGCGTGGACATCAGACGCACCATGCTTTTGGCTCCAGGCTCCAGACGTTGAACTGGAGGGGTTGCTACCAAAGGACCCGCGGTGATTTTTTCCTGTTGCGCATTTTCAATCCAGGCCTGGGCCAGATATGGCAACTGTTTATTGTCATTCGCAATGTTCAGTGTCATAGACTTGTCACCACCGTTATAAATCACCCGAGTACGATCCAGTGATACGGCACCATGCGCAATCTGCACGGTACTCAGGCACGCTGCCGCTACGAATACCTGTTTCATTAACATATTGTCTTCATCTCCGCGTCTGTACTCTGTATGTCTGTTCTTTTCATTTCGTCATCACCGTCTGGCATGGCAGCAGCAATTGCTGCTGAGTAGCCACCTCCGTTGGGATGTCTACGGCACACTGTGTCTGGCCATCCCAGCTCACATTAAGCCGCTCGCCGGGATTTACCCCACTCAGCCATGCCAGACCACCATCACTCACCATCCCAAGTTCCCGTCCTTTTGCACTGGTGACAACTGCACCAAACGGTGGATTACGGCTATCAGCCAGATTCAGTACCGCAAACACCCGCGCGCCCTTCAGTACCTCAAATTTTCGGTAACCAATCGCACCTTCAGTCAATGCCGATTCAACTACCGAACGGGTCGCCTCCATATCATCCGGCAGGCGATTAAGGTCTACCGAGGTGGTGTTCCGATAGTAGCTACTGATATCCGTCACCACCCCGATCCCCCACTGGTTGGTATAAACGCGCCCTCCATCGACAGGTACCTCTGCAACGCCATCGGTATCAACCAGCAATCGGGTTCCTCCATTCATTCCCCCCGCATGGAGTGCTGCGCCTTTCGCAGTTAGGGTCATCCCACCAGCCACGTTTATTCCAAGTGAGCTGTAACTGTTCTGTACCGTCGATGCATTCACTGACAGATTCGCTATAGGGCTGTTGCGGTTGTAGTAACCGCTGAATTGCCCGCCATCCTCTTGCCCGCTGTTTCCGCCAGTATTTATCCCGGCATTGATGCTGTAGCTGTCCAGTCCATTATTGAGTTTGTCACTGTAACCCACCGTCTGGGTGAACCGGCCGTCACTGAGATTGCCACCGTAACTTGCGTTCCCCGTTCCCCACGGAATCGACAGGCGCATGAAGACTGAATCATTACTCCGCCCCTGGTACTGTGAGCGGGACGCTGTCAATCCGGCCGACACATTGCGAAAACCGAATGCTTCAAAGTAGCGGTTCACTGACAGGGTATAGTAGTTCTCCGATACCTGATTCCAGTAGGTCTGGTAGCTGTACTGCAGATTTACTGAAGTCTGATAATCCTCGATATTCTTGTTCAGCGTAACGGTATAAAATTCCTTCTCACGCCCGCTCCAGTCGTTGCGGTATCGGGCGTCCAGATACTGCTGCATCGTCATGTAGTTCTGTTCAGAGAAGCGATAACCTGCAAAGGTTATGTCTGCATTTTGTGCATCAAAGCGCTTGGAATAGCTCAGACGCCAGGACTTACCCTGCATTCGCTCATGGGGGGCTCCGGCTACACCGTAAAATTTAGCTAATGACTGTGTGACGTCCGCCGACAGCGTGCCGAACTGGTTCAAATCATGTCCCACCCCTGCCGCGAGCGCGTTATAGTCCCCGGCAATTGTCGTCCCGCCGTACAAAGACCAACTGTTGCTTATTCCCCAGGAGGCCTCTCCTCCAGCAAATACCGGCCCTTCCGTATCGTGGGCATCCAGACCGCGTGAACGGCCGCTGACCAGCTTGTAGCGTATCTGACCCGGACGCGTCAGGTATGGGACATAGGCGGTAGTCACCTGAAAGGTTTTAGTCTGACCATTTTGCTCAATCACCTTCACATCGAGAGTCCCTCGCACAGAGCTATCGAGATCCTGGATGGAGAAGGGTCCGGCGGGAACAGTGGAGTCATAAAGAATACGGCCCTGCTGGGAAATCACTACCCGAGCATTGGTATCAGCAACTCCGGAAACCTGAGGGGCATAGCCCCTCAGTTTCGGTGGAATCATCCGTTCATCGCTCTCCAGGCTTGCTCCGGTATAGCGCCAGGTGCTGAAGATGTCTGAATTGATGTAGTTTTCCCCCAGCGAGAGATTTGCCTGCCATCGAGGTATTGCCCGGTACATGTAGAACCTGCTCCAGTCGAACTGGCTCTGCGTTCCCATGTTGCTTCCTGTCGTATGGTTCAGGTAACCCTGATAGTCAGCACGCAGACGCCAGGCTCCGAGGTTTGCGCCGGTGGTACCGTTATAGCTCAGGGACTGGGACTGCTGTCCTTGGGACGGTTTTGTGACGTTACCATTCAGATTGTAATCCAGTAGCAGACCAGAAATACCGCTGTCCCAACGGGATGGTGGCAGCCAGGTCGCGTCGGAGTATTCCAGCCACGCCTGGGGCATATTGATATTCAGATTGCCAGTGGAGACATCCGCTCGGATGGTCACACCCGGCAGGGAGCTAAAATCCGCACACTGCCCATCCTGCCACCAGGCAACTTTTTTCAGGGAATCAGCCGTTAATCCCATCTTGTCTATCATCTCTGGAGTCAGGCAGGGTTGCGGCAAAGACGAGTCTTCCTGTGAGACAACCGTGTCACCCCGCTCAGAAAAACTGACCATGAAGGGAGTTGGCGCAATGGCTTGCCCATTCACCATCATCTGCAACTGGTACTGACCGGGCATGACGTAACCCGCCTGGGAAAAGCGAGAGAAATCGATATTTCTTCGGTCTGCTGCATCCAATACGTCAGTATTAAAATCCACGGCGAAAACGTCTCCGACAGACAGAGCTATCAATACTGCTGTCGTTATTTTTCCAGTCATAAAAGAAGCACTGTTTATTATTTTCATTCGTCCGCCATCTGTCGCAAGGTAAGAAAATCCCCTGGCGGTATAGCCAGTCATTCACAAACTGCTGAATATTTTATTTACCCAGCACTAACACTATTTTTTTATTTTGGTTACTACATAAAAATCAATAATGTTATTCATATTCCACTCGAAAGCGCAGAGCAGCATAATAATTACCAGCGTTCAACGGTTGGCCGTTACGGACCACCCGCAGCCGGTATTCAAGCCCCTGGCCATCGCCATATAGCGGCTGTGCGGGCAAAGGTTCTCCGGATCGGGCTGAGTATCCTTGATTATCTATAACCTGAAGATCGATCCCTGTAGCCTGCCCAACTACCCGGAAATGGTCAGGTTCTGAGCCCTGGACTCCATCAAACGTGACGCGGACACGGCTACCTGCCAGCACTGACTTACCGGTTCCAGCCAACTCACAATCCATCAGCCGGAGTTGAAAATGCTTCTCAGGTCCAGCTGACGCCACCTGCAAATCCCGAACCGGTGTTTCCCCTAAATCCACGGACTGCCAAGCATCTTCCATTGCAAGGGTACAAGCCGGTACCACCACCTGCCCAGAAAAAGTAGCTCTCCCATCCCACCACACATTTGGTTCCCCCCAATAGTCCGGTATTGACATACCCGGAGTGGGGAAAGATGGCGTGGCTGCCTGAGCGGCTAGTGCGGTACAAAATACCAGCCCGAGAGAAGCCCCCCACATAACACGACTCAGGCATCCTCTGTATCCCCTCATAGCCAGGCCCTCTGATTCCCGTCTTACGTTGAGAAGTCTTATTGGTAGGTTAGGTTGAAGTTAGCCACAGCACTGAAGTCACCTTCCGCTACAGCCATACCAGTGGCTTGTTTGGTCCATGACGTAAAATGCAGTGTGTTATTACCATCGTTCAACTTAATATTGTCGGTCGGGGATCCGTAGATAATATCTGCGCCATAGCCGTTAATCACCACCGCTGTATTTGTGGTTCCGGCAGTAAGCAGCTCAGTGGCCGTTCCTGTCACCGTATTACCGCTAAACGTGACGGCAACTCCTTTCGTTGCAAGGGCGCTGACGTCACAGTTTACCAGTTTGATATCCAGACTTTTCTGCAGAGAGGTGCCGCCAGCTGCCAGATGAGATTTAGAAATCTGACCAAAGTCAATCGACTGGTCGACAGATGTTGGATCAATACCGCAAGGTGCGTTGATAACGGTCCCCTGAAAATTGACAACACCAGATCCCTGATTTGCAAATGCACCAATCGAAGTCAAAATAACTACAACAGATGTCGCTAAGTGAGCTTTCATATTGAATTACCCTTTTAGAAAAAATATGTTCCCAACAAATCACCATAGACATTCAGCATCCATTCACTACCGGATCATAAAGCCTTGCTGCATTTGGGGAATATAACGCCCCACTTCCACACAATCCTGATGAAAAAACGATGAAATGTTGGTTACAACGTAAAAAACACAACAAAAAGATGGGGTATATTATTTAAATATTTTTATAGCCAAGGATACATACAGCACAAAGCGAACTTCATATAAAAATAAATCACAAACACTGATTTTTTCTCAGGAGTATTTTTATCTGACACTAAACCCTAGCAAAAAAAATATCCCCGCATGTACTACCCCACAATAAAATTGAACTCAATATGTACCAAAAAATCATCCGGATGAGTGGTGGATTATCACCAAAATTAGGAATGGCTTACGTCGAATCCCCACTGAACAAGTGGCTGATATTGCTGCGTGAGTTCATGTTACATCTGGAGTCACTGATGGGTAAAAACGCTGTTGCATCCGAGACAGAAGCATTTGTGCTGGAAAATCTACACAACATTCAGGAGTTGATTCTGATGAAGAACACCGTGGTGAAATCTTTTCAGGAGGAATGCTTGCGCTTCCTGTCTGACTTCTTCTCAGATAAGGATTATGAAGTCATCACAGCGCTCAACCACTGGGAAGGATACCCGGCGTTACGATTCGGGCTTTCACACTGGCAGAGCCCTTCTGACGTCTGCCGGATAGACACCAAAAGCCATACGCTTCTCTTTTCCATTGAATCGATATTTCATCCGCCAGTATCGGGAACCAGAAGGAACAACCTCAAGATACAAACCAGCACCATCGGCCAGCTTGTAGG
>Ga0213878_10000151_pt1 | contig 31786 bp, 32 predicted proteins | sample VelepicoBEBS_R02_FD_161053 | JGI IMG/M metagenome (GOLD analysis project Ga0213878, IMG submission 161053) | Vellozia epidendroides bulk soil microbial communities from rupestrian grasslands, the National Park of Serra do Cipo, Brazil - BS_R02 | ecosystem: Environmental > Terrestrial > Soil >... | reverse complement strand
GCGCGCCGACGGCGGCGCGCTGCCCTTCGGCGACGGCGCGTTCGACGTCGCGACGTGCACGCTCGCGCTGCACCACTTCGACGCCGAAGAGGCGCGCGCGCTGCTGCGCGAGCTGCGCCGCGTCGCGCGCCTGGGCCCGGTGGTGTGCGATCTGCGCCGCTCGGCGCTCGCGTTCGCGGCGACGTGGCTGTGGTCGCGTACCTCGCGCAACCGCCTCACCCGCCACGACGCGCCGCTCTCGGTGCGCCGCGCCTACACGCCCGGCGAAGCGCTCGCCCTCGCGCGCGAAGCCGGCTGGCGCGCGCCGCGCGCGCGGCGCGAGCCGTTCTTCCGCATGACGCTCACCGACGAGCCGGCTGCATGAACGCACGCGGCGACGAGGTCGTGATCGTCGGCGGCGGGCCGGCGGGGAGCGCGACCGCGTTGCTGCTGGCGCGCGAGGGCGTCGCGGTGCGCATCGTCGAGCGCGCGCGGTTTCCGCGGCGTAAGGTGTGCGGGGAGTATCTCAACGCCGGTGCGGTCGAAGCGTTGGACCGCCTCGGCGTGCTCGGCGCGGTGCGCGAGAGGTCGGCGCCGCTGCGCGGCGTGCGGCTGGTGCCGGACGGCGCGCCGGACGTGACGCTGCCGTTTCGGCGCGCCGCGCTGGCGTGCTCGCGCGCGGTGCTGGACGCGATCGTGCTCGACGCGGCGGTTCGCGCCGGCGCGGTGCTCGAACGCGGGCGCGTCGAAGAGATCGTCGTGGACGAAGGACAGTGCGTCGGCGTGCTGGTGCGCGGCGATGAGGGTTCGCACGAGCGCCTCGCGCGCTACGTGGTCGGTGCCGACGGCGTCGGCTCGGTCATCGCCCGCACCGTGAGCCTGACCAAACCGCAGCGCCGCACCGCGCGTTACGCGGTCGGTGGACACTATGCCGGCTTCGCGGGACTCGACGGGCACGTCGAGATGTACGTCGGCGGCGGCGCGTACTTCGCGATCAACCCGCTCGGCCCGGACCGTGCGAACGTGATGGTCGTCGTGCCGAAAGACCGGCTCGCGCAGTGGTCGGCCGACGTCGACGCGGGCATTCACGGCGCGGCCGCCGAACTCGGGCGCGGGATTCGGTCCTTCGAGGGCGTCGAACGAATCGGCCCGCGCGTCTCGGTCGGCCCGCTCGCGCACGAGGTGCACGGCGCGCAGCAAGCCGGCGCGCTGCTGGTCGGCGACGCGGCCGGCTTCCTCGATCCCTTCACCGGGCAGGGCGTCTTCCTCGCGTTGACCAGCGCGGAACGCGCCGCCGCCGCGCTGCTCGCGGCGTTGCGCGATGCGGCGAGCGAGCGTTCCGTCTTCGACGACTACGCGCGCTGGCGCGCGAGCGATCTTGCGTGGCGGCGGCGGCTCTCGAAAGCGATCGGGCTCTTGATCGACGTTCCGGCGCTGGCGGAGCGCGCGGCGGTCCGGCTGGCTCGTTTCCCGGACGCGGGGGCCGCGCTGCTCGACGCGCTCTCCGGGATCGTGCCGCCGCAGCGCGCGTTCCGGCCCGCCGTTCTCGGCCGGCTGATCGCATGAGCGCGCGCCTGCATTTTATGCCGCTTTCACGACCGCGTGAGAACGTAGCGCGGTGACCGTCACTCGGAACGCGCTCGAGATCGCCGCGCCGGCGGAAGCCGTGTACGCGCTCGCCTCCGCGACCGAGCGCTGGCCGCAGATACTGCCGCATTACCGCTACGTGCGCGTGCTGGCGGAGAACGGGCCGACGCGGCTGGTCGCGATGAGCGCGTGGCGCGACGTCTTTCCGGTGCGCTGGGTCGCGGAGCAGACGAACGATCCGGCCGGGCCGCACATCGCGTTCAAGCACGTCCGCGGCTGGACGCGCGGGATGGACGTCGAGTGGCTGTTCGAGCGCTTCGCCGGCGGAACGCGGGTGACGATCGAGCACCGCCTGCGGTTCGCGTTTCCCTTTGCCGCGGAGTGGCTCGGCCGGCACGTGGTGAGCGACTACTTCATCCACGGCGTCGCCGCGCAGACGCTGGCGCGGATGAAGACGCTCGCCGAGGCGCGCGCGTGAACGGCCGCGCGAACGGCGCGCACCACCGCGTCGTCGTGACCGGGATCGGCGTGGTGACCCCGCTCGGGATCGGGCTCGCCGCGTTCTGGAACGGCGTGCTCTCGGAGCGCGTCGCGATCGCGCCGATCTCGCGCTTCGAAACGGCCGGCTACCGCTCGCGCATCGCGGCGCAGATCGACGACTTCGAGCCGCGCGACTTCGTCGCGGGCAAGCGGCTGCACTGGACCGACCGCTTCTCGCAATTCTCGATCGCCGCGTCGCGGCTCGCGCTGGACGACGCGGGATACCGGCCGAACGGCGACTCGAGCGAGGTCGGCGTCTATCTCGGCTCGGCGCTCGGCGGGCTCGCGTTCGCCGACGAGCAGCACGACGTCTTCCGCCGGCACGGGCTCGACGCGGTGAAGCCGCTGCTGGCGATCTCCGTCTTCGGCGGCGCGGCGACGTGCAACGTCGCGATCGAGTTCGACCTGCGCGGGCCGACGGTCGCGAACGGAAACTCGTGCGCCTCCGGCGCGGTGGCGATCGGCGATGCGTTTCGGGCGGTCGCGCGCGGCGACGCGCGCGCCGCGCTCGCCGGCGGGGTCGAGGCGCCGCTCTCACCGCTCGTGTACGGCGCGTTCACGATCATCAAGGCGATGTCGACGCGCAACGACGATCCGGCGAACGCGAGCCGGCCGTTCGACCGCGCGCGCGACGGCTTCGTGATGGCCGAAGGCGCGGGCGTGCTGCTGCTGGAGCGGCTCGACGACGCACGGGCGCGCGGCGCGCGGATCTACGGTGAGATCGCCGGCTACGGGCTGACGAACGACGCGCACCACATGTCGGCGCCGCGTCCCGACGCGACGATGAACGCTGCCGCGATGCAGCGCGCGCTCGACGAAGCGGGTGTTGCCGCCGACGACGTCGACGTGGTGAACGCGCACGGCAGCGCGACGCCGGCCGGCGACAAGGCCGAGGCGCACGCGCTGGAGCTCGTTTTCGGCGAGCGCGCGGCGCGCGTTCCGGTCACGGCGACCAAAGGCCAGCACGGGCACGCGCTGGGCGCGACCGGCGCGTGGGAAGCGGCGCTCTCGCTGGCGGCGATCGCGAACGGCGTCGTGCCGCGCAGCGTCAACAGCGAGCCCGCCGACTGCAAACTCGCCGTCACGCGCGAACGGCTCGAGCGCCCGGTGCGCACGGTGCTCTCGAACTCGGCGGGGTTCGGCGGGATCAACGCCGCGCTCGTCTTTCGCGCCGCCGGCGAGGAGCAGCGCTGAGCGCGCACGAGCCCGATCCGGTGCTCGTGCGCGAGGTGTCGAAGACGTACGGCGCAGGCGAGGACGCCGTGCGCGCGCTCGACGGCGTCTCGCTGAACGTCGCGCGCGGCGAGATGGTCGCGCTGGTCGGGCCGAGCGGCTGCGGGAAGTCGACGCTGCTCAACCTGGTCGGATGCGTCGACCTGCCGACGAGCGGCACCGTCTACGTCGACGGCCACGCGACGCACGAGCTGGACGACGACCGGCTCACGCTGCTGCGCCGCGACCGCGTCGGCACGGTCTTTCAGTTCTTCAACTTGCTGCCGGCGATGCGGGTCGCCGACAACGTCGCGCTGCCGCTCGTGCTGCAGCGCGTCCCGCGCAAGGAGATCGAAGCGCGCGTCGGCACGGCGCTCGCGAGCGTCGGTTTGCCGGAGAAGGCGCGCGCGTATCCGGCGCAGCTCTCGGGCGGGCAGATGCAGCGCGTCGCGATCGCGCGCGCCGTCGTGCACCGGCCCGCGATCCTGCTCGCCGACGAGCCGACCGGAAACCTCGACTCGCAGACCGGCGCGGCCGTTTTGGCGCTGCTTCGCGCCCTCGCCGACAACGGGCAGGCGGTGCTCATGGCTACCCATAGCGAGGATGCCGCAACGGTCAGCGACCGGGTGGTCCACCTGCGCGACGGGCGCGTCGCGTGACCGGGTCGGGGGCGCTTGCAACATCCCCCGGGTGCCGTGGTACAGTGGTAGCGTAAACGATGAGCATGAAGCGGTTGCGGACCGGTGCAATCGGAGGAATCAATGGAGATCACGCTTTCGACCTCGATCGATCCGATCGAGGTCGCGTTCGTTCGCAAGGGATTCGACGCGGCGCTCGACGTCGCGATGGTGCGCGCGGTCGAGTCCGGCGTGCTGAAGCTCGAAGGGCGCAAGCTGCGGATCCTCGAGCCGCTGGAAGCCGGCGCGGTTGCGGCTGACCCGATCACCGTTGCGCTGATGGGCGCGGCGGCGGGCTCGCCCGCGTGGTGGGCCGCGCGCCGCGGTGTGCGCGACGGCTTGCGCGGCGTGCGGGACGAACTCGACCGGCGTTTGGTCGCGGGCGGTTTGCTGCGCGAGTCCTCCCCGTTCACCTGGCTGACGGGACGGCAGACACCGCGCGGCAAGGCGTGGCTGCGCAGCGCGCAGCTCGCTTTTCCGGCGGCCCAGATCGTCGCGCTCGACCCGGCGCTGGCGCTCGCGCTGCACGGTCCGCGCGCGCTCGACGGAACGCGCTATCACGCGGCGACGGTCGCAGCAGCAGCGAACGCAGGTTCCGACGGCGGTGGTTGCGGCGCGACCTTCGTCGAGGACGGCGGTGGTCACGGCGGTCACGGCGGCGGCGATGGTCACGGCGACGGAAGCGGCGGTCACGGTGGATGTAGCGGCGGCAGCGGCGGCTGCAGCGGTGGCGGCGGCTGCGGCGGCGGCGGGTGCGGCGGGTGACCGAACCCGCGTTCGGGCTGCTGTACCGCGCCGAGCACCGCGCGGCGTTGTTCGCGGCACGACCGCGCGTGACGGCGCTGGAGATCGTCGCGGAGCATTTTCTGGACATGACGGCGGAGCAGCGCGACGAGCTCTCGCTGCTCCGCGCGCACTTCGCGCTGACGGTGCACGCGCTGGGCACGTCGATCGGGAGCGCCGACGGCGTCGACGAGCGCTATCTCGAGCGCATCGCGCGGCTGATCGCGTTCGTACGTCCGCGCTGGTGGAGCGATCATCTCGCGTTCACGCGCGTCGGCCGCGTGCAGCTCGGCGCGTTCGCTCCTCTGCCGCACACGCACGAGGCGGTCGAGGTCGTCGCGCGCAACGCGGCGCGCGTTCGCACGATCGTCGGAGCGCCGTTCGCGCTGGAGAATCCGGCCGCTCCCTTCGCGGTCGCCGGCGCGCAGCTTTCACCCGGGGCGTTTCTGCGCGCGGTCGTGGAAGCCGCCGATTGCGGGCTGGTGCTCGACGTCGAGAACCTGCACGCCGACGCCTGGAACCTGGGCACCGATCCGGACGGCGTGATCGCGGCGGTTCCGGTCGAGCGCGTCGTCGAGGTGCATCTCGCCGGCGGGCGGCGGATCGCCGGCGAATACCTGGACTCGCACGACGGACCCGTTCCCGACGAAACCTGGCGGCTGTACGAAGCGCTGTGCCGCCGGCGCGTCCCGCCGCTGACGCTGATCGAGCGTGAGACCGCGCAGCCGCTGCTCGGCGTGTTGCTGCGCGAGCTCGACGCCGCGCGCGCGGTGGCGCAACGAACGTCGATCCGCGTGGTGCAGGCGGTATGATCGAATATCAGCACGCGCTGGCGCGGGCCGTCGTCGCGGGCCGCGACGCCGCTGCCGACGTGCCGGGCGTTTCCCGGGAAGGGGTTGCGCGGCTGGCCGAGATCGCGCTGCGCAAGCGCGCCGCCGCGGTGCGTGCGCTTCTGCCGCGGACCTGCGCGCGGCTCGGCCGCGCGGCGTTCGACGCGCGGTATCGTGCCTTCGCGGGCGCGCGCGGCGGCGCGGGTCCCGAGGAGTATCGCGACGAGGCGATCGCGTTCGCGCGCTCGCTCGACGAGCCGGTCGCGCAGGTCGACGCGCGCGTCGCTCGGGTGCACGGTCCGAAACGCTCGTTCGCAATCGTGCGCGAAGACGGGTGCGTGACGCTCTTCGCCCGCTTGCGCCGCGGTGGACGGTTGCGCGTCATACGGCTGTTGCGTTGAGCGCGCTCTTTCGGGCGCTCGTGCTCGGGCCGTTGCGCGCGAATGCGCTGCGCGCGCTCGTCACGCTGGTCGCGGTGGCGCTCGGCGTGTCGATCGGGCTGGCGATCGATCTCGCCAACGCGACCGCGATCGCGTCGTTCTCTTCGAGCGTCGACATCGTGTCGAACAAGGTCAACCTGCAAGTGCTCGGCGCGGGACGCGGGTTCGACGAGCGCGCAATCGTGCGCGTGCTGCGCGTTCCGGGCGTGCGCTCCGCGAGCCCCGCGATCGAAGACACGCTCACGGTCCGCGCCGTCCCCGGCGATCCGTCTTCCGGCGAGATCTTGCGCGTGCTCGGCGTCGATCTGCTGCGGCCGCTCCCCGGAGGCGCGGTCGGCGCGGCGGCCTCGCCGGGGAGCGTCTCGCAGGAGAACGCCGATCCGTGGGTGCTGGTGAACGGGCACGGCGCGTTCGCCGGCGCGGCGCTCGCGGAGCGTCTGCGCTGGCGCAGCGGCGAGACGGTGCATGCGATCGCCGGGGACCGCGAGGTCGCGCTGCGCGTCGCGGGGATCATTCCGCGCGGCACGCCGGGGGTCGACTCGAGCGTGGTGTTCGTCGACGTCGCGACGGCGCAGGAGATCTTCGGCAAGATCGGATTGCTCGACCGCATCGACGTGATCGCCGATCCGGCGCGCTTGCCCGCGGTCGAGCGCGCGGTCGCGGCGGTGATTCCGCCGGGCGCGCGCGCGATTCGGCCCAAGACGCGCACCGGCGAGATCGCGCGGATGCTGCAGAGCTTCCGCCTGAACCTCGAAGCGCTGGCGTGGGTCGCGCTGCTGGTCGGGATGTGCTTGATCTACAACACCGTCGCCATCTCGGTCGTGCAGCGGCGGCCGGAGATCGGCACGGTGCGCGCGCTCGGGGCGACGCGCGGCGCGGTGTTCCGGACGTTCGTCGCCGAAGGCGCGCTGGTCGGCGTGCTCGGCTCGCTGCTCGGGCTCGCGGCCGGCGCGTTCTTGGCGAGGTTCTCCGTCGCGGCGGTCTCGCGCACCGTCGACACGCTGTACGTGGGCTTGCACGCGGATCGCGTGCTGTACGATCCGGTGCTGTTCGTGAAAGCGTTCGCGCTGGGCGTGCTCGCCTCGGTCGTCGCGGCGGCGTTTCCGGCGTTCGGCGCGGCGGCGACGCCGCCCGCGATCACGATGCGCGCGCAAGGGTTCGAGCACCGCCGGCCGCGCTTCGCGCCGCGCGCCGCGCTCGTCGGCGTGCTGCTGCTCGCGGCGGCGTGGGGGTGCACGCGCGCGCCCGCGCTCGACGGGGTTCCGGTGTTCGGCTATGCGGCCGGACTGCTGATCATCTTCGGCGGCTCGCTGTGGGCGCCGCTCGCGGTCGACGTCCTGGCGCGGGCCGGGATGGCGCTTGCGGCGCGGCGGCCGGCGGTGGCGCTGGCCGCGGGGAATCTCGCCGGTGCGCCGCTGCGCACGGCCGTTGCGGTCGCCTCGCTGATGATCGCGATCGGGATGATGGTCTCGGTCGCGGTGCTGGTCGCGTCGTTTCGAACCACGATCGTGGCGTGGGCGGACGAGTCGCTGCGCGCGGATCTGTTCGTGCGGCCGCTGGGGTTGGGAGATGCGTCGACCGATGCGCGGTTCTCGCCGGGCGTCGCGCAGCGGATCGCGGCGGTGCGGGGGGTGGCGCGGGTGGAGACGTTGCGGGCGATCGAGATTCCGTACGGCGGGCGGTTGACGAACCTCATCGCAATCGACATGCCGGCGGCGATCGAGCAGGGGCGCTTGCGCTTGATCGGGATCGGCGATGCGGCGGCGTTGGCGCGACGAATCTCGGGCGCGACGGAGGTGCTCGTTTCGGAGCCGTTTGCGACGAAGTTCGGGGTGGGGGGGGGTGATCGGATCGTGTTGGCGACGCCGTCGGGGGTGCGGGCGTTTCGGGTGGCGGGGTTGTACAACGACTACTCGTCGGATGCGGGCGTGGTGTTGATGGACCTGCGGGCGTACCAGCGGTCGTTTCGGGATGCTTCGATCAACTCGATGGCGGTGTATGCGGCGCATGGCGTCGATTTGGCGCGGTTGCGGACGGAGCTGGTGCGAGCGGTGGCGCCGTTGCGGATCGACGTGGAGACGAATCGGGAGCTGCGGGCGCTGGTGGTGGAGATCTTCGATCGGACGTTCGCGATTACGTATGCGCTCGACGTGATCGCGATCGCGGTCGCGGTGTTGGGGGTGGTGTCGACGTTGTTTGCGCTGGTGCTGGAGCGGCGGCGGGAGTTCGGGTTGCTGCGGTATCTCGGGGTGACGGCGGGTGGGGTGCGAGGGGTCGTGCTGGTGGAGGCGGCGGGGATCGGGTTGCTGGGTGGGGTGCTTGGCGTCGGCGTCGGGATGCTGTTGTCGTTGTTGCTGATTTTTGTGATCAATCGGCAGGCGTTTGGGTGGCTCATTGAGTTGCATGTTCCTTGGGGGTTCTTGGGGGAGACGGTTTTGCTGGTGATCTTGGCGGCGGTTGTTGCGGGAATTTTTCCGGCGGGCGTGGCGGCGAGGGTTCGGACTGCGGAGGCGGTGCGGACGGAATGATGGGATGGGGGCAGCGGCGCGGCGCGCACTCCTCCGCTGCGGGGCACGCTCGGCTCGCGCTTCCTGCGCGAGCTCTCGCTACACTCGGGCTCGCTCTCGCCATCCTGGCTTCGCTCACCCTCGTAGTGCCCCGCAGCGGAGGAGTGCGCGCCGCACCGCCCGCCACGATCGTCGCGGAAATGTCAGGCAACCATGGTGGCATGTACTCCGAGGTGGGGGGTGGGAGCGGGATGGTGGAGTTGCCCGGGACGCGGAAGAGGGTGCCGAGACGTACACCTCTTGGATTTGTCAATGCGCGCGTGCCGTGGCGGTTTGAGTTTCCGAGGGACCATGCGGCGCATTTTGGATTTCAAAGTGAATGGTGGTATTACACCGGGCATGTCAAGGCGCGCGATGGGCGGCGGTTTGGGTACGAGCTGACGTTCTTTCGGTTTGGGTTGCGGGCTGGGGATCCGCGGCCGGCACCGAATCAGTCGAAGTGGCGCGGGAATCAGGTTTATCCGGTGCACCTTGCGGTCACGGACGAGAGCGGGCAGCGGTTTGCGTACGAAGAGAAGTTCGCGCGAGAGGCGCTGGGGATGGGGCGGGCTTCGGAACGAGCACTCGACGTTGCGGCTGAGGCGTGGACGCTGCGCGGGGCGGCGCCGTTTCGCATGAAGGCGCAGGGGGATCGGATCGGCGTCGACCTCGTGCAGGTTGCGGAAAAATCTGCTGCGGTGCACGGGCACGATGGGGTGTCGGTCAAAGGAGCGTGCGGTACGTGCGCTTCGCATTACTACTCGATGACGCGGTTGCGGACGAGCGGGGTGCTGTCGTACGGGGGCGAGCGGTTGCGGGTCGACGGGATTTCTTGGATGGATCATGAGTTTGGGTCGGATGAGCTGCAGAACGATCAGGTCGGGTGGGATTGGTTTTCGGTGCAGCTCGATGATCACCGCGAGATCATGGTGTATCGGTTGCGGCAGAAGGACGGGTCGGTGACGGCGGAATCGAGCGGTTCGGTCGTCGATGCGCAAGGTGCGGTGCGATATTTGGCGCGCGACGACGTTCTCGTCGAGGCGACGGGGGCTTGGAAGAGTCCGCATACGGACGGCGTGTATCCGAGCGGGTGGCGGGTGCGGGTTCCGTCGGCGGGCATCGATTTGGTGATTACGCCGACGGTGAAGGATCAGGAGCTCGCTGATTTGGCGGGCGGCGTTTCGTATTGGGAAGGGGCGGTCGACGTTCGGGATGCGGGGCGCGGGAATGCCGCCGGCATCGGATACGTCGAGCTGACGGGATATGCGGGCGCCGTGCCGTTGTGACGGGCGTGAGGCGGTTTGACTGAGCGCGCCGTTATTGGGAGATGATCATCGACGATGACGTCGAGATCGTCATCGTGAAGGCGGGCATCAATGGGACGACCATCAGGTGGAGGGGGTAGGAAACCTGTACCGTCACCTGGCAGCCCGGGCCTTGGTAGGGGGAGCCGCTGCAGCCGGTGCTCGTCGCCCACGTCGTGTCGACGGTGATCGAGCTCGTGTTCAGCTCGCCGGCTAGGCCGCGCACGTAGGTTTGGATGTCGCTCGCGCTGGCGGGACAGCCGGAGAACGTGCACGCCGAGCCGCGCACGATCGCGTAGCGCGTTCCCAACCGGGCGGCGTTCGAGAGCAGGTGGTAGGTGTACGCGGCTCGGCTGAAGTCGATGACGCCGAAAAGCAGCAGCATCGCGCCGGTCAAGACGACGGCGAACTCGGCCAGCGTGTTGCCGCGTTCGCCGGCTCGAGGACGGCGTGCGGTCACTGGCCGACGCGCATGACGGCGTGGCCGGCGACGTTGAACGTCGCGGGGACGCCGGGGAGGTGGAACAGCGAGGCGAACGCGCCGTTCGTGTCGACCTGCACGAAGAGCAGGCGGTGGCTCGACGAACAGTCGGTGGGCTGACACGTCGATGACGACCCGTCGGCGCAGCGGCAGAAGTGCGTCGCCGTCGTCACGCTCAGGCCGGTCATGTTCTGGCCGTCGTTCAGGGCGGCGGTGCGCATTCCAGCGTTGTCGTTCGCGGTCACCAGGTCGTGCGCGCCGTACTGCACGCCGGCACGCGCGGCGTTGCCGACGACGATCGCCAGCTGCGCGAAACGGCCCAGCTCGAAAGCGCCGACCAAGATCAGGATCAGCAGCGGCGCGACGATCGCCATCTCGAGCAGGGCCGAGCCTGATTCGCCGCGCGCCAGGCGGAGCTTGCGCCGGCTCATTCGGCGAGGATCCCGCGGCGCGGCTGGCCGACGTAGCTGTTGTTGCCGGGAACGTTCACGCTCGCGGAGTTCATGTGAATGATGCCGGTGATGACCAGCATCCAGCTGTTGAAGGTCGCGTTCGTCGTCAGCGTCCCGGTCGGCAGATACACCGTTCCTTCGACGTCGGAGCTGCCCGAGGCGTTCAGGTTCGCGCTGGACTGGTTGCTCGACGGCTGGTAGACCAAGATGCCGGCGTACTGGCCGGTGGTCGGCGCGGTGAGGTTCATCCCCGCCGCGTTGACGTTCAGCGAGCTGTTCGCGATGTAGAACGTGACGCCCGAGCCCGTCATGGTGGTCGCATTGACGTTCAGCCCGTTCTGCCAGACGTAGAGCCCCGGCGCGAAGGTCACGTTCGAGGCGTTCAGGTTCGTCGATTGGCAGTAGACGCCGGGGAAGAGCGTTCCGGTCCAGGCGTTCTTGCTCACGTTCGAGTACGTGCACGGGCTCTGTGCGGGCGGCGAGCTGGTGAGGTTTCGGCAGGCGTCGATCGTCGGGCAGGGGTCGATCGCCGAGAGCGCGTGCGCGGGCGAGGCCTCGGGAAACGTCGAGGCGTTCGAGTTGATCTGGCCGACCGCGCCGATCGAGGCCGCCGTGATGTTGTCGCTGTTCAAGTTCATGATGCCGTTCGAGATGATCCCGCAGCTCGGCGCGCGGATCGTCGTGGCGTTCATGTCGATGTCGTTGTTCAGCGCGTAGATGCAGGCGCCGTTGCCGTTCCCGGTGCCGAGCATCGCGACGGCGCGCGCCTGCACCGTCGCCGAGTTCATCCCGAAGATGCGCTCGAAGAACGTGCCGTGCTTGGCGCTGACGATGACCTCGACCGCGCTGGCGTTGCCGTTCAGCGGGCCGGAGGCCGGCGGGTTGTTCACCGTTACGACAACATTGGTGCCGTCGTGGGTGAAGCCGTTCGAGGCCGCGTCGGCGCGCGCGGCCGCCACCACGTCGTTGGCGGACGGATAGGCCAGCTCGTCTGCGCCGGCGAGCGCGGCGCTGTCGGCGGCGGACTGCTGCACGCGCTGCATGTAGCGCAGGTAACCGACGTCGACGGCCATCCCGGCGGCACCGAGAAGCACGGTCAAAGCGACCGCCATCAACGGCAGCACCTGACCTCTCTCTCGTGCGCGCTCGGCTCGGCCGAGCGCCGAAGCAGTCTCCATCCTGAAGCAGCCCTTCGTCCCTGAACGTCACGACGGGTAGTACGTCCAGCTTAGAATGGTCGTCGGACGGTGCAAAGTGAGCGCCGTTACCGTTCCGGATTTCTTATCACTCCGTCAACGGGACGACAACGGCCGCGCGTGACGGGTCGCACACAGACGCTTGCCCGCTTAAGCGAATGGGCCCGGATGACGATGAAATGATCACCCCCGGGATTCAGTATGGAGGCTGCATGACGCGTCCGGGACCCGCGTTGTCCCTATGTGCTCGGCCCGCTTCTAGCGGCGTCGAGCGCCGCCGCGTCCTCGACTGGCTCCATGCGACCCAGGACGTTCCGGTGCGCATCCTGTGCGGCCCCGTCGGCTCGGGAAAGACCTTCGCCGCCCGGCAGTACGTCGAGCGAAGCGGCGGCCGGGCCGCCTACGTCCGCGTGCCGGCGCGGGCCGATGAAGCACAACTGCGCGCGTCGATCGAGACGGCGCCCGGAGCCGACACGATCGTCCTCGACGACGTCGATCGCACCGAGGCCGGCGTCTACGCCGCGCTGATCGACGCCATCAGCAACGGCGAGCTGCACCGCAAGCTGGTGCTGATCGGGCGCTCGCGCCGCCGGCTGCGCGCCGAAAGCCTGATCGCGCGCGGCTTCGCGCGCGCCGTCACCGACGAGACGCTGGCGTTCGACGCGAGCGAGGTCGAAGAGCTGGCGCGCGCGTACGGCGTCGCGTTCGACCGCGACGACGTCGTGCAGCTGCTGCACGACACCGACGGCTGGGCGCTGGCGTCGGAATGGCTCGTGCGCGACGCGGCCGACGAGCGGCGCTCGCTGCGCGATGCGTTCACGCACTGGCACCGGCGCAACGGCCACTTGCTGATCGAGTTCGTCGAGCGCGACGGGTTCGAGGACGCCGCCGCGATCGAAGCCTTCTTCGGCGCGCTGCGCAAGGGCTGGCCCTCGGCGGAGCACGAGACGGCGCGCTTGGAGCAGCTCGGCCTGCCGATCGTGCGCACGCGCAGCGGCTTGCGCCCGTACCGTATCCTGGCGCGGCTGGCGGCGCCCGCCGTCGCCGGCTCGCCGGCGAGCGTGCCGCTCGACCGGCCGACGATCTCGCTCCCGCCGCTGATGTCGGTGAACGTGTTCGGCCGCTTCCGCTGCGAGCTGGCCGGGCGGCCGATCGCGTTCTCGCGCCGGCGCGACCAGCAGGTGTTCGCGTTCGTCGCGCTCGAGCCGGAGTGCCGCACGACGCGCGAAAAGCTGATCGAGGCGTTCTGGCCCGGGATCAATCACGCGGTCGCTTCGCAAGGGCTGCGCACGACGCTCAGCCGCATCCGGCGCGCGATCGCCGAGGCTGCGCCCTCGATCGATCCCGAGCGCTACTTCGAAACCGCCGGTGAGGTGCGGGTGAACGTGCGCACCGTCGCCGTCGACGTGCACCGCTTCGTCGACCGCGTCGAGCAAGGCCGCATCGACGACGCGCGCGGCTCGCTCGACGGCGCCAAGCACCACTACCGCATCGCGCAGCGCATCTACGCCGATCGCGTCATGGCCTCGGAAGCGCCGGAGGCGTGCATCGAGCGGCGCGCCGCGAAGTTCGAAGCGCTCTACCTCGAGGTGCTCACGCGCATCACCGAGCTGCACGCGGCGACCGGCGACTTCGAAACCGCGCGCGAGGCCGCGCGCACGCTGCTCTCGTGCAACAGCGAAGAGGCGCGCCGGCGCGCGCTGGCGTCCATCGCGCCGGCGCCGGCGGTCGCCGCGGCGACCGCGTGAACGCACTCGTACCGTACCGCCGTGCCGATCTGCGGCGCGGCAAGCGCAGCGTCGTCGAGTTCGCCGCCGGCGGCGTGGCGGCCGACGTGCGCGTCGAGCGCGTCGACCGGCGCAACCGCTGCAGCTGGTACGCGATCCGGCTCGCGTCGGCGCACACCGGCGTGACGAGCCGGCTCGTCGGCGTCCGCCGCGGCGGCGACGTCGAGGAGCTCGGCACCGTCGAGGTCGCGTCCGGCGCGATGGGCAGCGCGCGCTTCGCCGTCACCACGCCGCGCTCGGGCGCGTACCGCGCGATGTATCTTGAAGTGCTTTCCGATCAGCTGCTGCTGCGCGTCGAAGCGCCGCGTCCGCCGGCCGGCCGCGGGCTGCGGCCGCTGAAGCTCGGTGCCGTGCTGGTCGGGATCGGCGTCGCGGCGTGCTGCGTCGGCGCGGTTCCGATCTCGCTGAACCACCAGGCGAACCGCGCCGTCGCGGCGCCCGTCGCCGCGGTGCCGCTCGCCGTCGCGCCGAAAGCGATCGTGCTGAGCGCGCCCGCGCGTATCCTTTCTTTTGCGGCGCGCCGCGACGCCGCGCCGGGCGGCGGCGAGACGGTGCTCGCGTCGTATCTCGCCGTCGCCGAGCGCGGCACGATCGCGCTGCTCGACCCGAGCGGAACGATCATCTCCACGGCGACGTTCTCGCGCGTCGGCACGGTGCGGCTGCGGGTTCCGCCCGCGTACCGTCTGCTGCCGATGACCGCGCAGATCACCGTGCACAAGGGCGACTCGAAAGCCGTTTCGAGCGTCGCGCTCGCGCCCAACGCCGTGCCGACGCCGTCTCCGAGCCCCTCACCGGACGCGCTGGCGGACGACATCGGCGTGCCCGGCGAAGCCGTTACGCCGGTCGACTCGGCCTCGTCCGGTTCCGGCGGGATCGTGACGGTCGAAGGAAACGCGGTCGCCGGACACCCGCTGCGGCTGCGCTTCGAGCCGCAGCCGGCCGCGATGCAAGTGGAGCTGGAAGACGAGACCGGCGTGACCCTCGCCGAGACCGACGTCGCTCCGCGCGCCACGCGCGCCGCGCTCCCGCTGCCGGTCGCAACGGTGCGCACGAGCTATCTGCTCGCGCTGCACTACACGCATAACGGCGGCGACGAGACGGTCATCCGAACCGTCGTCGCCGCGCCGTCACACCAGCTCTAGCAGGTCGCCGGGCAGGACGTCGACCTCGCGCAGCGCGCCGCTGCCGAGCTCGACGACCGCCTTCGCGCCCGGACAGCTCAGCGCGATCCGGTTCGGCTTGACGTTGTGCACCGCGCGGATCACGTGGCCTTCGCTGTCGACGAAAATCACGTCGATCGCGACCCGCATTCCGATCGTGTGGATCGCGCGGCACGAGGTGATCCACACGCCTTCGTCGGGGCGGATCGTCGTGCGCGCGAGCAGTCCTACGGCGCGGTGCAGAAACGACGAGAGCCGGTCGATTCGCGTCGCGACGATTTTCCCGGTGGTGGAGTTGCGCAGGAGCGGCACGTCAGAAGATCCTCACGAAGGGCAGCATCGCGGCGATCGAGGCCGCGAGGTAGGGTCCGAAAGCGATGGGGCGGCGCAGACCGCTCGTGCGGCGCGCGATGACGTAGGCGACGAGCGCGGCGAGCATGAAGGCGAGCGTCGCGTCGCGCGCGCCGAGCAGCGCGCCGCCGAGCCCGGCGAGCTTCACGTCGCCCCAGCCCATCGCGCGCCCGCGCGTCGCCGCCGCCGCGGCGGCGAACGGCAGCATGATGAACGCGGCGCCGACCGCCGGGGCGAAATCGTGCGCTGCGGCGCCGGCCGCGACGACCAGCACGAGCGGTCCGACCGTCAGCAGGTCGGGCAGCAGCCCGACTCGCAGATCGGCCGCGGTGCAGCCCGCGAGCGCGAGCACCAGCAGCGCCGAGAGCGCGAGCTGCGCAGGCGCTTGGTGCTGCAGCGCGAGCGCGCACCCGACGCACGCGGCAGCGAGCGCGAACCACGCGCGGCGGAACGCGACCGGCGCCGGCCCGTCGGCGAACGGCTCGCAGCCCGCGCTTAGCGCGTCGGCGGCGAGCGTGCCGGCGTACCCGGCGAGCGCGAAGACGAGTGCGGCGAGCGCCGCGAACGCGGCCAGCATCATCGGTTCATCAAGAGGCGCGCGACGACGGGGCCGAAGATCATCAAGTACAGCGAGGGGATCATGAAGGCCGCCATCGGCAGGATCATCTTGATCGGGAGCTGCGCGGCCTTCTCCTCGGCGCGCATCCAGCGGCGGTCGCGCGTCTCGCGCGCCAGCTCGATCAGCACGTCGCTCAAGTTCGAGCCGAGCCGCTCGGCCTGCACCAGCGCGGTCACCATCGTGGTGGTGGACTCTTCGTTGACGCGGTCGGCGAGCGCGTTGAACGCGTCGGCGCGCGGGCGCCCCAGGCGGATCTCGGCCAGCATCGAGGTGAGCTCTTCCTTGAGCGGACCGCGCGTCGCGTCGACCGCCTGCACCAGCGCCGCGTTGAGCGCGAGCCCGGCCTGCACCGTGCTGCCCAAGAAGTCGAGAAAGTCGGGCAGCTCCTTCTGAATGCTCTCCTTCCGCGCTTTCACCGCGCGCGAGAGCATGATGTTCGGAATCCGCCAGGCCACCAGCGCGCTGAACAGGCCGGCGAGCACGCCGATCAGGTTGTTGAAGAAGATGAGCGACATCAGGCAGACCGCGACGCCGAAGCCGAGCGCGCCGATCCCGCGCATCGTCATCGCGACCGGCGTCACGCCGTACCAGCCCGCCTCGATCAGCCGCTGCTGCAGGCGGGAGCTCTTCTCTTTGGTGACGATCTGCTCGATAATCGTGAGCCGCGCCGGGACGTTCTTCTCGCGGATCGCTTCGATCTTCCTAATCCGCCGCGCCATCGGGCTCTGCGCCGGAAACGTCGAGAGCGCGATCATGAACGCCGAGATCGCGCCGCAGCCCGCCACGGCGTACGGCGACACGCCGATCACGGATCGATCCTCGTCATGCGAACGAGCATGAAGACCGCGAGCGCGTCGAGCAGCAGCGCGGCGGCCAAGACGACGTGTCCGGGGAGCGTCGTGAGCATCGCGTCGCGCAGCTCGTCCTGCGTGAGGACGAACGCGCCGACGCCGAGCGGCAGAAGGCCCAGCAGCCAGGCCGTCGCGCGGCCTTGCGCCGTCACCGCGCGGACGCGGCGGCGCAGCCGGCGGCGGTCGCGGATCGTGCCGGCCAGGCCTTCGAGCACCGTGCCCAGATCGCCGCCGGTCTGCGACTGCACGCGCACGACGCGCGCCAGCACCGCCGTCTCGGTGTTCGTCATGCGCAGCGCGAGCTGGTCGAACGCGTCCAAGATGCTCAGCCCCAAGTTGCTCAAGCCGACGACGCGCATGAACTCGGTCTTCGCCGGCTCGCGGCTCTGCTCGCTGGTGATCGTCAGCGCTTGGCGGATCCCGAGCCCGACTCGAACGCCGCCGGCGAGCGTGCGCAGCGCGCCCTCGAGCTGGTCGGTGAACATCGCGACGCGCTTGACGCGGCGCTGTTTGAGAAAAGACCGGCCGCCGAAGTAGGCGAACAGCGCCGAGGCGGCGAGCATCAGCACGCCGGCGAGCGGCGCCGGCCGGAGCAGCACGAGCAGCGCGAGCCACGGCACCAGCGCGACGCCGACGAGGACGAACGCGAAATTTTGCGGCTCCATCGTCATCCCGGCCGCTTCGAGATCGGTCGCGAAGCGCTCGCCGAACGTTCCGAAGTGCGCCTGCAGCGGGTTCGAGAACGAGTTGAACAGCAGCGCGACCGCGGCGATTGCGCCGAGCAGGATCGCGACCGGCGCTACCGCAGCCACGAAGCCTCCGCGCGCCTCACCGCCGGCACGGGCATCTGGAAGGTGACCGGATCGTAGTTGATGCCCAGCTCGGCGAAGCGCGTCAGGCAGTTGGGTTGCACGCTGCACGGCTCGAAGTCGCCGAGCACGCGCCCTTGCGCGTCGACGCCGCGCTGCTTGTAGCGCACGAGCTCCTGCATCGTCACCGTGTCGCCTTCCATCCCCACGACCTCGCTGATCCCGGTGACGCGGCGCGAGCCGTCGCGCAAGCGCGCGACCTGCACGACGATGTCGACGGCGCTGGAGACCTGCTCGCGGATCGCGCGGACCGGCAGATCGAACCCCGCCATGAGGACCATCGTCTCGATGCGCGAGAGCGCGTCACGCGCGGTGTTGGCGTGAACCGTCGTGAGCGAGCCGTCGTGGCCGGTGTTCATCGCCTGCAGCATGTCGAGCGCCTCACCGCTGCGGCACTCGCCGACGACGATGCGGTCGGGGCGCATGCGCAGCGCGTTGCGCACGAGGTCGCGGATCGTGACCGCGCCTTTCCCTTCGAGGTTCGGCGGGCGCGCCTCCAGGCGCACGACGTGCGGCTGCGCCAGCTTGAGCTCGCACGCGTCCTCGATGGTGACGATGCGGTCGCGCTTGGGGATGAAGCTGGAGAGCGCGTTCAGCAGCGTCGTCTTGCCGGCCCCGGTGCCGCCGCTGACGACGATGTTCAGCCGCGCCTCGACGGCGGCGCGCAAGAAGTCGAGGACCGGCGCGGTGATCGCGTTGACCGCGATCAAGTCGTCGACGCCGAAGCGCTTGGTGCCGAAGCGGCGGATCGTGAGCGTCGGGCCGTCGACGGCGAGCGGGGCGATGATCGCGTTGACGCGCGAGCCGTCGGGCAGGCGCGCGTCGACCATCGGGCTCGACTCGTCGAGCCGCCGCCCGAGCGGCGCGATGATGCGTTCGATCACCAGCCGCACCTGGCCGTCGTCGACGAACTGCTTCGGCGTCTGCTCGATCGCGCCGCTGCGCTCGATGTACACGTTGGCGTGCCCGTTCACCATGATCTCGGTGACGTCGGGCTCGTGCAGCAGGCTCTCGAGCGGACCCAGCCCGAGCGCCTCTTCGACGACCTCGTGCCGCAGGCGCGAGGCCTGCTCCGCCGAGGTGACGTCGTTGCGCCCGGCGAGGAACTCGTCGGCGATCGCGTTGACCTGCGCGCGCAGCTCGGCAAACTTCGCCGCGTCGCCCTGCGCGCGCGCCGCCGCCAAGAAGTCGATCTTCGTGAGCATCCGCGCGTGCAGCTCTTTCTTGAGCCGCTCGCCGACTTTCGGATCGATCCCGGGGATCGGCGGCGCGGCGAACACCGTCGCGGCGCCGCTGGCGGCGGCGGTGCCCGGAAACGCGGGCGTCGGGGCCGGCTCGACGTCGGGACGCGGCGCATAGCGGCGATCGCCGATCGGGTTCGCGGTCGAGGCGCGCAGGCCGGTCAGCGGTTCGGCGGCCGGCAGCGTCGCGAGCCCGTCGCAGAAGCGCCCGAACGCGCGGCCCCAGCCGCGGTCGCGCGGCGAAGGCAGCTCGCCGGCGATCGGGACGCGCAGCGTCTCTTGGATCTCGCGGCCGCGCACTTCGGCGGTGCCGCGCAAGTCGTTCAGCACGAACCCGATCCGCTCGGCGGGGACGCCGAAGCGCTCGAGCGCGGCGAGCATCGACTGCGCGGAGCCGATGCCCAGCAGCGTCGGTTCGCTCACCACGACGATCTTCGCGGCGCTGATCACGAACGGACGAACCGTCGCGGCGAACGGCTGCGGCGCGTCGACGACGACGAGCGCGTTGTCGGGCAGTTTCGCGGCGAACGCGTCGACGGCTTCGGCCCGCACCGCGAAGCCGTCTTCGTACGAGCGCGCCAGCTCGACCACGGAGAGCGGGCCCTTCGCGACGACGGCCGGCGTTCCGGGCGCGCGCCCGAGATCCAGTTCTTTCGCGACGTCGTACCACACCGCCAGCGTGCGCCGTCCGGCGAGATCGGCGTCGACGACGACGCGCGGGCCGAACGAGGGCAACTGCTCGGCGAGCTTCATCGCGATGCTCGACGCGCCGACGCCCCCCTTCGCGCCTACGACAACGAAGACGCGCAGGCTCATTGACGTACTGAGCCGGCCTCGGTGCGGTCGAGCTCGATCACCGGCACGGTGCCGAGCGGCTGCGCGGCCGGCGGGGGCGGCGCGGGCTTGGGCGCGGTCGCGACGACCGCGGGGGTCGCGACGACCGTCGCCGGCGGCGCGGCGGCGGCCGGCGGCGGCGCTTGCGCAGGCTGTTTGTCGGGGACGCCGAGCGCGAGCGGTTCGGCGGGATACGCGCGGATCGACTCTTTCGGCGGGCGCAGCGCGAGGCGCAGCGTCGTGTTCAAGTCGGCCGACGCGAGCAGATCGACTTGCTTCGGCGTCAGCGCGAGGGTGACGGTGGTGAGGTTCTGGTTGTCGGGGCTGGGCGTCGCGCTGGTCGTCTCGACCGCGTTGCCCATCGCGAGCACGAGCGCGCCGCGCAGGATCGCCGAGGCTTTCGGAACTTCGGAGCCGACGCGCGGCGGAACCGCGATCACGTCGACGCGATCGCCCGGCTGAATGAGTCCGGCGACGCCTTTCACGCGGTCGATCGAGATGCTGACGGCGCGCATTCCGATCGGCAGCCGCGCCGGCAGCGCGTCCGCGCCGCCTTCGCCGACCTTCGACTGCGTGAGCACGCTGCCGGCCGGGATCGTGATGAGCGAGTACTTGCCGTCGACCTGCTTGCGGTCGGTCACCGCGTCCTGGTCCACTTCGGTCGCCGGGCGCGTCGCCTCGGCGACGAACGAGTCGTTCAGCAGCGCGCGCGCCGGCACGTCGCGCGAGGCGACGAAGACATGGCGCATCTCGACGGTCGTGACCGAAGCGCGCAGCGAGTTGAGGTAGTTGAGCAGCAGCACGCCGGTTCCGAGGGCGAGCAGAATACCGACGAACAGCGGGACGCGACGAGCGTTTTTCATGACGGAGCAAACCTCAGAACCGGGACGAGGGCCGAGACGGCGTACATGATGCTGCCGGCCGCGATCGCGACCGCGTAGGGCAGCGTGTTCTTTTCGACCGGAGCGCCGTGCGAGGCGACGGCGACGGTGCTGCGCACGAGCGCGACGAGGCGCCCGCGAAACGCCGCGGTGACGAGCGCGAGCACGGCGCCGGCGGCGAGGATGTCGAGGACCAGCGAGAGGGCGGCGATTCCGCCGACCACACCGCAGCACGCGGCGATCAGCTTGACGTCACCGCCGCCGAACCAGCCGGCGGAGAATGCGACGGACCCGGCGAGAAACGCCAGGGCCATCGTAGCGAGCGCGATGAGAACGGGAGCGATGCCTTCGGGAACGTGGACGGCGAGGGCGAGCAGCGCGGTGGCGGCGGTCAGCGCGTTCGGAATCTTCCGTGTCCGAACGTCGACCGCCGCCGCCGCGCAGGTGGCGGCGACCAGAACGATCGTCGCCGCGCTCATGGGTAGCTCGTTCCGATGTCGTTGTACTTCCCGAGCAGCTGCGAGCCGAAGTATGCGACGGCGCCGATGCAGAGCACCGCGACGAAACCGAGGATGACGCCGTACTCGGCGAGTCCTTGGCCGCCCTCGTCGCGGAGCATGACCAGCATCAGAGCACCGACCAGATCGCGGCGGCGACGTCGGTGATGCGGTCGTGCACTGCGAGCGCGCTTGCGACGCACTGCGCTGCGACGAGGCCGATCGCGACGGCGGCGGCCGGGAAAAGCGCGCCCGATCCCACGTTCAGCATTGGGGCAGAGCCTTTAGATGCTGTTGCCCGCGCCGCTGAGGACGCCCTTGATGTTGGTGCTCAGGAACGTGACGGCGCCGATGCAGAGGACGGCGACGAGACCGAGGATCAGACCGTACTCGGCGAGACCCTGGCCGGATTCGTCGAGCATGACGGAGCGAAGAATGTTGTTCACGGATGTTCTCCTTAACGATGTGCTAGTGCTGCACGGAAGCGGGGGTTTCGTCCGGCGGCGCCGGTACGTTGGGGGCAGCGACGTTCAACGTCGCGCGAGCGTCGGAACCGGTGGCGGGATCGCGAACGACGACCGTCAGGATCGCGTCGCGAAAGTACGCCGGGGCGGTTCGCAGCGTGGCTTGATAGCGTCCGTCCTTGGTCGCGACGGCGCTGCGGCTCACGAGCACGGTCGGAATGTCGCGCGAGTACCGAACGTACAGCGAGACGTCCAACGTCGAGCCGGTCGGAGCGGTGCCGGAGACCGTCACCGCTTCGGTTCCCACCGCCCGCGCTGCAGTCAGCGTGATGAGCGGTGCAGCAGGCGCATCCGCCGCCCGCGCCGCGGCCGGCGCGCAGAGCGCTGCCGTAACGGCGAGAAGAGCGGCGGTGGAACGGCTGCTGATGTGCATCGTGGCCGCATCGTACACGCCGCAGGGACCCTTGAAAAGAGCGTTCCGGAAGAATTGACGGACTGACAACGCCCTGTCAACGCACGGTCAACGCGAGCATCTGGCATACTCATCAAAAACCGGCTCGGACCGTTTGCCGGAAGAGGATTTTGCTTTGCTACACACGCTTCGCGCGCTCGTTACCGCAGCCGCAGTGATCGCCGTCACTGCGGCGCCGCTCTGCGTCAACGCGGACGCTATGATCCCCATCACCGTGCGCACCGGACAGTCGACCGTCGTCGAGACGCCGCACCTCACGCGGGTCGCGGTAGGGGACGGAAAGATCGCCGGCGTGCTGGCGATCGGAAACGCCGAGATCGTGGTCAGCGGGCGCGCCGCCGGGCGGACCACGGTGCTGGTGTGGACCTCGGCCGGGCGGCACACCTACGACATCACGGTGACGCAGCAGAGCTTGGACAGCTTGCGCGAGATGCTCTCGAACGCGGTGACCGAGCGCGACGTCAAGGTCGAAGCGCTCGACAACTCGATCGTGCTCACCGGCACCGTCGCGAACGGCGAGGCCCTCGTCCATCTCGGCGACGTCGTCTCGCACTTCGAGCCGGTCGCGGCCGCCGGGAAGTTCAACCTGGTCAACGCGGTCACGGTCGCCAAGCCGCTCGGACCGCTGCAGAACGAGCTCGCCTCCTCGCCGGCGACGGCGGGCGTGCGCGTCGACCGCGACGTGAAAGGAAACCTCATCGTCAGCGGCTCGGTGCAGGACCGCACGACCGCGGAGGGCGTGCTGCACAAAGTGCGCGCGCTGGCGGGCCCGTATCTCGCGATCGACGGCAAGGTGATCGACCGCATCGAGACCGCGACGGTCAGCCAGGTCGACGTCAAGGTGTACGTGCTCGAGGTCGACGACGTCGCGCTCAAGCAGCTCGGCTTCAACCTGCAGTCGGCGATCTTCCACCAGGACGGTACCTACACGCTGGCGCCGCCGCAGTTCCCGGTCGTCGAGAGCCCGTACAGCAGCGGGAGCAGCCCGGGACCGATCAACGCCGGGCGCGCCTTCACGATCGGCGGATTCTTCCGCTCGATAACGCTCGCGCCGACGCTGAACCTGATTCTGAACACCACGCACGCGCGGCTGCTCTCGTCGCCCGACATGGTGACGATGCCCGGCCACGAAGCGAACTTTCTGGTCGGCGGGCAGATCCCGATCCCCGTCGCCGCCGGCCCGCAGCAGATCGCGATCCAGTACAAGGAGTTCGGCGTGAAGCTAGTGGTGACGCCGACGATCCTGCCCGAGGGCGGCGTCGAGACGGTGATCGCGCCTGAGGTCTCGGACCTCGACTTCCAAGACGGCGTCTCGCTGAACGGCTTCGTGGTGCCGGCGCTGAAGACTAGCAAGCTCTCGACCGACGTCGTCACCAAAGCGGGCGAAGCGATCGTGATGGGCGGGCTGCTGCGCCGTCAGGAGCAGCGCGTGATCGACAAGATCCCCGTGCTCGGCGACGTGCCGGTGCTCGGGAAGCTGTTCCGCTCCACGCGCTATCAGAACCAGCAGACCGACGTCGTGTTCGTGATGACGCCGGAAATCCTCACGAAATGACGGCGGCGCGCGCGGGGCGCTGGGCGGCGTGGCTGATCGCGCCGCTCATCTTCGCCGCGATGATCGCGATCAACGGGCTCGGCGAGCCGACCTACGTGATGGGCGACTTCCGCGCGTTCTACTGCGCGGGCGCGGCGATCGCGGACGGCGCGAACCCGTACCTCGAAGAGCCGCTGCGCACGTGCGAGGCGACCGCCGGCCCGCCGGCCGAGCCGAAGTTCCTGCGCCCGGTGGCGCTGCCCGCGCCGCTTCCGCCGTACGCGCTGCTGCTGTTCGTCCCGTTCTCGCGCGTGCCGTTCCCGTTCGCCGCGCTCGCGTTCGCGCTGCTCTCGATCGGCGCGATGAGCGTCGCGGTCGCCGCGCTGCAGCGCGTCACCGGCGCGTCGAGCACCGTGCTGAACCTCGCGCTCGCCGCGATCACGGCGAGCGTGTCGTACTACGTCGGCCAGCCGATGCCGTTCGTCTTCGCGGCGCTGGCCGGCGCGGCGCTGTTCGTGCGCAAGGAGCGCTGGTGGACGGCGGCCGCGTGTCTGGCTGCGGCGAGCATCGAGCCGCACGTCGCGTTGGCCGCGGTCGCGGCCGCGTTCGTCGCGTTCCCGCGGATGCGCGTGCCGCTGGTCGCGTGGGGCGCGGGCTTGGCCGCGGCGTGCGTCTTCGCGGTCGGGTGGCCGGTGAGCGTGGCGTACGTGCGCGACGTCGTCCCGGCGCACGCGCTCGCCAACAGCTACGAATGGCAGTTCAGCCTCACCTCGATCCTCACCTCGGCCGGCGTCGACGCGCAGGCCGCGATTCGCTGGGGCGAGGCGATGTTCGCGGTGATGGTGCTCGCGGGCATCGCCGTCGCGCAGCGGTTGCGCGCGCTGACCAGCGACGCGGCGGTGACGATCGTCATCCCGCCGGCGTTCGCGGTCTTCGGCGGCGTGCACGTGCACCATCAGCAGCTCGCGATCGCGCTGCCGGCGATGCTGTACGTCTTCGTGCGGTACGAGCGCGTGCGCGTCGCGGCGGCGGCCGGCGTCGCCTTGGCGATGATTCCGTGGAACGTGATGAGCTCCAGCGTGCTCTCGGGCTGCGCGCCGCTGCTGGTCGGCTCGACCGCGGCGCTGATGATCGGCCGGCGCGCCGGCTTGGTGCTGACGCTGCTCGCCGCGGCGATCGCGCTCTCGATGCTGGTACTGGCGCTGCTCGGGCTGGGGCCCGCGCCGACGCACTTCGTCGCGCATGCGTATCCGGCCGGCGCGCTGGCCGAGCTGAGCTGGGGCGACTTCTCGCACGCCGCGCTGATGCGGCCCTCGGTGATGATGCAGTGGCTGCGCATCCCGACGATGGCCGGGCTGGCGTGCGGCTTGTTCGCGATCGCGAGCGCGGCGTACGCCGGCGTTGGTGAGGCGCGGCGCGTCGCGTTCGGCGCGCGGGACGTCGCGACGCAGCCCGGGTGATGAGCGCCGCGCCGCGCCGCCGGGTCGATCCGAACGCGCTGCTCCCGTGGGCTTGCGTCGCCGCGGTCACCGGCTGGCTAACGGCGCTCGCGCTGCGCTTTCCGGCGCGCGACGGCGATCTGCTCTGGCAGCGCTGGCTCGGCGAGCGGATCCTGCGCGAGCACGCGATCCCGCGCGCGCTCGGCCCCGAGACGTTCGCCGCCGACGGCGCGCCGTGGACCCCGCACGAGTGGCTGTTCTCGACCGCGCTGGCGTGGACCGGCGAGCACGCGCTGCGGTGGGCGCTGCCGGTGTTGTGCGCGCTCGCTGCGGCCGTCGTGTTGTCGACGGTGGTGCTGCGCTGCGCGCGCCGCGGCGTCTCGCCGACCGGCGCGTCGGCCGCGGTGCTCGTCTGCGCGTTCGCGATGCTGCAGTCGTTCGGCGTGCGCGCGCAAGTCCTCGGCTGGGCCTGCCTCTCGGTCGTCGTGCTGCTGCTGGAAATCGACGGCCCGTGGGCGTGGGCGGCGGTGCCGGCGACCGCCGTGTGGGCGAACTTGCACGCGAGCGCGTTTCTCGCCCCGGCGACCGCGGCATTGATCGCGCTGGCCACGGTGATGCGCGACCGCGCCTGGTCTGCGGCCGTGCGCCGTTCGACGATGATCGCCGCAGCGTGCGCCGCGGCGACGCTCGCGACGCCGCTCGGCGTCGATCTGGCGCGCTACGCGGGGGCGCTGCTGACCAGCCCGATTCGCGACTCGATCGACGAGTGGACGGCGACCAGCATCAGCAACGCCGGCTTCCTCGCCGGCGCGCTGCCGCTGGTGCTGGTGCTGGCGGCGTTCGGCGTGCGCGCCTCGCTGCGCGACCGGCTGCTGGCGCTGGCATTCGCGCTGCTGCTGTTCTGCGCGGTGCGGAACGTCCCGGTCTTCGCGCTGGTCGCCGCGCCGATCGCGTTCGCCGCGCTGCCGCGAGCGCGCGCCGGCGCGGTGCGCGCGCATCCGGCTGCGCGCGGCGGCGCGTGGGCGACGCTCGCCGCGGTCGTGTGCTGCGGCATCGCGATCGCGGCGATCTCGTGGCGCGGCGCGCCGGCTGCCGGTGACGCGCTGCCGCTGGGAACCGCGCACGCGCTGCTGGCGCAGACGCGCGCACCGCGCGTGTTCTGCGAGAACTTCGCCTGGTGCAGCTTGTTCCTGAGCGAGCCGGCGACGTTCTACATGGACGGGCGCTGCGATCCGTATCCGGCCCCGCTTTGGCGCGATTACCGCGACGTCGTCCGCGGCAACCGCCGCTGGGCCGCGGTCCTCGACCGCGCACGGATCGACGCGGTGCTGGCGCAGCGCGACGGCGCGCTCGACTCGCTGCTCGCCGAGCGCCGCGGCGAATGGCGCCGCATCGCCTCGGACCCCGTCGCCGACCTCTACGTGCGCCCCGCCCTGCTCGCCGACGCGCGGCCGTGACCGAGCGGCGGGAGACGCTCCGCGCGCTGACATCGCTGCGCTTCGGCGCGGCGCTGCTCGTCTTCTCGTGGCACTGCGTGCCGACGCGCGCCGTCTCGGCGACGTTCTCGTTCGGCTACCTCGGCGTCGCGTTTTTCTTTCTGTTGTCGGGCTTCATCCTGACGTACACCTATCACGGCGCGTTCGGCGAGCGGCTGCGCTCCGAAACGATCCGCGCGTTCTACGTCGCGCGGGTCGCGCGCGTCTATCCGCTCCACCTCGCGACGATGCCGCTGATGATCGCGTGCCTCGTCTATCTGGGGACGAACCCGCTGTGGAGCGGTGTCGCACCGCAGACGCGCCTGCAGGAAATCCTCGCGCAAGCCGTGCTGCTGCAGAGCTGGATCCCCGTCAGAGCGATCTACTTCGGCGCCAGCGGCCCGGCGTGGAGCATCTCGTGCGAAGCGTTCTTCTACGCGCTCTTCCCGTTCGCCGCGTTCTTTTTGTTGCGCGCGTTTCGCGGGGCGTCCCCGCGCGCCGTGCTGCTCGCCGCGGCGGCCGGGTGGCTGACGCTGACCATGCTGCTCGCGCCGCAGTCCGCGGCGGTCGACGACTGGCGCTGGTACGTCTTCCCGCCGGCGCGATTGGTCGATTTTCTCGCCGGCATGATGCTCGCGATCGCGTTCTTGCGCTCGAATCGCACCGAGCGCGGGTTGCTGCGGCCGACCTGCGACGAGCTCGTCGCGTTGGCCGTCGTCGGGCTGCTGGTGTACGTCTCACCGCTCGTCCCGCTCTCGCTGCGCTTCTCGGCCTGGGTGATGCCCGGGTGGGCGGCGGTGATCTTCCTGTTCGCGCGCGGGCAGGGAGCGATCTCCCGCCTGCTCTCGCATCCCGTGCTCGTGCGCCTCGGAGAAGTGAGCTTCGCCTTCTATCTCTGCCACTTGGCGCTGCTCGCGCTGTTGAGCCGCTTCGTCGGCTGGAACGCTCCGTTCTTCGTGCCGCTCGCGCTCGCAACGACGCTGGCGGTCAGCTTCGCGCTTTTCCACGGCGTGGAGCAGCCGCTGCGCACGCGGATCCGCGCGCTGTGTGAACGTCATCCGCGCAGCGTTTCGAGCCGCGCGCTGCCGGCGAGCGCCGATCCGAGCGGCGCGTTTGCGGCCGGTGCGGAAGCATGACGAGCTCGTCGTTTCCGCTCTACGCGCGCAGCCGCGACCTTGCACTGCAGCGGACCGGTCCGCTGCGGCTGCTGTTCTGGCTCGTCATCGCCGGGCTAGCGGTGCTCATCGCGAGCGCGGCGGGCTGGTCGACCGCCCACGGGGCCGGCGACTGGCGCGTCTTCGCGTCGGCGGGCGCGCGCGCCGGAACGCCGCAATTGCTGACGCCGCCCGCGGCGTGGCAGTCGTTTTTCTATCTTCCCGGCGCCGCCTGGGCGCTCGCACCGTTCGCGCACGTTCCGCTCGCGACGAGCTTCCTGGTGAACGGCGCGCTGATGCTGGCGTGCGCCGCAATTGCGGGGCTCATCGCGGCACGCACGTACGGGCTCGACCGTGCGACCGCGGTCGGCTTGTACGCGCTGTGGTCGCCGGTCGTGTACGCCGCGGCCATCATCGGCCAGAACGCGCCGTTCGGCCTGTTGCTGGCGCAGATCGCGATCGCGGGGCTGGCGCGCAACTCCGTGGCGCTGACCGCGCTTCCGATCGGCCTGCTCCTCTACAAGCCCACGTACGCGTTGCCGATGATCGCACTGCTGATCGTGCGCTCGCGCTGGCGCGAGCTCGCCGCGATCGCCGCAACGGCACTGATGTGGTACGGCATCAGCGTCACCGCGACCGGCGGCGACTGGGACTGGCCGTCCACCTGGGCGCATCTCCTCGCGACGTTCGCCGCCGGCGACTTCAGCGTGAACGCTCCCTTCGCGATCAGCCTTCCCGGCGTACTCATTCGAACCGGCACGAGCGCAATGACGGCGGCGTGCATCGCGTTCGTCGTCGCGCTCGTCGCCGCAGCGGCATTGCGAAGAGCTTCATCGGCGGAAGCGGGAAGCGCCGCGGCGCTGATCGGTCTCGCGCTGAGCCCGCACGCGTGGGCGTACGACGCGGCCCTCGCACTACCGATGATCGCCTACGCTGCCGCGAGGCTTGCTGAGCCTGCGCGCACGCGGCTGTTGCTCGGCGCCGCCTTCATCGCGCCGCTCTTTTTCGCCTCACGCCAGCTCAGCTTCGACCCGCTGTGCCTGCTCGTGACCGGCGGCGCGATTGCATGGTGTTGCGCGCGCTCGTGGCCCGCCGGCGAACGCAGCAGGTTCGGCGTGCCGCTCCGCTAGCCGCGGCCGCTACAGGACGATCCAGCCGCTCGCGGTTCGGCGGAGCTTCACGCGGCGTTCGCCGAGCTGCGCGTTCGCCCACTCGATGAGCCACGGCAGCGCCGTCTTCGCGCGCGCTTTCGTCGTCCACGCGGCGCGTTGCGCGAGCGCGGGGCGGTACCGGACGAGCGCGCTCTGCGCGCCGCTGTCGCTGTGCGGCGTGATCCCGACGACCGTTCCGACCCGGGTGCGCGCGATGCAGAAGCGCGCCGGCGAGCCGAGGTCGACCAGGCGCGCGTCGGTCACGTCGCGCCGGCCCTCGGCGCTCAGCGCGTACTCCTCGACCGGTGTCGGCCCGGAGACGGCCGTCCCGCGCGCGGTGGTGCGGGCCTTGATGAGCAAACCGGCCCCGGCGAGACCGTCGAGCCAGCGCAGCTCCTCGCGGCGCGCGCCGCGCAGCGCCGGGTCTTCCCGGCCGTCGGCCCGCTCGTCGTACGGCAGGAACAGCGGGTCCGTGCAAACGGGCTCGGGGTGGTCGGTCAGGTATGCGTCGATCGCCGCGGCGAGGGCGGCCGGGTCGGGCCGGTCGGCGTTCCCGGCGACCGCGCAGCCGGCGACCGGCCAGGCCATCAACATCGCGAAGACGACGCCGACATAGCGCTTGGTCACCAAGGGAAGGCGGCTCTCCGCCGTCCGGCATCGGAGCACCTGCCTGTCCGTCCACAAAACGTGCGAGCCCTTCTCAGGTGCTCGAGCGGTCAGACGCCGAGCAGCTCGCGCAGCGTCACGGCGTTCTTCGGCGCGTACGCTTTCTCGTCGTTGTTGAAGTAGACGAACGTCGCGTCGACCCGCGGCGCGAGCGCGCGAATCGTCGCCGCCCACTGCTCGAGCTTCGCGCGCCGGTACGAGCCCGCATAGGCGCGCACCGGTCCGTGCAGGCGCACGTACAGCACCGGGCCGGTGACGACGAGCGGCGCGATGCTGCCGCGCAGGTCGTGCAGGCACAGTGAGATCCCGCGCTCGCGCAGCAGCGCGTACACCGGCTCGACGTACCAGGACGGATCGCGAAACTCGACGACGTAGCGGTGGTGCGGCGGCAGCGTGCCGAGGAAGTTGCGCAGCGCGTCGTCGTCGCGCGCGAACCAGGGCGGAAACTGCGCCAGCACGTTCGCGACGTGCGGCTCGAGCGGCGCGATCGCGCGCATGTAGTTGTCGACGAACGCGCGCGGCTCGCCGGGGCGCTTGCGGTGCGTGATCAGCCGGCTGAGCTTGACGGTGTAGACGAATCCCGGCGGAACGGCGGCCCAGCGCACGAGGTCGTGCTCCTTCGGCAGCCGGTACGTGGTGACGTTGAGCTCGACCGTCGGAAAGCGCTGCGCGTAGTACGCCAGCCACTCGCGCTGCGCCAGCTTCTGCGGGTAGAAGCGCCCGCGCCAGTCGCGGTAGGTCCAGCCGCTCGTCCCGACGAGGATCTTAGGGATAGCGGCGCTGGAAGGTGAAGACGTAACCGCTCGTGCCGGGCGTGGGCGCCAGCGCTTGGAGCTGATAGTTCGTCGGGCCGGTCGGCGTCAAGGGGTTCGACAGTCCGAACGTGCGCGCGCTGCTGCCCGCGTTGAAGATCGTCAGCTGCATCGAAGCCGCGTTCGAGAAGTTCATCGCGAGCGCGAGCGCTTGCTGGTTTCCTTGCGAGCCCTCCGCCTCGGAGAACGACGCCTGGAGATTCTTGCCGAGCTGGCGGCTCGCGCTCGCCGAGAAACCGCCGGTGAGGCCGGCGTTGAAGCTGAACGTCGAGAAGCCGAGCGCGCTGCCGAGCGAGGCGGAGAACGGCTCGAACAGCGACTGCGTGAAGCGCTGGTCGACGTAGCCGACGGCGAGATTCTGAATCGCGTTGCCGTTGTCGCTCGCGGGCGGCGTGGTGCGCGCGACGCCGGCGACCGCGCCGAGGTTCTGCGCGCCCACGAGCAGTCCGAGGATCTGCGAGCGGTCGTAATCGGGATTCGAGGCGAAGTCGATCGACAAGCCGGTCGCCGGCCCGTGCACGTGCAGCAGCACGTCGGTCGCCGGGTCGGGGACGTGCGTCGTCGCGGTCGCTTCGACGCTCGGGATGATCCCGCTCGCCGGGTCGAACGCCACCTGCGCGCTCTGCAGCACGAAGGTGCGGTAGAAGCTCAGCGTCCCGTCGGTCGAGGCGAAGTCGCCGCTGAGCGCGGGATGCGCGAGCGTTCCGCTCACCTGCACGGCGCCTTTCGCGCCGACGTCGACTGCCGGCCCTTGGAGCCGGTCGTCGCTCGTCGCAGCGACGTTCAATGCGAAGGCGATTGGAAGCGGCGCCGCGTTCGAGGGTCCGGACGACGACGGCATCAGCGCGCTCAGCGGAACGCGCGCGTGCGAGATCGCCAGATCGCCTGCGAGCAGGATCGGCGCACCGTTGCTGCGGCTCACCGAGAGCGCGCCGTTCAGCTTGCCGCGGAAGAGCTTGGGCATGTCGATCCCGACGTTTTTTTCCTGCGTGGCGAGGTTGAACGCGAGCGACCCGGGCAGCCCGCGCAGATCGCCGGCGCGCAGCATGCCGCTCCCGTCGACCGCGCCGCCACCGATGTCCGCATGCAGCGTCGTGATGCGCGCGGTACGTCCGGCGAGCGCGAGCTGCAGCGTTCCGTTGCGCAGCTCCGAGGCGAGCTGCGGCGAGACGAAGGTCGCCTTCGCGAGCGCGGCGCTCCCGCTGAGCCGCGGATCGCGCAGCGTTCCGGCGACCGCGACGTCGCCGTTCACGATCCCGCCGGCTTTCGTGTCCTTCGGCAAGAGCTGCGCGAACTGGCCGAGGTCGACGTTGCTCGCGACCAGCCGCGCCGTGATCGGCGCGTTGCGGCGGTCGACGAACGGCGGCATCAGCGTAGCCGGAACGCTGCCGCTGAGCGCGAGCCGCCCGGCGATCAAATCGAGCGAGGCGTCGCGCACGTTCAGCCGGCCGTTGCCGTACGCGAGGTCGGCATGCGCATGGCGCGCGTTCGTCCGCTCGTAG
>Ga0213878_10000150_pt1 | contig 31839 bp, 26 predicted proteins | sample VelepicoBEBS_R02_FD_161053 | JGI IMG/M metagenome (GOLD analysis project Ga0213878, IMG submission 161053) | Vellozia epidendroides bulk soil microbial communities from rupestrian grasslands, the National Park of Serra do Cipo, Brazil - BS_R02 | ecosystem: Environmental > Terrestrial > Soil >... | reverse complement strand
AAACCAGTTCCTGCGCGCCTCCCCGGCGCCGCCACGGCAAGCCCAGTTTTGCCGTCCACGATCAGCCTGAAATGGGCGTCCACGATCGCTGAAATACGCAGGTAGACAGAGGCCGGGTTCGCAGCGCCTGGAAACCCTCCCACAGTGCAGTCCGGTAGCGCAGAGCCTCCTTGGTGGCCGGATCGGCCTCGCCTTCGTTCACACCGTCGAACAGGAACATCTGGTCCGTTGTGGTCACGATGTTCTCGATCTCGCTGCTGGCCTGGGCTTCCAGCAGTGGGATGGTGTTGATCAGCACCCCTTGGTTTGGGATGAGTTGCCCCGCGGCCTTGAGTTCAGCAACGGCTGCCCGTGCCGAGATGCATGCCTTCAAGACGGCCCGGGATTCCAGGTCGACCGACGGCGGGAGCGGTGGCAGGTCGTTGTACGGCTGGGCTGGGTCGAAGGGCATCTGTCGATAGAAGGTCAATAAATCAACACATCTCAAGAATTTGTCCGTCCGATCGACATGATGATCGGATATGTCGAATCTTTCAATGATGGTCGACATATTCACGGTCGACGCAGTCGATCTGGCCGGATCGAGGACTTCGCCCTGAGCGGCCCTCATGAAAGTGAGTATCTAGTCGGCCCTGCAATTTGGCTGCGACCCGCATGAATGCCGGAGTTCGAGGGTAAGTCCGGTCCGCCAGATCTCCCAGGAATCGTTGTCGGTGGAGCCGATTGCTGGGGGATTTGCACCTTGAGCACACCGGATTTTTTCCGCGCCCGACTCGACGCGATGGTGGACCCCAAGCACCCGCTGGTGGTGCTCGCCTCGCGGCTGCCGTGGGCGCAAGTCACCAGCCGCCGCTTCGAGCGGCCTCACGCGCTGGCTGTGGGCGGCGGATGGATTTTGCAGGGTTGACTGGAATAGGCATGCCCGGCTTCCTGTTCGGCGACGAGGGCCTGGCTCACACTGCCAAGACACACTTCACCGGTGTGCCCCATCCGTGCTGAATCGCGGACTGCCACCTGCTCGGACACGGCCACCGCCGTGGGTGGGCTCGCCCTGCTGATCGCCCCGCGCTGTCGTGCTGCCCGCTCATCCGGGTGTGGAGGGGGTGAGCGTTTCGCCCCTCCCGTCGCGACCTCGGCGCCAAGCCCTGGCCCAGGCTTCCGATCCCCACCAAGGTCGTGGCGTCGCGGTCTTGCGGTCCGCTTGCACTCGGCGTAAGCACCGCTGCGGTGCGTGCCCGGCGCGGCTAAGGTCGTGACATGATCGACGACCGCTTTCTTGCCGATAACGCCGCGTTGCAGCGCGCGCCGGTGCAGTTCTATTTCGACTTCTCGTCGCCTTACGCCTATATCGCCTCGGAATGGATCGAGGCCGTCGCAGCCCGCCACGGCCGGCGCGTCCAATGGCATGCAATCCTCTTGGGCGCCACCGCTTCAGGCGGCGCAGCTGGAGTCGCCCATCGCCCACCCCGTCAAGCGCGACTACACGCTGCGCGACTTCGAGCGCTCCGCCCGCTTCGCCGGCCTGCCCTATCGCCAGCCCGAGGTCTTCCCCATCGCGACGCAGAATGCCGCTCGCGTGTTCTGGTGGCTGCACGCCCAGGATCCGGCGCGCGCCGTCGACTGGGCGCATGCTGCCCTTCGTGCCTATTTCACACGCAGTGTCGTGCTCAGCGATGAGGCCGCGCTGAAGGGGCTGCTGGAAGAGTCCGGCATCGACGCCGACGCGGCCGAGGCTGCCTGGAGCGATCCGGCCTGGAAGGTCCGCCTCAAGGCCGCCAACGAGGCTGCCGTCGCCGCAGGCGTGTTCGGCACTCCCCACTTCATCGTCGATGGCGAGCCCTTCTGGGGCAACGACCGCCAGGCCCAGATCGACAGCTGGCTGGCGCGCGGCCCCTTCAAAGGCTTGAACTAAGGCGTCAGTCGAAGAACAACCTGGAGATGCCCTTCAGGCTGACCAGATTGCCCGGGTTGCTGGTCTCGTTGAGCACGCCGCTCATGCGCGCCAGCAGCCGTGGGCTCTTCTTGGCGCGCCAGATCAGCAGGTCGGCCAGCCAGGGGTGGGCGTTGACGCGGTTGGCGCGTTCGTAGAGGTCGAACTTGGGCTTGAGGGCTGTCAGGCCAGCCTCGTAGGCGGAGCGGGTTGCGGCGTCGCCTTCGTCGTCATGGCGATGGGCCAGGATGGCCTCGGCCGCGAGCATGCCGGTCTCCAGCGCCTTGCCTATGCCTTCGCCGGTGAAGGAGTAGGTGCTGCCCGCGGCCTCGCCGGTGACGAGCAGGCCGGGCCGAGTCCACTTCGCGCCGTTCAGTGTGCAGCGCAGAGGGGCTCCTTTGAGTTCCCCGACCAGCTCGCCTACGCGCATCAGCTCGGCGGCCGGCGCGTACTTGGCAACGAAGGCGTCGAAGATCGCGCGCAGGTTGACGTCCTTCTTGCGACCCTTGCCGCCCAGGTCCCGGTGCGAATCGGTCACGCCGACGCCGATGTTGAAGTGACCGTCCGGCGCCGGGAAGATCCAGCCATAGCCGGGGCGCACCGACTGGTCCCAGACGACCTCCAGTGCCTTGATCCGTCCCACCATCTGCGGCGCCTTCACATAGCCGCGCAACGCCACGCCACTGGGTGTGTGGCGCTCGCACATGCCGGCGGCCGTCAGCGCCTTGGGCACCGCGCCGGTGGCCAGCACGACCCAGCGCGCCCGCACCTCGACGACGTCCTCGCCCCGCCTGATCCGTGCACCGACGACGCGGCCGTCCTGCTCCAGCGGTGCTTCGAAGCGAGCCTGCTCGAACAGCGCGCCCGCCTGCTGGGCGGCACGCAGCAGCAGCGCGTCCAGCTCGCGCCGCGGCAGCACGGCCAGCGAGCCGGGGACGTCGATGCGTCCACCGCGCGGGCCGATGCAGCCGACATGGCTCACCGGCTGGGCCAGGCGCATCACCTCATCCAGCAGCCCGAGGCGGGCCAGGGCCTTGTGCGCATCGGGGATGAGGCCATCGCCGCAGGTCTTGTCGCGGCCGGCGGGGTGTTGGTCGATCTGCCGGACGACCAGGCCGGCGCGAGCCAGCCACCGGGCACAAGCGCTGCCGGCGGGGCCGGCGCCGACGATCAGAACCTCGCAGTCCAGCCCGGCGGCCCGGCCGCCTCCCTGTGTCTCAGCAGTCAATTCGATGGGGGGATTTCGATGGGATTGGCCATTCTAGAAGTCGTGGCGAGGGGTTAATACCACCCCACATGCCTGCCAGGCCCTCGTGTGAGAGTCGGCTATCTGTGGTCGCATGACAACGCCAGTGCCTTCAGTCACCCCTTGCAGGGACAGTAATTGCCCTAGGTTTCTGTTGTGTAAAGCGCGCGGAACGGCCAGTTTCGCAGTCTATTGGGGCCTACCCGGATCGGCCGCTCAGCCGGCAATCGACAGACTCGCGCCGCGAAAAAGCGTTTCTCCGCGAGGGGTTCGCGTTTCCAAATCACCCGCAACACGCGTTGAGAACTTCCTCACGAAGGAGTAGTTATGTTTAAACGAAACATCCGAAGCGCCGCCGCGCTGGCGATGATCGGCACGCTGGGCGCTGTCTCGGCCATGGCCCAAGAAGCTTCGACTGAAAAGCTCGAGCGCATTGAAATCACCGGTTCCCGCATCAAGTCGGTCGGTGCGGAGTCCAGCAGCCCGATCACGTCGGTGGGCAAGGAAGACATCACCATCAAGCAGCCGGTCGCGGTTGAAGAACTGGTGCGCGGCCTGCCCTCGTCCTACCCCGCCATCGGCCCGAACATGAACAACGGGTCCAACGGCACGGCATCGATCGACCTGCGCGGCCTGGGCTCCAACCGGACCCTGGTGCTGATCAACGGCCGCCGCATCGTGCCGGCCACGCTGGGCGGTGTCGTCGACACCAACACCATCCCCGTGTCGCTGCTGGATCGCGTGGACCTGGTCACCGGCGGTGCCTCCGCCGTGTATGGCGCCGACGCCGTGTCCGGTGTCGTGAACTTCGTGACCAAGCGCAATTTCTCGGGCATCGACGCCACGTCGCTGTACAGCGTCTCCGAGAAGGGTGACGGCCAGCGCTACAAGAACGACCTGACCATCGGCGCCAACCTGGCCGACGGCCGCGGCAACGTTGTGGTGCATGTGGGCACGACGCGTACCACCCCGCTGACCCTGGGTCAGCGCGACTACTCGCCGGTGGTCATCTCGTCCAGAACTGGCAATCCCGGCGGCTTCTCGGGTACTGCTGTGCCGGCCATCTGGTCCGGCATGCCGTCGCCGATCGCCGGCGATCGCACGATCGACGGGTCGAGCGGCTTGCTGCGGGCCGCTGTCGGTACGGCGCCGCCGGACGGCTACAACACCAATCCGCCCAACTACTTCGAGACGCCGCTGACGCGTACCCAGGCCACCGCGTTGGGCCGCTTCCAGATCAACGACTACGCCGAGGCCTACGCGGAAGTCTTCCACACGCGCTCCAACGTGACGCTGAACCTGGCGCCCTCGGGTACCTTCGGCGTGGCGCTGAACATTCCCATCGGCAACCCCTACATCACGCAGCCGGTGCGCAATCAGCTGTGCGCGGCCTACGGCATCACGGCCGCCAACTGCGTGGTGGGCAACACGACCGAGTTCCGCGCGAACATCGCGCGCCGCTTCGTCGAAGCCGGCCCCCGGATCTACAGCTACGACAACACGACGACCCAGTACACCGCCGGCCTGCGTGGCGACATTCCGCTGCTGCAGGGCTGGAGCTACGACGCCTACTACCAGAGCGGCCGCGCGGACCAGATCCAGCGCACCGGCAACGGCTTCTCGGCCACCAAGCTGCAGCAGGCGGTCCGCGCCGTCAGCACCACTGCCTGTACCGTGGCGACCGGCGGCTGCGTGCCCATCAACCTGTTCGGCGCCGCGGGCAGCATCACGCCCCAGATGCTGGCATTCGTCGCCACGCCGACCTTCCAGACCACCCGCGTGGACCAGACCGTCATGGCTGCGTCCGCCGCCGGCGAGATCGGCGTCGCCAAGAGCCCCTGGGCCAACAACCCGCTGGGCCTGGCCGTCGGCTATGAAGATCGCAAGGTCTTCGGCGGCAACGCATCCGACGCCGTCGTGCAGACCCAGGGCGAACTGCTGGGCTCCGGCTCCCCGACGCCCGACCGCAGCGGTACGCTGAAGTTCAAGGAAATCTACACCGAGGCCAACATGCCCCTGGTGCAGAACAAGTTCCTGGTCCATACGCTGGACGCCAGCTATGGCTATCGCCAGACCGAGTTCACCTCCATCGGCGGCACGCAGCGTTATGGCAGCTGGAAGAAGGGCTTGATCAATGCGCCCATCAAGGGCCTGAAGTTCCGCGGCGAGTTGCAGCGCGCGACCCGTGCACCGAACGTGAACGAGTTGTATGCGCCTGTCACCACGGGCCTGTCTTCGCAGTCGACCGACCAGTGCCAGGGCAACCTGATCAACGCGGCCGACGCCGGCAAGGCTGGCACGCTGACCAACGTCTGCCAGCAGACCGGCGTGCCCACCGCGCAGATCGGCAACGTGTCGGCGCCGTCGTCCAGCCAGATCAACAACACCGGCGGTGGCAACCCCAACCTGGGCCCCGAGAAGGCCGACACCACGACGGTGGGCGCCGTCTGGGAGCCGGTGTTCGTCGACAACCTGTCGCTGACGCTGGACTTCTGGAAGATCGAGGTCAATGGTGCCGTGTCCAGCCCGACTGCCTCGCAGGTCATGAACGGCTGCTACAACCCGGCGCAGAACCCCGGCTTCACCTACAACGCCTTCTGCCAGCTGATCCAGCGCGACCCGCTGAACGGCGGCCTGAACGGCACGGGCAGCAAGGGCGTCAGCACCCAGTCGTCCAACCTGGGCTACTACAACTACTCGGGCATCGACCTGGGCGCGAACTACCGCCTGCCGCTGAAGGCTCTGGGCCTGCCCAACGCCGGCCGCGTGGACTTCAACCTGATGGCCAGCTTCCTGAAGCGGGCTGACTTCAAGGCGCTGCCCACCGTGCCGACACTGGAGCAGGCCGGCTATTACGGCGTGGACGTGGGTACGCCCTACTCCAAGACGCGCTTCAACGCGCGCGCGTCGTGGTCGCTGGGCGACTATGCGCTGGGCCTGTCGTGGCGTCACATCGGCGCCGCCTCGGTGCAGACCACGGGTGCCGCAGCCAACAATGCCGGCAACTTCCTGCCCGTCAACGAGAGCATCAAGGCCTTCGACTACTTCGATCTGAACGGCTCCTGGCAAGTGCTGAAGAACCTGAAGCTGTCGCTGACCGTGAACAACTTGTTCGACAAGCAGCCGCCGCTGATCGGTACGGGCATCGGCCCGGGTTCGTCCAACTACGGCAACACGTTCCCGAGCGTGTATGACGTCATCGGCCGTCGCTACACCGCGACAGTCCAGGCCACCTTCTAAGAAGGCCGGTCTGGCCGGCCCCTCGGGGCCGGTCGATCCCGCGCGGGCCCTTCGGGGCCCGCTTTCGTTGGGGCCGCGCGGGCCATCCGCGTGGAGACGGGCCTCTTGCGTTGGGCGAGCGGCCGTGATGCCTAGAGCGCCTTGCGCAGGTTCGCCGGCGCGATCTTCATCGCCTCGCGATACTTGGCCACCGTACGCCTGGCGCACTGGATGCCCTGTTCCTCCAGCATCGCTGCCAGCGCGCTGTCGGACAGCGGCTTCTTCTGGTCCTCGGCGGCGACGAACTGCTTGATCAGCGCACGCACCGCCGTGCTGGACGCCTCGCCGCCGGCCTCGGTGGAGAGGCCCGAGCCGAAGAAGTACTTCAGCTCGAATGTGCCCCAGTTGGTGGCCATGTACTTGGCCGTGGTCACGCGCGAGATGGTGGACTCGTGCAGGCTCAGCTCGTCGGCGATCTCGCGCAGCACCAGCGGCTTCATGGCCAGCTCGCCATGCGTGAAGAAGCCGCGCTGGCGTTCCACGATGGCCTGGCTGACGCGCAGGATGGTGTCGAAGCGCTGCTGGATGTTCTTGATGAACCAGCGCGCCTCCTGCAGCTGGCCACCCAGCGGCGAGTTGCTGATGCCGCCGCGCGTGGCGCGCAGCGCGTTGGCGTAGAGCTCGTTGATGCGCAGCTTGGGCGCCACCTCGGGGTTGAGCATCACGCGGAACTCGCGCCCCACCTTGCGCACGATGACATCCGGCACGATGGCCGCGGCCGCGCCCTGCGCGAAGCGGCGGCCGGGTTTGGGCTCCAGCTGCGTGATCAGCCCCTGGGCCTCGCGCAGCAGCGCCTCGTCGGCGCCGGTCTCCATCATCAGCCGACGCATGTCGCGTCTGGCCAGCAGGTCCAGATGACTCTTGCAGATCAGGACGGCGATGGCCTGGGCCGGGCTGCGGGGCTGCGCGCGCAGCTGCAGCACCAGGCATTCCGACAGGTCGCACGCGGCGATGCCGGCGGGCTCCAGGCTCTGCAGCAGGCGCTGCGCGATGCGCAGCCGGTCCAGCAGTTCCTCGCGGTCTTCCTCGTCCTCGGCCAGCGCCGTGGCAATCTCCTCCAGCGTGTCTTCGAGATAGCCGTCCTCGTTCAGCGACTCGATGAGGACTTGTATGACGGCGCGGTCCTCGGCCGACAGGTAGTGGCCGGCGAGCTGCTGGGCGAGATGCGCGGTCAGCGTCGTCTCGGCGGACTCCTGGCCCTCGCGTTCGGCGTCGTCCTCGCCGTTGCTGCTGCCGCTGCTGGACGGCAGCTCGCGGATGCCGTCGAAGTCGTCGCGCTCGGTGCCGTTCTCCCAGTCCTCGCGCTCGGGCAGCCCGAAGTCCTCGCCGCTCAGCTCCGGCGCCTCGGCCTCGCCGCCGTCGGTGGCCACGTCGTTGCCGCCGGCCTCGGCCGGCGCATTCGCCGCCAGCTCGGGCGCGCTGACGGTGAACTCCTCCTCCGTTTCAAGCAGCGGGTTGCTGGCCAGCATCTGCTCGACTTCCTGGTGCAGCTCCAGCGTGGAGAGTTGCAGCAGGCGGATGGACTGTTGCAGCTGCGGCGTCAGCGCGAGGTGCTGACTCAGGCGGACCTGGAGCGTCTGTTTCATCGCGCCGCCCTTCAGGCCTACATGCGGAAATGTTCGCCGAGGTAGACCTTGCGCACGTCGGCATTGGCCACGATCTCGTCGGGCGTGCCTTCGGCGAGCACGGCGCCCTCGCTGATGATGTAGGCGCGGTCGCAGATGCCCAGCGTCTCGCGCACGTTGTGGTCCGTGATCAGCACGCCGATGCCGCGTGCCTTCAGGAAGCTGATGATGCGCTGGATCTCCAGCACAGCGATGGGGTCGACGCCGGCGAAGGGCTCGTCCAGCAGGATGAAGCGCGGCTGCGTGGCCAGCGCCCGGGCGATCTCGACGCGCCGGCGCTCGCCGCCCGACAGCGCCGGCGCGGGGCTGTCGCGCAGGCCCTCGATGGAGAGGTCGTGCAGCAGGCCGTTCAGCAGCTCGTCGATGCGCGCCTTGGACAGCGCCTTGCCGCGCTCGTCCTGCTGGAGCTCCAGCACGGCACGGATGTTTTGCTCGACGGTCAGCTTGCGGAAGATGGAGGCTTCCTGCGGCAGGTAGGACAGGCCCAGGCGCGCGCGCAGATGGATGGGCAGGCGCTGCACCTCGGCGCCGTCGATGCGGATGATGCCGGCGTCCGAACGCACCAGGCCCACGATCATGTAGAAGCTGGTCGTCTTTCCGGCACCGTTGGGGCCCAGCAGGCCCACCACCTCGCCGCAGTCGACGCGCACGTGCACGTCCTTGACGACCTTGCGCACGCCATAGGTCTTGGCGAGGCCCTCGGCTTCGAGCCGGCTGCCGCAGGCCTGCGGCGTGGCGGGCGCGCCGGCCATCACGAAGGCTTGCCCGGCTGCAGTGTCATGGACGGCTTCAGCGGCAGTGGCGCCGTCGGCGCGGATGCGGCCTCGTCGCCCGGCTGCGCGCGCGGCATCATGACGATGCGGGTGCGGCCGTTGGGGTTGGGCGAGGCGCTGCCGCCCTCCAGCGTGAAGACCTCGGTGCGGCTGTTGTAGACGATGACCGCGCCCGTTACCTCCTCGGCAACGGTGGTGCCGCGCAGGCGGCGCACGGTGGCGTTGCCGATGAAGCGCACGGTTTCGGTGTGGGTGTCGTACTCGAGCTGGTTGGCCACGCCATCTATGGATTCGCCCGGGATGTCGCGTGCCTGGCGGAAGCTGACCGGCTGGTCGGCCGTGCCAGTGGCGAAGGCCTGGTGGTAGCCATCGCGGGTCTCGCGCACGTCCACCTTCTCGGCGCGCACCAGCAGGCTGCCCTTGGTGATGACGACGTTGCCCAGCAGCTCGGTGCGCTGGTTGACGGCGTCCACCAGGCCTGTCTTCTCGGACGAGAAGATGAAGGGCTTCAGCCGGTCGGCCTTCTCCGCCTGGGCGGCAGGGAAGGCGAGCATGAGAGCGAGCGGGATGAGCAGGCGATGCATGGCGGCACGGAAGTTGCAAGCCATTCTAGGGGCCTGCCGGCGTCGCCGGGCTTTCCGTCGCGGCAGGGGCCTCAGATGGTCTCAGGTCGTTCTTCCGGCGCGTGCCTGCCGGATGAGGAAGTCCGCCACGGCCAGCGCCTGCTGGCCTTGCGCGGCCTCGCTCTGGCTGGACGAGGCGCCCATGCCGGGGCCCGTGCGCCAGCGGCCCGCCACGACGAGGGCGGGCACGGTGTCGATGCCGGCGGCCTCGGCGAGCTTCTGGCCCTGGGCCATCTTGGTCTGCACGCCGAAGGCATTGAAGGCCGCCCTGAACTTGGCCATGTCCACGCCCAGGCGGCCGACGAGGGCGCCGACGGCCGCCTCGTCATTGGCCTGCACGCCGCCGCGGTGGAAGGCATTGAAGATGCCCGCGTGCACGGCCGGGGTCAGCGCGCCCATGGCCTCCAGCGCGTAGAACATGCGCTGGTGCAGCTTCAGCATGACCTGCTGGCCCACCGGCACGCGGCGCAGGCTCACGTCGGCCGGTAGTTGGTGTGCCCAGGTCTGCAGTTGCGGGTCGAAGGCATCGCAGTGCGGGCACTTGTAGAAGAAGAACTCGACCACCTCGATCCTGCCCGGCGCACCGGGCAGGACTTGACCCAGGCGTGCGTAATGCTTGCCCTCGACGGGCCCGCCTTGCGCCAGGGCCGCGGGGCCGAGGCCGGCGGCGAGCAGCGCCGTGGCCGCGTCGCGGCGCCTCATGCCTTGCTGCGCACGCGCTGGATCAGGAAGTCGGTGATCTGCAGCGCCTTCTGGCCCAGCTCCTGCTCTGGCAGGCGCTGGCCGCCGGCGGCCTGGCCGGGCGAGGTCAGGAAGCGGCCGCCGATGCCGATGCAGGGCACGCCGTCAATGCGGTAGGCCTCGGACAGCTTCTCGGCCTGCTGGCATTTGGTGACCACGCCGAAGGAGTTGAAGGCCTCCTGGTACTTGACGGGGTCGACGCCAAGGGGGCCGAGGAACTTGGCCTGGCTCTTCGCGTCGTCCAGGGCCAGACCCTGCTGGTGCATGGCGTTGAAGATGGCCTGGCGGGTCGTGGCTTCCTTGCCCAGGGCCTCGAGCGCATAGAACATGCGCTGGTGGATCTTGACGTTGGCGCGGAAGGCCACATGCACCTTGCGGAAGGCCACGTCGGCCGGCAACTGCTTGGTCCAGGCCTCGATGGCCGGCTCGAAGGCATAGCAATGCGGGCAGCCGTACCAGAAGAACTCGACCACCTCGATCTTGCCCGGCGTCGACGCCAGCGGCGGGTTGAGGACCAGGTAGTGGCGGCCCTCGACGGGGCCGCCCTGGGCCAGGGCCGTTCCGGTGGCAGCCGCGAGCGGCGTGGTGGCGAGCAGGGTGGAGAAGTCGCGGCGCTTCATGGGGTCAGGCATCCTTCAAACGGTGCGGGTTTCAGCGTTGTACACGAACGAGATTGGCTTCGAAGCCAGCCCCCTCAATCTTGCGCTGCAGGTCTTCGGCCGCTTCGCGCGTGTCCGAGGGCCCCAGGCGCACGCGATAGACGGTGCGGCCGTTCTGCTCGCGCTCCATGACCTTGGCCGTGAAGCCCTGGATGGCCAACTTGGCCTTCTGGGTTTCGGCGTCTTCGGGCCGGGTGAAGGCGCCGGCCTGCACGAAGTAGACATAGGCCTCGGCGCCTGTTGCGGTCACCGGCGCGGGCGTGGGTGCCGCGGCGGTGTCGGCCTTGGCGGCGGTCGGCTTGGCCGGCGGCGGGGTCACGGCGGGGGCGGGCGCTGCTGGGGCGGCGACGGCGCTGGCCGGTGCGGCGGACGGCGGCGGAGCGGCCGTGCCCGGCGCGTTGACGACGCCGCTGGCGCTGCGCGCGGCCTTGCCGGCCAGCGGTGCGTTCGGGTCCCAGTTGCGATTGCGCTCGGCCTCGGCGGCGTCCTGCTCGGCAGTGCGCTGCGGCACCTTGTCCCTGAAGGGAATGGGCGTCTTGTTGATGTAGAGCGCTACGCCCAGGGCGACGGCGAGGCCCACCAGCAGGCCCACGATGAGGCCCAGGACGAAGCCGCCTTTCTGGCCCTTCTGGCCGGCGGGCTTGGATGCAGAACTCATTCGGTCTCCGTGGTTTCGGGAATGTCGCGGCTCATCTGCTCGGGCGCGCTGACGCCCAGCATGCCCAAAGCATTGGCCAGCACCTGGCGTGTCGCAGCCAGCAGCGCGACGCGCGCGCGGCTGAGCTCGGGGGCCTGGTCCAGCACGCGCTCGGCGGCGTAGTAGGAGTGGTAGGCGCCGGCCAGGTCGCGGGCGTAGAAGGCCACGTCGTGCGGCGCGATGCCGGCGGCGGCGCCGCTCAGCATGTCGGGATAGGCGGCCAGCTTGAGCATCAGCGCCTCCTCGGTGGGCGCACTCAGCAGGCCCAGGTCGGCGTCGGCGATGGTGGTCAAGTCGCCGCCCCATTTTCGGATCACCGAGCAGATGCGTGCATGGGCGTACTGCACGTAGAACACGGGGTTCTCGTCGTTCTGCTTCAGCGCCAAGTCGATGTCGAAGACGAACTCCGTGTCGGCCTTGCGGCTGATCAGGAAGAAGCGCACCGCGTCGCGGCTGGTCCAGTCGATGAGGTCGCGCAGCGTCACGTAGGAGCCGGCGCGCTTGGAGATCTTGACCTCCTCGCCGTTCTTCATCACCGTGACCATCTTGTGCAATACATAGTCCGGGAAGCCCTGCGGAATGCCCAGGTCCACGGCCTGCAGGCCGGCGCGCACGCGGGCGATGGTGCCGTGGTGGTCCGTGCCCTGGATGTTGATGCACTGCGTGTAGCCGCGCTCGAACTTGTTGATGTGGTAGGCGACGTCCGGCACGAAGTAGGTGTAGCCACCTTCCTTCTTGCGCATCACGCGGTCCTTGTCGTCGCCGTAGTCGGTGGTGCGCAGCCACAACGCGCCACCTTCCTCGTAGGTCTTGCCGCTGGCGACGAGCCGCTGCACCGTCTTCTCCAGCTGGCCGCCGGCGTAGACGCTGGTCTCCAGGAAATAGCTGTCGAACTTCAGGCCGAAGGCCTGCAGGTCCAGGTCTTGCTCGTGGCGCAGGTAGGCGACGGCGAACTGGCGGATGCTGTCCAGGTCGTCGATGTCGCCCGAGGCGGTGAACTCGCGGTCGTCGGCCTTGACGGTTTCCTTCTTCAGGAAGGCGTCGGCGATGTCCTGGATGTAATCGCCGTTGTAGGCCGCCTCGGGCCATTCGGCGTCGCCGGGCTTGAAGCCCTTCAGCCGCATCTGCGTGGAGTTGGCCAGCGTCGCGATCTGCACGCCGGCGTCGTTGTAATAGAACTCGCGCGTGACCTGGTGGCCCTGGCTCTGGAACACCGAGCACAACGAATCGCCCAGCGCAGCCTGGCGGGCATGGCCCACGTGCAGCGGGCCGGTCGGGTTGGCCGACACGAACTCGATCATCACATGCTTGCCCGTGGCCGGGCGGTGGCCGAACTTGGCGCCGCCCGCCAGCACTTCGGCAACGACAGCCTGCTTGGCAGCGGGCTTGAGGCGAATGTTGATGAAGCCGGGGCCGGCGATCTCCAGCGACTGCACCCAGGTCTGGAAGGCCGGCTTGGCCTGCAGCGCTTCGATCAGCCGCGTGGCCAGCTCGCGCGGGTTGGCCTTGAGCGGCTTGGCCAGTTGCATGGCGGCCGTGCAGGCGAAGTCGCCATGGGCGGCCTGCTTGGGGGATTCGAAGGCCGCCACGGCGTTGGAGCCGGGGGCGATGTCCTGGAGGGAGTCGGCGAGTGCGGCGAGCAGCGCCTGCTTGGCTTGGATCATGGGGCGATTTTAGGAGGCGGGCTCCGGTCCTATCGGAACGCATGGACCGGGTCGCAGGCCGACAGCCGTGCCATTGCGGCCCGTATCATGCCGCGCGTGAGCGCCTCCGCAGACGACCTGCCCCCCCACATCGGCCGCTACCAGGTGCTCAAGCGCCTGGGCGAAGGGGCGACCAGCGACGTCTTCCTGGCTCGCGACCCCTTCCAGGGCGTGGACGTGGCCATCAAGCGCATGCGCGCCTGGGCGCCGCCGGTCGACGCGCCGGGCAGCGACTTCGGCAGCCGCTTCTTCAGTGCCGAGGCGGCCCTGGCGGGGCGGCTGCACCATCCCAACGTCGTCGCCATCCTCGATGCCGTGGCGAATCCGAACGAAGGCGAGGCGCCCTACCTCGTCATGGAGTACGTGCCCGGCGTCACGCTGAAGCATTTCTGCCGCAGCGACCGCTTGCTGCCGCTGGACCAGATCGTCGAGCTGGGCTTCAAGTGCGCGATGGCGCTGGGCTATGTCTACCGCCAGGGCGTCATACACCGCGACGTGAAGCCGGCCAACCTGCTGGCCGTGCTGGACCTGGCCGGACAGGTCGTGGACGTCAAGGTCAGCGACTTCGGCTCGGCGCTGAACCTGCATGCCGATGCGACGCAGATCCACCGAGTCGGCTCGCTGGCCTATATGCCACCCGAGCAGATCGAGGGCGGAGACGTGGACGGCCGGGCCGACATCTATGCGCTGGGCGCCGTGCTCTACCACCTGATCGGCGGCCGCCCCCCCTTCGACGCACCGCACCAGATGGCGCTGATGCACCAGATCTACCATCAGCCGCCGCTGCCGCTGACCGGGCAGCGCCAGGGCGTCACGGCGGCGCTGGACGCCGTCGTGCTGCGCGCGCTGGCCAAGTCGCCGCAGGAGCGCTATGCCGACTGGGACAGCTTCGCCCAGGCCTTGTCGGCTCTGGTCGCCAGCCAGCAGGTGCCGCTGAATCGCCTGGGAGAGGTGCGCGACTCGGAGCGCTTCAACCTGCTGCGCTCGCTGGAGTTCTTCTCCGACTTCGGTGATGTCCAGTTGTGGGAGGTGGCGCGGCGCGCCCGCTGGAAGCGCTATCCGGCGGGCTATGCGCTCTTCAAGCGCGGCCAGGAGGGCAACAGCTTCCACATCATTGCCCAGGGCGAGGTGGAGGTTTTCCGCGAGGGCCGGATGGTGGCCACGCTGGGCCAGGGCACCTCGGTGGGCGAGATGGCCTACCTTGCGCCCAACCCCGACCTGCGCCGTCACAGCACGGACATCAAGGTCAGCCAGGAGTGCACCACCATCTCCTTCACGCCCGAATCGCTGGGGCAGCTCAGCCCCGAGTGCCAGCACCGCTTCGACCGCGGCTTCATCCGCGTGCTGGTGCGCCGATTGCATGCCGCGCACGAGGCCCTGGCTCATCCGCGCAGGATTCTGTGACGCCGGTGAAACAAGGCTTGGCACCGTCATGGCAGCGTGCTTGAATCGGTCGCCTCACCTATTCTTGAGGAAGGAGTTCCCGATGAAACGATTCGCCATCCTGCTCGCCTGTGCCATCGTCGCCATGGGGGCCCAGGCCACGCCGCAGCAGGACAAGATGAAGACCTGCAACGTCGAGGCCAAGGGCAAGAAAGGTGACGAGCGCAAGGCCTTCATGAAGGAATGCCTGGCCGCCAAGCCGGCCGACGCCGAGCCCGGCAGCGCGGCCTGCGAGAAATCCGCCGCCGACAAGAAGCTGCACGGTGCGGCGGCCAAGAGCCACATCAAGAAGTGCATGGCGGACGCCGCGGCCTCGGCGCCAAAGTGACGCGACGGCCCTCCAGGGGCCCGGCAGGACGAGAGCCACCTCAGGGTGGCTCTTTTGCTTTGGGCGTCCGCGCAGGGCGGTAGGCCGAGTCCGACAGCCTGTCGGCCCTCAGGCCGGTTCCGGCCGGTGCAACCGGCGATCAAAGTTGACTCACCGGAGCCCCTCTGCAAGGAGCAGACCATGAGCCACTTTGCACTCACTTCCAGCCCCGGTGCCTCTCGCGGGCGCCTGGTGCTTCTGAGCGCCGCCGCGGCGGCGAGCCTGACTCTGGGCGGCTGCGCCGGCATGTCGGCGCGCGAGGCCAGCACCATCGTCGGTGCGACGGCCGGTGCCGTCGTCGGTGGCGCGGTGACGGGCACCACCGCCGGCGCCGCCGTGGGTGCCGCGGCCGGTGGCGTCATCGGCAACGAAGTCTCGAAGAGGCGCGGCCGCTGAGGCGCACCATGAAAAAGGCCGGCAAGTGCCGGCCTTTGCTGAGTCCCTGACGGGGTTCAGAACTTGTAGCGAGCTTCCAGGTAGTACTGGCGACCGCTGGCGTCGACCTTCTGCTGCTCGGCCTCGCTGTAGCGATAGGTGGCGCGGACCGGGTTGGTCAGGTTGGTGGCGCTGAAGGCGATCTGCACCGCAGGCGTGATGTTGTAGTTGGCCGAGAAGGCCACGTTGGACACCGGCGCAGCGATCGTCGGTGCGCTGGGCATCAGCACGCCGCCGATGGTCGACATGCCCTGGCTGTTGGCCGTGGGCGACGGCGCCGTCGTGCTCGACACGTACGCGCCGCGGTAGTTGTAGACCAGGCGGGCGCTGAACACGTCGTTCTCCCAGTACACGCCCAGATTGCCGGCGATCTTGGAAGCGCCGTTCATCGGCCGGCCGTCTTCCACGCGCGTCTCGGCGTAGCTGGCGTTGGACTGGAAGCCGAAGCCCCACGCGATCGGCTGCTCCCAGCTCAGCTCAAGGCCGCGGATGCGGGCCTTCTGCTGGGTGGAGCTGTTGATCATGTAGGTGCGGAAGGCGTTGGTCGTGCCGTCATACAGATCAACGGACTGGCCCGACGCCGTGCCGCCGGTCTTGGCGTAGCCGTCGATCAGCGAGCTGAACGCCGACAGCGACAGCATGGAGCGCTTGGCGTAGTACCACGCCACCGAGATGTCCAGGTTGCGCGAGCTCAGCGGCTTTAGGTTGGGGTTCGGGCCGGTGACCGTGCAGCCTTGCGAGGTGCAGCTGGGGTTGCTGTAGGTTGCGCCGTAGAGGTTGTAGTTCTGGCGACCGATGGTCTTGGACAGGCCCAGGCGGCCGATCACGTCCTTGGCCATCTCGTAGCGCAGGTTCAGGCTCGGCAGGACGTTGTTGAAGACGCGGCGCGTGGTCTCCTTGCGGTAGATCGTGCCGGTGGCGCCGTTGAAGGGCACGTTGTCGTAATAGGGCTGGCCTTCGCTGACGTCGATGATGGCATCCGGGTAGGCAGCGCAGGGCACGTAGGGCTTGCCCGGCTCGATGCGCAGGCAGGCGCCTGCCGGGATCGGCACGGGGGTGCGCGAGGTGACGGCCGTGCGCACCAGGCGCACGCCGACATTGCCCGACCACTTCTCGCCTTCGAGGTTCTGCATCAAGTAGGCGGAGCTTTGAATTTCGCGCAGGTCGATGGAGCCCGAGATGCGGCGCTCCCACTGCGAATTGGTCTGCTTCGCGAGGTTGGTGTCGAAGTAGTTCGTCAGCACGTCGCGCGGGAAGTAGAAGCCCGTGTTGTCGAAGTTGCCGCCGAGGTACTGACCGAAGTCGCCGGGGTAGGGCACGGCCAGTGCCGGATCCGGCGGCGTGATGGCGCCGGTCTTGGCGGCCACGGTCGACAGGCCGTACTGGCGGCGGTGATCGGCGTTGCGGAAGCCGAAGTTCAGCGAGTTGAAGATGCCGCTGTCCTGCGTGTACTCGCCGTCGAAGGCAAAGCTCTTCTCGCTGTCGACCGTGTGGTAGCGGTTCATGCCGCTGCGGCCGGTCAAGCGGTAGCCGGGCGTGCCGGCGGGCGCGTCGTTGGCCAGGGGCTTGCTGCCGCTGCCGGCGTTGATCCAGCTGAAGTCCGGCGCCTTGCGGAGGTCGGTGATGTCGTACTTGATGCCCTGGCCGTAGCGCGAGTAGGTCAGGCCGCGGTCCATGTCGGTGTGACCGATGCCCTTGGTCGTGCTCAGCAGGCCCTTGAGCGTCAGGCGATCGTTAACGACCCACTTGCCGTCCAGGTCCAGGAAGCCGGAGCTGGCGTAGGCGCCGCTGCGGTAGAAGCCCTCGGAGTCGCCGACGTACTGGGCCGGCAGGCCGTTCGCGTAGGAGACTTCCGCGGACTTCAGCACGCGCAGCTTGTCGCCGTAGACCGTCGTTTCCTCGACGATCACCGGGTTCTTGATGGAGGCGTAGACGCGCTGTCCGTTGACGTTGGTGGCCGCGGTGCCGCCCAGCGGACCGGCCTGGCCGGCCAGCATCTGGTAGATGGCACCCATGGTCGCGCGGCCGAAGTTGGCCGCGTTCATCTTGGAGTAGAAGCCGGTCATGCCGACTTCGGTATTGCTGGTGGGCTTGAGCTGGGCGGAGAGCATGCCGCCCTTGCGGTCGCGCACGCCTTCCACGAATTCGGTGGACATCGAGCCCGGCAGGCGCACGCCGTTCAGGTCGGAGGCCTTGAGGCCAGTGCCGGCCAGCGAGGCATCGGTGATGCCCAGCATGGTGGCCGTGTTGATCTGGTCCCAGCCGGAGTTGGCGCCGTAGGCGAAGCGCGAGGCGGTGTCGCGGCGGATGTAGCGCTTCTCGGCGAAGACTTGGCCGATCACGCCCAGGGTGCTGTCTTCGTTCTTCCAGTTCACGCTGGCATTGAGCTGCGGGCTGGTCTTGCCGGGCAGGTCGGCGTACACGCCGCCGGCGCTGACCACGCCGCTGAAGCCCTTCTTGGCGTCCAGCGGCCTGCGGGTCGTGACGTTGATCGTGCCGGCCAGGCCGCCGTCGACGATGTTGGCCTGCGAAGTCTTGTAGACGGTCGCCGAGTTCAGCACCGAGGAGGGCATCAGCGACAGGCTGGTGGAGCGGCTGCTGGAGGCCTGGTCGTTCAGGTACCAGTCACCGCCGGAGACGGTATGGCCGTTGAACAGGATCAGCGACATGTCGGGGTTGGCGCCGCGCATCGAGACCTTCTCGGCCTCGTCGTAGTCCGTGCGCACGGCCACGCCCACGACGCGCTGCAGCGAGTCGGCCAGGTTCTTGTCGGGCATCTTGCCCACGTCCAGCGCCGTGATGACGTCCACGTTGGCCGAGGCATCGCGCTTCATCAGCAGCGAGCGCTCGTTGGACGCGCGGATGCCGGTGACGACGACGGCCTCCAGCGACTGCGACTTGGCCTTGTCGTCGGCCTCGGCCTTCTGGGCGAAGGCCGGGGCCTGCATCAGGGCGAACAGACAGACGAGCCCCTGGCTCACCGGTGTAGTTTTGAATTTCATGTGTGTCTCCGTAAATTTCCGATTGAAAAGATTCTTGCGAGGCTTGATGGGATGTTCGGGGCTAGAGGCCCGCAAAGTCGGCACCCATGCAACACCTCATGCATGACGGAATGAGGCGCAGTCATGCGCCACCGTTATGGCCCGTCCCGGGCGCTATCCCTAAACCATGTGACAGGCGACCTGCCGGCCCTCCACTGCGCGCAGCTGCGGCACCTCGGCCGCGCAGCGCGGCTGGGCCAGCGGGCAGCGCTTGTGGAAGCTGCAGCCGCCGGGCGGGTTCAGCGGGCTGGGTAGCTCGCCGTGGATGACGATGCGTTCGCGCCGGTCGGCCTTGCGCAGCGCCGGCGTGGCGCTCATCAGCGCCCGTGTGTACGGGTGCAGCGGAGCAGCGAAGAGGCGGCGCTTCTCGCCCACCTCCACCGCCGCGCCCAGGTACATCACCATGACCTCGTCGGCCACATGCTCGACGACCGACAGGTTGTGCGAGATGAACACATAGCCAGTACCGAACTCGTCCTGCAAATCCATGAACAGGTTCAGGATCTGGGCCTGGATGGACACGTCCAGGGCGCTGACCGGCTCGTCGGCGACGACGATGCCGGGGTTCAGGATCATGGCCCGCGCGATCGCGATGCGCTGGCGCTGGCCGCCCGAGAACATGTGCGGATAGCGGCGCAGATGCTCGGGCCGCAGGCCCACCTTGGCGGCAAGCGCGGCCACGCGTTCGCGCCGCTCCGCTGCCGTCATGCCCGTGTTGATCAGCAGCGGCTCGGCCAGCGTGGTTGCTATGGTCTTGCGCGGATTCAGTGACGCGAACGGGTTCTGGAACACCATCTGCACGTCGCGGCGCAAGGCCTTCAGCGTGGCGGCATCGGCCGTGGCGGCATTGGTGCCGCGGATCTTCAGCGCGCCGCGCGTGGGCGCCTCGATCAGCGTCAGCTGCCGCGCCAGCGTGCTCTTGCCGCAGCCGGACTCGCCGACCACGGCCAGCGTCTTGCGCGCGCCGAGCGTGAAGCTGACGCCGTTCAGCGCCTTCACCGTCGCCTTGGGCTTGAACAGGCCGCGGCTGACCTCGTAATGCCTGGTCAGGTCGCTCGCCTCAAGGAGGAGTTCAGACATGGGCCGCCTCCTCGACGGGGAAGAAGCAGCGCACGCCGTCCTCCAGCGCCGGGCGTTCGGCGCGGCAACGCTCCTGCACGCGCGGGCAGCGCGGCGACAGCAGGCAGCCCGCGGGCCGGTCCAGCGCGCCGGGCACGATGCCGGGCAGGGCCGACAGGCGCTTCGCGCCCTTGTTGTGCTCGGGAATCGCGGCCAGCAGCGCGTTCGTGTACGGATGGCGCGGCGCGTCGAACAGGCCCGGCACGGCGCCGGTCTCGACAACCTGGCCGGCGTACATGACGGCCACGCGCTGGGCCATCTCGGCGACCACCGCGAGGTCGTGCGTGATCATGATGAGGCCCATGCCCTGCTCGCGCTGCAGCTTCAGCAGCAGCGCCATGATCTGGGCCTGGATGGTCACGTCCAGCGCCGTCGTCGGCTCGTCGGCGATCAGCAGCCTGGGTCCGCAGGCAATGGCCATCGCGATCATCACGCGCTGGTTCATGCCGCCGGAGAGCTGGTGCGGATAGGCGTTGGCGCGGTTGGCGGCGTCGGGGATCTCCACCTGCTCCAGCAGCTCGACGACACGCTTCCTGGCGGCGGACCCGCGCAGGCCCAGGTGCGCCTTCAGCACCTCGGCGATCTGCGCACCGACGGTGTAGCTGGGGTTGAGGCTGGTCAGCGCATCCTGGAACACCATGGCCACGTCGCGGCCGATCAGCCTGCGGCGCTCCCTGGCCGAGAGCTTGAGCAGGTCGCGGCCCTGGAACTCGACGGCATCGGCCGTGACCTTGCCGGGCGCGTCGATGAGACCCATCAGCGCCAGCATGGTCACCGACTTGCCGGAGCCCGATTCGCCGACGATGCCCAGCAGCTCGCCGGCCTCAAGCGTCAGGTCCACGCCGTCCACGGCGGGGAAGTTGCCAAACTGCACGCGCAGGTTGCGGATGTTCAACAGCGCCGGCATCAGGACACTTTCTTCAGCTTCGGGTCCAGCGCATCGCGCAGCCCGTCGCCCATCAGGTTGATGGCCAGCACGGTCACGAGGATGGTCAGGCCCGGCAGCGTGACGACCCAGGGCGCCCGCGTGATGTAGTCGCGCGCCGCCGACAGCATGGTGCCCCACTCGGGCGTGGGCGCCTGCACGCCCAGGCCCAGGAATCCCAGGCCTGCGGTTTCGAGGATGGCCGACGAGAACGACAGCGTCGCGTTGACGATCAGCGGCGCCATGCAGTTGGGCAGCACGGTCACGAACATCAGCCGCGCGACGCCGGCACCGGCCACGCGGCTGGCCGTCACGTAGTCGCGGCCGATCTCGGCCAGCGCCGCCGCGCGCGTCAGCCGCACATAGCCCGGCAGCGCGCCGATGGCGATCGCGATGACGGTGTTGACGAGGCCGGGGCCCAGGATGGTGATGACGCAGATGGCCAGCAGCAGTGCGGGCAGCGCCAGCACGATGTCCATCACGCGCATGATGGCCGGCGACAGCAGGCGCTGGAAGAAGGAAGCGCACAGGCCCAGCATGACGCCTGGCAGCAGCGACATCATCACCGCCGCCAGGCCTATGCCCAGCGACACGCGACCGCCATGCAGCAGTCGGCTCAGCATGTCGCGGCCCAGCTCGTCGGTGCCCAGCAAGAAGCGCGTGCTGCCGTCCTGATCCCAGGCGGGTGGCGTCAGCATGAAGTCGCGGTACTGCTCGATGGGGTCGTGCGGCGCGATCAGCGGCGCGAAGAGGGACGCCAGCGCGATGACGGCGAACACGATCAGTGCGATCAGCGCGCCGCGGTTGGCGGCAAAGCCCAGCCAGAACTCGCGCAGGGGGCCGGGCGGCTCCATGGGTTTCTCAATCACGGCGCTCATCAATGTCCCCCGCCACGAATCCGCGGATTCACGACGCCGTACAACAGGTCCACGACCAGATTCACGACGATGAAGGTCAGCGCCGAGATCAGGATGCCGGCCTGCACGACCGGATAGTCGCGCCGCGCGATCGAGTCGATCAGCCATTTGCCGATGCCGGGCCAGGAGAAGATGGTCTCGGTCAGTACGGCGCCGGCCAGCAGGCTGCCGGTCTGCAGGCCCACCACCGTCAGCACCGGGATCAGCGCATTGCGCAGCGCATGCACGATGACCACGCGCGCCGGCGAGAGGCCCTTGGCCCGCGCGGTGCGCACATAGTCCTCGCGCAGCACCTCCAGCATGGACGAGCGCGTCATGCGCGCGACGACGGCCAGCGTGCTGGTGCCCAGCACCAGCGCCGGCAGGATCAGGTGCATCAGTGCGGACTTGAACGCGCCTTCCTCGTCGCTGAGCCAGGCGTCGATCAGCATGAAGCCGGTCACACGCTCGGGGTCGTACTCGATGCCGATGCGGCCCGACACCGGCGTCCAGCCGAGCTGAACCGAGAAGAACATGATGAGGATCAGCCCCCACCAGAACACCGGCATGGAGTAGCCCACGGTGGCCATGCCCATGACGCCCTGGTCCAGCAGCGAGCCACGCTTGAGCCCCGCGCTGACGCCCAGCAGCAGGCCGAAGCCCACTGCGAACACCAGTGCGGCGGTGGCCAGCTCCACGGTGGCTGGGAACAGCGCGGCGAACTCCTTGCTGACAGGCTCGCGGCTGACCAGGCTCTGGCCCAGGTCGCCATGCAAAAGCTTGCCCACGTAGTCCGCGTACTGCACGGGCAGCGGCTGGTCCAGGCCCATGCGCTTCACCAGCGCGGCATGGGCCTCGGGGTCCAGCCGGCGCTCGCCCATCATGACCTCGATGGGGTCACCAGGCACCAGGCGGATCAGGCCGAAGGCGACGAGGGTGATGCCGATCAATGTCGGCACCAGCGTGGCCAGGCGTTTGAGCAGGAAGGCGAGCATCCGCGGGGATTACCAGCGCGACGTGTACGGCCGCGTCTCGTTCTCCGGCGCGCCGCTGACCCGCATCGCGCTGGGCGTGGAGGCCACGTCGATCAGCGCGGCGGTCTCGGCGTCCAGCACCCCCGAGATGTCGCGCTGGCGGTACTTCATCTGGAAGGTCGAGATGACCTCCCTGGTCAGCACGTCCATCTGGCCCGAGCGCGACACGTTGTAGCCGATGCGCGCGAGGCGGTCCTGCAGCCAGGCCACGTCGCGCGGCGCGACCTCGTGCTCCAACGTCTTCACCAGCGTCAGCGGGCCGTCCGGCCAGGGGATGAGGCCGGCGTCGGCGAACTGCTTCCACGGGAAGCTGGGGCCGGGGTCCTGCTTGCGGCCGGGCGCGATGTCGGCGTGGCCGATGATGCGCTCAGGTCGGATGTTGTGGCGCTTCTGGATGTCGCGCACCAGCGCGATGACCTCGTCGATCTGGGCCTGCGGGAAGGGCGCGTAGACGCGGCCGCCGGGGCCGTCCACATAGCCAGGGTTGACGATCTCGATGCCGATGGAGGACGAGTTCAGGTTGGTGTTGCCGGCCCAGTAGCTGGCGCCGGCATGCCAGGCGCGGCGGTTCTCGTCGACCAGCGCGTAGCTGGCCACCGGGTTGTCGCGCACCAGGTAATGGGCCGACACCTGGCCGCCGGTGGTCAGCACCTTCAGCGACTTCTCCCAGTCCAGCACCGTGTAGTGCAGCACGATGTAGAGGGCGCGGCTGTCCTGGTTCTGCGACGTGTAGCTGCGGTCGATGTGGGGCGCGCGCACGGCGGTCGCCGGCGTCGCGGCGCCACCCGGCGAGACCGGGGCAGGCGCTGGCGCAGGCACGCTGGCGCAGGCGGCGAGCAGCAGGGCGGGGAGGGCGGCGAGAACGCGGGAGAGGTACTTCATGTCGAGGAGGCGGTGGCCGAACCCGGATTGTTGCAGCGCAACCCGTCCGGCCTGTTCGGGAGAGCCCGCAGGTAGCCATGCCCGACGGCGCAGCGGGTATGCCGGCAGGTGATGGCCGAGGCGCCGCCGGGCTAGCGCTTGCCGGTGGCCGGCTTGCGCGCCGCGGGCCGGGCCGGCTTCTCCGCATCGGCCCTCAGCGGCGCCAGCGCAGCCAGCGCGTCGAGCTGGGTCAGCAGGCGTTGCAAGTAGTCGGGCGCCAGCGCCTGCAGCTGCTGCAGCGCGCGGGCCGCCAGCACCTGGCTGTTCAGCGGGCCGAGATGCTCGGGCACTGGCGCACTGACCTCGGCCATGCGGCGCGTCAGGCGCAGCGCGTTCCAGGTGCGGCGGTGGGCATGCACATTGCGCAGCTCGGTGCTGGCGGCCGTCTGCAGCGTGGCGACGAGCTCGGCCAGCGGGCTGGCGGCGTGTGCGACCCGCCGCGCCGGCGGCACGAGGGGCAGGGCCTGGGCCCGCTGCACGAGGCGGGACACGAGCCGTTCGCGCAGCGCGCCCGGCGGCAGCGCGGACGCGCGCCTTGCCAGCGCTTGCAGCACGCGCTGGCGCACCGGATCGCCCGAGGCCTGCGCCTCGGCCCAGGCGAGGGGGTCGTCCAGCGCCGTCATGGCGGTGTCGAGGCCGCGGCGCGTTTCGGCCGCGGCGTGGGCGCGATCTCCACGCGCCGGTTCAGCGCCCGCCCTGCAGCGTCGTCGTTGGACGCCACCGGCTGCTGCGGCCCGAAGGCGGCGGCGAACAAGGCGTCAGGTGGCAGGCCCTCGGCCATCAGTACGCGCGTGACGGTCAGCGCCCGCTGGGCCGACAGCTCCAGGTTGTCGGCAAAGCGGGGCGCGTCCTTGCCGGTGACGAGGCCGCGGTCATCGGTGAAGCCGCTGACCATCAGGATCTCGTCTCGCTGCGCCAGATAGGTACGCAGCGGCGCGGCCAGCTTCTTCAGCAGCGCGCGGCCGTCGGCATGCAGCTGGTCCGAGCCGACCGCGAACAGCACCGCACCGCTAATGCCGATACGGCCCTCCACCAGCGTGATGCGCCCATCCGCCAGCGGGCCGGCCAGCGCGCGCTCCAGCGCCTCGCGACGGGCCTGCTCGGCCTGGCGCTGCTGCACCTCGGCCTCCAGGCGGTTGGCCAGGTCCAACTGGCCCACCAGTGCCGCGGCCAGCACCAGCACGAAGGCGCCCAGCACGCCGGCCATCAGGTCGCCGAAGGCCGCCCAGGCGGGCGTGCCGACGCCTTCCTGTTCCAGCTCCAGCGGCTCATCCATGCGCGGCGCCTCCCTGCAGCGCGTCCAGCACCGCCTTCTGCGAACCCAGGCAGAGGTCGATGACCTCGCGCGCCTGGGCCACGTAATAGCCCAGTTGCTCGTCGCTGCGCGTCATCGCGCCAGCGAGGCGCTCCTCCAGCGCGGCCAGGTGCTGCATGAGCTGCGCGTTGGTGCCCTGGAACTGCTCCACAGCGGCGCCGAAGCCCTCGCCCAGGCTGCCCATCTCGGCGGCGCTGGCGGCCAGGTTCGTCGCGGCCTCGGCCAGCGTCCGGCCCGTCGCGTCGGCCTGCTGGGTGAAGCTCTGGCTCAAGGCCTCGAGCTGGGTGGCGGAACTGCCCACCAGCGCATCGACCTGGGACGCCGCGCTGGCGAGCAGCGCATCGGTGGCCGCGCGCTGCTCGCCGGCGGCCTGCTGCAGCGAGGCCAGCAGCGTTGACACGGTCTGCATCAGCTCGGCGCGCTCCGCCAGCGCCGCGCGGTCCTGGGCCTGGCTTTGCGCCAGCTGCTCGCGCAGCGCGGCGACCACCTCCACCGCAGCGCGCGGCGCCTCGCCGGCGGCCTTCAGCAGTGCGCCGGCTTCGCTCAGCGCCGTCTGGGCCTGGGCCTGGCCCTGTGCCACCAGCTCGCGTGTGTGGCCCAGCAGGCCGTCGGCCAGTTGCTGCTGCTGCGCGAGCTGGGCGGCGCCCGCGGCGTGCAGCTCGCTGCGCCAAGCGGCCAGGCGCTCGGCGTCGTGCGCCGCCTGGGCCGACTGCAGCTGGCCATGCGCGCTGGACAGCGCGGCGATGGCGGACTGCGTCTGCGCGGCGAAGCCGGCGCTCAACTCAGCCAGGGCCTCCTGCGCGCGCTGGCCGCTGGTGGCCAGCAGTTGCTGTGCAGCTTCGCGCTGTGCGGCCAGCAGTTGTTCGTTAGCGTCGCGCTGCCGGGCGAGGGCCTCAGCCTCGGCACGGGCCTCGGCGCTGCGCTGCGCGTCCATCTCGGCTTGCAGGGCCGCGTGGCCGGTCTGCGTGTCGGCGATGCGATCCAGCAGGTCGCGGGTCTGCGCGGCAAAGCCGGTGGTCAGCTCGGTCAGCGCGTCCTGGGCGCGGGTGGCGCTGTCGGTCAGCAGCTGCTGGGCGGCCGCGCGCTGGGCGGCCAGCAACTGCTCGTTGGCGTCGCGCTGCCGTGCCAGGGCCTCAGCCTCGGCGCGGGCCTCGGTGCGGCGCTGCGCGTCCATCTCGGCTTGCAGGGCCGCGTGGCGGGTCTGCGTTTCGGCGATGCGGTCCAGCAGGTCGCGGGTCTGCGCGGCGAAGCCGGTGGTCAGCTCGGCCAGCGCGTCCCGGGCGTGGGTGCCGCTGTCGGCCAGCAGCTGCTGGGCGGCCGCGCGCTGGGCAGCCAGCAACTGCTCGTTGGCGTCGCGCTGCCGGGCCAGGGCCTCAGCCTCGGCGCGGGCCTCCGCGCGGCGCTGGGCGTCGTGCTCGGCCTGCGCGGCCTGCTGGCGGGCTGCGGCCTCGTTCATTGCGATGAGCAGGGCCTGTGCCTCGGCGGCCCAGCGGTCACCCAGCCGCTGCACGGCCTGTTGCATCGTGGCGCCGCCCTCGGCCAGCAGATGCAGCGCGGCCTCGCGTTGCTGGGCCAGACCGTCGGCCTGCGCCTGCGCGGCGGCCTGGGCCTGCTGGCCGATCTGCGCCGCACCGGCCTCGAACCGTGCGCCCAGTGCATCGAGCTGCCCGGCCACCTGCGTGCCCACGCGCTCGTGCAGTGCCGCAGCCTCGCGGGCGATGCCGGCCATCGCCGCTTCGGCAGCGGGCCGGATGGCGGCGCCGGCCTGGGCGACGCTCTCGGCCAGGCTGGTGCGCAGCGTGGTGTCCACGCTGGCGGCCAGCGCCTGGTAGGCCTGCCGGGTCTCGCCGTGGAAGCGGTCGTTCTGCGCGACCAGCTGCTGGGCCATCTGCTGAGCGAACTGCTGCAGCTGGGCGACAAGGTCACGCTGGTTCTGCTGTGCGGTCTCGGCCGCGGCCGACGCAGCGGCCTGCTGCTCGACGGCGCGGCGGTGGGCGGCCGTCAGCGGGCGCAGCCGGCCCAGCAGCGCCGCGTCCAGCCGGCCCGACACCGCGGCGCGCTCGCGCCGCGCCAGCGCCACCATCAGGCCCAACATGGCCGAACCCGTCACGCCGGCGACACTGGCGCTGAAGGCAAGGCCCAGGCCCTGCACTGGCGCGCCCAAGGCGTTGCGCAGCGCGGCCAGGTCGGCCGTCTGGCCCAGCGCCGACGCGGTGCTGCTCAGCGTGATGACCAGGCCGATGAAGGTGCCCAGCATGCCCAGCAGCACCAGCAGGCCGGCAAGGGCCGGTGCCAGCGCCAGGCCGGGCAAGGCGACGCGCAGGCCCTCCAGGCGCTGCTGGACGGCGGCGCGCAGCGCGGCGGGCACGTGGGCCGGCCAGCCGTCGTCGGCGGGCGTGGCCAGCGCGGCGTCCAGCTCACGGCTGGTGCGGCGGAAGACGCGCAGCTCCATGGCACCCAGCGCGAAGAAGGCCGCGATCAGCAACGTCATTGCCAGCGCGACCGGGTGGTGGCGCGACGCGGCCAGCGCGGCGCCGGCGATACCCGCCAGGCCGGCGGCCAGCGCGAGGGGGTAGAGCGTGTTCAGGAAACGGTTCATCGGGTCAGAGTGCGGGTGAGGGCGGGGCCTCTTGGTGCAAGGCCTCGACGAGGCCCAGCACCGGTTGCAGTCGAAGGTCCAGTTCCGCCCGCAGCGCACGCTGCAGGTCGGCCCAGAAGCGCAGGCGCCAGTGGCGCGGGTCGGCGGCCTGGTGGGTCTCGGCGCGGCGCGTCAGCAGCGCCGGCAGGCCGCCCAGCAGCGGCTTTTCCTGCGCGGCGAGGGCGCGCTCGAACAGCAGGTCCAGCTGAGCCAGTCGTGCCAGCCGGCCCGACGTCTCGGCCAGCCGCGGTCGCAGCCGTTCGCGCAGCGTGGCGATGCGCGCGGCCATGCTGCGCTGCTGTTGCGCGTGGTGCAGCCGGAACGGTGCAAGCAGGTCGGCCAGCGGCACGCCGTCGGGCGCGGGCGCGGCCGCATCGGCGGCCAGCTCGGCGTCGTCGAAGCCGGCCAGCAGCTCGGCCTGCAGCCGGTCCAGTGCGGCGGCCACCCAGCCCTGCGCGTCGCGGTGCGACGCGGCGTTGACCATTGCGGCGGCCGGCGCGGCGGCCAGCACCTGCGACAGGCCGATGGCATCCGCCCAGCCCAGCCAGCCGCCCAGCCGCTCGGCCACGGGGGGCGCCGGCGCGGGCGCCACACCCCATTGCAGCAGCAGGCGCGCCAACGGCTCCGTCACCGCGGTCGAAGGCGGCGCCAAGCCGGTGGGCGGGTTGGTGGCGGAGGTCATGGAAGAGGCGGGCGCTCACGCGGGCGCGCGCAGAAAAAGGGCGAGAGTTTAGTGAACCCCGATCAGCAGGGCCCTCCCGCCGCGCGGCCGGCTGCCGCCAGACCGCCTCGGCGACGCCCTGGCCGGCCGCGAACACATGGCGTGCGCCACCGGCCGTCTTGGCTTGGTACATGGCCAGGCCGGCCGCGTGCATGAAGGCCTGCGGGCCGGCGGTCGGGCCGCCGGCCCGTGCAGGGGGCTCGCCGCGACGTATTTCAAGCGGGCGGCGCGGCAGCCGAGGCCGCCCATGCGGCGGGGTCATGCGCCGGGCGCAGAATCCCTCGAGTCCAGCAGTCACAAGGCTACGCCATGCACACCCACGACCTTGCCGAATGGCGCCACGAGCACGTCTTCGACCGTGGCAACGACGCCGGCGAACGCGGCACCCGGCTGGTGACGCGGATCACCGCCGCGATGATGCTGGTCGAGATCGCCGCGGGCTGGTTCTACAACTCCATGGCCTTGCTGGCCGATGGCCTGCACATGAGCAGCCACGCCGTCGCCATCGGGCTGAGTGCTTTCGCCTATGCCGCCGCACGCCGACACGCGCGCGATCCACGCTACGCGTTCGGCACCTGGAAGATCGAGGTGCTGGGCGGTTTCGCCAGCGCGATCTTCCTGCTCGTCATCGTCGCGCTGATGGTCTACGGTTCGGTCGAGCGCCTGTTCAGCCCCGCATCCATCCATTACCCCGAGGCCATGGCCATCGCGGTGCTGGGCCTCCTCGTCAACCTGGGCTGCGCGCTCATCCTCGGCAACGCCCACCGCCACGAGCATGACCACGGCCATCTTCATGGGGACGATCACGGCCACCACCATCACGACCTCAACCTGAAGTCGGCCTATCTGCACGTCATTGCCGACGCCGCCACCTCGGTGGCCGCCATCGCGGCGCTGGCCGGCGGCTGGTGGCTGGGCTGGGCCTGGCTGGACCCGGTCATGGGCATCGTCGGCGCCGTCGTCGTCGCGGTCTGGGCCAAGGGCCTGATCGCCGAGACGGCCAAGGTGCTGCTGGACCGCGAGATGGACCACCCGGTCGTCGACGAAATCCGCGCGGTCATCGCCGAGCGCGGCGCGGCCGGCGAGACACTGATCGCCGACCTGCATGTCTGGCGCGTGGGCCGGGCCGCCCATGCCTGCGCGCTCAGCCTCGTCACCCACGACGCCCAGCTCACGCCGCGCCAGGTGCGCGAATGGCTGGCCGTGCACGAGGAGATCGTGCACTCGACCATCGAAATCCACCGTTGCGGAACATGAGGCCCTTCATCCAACGCGCACATCGCCGGTTCGGGCCGGCTTGGGCGCGGACCAGCGCACGACCCGCAGATATCGAGGAATACTGACATGCCCGCCACTCGTCCCGGCCACGCCGACATCGAACTGCGCAACCGCTGCACCCGCTGGCTGAATGGCCACCGGCCGCTGCGCTCCATGCGCGACGCCCTGCTCGGGCTGGCCGAGCTGCCCGAGGCTAGGCTGCCGCTGGACGTCTATGGCGAGGGCGAGGCCATGCAGGCGCTGGAGGCCCAGGTTGCGGCACTGCTGGGCAAGCCGGCCGCGAGCTTCTTCCACAAGGGCGTGGCCGCCCAGCTCGCGGCGTTACGCGTGCACTGCGGCGATGGCGACGGCCCGGTAGCCCTGCATCCGCAGTGTCATATCGCCATCGACGAGGCGGAGGCCTTCGAGCAACTGCTGGGCCTGCGTGGCCTGCGCATGGGCCGGGTGGACCGGCCCTCACACGTCGACGATCTGATGCTCCTGCCCGAGCGGCCAGCGGTCGTCACCGTGGAGCTGCCGCTGCGCCGCGGTGGCTACCGGCTTCCCGAATGGGACGACCTGGTGGCCCTCGGCGGCTGGTGTCGCGCAGCCGGCGTGCCGCTTCACTTCGACGGCGCGCGGCTGTGGGAGGCTGCGGCCCATTACGGCCGGCCGCTGGCCGAGATCGCCGCACTGGCGGACTCGGTCTATGTGTCCTTCTACAAGGGCCTGGGCGGCCTGGCCGGCTGCGTGCTGGCGGGGAGCGAGGACTTCGTCCAGCGGCTCGTGCCCTGGAAGACACGTCTGGCCGGCAACCTGTTCACCGTCCACCCCTATGTGCTGAGTGCGCTGCAAGGCCTGCGCACGCAGCTGCCGCGCCTGCCGGCCTACCGCGAGCGGGCCCGCGCGTTGGCGGCGGTGCTGGCCGCCGAGCCCGGCTGGCGCGTGGCGCCGGAGCCGCCGCAGGTGAACGCCTTCCAGCTGCATCTGCCTGCCGCGCCCGGGGCGCTGCGCGAGGCGATGCTGGAGGTCGCCCGCCGCGACGGCTTCTGGCTGGGAGCGCGGCCCGCGGCCTCGCAGCTCATCGAGGGCGGGACGATGGTGGAGATCGTCATCGGCGACGCGGCCCAGGGCTGGGCCGACGCCGAGTCGCTGGCGGCCTGGCGGGCCGCCGTGGCGCTGGCCGGACGCTGAACGCCGGCGGCTTGTCAGCTGGGGCGTAAGCCCGCAGGCCTAAGCTGGCTGCAGTTGTTTGCAGTCCAGGAACGCCCATGACCCGCACCAGCCCCTACCAGACCGGCCTGGCCAAGAACGCCGCCAACCATGTGCCGCTGTCCCCGCTGAGCTTCCTCGGCCGCGCCGCGGCCGTGTTCCCGGACCGCGTCGCGCTCATCCATGGCGGGCTGCGCCAGACCTGGCGCGAGACCGAGGCCCGCTGCCGCCGCCTGGCCAGCGGGCTCGCCAGGCATGGCGTGGGCCCCGGCGTGACGGTGGCGGCCATGCTGCCCAACACGCCGGCCATGTTCGAGGTCCACTACGGTGTTCCCATGGCCGGCGGCGTGCTGAACACGCTGAACACGCGGCTGGACGCCGAGGCCATCGCCTTCATGCTGGAGCATGGCGAGGCGCGCGTTCTGCTGGTGGACCCGGAGTTTGCCGCCGTCGTCGACCGCGCGCTGCAGGCCTTGGAGCCGCGTCACCGGCCACTGGTCATCGACGTACTGGACAGTGAGGCACCCGCGGCGCCGCGCCTGGGCACGCTGACCTACGAGGAACTGCTGGCCCAGGGTGACCCGCAGGCCGCCTGGCAGCTGCCGGCCGACGAGTGGGACGCCATCGCGCTGAACTACACCTCGGGCACGACGGGCAACCCCAAGGGCGTGGTCACCCACCACCGCGGTGCGTACCTCAATGCGGCCAACAACGTCATCGCCTGGCAGCTGCCGGACCACCCGGTCTACCTGTGGACACTGCCCATGTTCCACTGCAACGGCTGGTGCTTCCCGTGGACCATGGCGCTGGTGGGTGGCACCAGCGTCTGCCTGCGTCGCGTCGATCCTGCACTCGTATGGCAGCTCATCCACGCGTACGGCGTCACGCACCTGTGCGGCGCGCCCATTGTCTACGGCATGCTGATCAACGCGCCGGCCGAGGTGCGTGGGCAGCTCGACCGCGTGGTGCGTGGGCTGATTGCCGGAGCGCCGCCGCCGGCCGCCGTCATCGAGGGCTGCGAAGCCGCGGGTATCGCCATCACCCACGTCTACGGCCTCACAGAGGTCTACGGCCCCGCGGCCGTGTGCGTGCAGCAGGAGCATTGGGCGGCACTGCCAGCCCCAGAGCGTGCGCGGCTCAACGGCCGCCAGGGCGTCAGCTACCCGCTGCAGGAGGCCGTTGCGGTGCTGGACCCCGACACCCTGCAGCCCGTGCCCGCCGATGGCGAAACCATGGGCG